>Ga0160427_10001447_pt1 | contig 14560 bp, 15 predicted proteins | sample SolpanmetagenomL_FD_108194 | JGI IMG/M metagenome (GOLD analysis project Ga0160427, IMG submission 108194) | Solar panel surface microbial communities from Lawrence Berkeley National Laboratory, California, USA - L | ecosystem: Engineered > Built environment > Solar panel > Unclassified ...
CAGTGGCCGCTGATGCACCCCAGAACGCCGCGGTCCACCATCCGCCACCTGCTCGGCGTGGCGGAGGACGGTCAGCTGCAGATCCGGATGTGTCTCTACGAGCCGGATGTGATCACGCTGTACCTGCAGCGTCAGGTCCACTGGGAGCCCGTCGAGTACCTGAGGGACCTCAGGATTCCGATGGATTCTGGGCTGTGGGAACAGATCCTGGAGGCCCGATGATCGACGCTCTGACTGCCGCTCTGACTGTCGTCCTGGCCGAGCTGATCACCGACATAGAGTTCCAGATTCGGTCGATCGCCGGTGAGGCCAGAGCGTACGGCCTGGCGCGGCTGGTCGGTGCCGGTAACGCGTTGCTCATCCCAGCTAGCTGGACAGAGCTTTCACCAAAGACCTGGAAGTACCCCCGCAGTGAAGACGGCACGGACCTGCCGCTCAGACGCGTGCTGTCCAGCAGCAGCACTGGACAGGAGGTGTACCTGGAACTCACGCCAGGCAACAGCCTGACCCTGACCCTGTACTCCAGCGAGGTTCCTGGCTACCTGTCGCTGCTCGAGACGCGCGTGCTCCCGGTTGACCCGGCCACCTGGACTGCGCTGGAGACCAGATGAGCCGGACAAGCGACGTGGTCGAATGCCTCGAGAGCGCCGTTCGGGAGGTCCTGGCGGACCCGACCCTGTCCAGCGCGGACCTGATCGGCATCCTCGAGGACCTTTTACCTGGTGAAGATATTACCGAGGACATCCGGCATCCAGGCGACAGGTGGACTACTCCGCCGTCGCGCCGGATTGTCCGCTGCAGCGCCTGGATCGGCTTCGGCGCTGGTAAGCCGAACTGCTGGATGGGGTGCGACTGCCGGGGCACCGCCCGAGACCCCTGTGGCCCCTTACTGACGCCGAAAACGACCGACTCTCGCTGCTGATAAAAGGAGATCTGTGATCGCCCCTGACCTGGTCAACGCCCTGAACGCGGCACTGCGCGAGCTGCTCAGCAACCCGGATCGCAACCTGTCCTGGCTGATGATCGAGCTGGACCGCCTGCTTCCTGGGGGCGGGCCAATTGTCACGGCCTACGAGGCCAGCAGCGTCTGGGCTGACCCGTCCCGGCGGATCGGCCGACCGCGCGCGATCGGGGTGACGATCATGCCAGACGGCTGGGTGTGGTCGACTTCCGCTGGCGTGTCTGGGCGCTACGAGCCAGCATCCGACGAAACCGACCGCCTCTCTCTGCTGATCGAAGGAGCCATGTGAACGCGCAGAACCTCGAGGTGATCGCCGTGACACTGGACCTGCGCCTGACCATGCTGGCCGAGGACCTGGAGCTGCTCGCGCGGATCGGCAGGAGTGCGCCGGAAGACGTCGCACTGGACGTCGTCGTGCCGTTCAGGGCCGTGGCACAGAAGCTCTCCCGGCTGGGCTACCGTGACCTGCAGCCGCTGCGTGGCGGCGCGCCAGCCCTGGTTGCGCGGAACGGCACGAACGAGGTGCGCCTGACGCTGACCAGCCCCGGGCAACTGACGGTCAGTTCGACCGCCGCGCCGCAGTTCGTCGTGCCGGTCAACACGCAAATCTGGACCGCCCTCGCTCATCTCTGGCACGAGGCCCACCCGTGGAACAAGGAGATCTCATGAACAAGGTATGCATCATCCAGGTTCAGACCGACGAAGCTGCCGCGCGCCAGGTTCGCCTTCACCGCCTCCAGGCGCTGAGCATCGCCGTTATCGACGAGCAGCTCGCTTACCGGGTCAGCGCGCTGAGCAACCGGCCGTTCGTGAGCAATGCTGACGTTGACGGTCACGAGATCGGCACGGCCCTCGGTAAGCTCAAAGGCATGATCATGCCGCTCCGCGCCGTAGAGGAGCGTACGAGCGAGCAGGACGCGCAGCTGAGCGTTCTGGAGGCGCGGACCGCAGCGCCTGCCAGGAGGCCTCAGAGGTTGCCACAGCGAAGCGCGCTGGCGGTCTGCTCGGCTGCTACTCGTACCGGGTCAGCCACCTGGTGAAGCGCGCCATGGCCTGCAGCAGCTCGGCGGGCAGTCCAGCCAGCCCGACTCTCGGCGGGCAGTCCAGCCAGCCCGACTCGGCGTAGCCACGGCTGTCCAGCAGCTGGAGGCCAGACTCATACAGCCAGATCGCCACAAACGGTCCGCCGTCCTTGTCATCCGCGGGTTCCGGGGGCGCGTAGCGGCCAGTTCCGATCCTAACCTGGCGCTGCCAGACGATCCACTCTTCCGCGCTGAGCTGCATGTGTCTTCGGTCCTTGGGAACGTTCGGTGGCTGCTGAAGTGGGATGTCGAGCGCTTCCTTGAGGCCCCGGAGAGCCGCCAGGACATTACGGCCTTTGTGCAGTACTACGGCGGTTGGCAGAGCAGGGTGGTCGAAGCGCACATATCGGATAAAGGAACACAGTGATGAAACCAGCCGAACCCGGTCCCCCCTGTATTAGCGCTTTGTTAAAACCTGTAGCATGTTCCTCGCCTGAATAGACCGAGAGTCTCGGTCGCTCTGCGCCCGACCTCGGTTTTTTCTGGCACACCCGCTGGCTCTTCCTGCCTAAAACGAGTTTCGAGGCGCTCCGCTACCCGCCGACGTGAACCAGCGGTCGCCGCTGCCGGTTCGGTTCGGCCCGCCGCAGCACCTCCCGGGTGACCGGCGCGATGTCGCCCTCTCCGGACAGCAGGAAGCGCCCCACGGCCGCCAGGGGGCCGTCCTCGATCCACTCGAAGTACACCGCCGGCCGCTGATCGTACTGGTCGCGCACATACAGCAGGAAGGCCGCGATGGCGTTGGGCACCGCGCTGGCCTCGACCCGCAGGATCCGGTACGCGCCGACCTGAACGCCCCGCACCTCCAGCACGTCACTGAACTCGCTGGGGTCGACCACGAAGATCTCCAGGAAGAGTACCGGTTGCCCGCTGGGCAGGTGCGTCTCGGTGCGGACTTCCCGCTCCTTCTCGTCGTATTCGGCCGGGTCTCCGGAGTGCAGTTCATTGGCGATGAAGCGCAGATCGTTCCCGGCGGCGGCCTCGTCCAGGAACCGCCGGGCCGTGTCATCGAGTTCCACCCGTTCGGTGCGGAGTTCGGTGGCGCGGCTGATGCGCGAGATGATCGAGACCACGATGATCGCCAGGATGAACAGCAGGCCGAGCCGCAGGCCGCTGAGGTCGTCGATGAACGTCACGAGCAGGGTGTAGCCGAAGATCAGGCTGACCAGGCCGAAGCCGATCACCTGAAGGTGGGCCTTTCGGCGCACGGCCGAGAGCGTCACCGCCACGGAAGCGCTGCCGATCAGCACCAGCACCCCAGTGGCATAAGCGGCGGCCTGGGCGTTCACATCGGCCCGGAAGATCACCGTCAGCAGCACCCCCACGGCGGTGTAGATCAAGACCAGCGGGCGGGTGGCCCGGGCCCACTCGGGGGCCATGCCGTAGCGCGGCAGGTACCGCGGCACGATATTCAACAGGCCTGCCATGGCCGACGCGCCCGCGAACCACAGGATCAGGATGGTGCTGAGGTCATACACCGTCCCGAACACCTCCCCCAACTCCCGGTGGGCCAGGTACGCCAGCGCCCGCCCAGAGGCTGCGCCCCCCTCCCGGAAGGCCTCCGGAGGAATCAGCAGGGTGGTGACGAACGACGAGCAGATCAGCATCACGCTCATGATCGCAGCCGCACTCAGCAGCAACTTGCGGGCGTTGCGGATCCGGCCGGATGGCTTGTCTTCAGTGTCGTCCGCGTCGCCTTTGACCAGCGGCATCACCACCACACCGGTCTCGAAGCCCGAGAGACCCAGCGCCAGGCGGGGAAACACCAGCAGCGCCGCGCCGATCAACGCCAGCGGGCTGGTGAACGTCCCGGACAGCGAGCGGGTCCAGTTGGCGAACACCTCGGGATGGGCCAGCACCTGCCGCGCCGACTCGACGATCACCACCGCATTCAGCCCCAGGTAGGCGATCACCAGCACCACGGCGATGCCGATGGCCTCACCGAAGCCGCGCAGAAACACCGCGCCCAGCAGCAGAATCAGCACCAGCGTGACCCAGACCTGACGACCTTCCAACAGCTGGTGGAGCAGCGGATTCTCAACCATGTGGGCGGCCGCATCGGCGGCGGAGAGGGTGATGGTGATAAAAAATCCGGTGGCCACGAAGCCGAGCAGGATCAGCACCAGCACTTTGCTCGGCCAGCCGGGCAGCAGCCGTTCGAGCATGCTGACGCTGCCGTCGCCGTGCGGGCTTTCCTGCGCCACCCGGCGGTACATCGGCAGCGCCCCGAGGAGCGTGACCAGCACCAGCACCAAGGTGGCAATAGGCGACAGGGCCAGGGTGCCGGCCGAGATGGCCGCCAGGGCCGCGATTCCCGGCTGATAGCCGAGGGTGCTGAAGTAGTCCACGCCGGTCAGGCACATCACCTTCCACCAGGCCTGCGTGTGATGCTGGACCTTAGAGGAGCCCTGAGGGTCAGGTTGCTGACCTTGCAGCAGCCAGGACCGGACGGTGGTGCGCCAAGTAGGCGCGGAGGAGGCGTGATCGGACATGACTCCATCTTGAGGGCTGCCCTGCCCGGCTCCTAGGCCGGACGCTGAAATCAACGATCGATAAATCAGAATCTACCCCGCCGCTCGGCATGGTGCGCAGGAGAGGAAACTTACCTATGTCAGCGATTCAGCGCCTGAGTACACACACCTGAGCCAGGGCACGAGGCCGATGGCCCTGAGCGTGGCTGACTGGAGCATCTTCTATCTTGCGGCACCGGTCCCTCTGGCCTACGAACGTCTGACCTTTGAGCGCCTCGACACCGGACTCCGGGCGGCCGGTACGCGTCACCGGACGCTCATTCGTTGTCTGCACGAGGCGCCAGATACCATCAAGGTCCAGGCCACGGACGTGTTTGAAGGTGCCGGGTGGTTGAGAGCTCGTTTTGGTTCTCGGCAGACTCCATAAGGAGATCTTCGGCTACAGTATTCGTTGCCGCAAGACGTCCTCGAGAGTCGTGACGGAGGAGTTTCACACCTGAACTTTGCCAAGCGTCTTGAACGATCCGAGGATGTTGTTGAAGAATGCCTGCAGAAATCACGGTGGAAATGTACGAGCCGGGCTCAGTCCTTCGGGGCATCCGGAAATGGGATGACCGTCCCCTGTGGAGGTCCCGGCTGTCCGATGATCTGGTTCGGCCCCCGGTGGTTCCGGGTCAGGGTTGCCTTGATCTTTTCCGCCTTGAGCTGTTGGTCTAACACATGCATCCGCCGGATCAACGCGGCGTTGTGGCTGATGGTCTGCTGTAGGCGCAGTTGAAGCGTCGCATTCTCTTCACGGAGCCGTGTCAGCACCTCGGAAGCCGAATTGGGTGCGGGCTGATCTGAGAGCAGAATTCGAATCTTGTCCCGGACGCGCGGGTATTTGCAGCCCTTGTACGCGATCAGTGTCCGGCTGTGGCCCGCTTCCAGGGCGACGTTCGAGATGTTCATCTTCAGCTTTCCCTTGGCCTGTGCTGTCTGTAGGCCTGAGTTGTTCGGCTTCCCGGCGATCAGGCGCTCGATGGCGTCCAGGAACGCCTTTTCGATCGCGTCGACTGGTTGAAGATTAGTCTTTTTACGGGGCATGGAGGCACTCTTCATCGGTAGGAATGGGCTGGTTGAGCAGCTTCAGAATTCCCTCGGCTTGCCGTGAACGGACCTGGTACAGCCGGTACGGGCCCTCTGGCATGTGCCCGAGCTGACGGAGGACCGCTGACCGCAATTTCATGTAGCGTTCTTTCCAGGAACCGGCATGTTCCTGATCGGTGAACCAGACGGGGCAGGAGGCGCATAAGGTGGGGGTCCGGGTCTTCCAGTTGGGCTCCCGGTTGCTGGGACTCGTGGTGCCGCCGACCCGGTGACAGGCGGCGTCCAACGGCCGACACGTCATGGCGCACTTGCCGAGATTCTGAAACCAGATGAGCAGACCGTGCATCTGAAGGTGATCCCTGAGTGCGTCCATGCCCTGCTGGCGTGGGAGATCTCCGACCACTGCTTTGATCGAAGCCCGGTGCTCCTCGAGCAGCTGAGCGAAACTGCCGACGATCAGGCGTTCCCCCTGGATGGCTTCGTGGAACGTCTCGACGGTTTTGGAGAGGCGAACATCATCAAGTAGATCCAGGAGCTCCGGATCGTTGCCCAGGTATCCCTGCTCAGTCATGGCAAGCGAAAGGTGTTTGAAGTGCTGGGAGATCAGTGGCAGGCTGGACTCATCGACCGCGTACATGAAATGTGCCCAGGACTTCCGCCACTGGTGGCTGCGGAGAGCAGCACTGCCCCGCTCCCTGAACGGGTTGCAGTCGACGCTGCGTGGAAGCGCCGCCCAGTCGATCTTGACGTGCCGGTCAATGAAGGTACGCTGCGCGAACAAGAGATATCGGGTTTCCGTATCCCGGATGGACGACGCTTGCACAGGAATACCCCCTGAGGAGAACGAGATGAACAAGCTGGACTTGTTGCCCAGTTCACGCATGGGTCTCAGGAGCCGTTCGACCACCATGACTGCGTGCACCACCGGGGGGATAACGGTGGAGCCTTTGGGCTGAAGTCCACACACCCATTCCGCGTCCATCGAGGCGACGGTGGTCTTGAAGATCTTGCCGACCAGGTAGAACAGGTCGTTCAGGCCCGTTCGGGAAGAGCGAACCGCGATGCAGGCTGGATAACCGGTCGTTGGGTCCAACGTTCCGATCAGGCCAGCGATCTCGCTGATCCGGATCCCGACGAGCGCCTGAATCACGATCAGCGCAGCTGCGACGATGTCCCGAACCGCTACGGAAACGAGCGTGCCATGTCCGATCACCTCGTACTCGAATGGAGTTCGGCTTCGCTTGACCGGCATCTGTAGGGGTGGATGCCAGGGCGCCTGTTCGCCAGGAAGAGTCGAAAACTGGAAGGCGGCAAGGCCAGTGGCAATAAACCGGGGGTCAGGCTGCCCGGTACTGGACACCCTTGCCTCGGCGCGCAGGCGGTAGTAGAGATCCAGCAGTCGAAAGACATCATCGGCTGGCGTTCCAAGCAGACGCAGGGCGGCCTTCAGGATGGGCAGCGAAACCTGCGACGGGATCGGCAGGAGGGTGCTTTCCTGCTGCGGTTGAATAGAGTTGACAAGTTCTTTCAACTTGGTCCCGCCGAAAGGATGCTCAGGCATCGGCTGGATGCCAGATCTGGCCAGAACGGCGCCCTGCTGGAACAACCAGTAAGGCACACTCAGCCGGCTCTCGGCCTGCCCGAAAGTGATGTCTTCTGATATGGATTCGGCTCCTGCAGCGTTGGCGTCGTCGACATGCAAGGTGTCTTCCAGCCTGAAGTCGTCCGACCGTGAGAGCTCCTGAACGTAGAGGGTCCCCATCTGCCGGTCAAACTGATCGATCGTCTCGATCCCTGTAGACACCATCCAGCGAACGAAGTAGCGCAGCCCTCTGGCAACGCTGGCCAGATTGGTCGGCTTCAGATTGCGTCGAACACGGTTATCTGTGAACAGCGACCAGGTGAAGCGGCGCATGGTGTCGAGAAGAACGTAGTATTCGGGCGCGTCGAAGCGGCTGCCGTCATCCAGCTGAAAGTCCCAGCGGATACTGCTCTGGCCGGGCCCACTGCCTGCAGTCTCTGAATCCAGAACCCAGCGCAGGTCACCCCAGCGGCTAACGCTCGAAATTCGTACGTCAGGATCGATCGACGTCTCGAGGTGGTATTTCCTGGCGGTGGACGGCTCGCTGGTCATTCGAGTACCTGAATGGGTGCAAGGGAAGGCAACGGAAGGTGTGCAGCTTTTTCCAGCACCTGCAGGTTATGGAAGGCGGGCAGCCAGAAATCGTCGAGCTTCTGCAGGCGGGGAGCCCAGGTGGTCAACCAGGAGGAGGCATCGAGTTCCACCTGCGCGTCCCTGATGGTTTCTCGGAGCTGGAGCAGCCTCACGAGGGCATGCGGGCTGTTAAGGTCGACGTTCGCCATGGGACACGTTAGACAGGCCCCGAAGGCGGTGCAGAGCCGCCCCGGGTGCTGTCCGGGTTGGGGGCTGTCCAGGGGATCGAGGCAGACGAAGCCTGGCGTGGTGGCTCCCCAGTCCTGGCGTTCGGCCGTGAGGCCCCTGGGATCGAGAACCCCGTTGCTGTCGATCCAGCGCGCCCTGAGATTTTCGAGATGTCCGATTTGTTCGTCATTGCGCTGCCGGGCAGCGTCACTGGTGTAACTCTTTTTCTGTTCATCAATCCCGCTGTGTCCACCAGCACGTGCGACCACCCATGGGTTGTTTCCGCTCCTTTCGCGAGCGACGTCCAGGAAGCTCTGCCGGATGATTCGCATGGTGAAATGAGGGAGATTGTGTCGTTTCTCGAATTTACGCAATGACTTGTCTAATCGAGAATGCTTCTGTTTGAACCAGGAAATCTCACTTGATCTTGTCGTCACGTATCGAAAAACGTAATCTTCTGGCAGGATTACATCCTCACCTCGAATTCTGGCGGTCCAGCGCTTTAAGAACGGCAGAATCCGAGCGGGCTCCTCTTCTGGCAGGAAAGACCAGGACTGCCGCTTGCCGCTTCTGGCTTTGAAAGGTGAAAGAACGAGTCGTTGAATGCCGAAGCTTTCCTCGTGGATTACATCAGACCACTCCATTTCCGTCAGGCTGGTCGTGTTGTAACCGGTCCTCATGGCCAGAAGCACGAAAAAGGCTGTCAGTGCCTCGGGGGATGGCTGGAAATACTCGGCCACCTTATCGAAGTCGTGGTGCAGGCGAATCGAGCGAACCAGGTTGGGGTTCGTCAACTCAATGTCGCTCCATGATGGGAGGCGACCAGGGTAGCAGTGTGCAAGCTCGGTCAGGCAATCGCTCAGCTCCGTGTAGTCCTTCGCCGCGACGTCCTTGCCGTCTTGTTCGACTGGGGGCGGCTGCATGTGCAGCCAGCCTTCTTCAAGTCTCTTGATGGTGGCCTCAGTTTCAGTGACGCAGGCGTAGAAGAGCTTTTCCCACTCGTCCCGGGTCAGTGAAGGGGTCGGAGTGGTATGGGCTGACTGAGTACTCCAGGGATCTGGGGGAATATGGGCGTTCTTGGCTTCAGAGTTATACTTTTCGAGCTGCTGAATCTTGTTGAAGATAACTCTCAATGTGCCGTACATATTCCGTTTGAATCTCATCGATAATGCTTTACTTTTGAGCGTTTTGAGTTGATCGATCCAACCTGCGAAACCAGTTAACAGATCAGTGTCGATCTCTCCCAGAGTCATGTTGAGTCTGTGCTTTTCCGTTAGGAATCGAAAGAACCCGTTCTCAAGCCGCCACACACTTGAGTCACGGTACCCGCTACTGAGCCCGGACGAGCCCCAGGCCGCGACGGCGGCTGCGAAGGGAAGCTTTAGATGCGGGCTACTCAGCAGAAAGGAAAGGTCGAGCGTCTGTGGCTGTTGACCAGTAAATGTCACGGTCAGGCTGGTAACTCCATCGTTGACTTTTTCAGTGACAGTTGCGAGGGGAAAGGTCAGGAGATGATCCGGCTTCGGCTCTGGCCTCAGCCGGTATCGGTCTCTGGCACTTGGGCGCTCAGAAGCCATTTCTCTCCCGGATCTCTTGAAACTCTTTACGCATGATCGGAGCTGGGTTGTTGGCCTCATCGTCCACGATCTTGAGGTAAGTGCCTTCGGTGGTTGCGAGCTGACTGTGTCTCAGGCGCACCTGCACCGTTTTCCATGGCGTGGGGTTGCCGCTCTTCTGTTCAGCGTAGTAGAGCCAGACGGCAAAGGTATGTCTGAGATCGTGAAACGTGTGTGCTGCCTCGGTCCACTCGTGCCGGTCGCCAGTCAATGGATTGACGCGCCAGCTTTTGATCACACATCCAGCTCGCACGACGGCTTCACGAAATACCCTTGAGATCGTGTCGTCTGTGACTGGTTGCCCGACATTGGCCTGGGACTGTTGAGCCTCGTGGTTAAGGAACAGTTCTTCTGGCTCCCGTTTTCGACCGGACCGTTTGTATGCTGCCTGCCGCTCGTTGGCGATGTACCACTGCAGACCTTTGAGGACCCAGATGGGTATGTACACTTTTCCGGGTCGCTGACCTTTCGTTCGTTCGAGCTCCAAAGTCACCTTCTGATTCGCCTGCAGATGTTCACTGTTCATCTGAGCGATCAACGTTTCAATTTGCCAGCGCTTCAGGCAACGAACCTCGACTCGCCGCAGTCCGGTGGTCAGCGCCAAGGTGCCCATCAGGCGATCCCGGCAGGGTGTCTGGGTAGAAGGTATCGGGCCCCTCCCGTTTTCATCTGGGAACGGGCCGAGTTCTGCGAAGATGGTCTGGACTTTCGCTGGCGTCATGGGGTGGATTCGGTCGATGCGCCTGTTAAGTCCCCGTGGTGGGTCCTTCAGCCTCTGGACAACGACAGGTGTAGCTGCTGCGTGCGCCATCGGAAGGGCATTGCGGTTGACATACGTGTTCGTCTTGACCTTGACCATAGGAGGGATGTCTGACCAGCCCTGTTCATAGGTGTACTTCCGAAAGGCAAGGACGACCGAAACGCGCCGATTCACGGTTCGTGGAGAATAGATCTCATGGGTGATGGGGCTGGGTTGGCCGGCGAGGTGGTTCTGATACGTCGTGATGACGTCATCTGTCAACTGCCGCCAGTCCAAGGTATCGACATCAAGGTATTCAAGGAAATCGCGCAGGTCCTGTGCAACCGAGGGTGCTGAACTTGGGAACCCATCCGGGTAGGCGCGGGAAAGCAATTGCTTCTGGAGGAAGAGAGTGCCTGGTTCGAAGACCTCGAGGTTTGTTACATCGATCAGAATCGGAAAGCCTTTCGGCAAGGCGTAAGTTCGCGCTTCAACGGATGCATCTTCAGGAAGAGGAACAGCCTTGACCACACTGAATCTGTTCATCAGCCTCCAGACGCTTAAAATATATGAAAACAGAATTGGAAGAAAACAGTGTCTCTACAGTCGCTGTGAACACTTTGAATGACCAGAGGATGGTTTTCAACTCCAAGCATTCTAAGCTAGATTGATTCGCTAAGGTTGAGCTGCAGTACAGCCTCCGCTTCGCCTTATCGAGAATTGCCTGGATACCGTAGGAATTTGGCTGTGCCCGAGTGAGATGTAGTAAGGCAGGCACCGAGGCAACCCGAACAGAGATAACTGTGCTCAATACAGACGGGCTAAGGTCCAGTGAACACCTTTGGACCCTCTACATTCACCGTACCCGACGGTCGTGAGGGTGACGATGGCCCAGTAGACCGAGGTCGGGATGCTGGTGAACCCTTCGTTCGGTCCCTCGATCAGGAACATCGCCGTGCCCATCAGCACCACGATCACCAGGACCACCAGCAGAAACACCGTGATCTTGGCGGTGCTGGCCCGCAGCGCCGTGCTCAGCACGCGCGCCTCGCTCAGATAATTGCCCAGATGCAGAATCCGGAAGACCCGCACGAGGCGCACGATCCGGATCACGAGCAGCGACTGCACCAGCAGCGACTCGCGGCCGGGAAGCAGCAGGCCGAGCACGCCCGGAAGCACCGAGAGCAGGTCGATCACGCCGAAGAAGCTGCGCGCGTAGTGCGACGCGTGCCGGGCGCTCAGCAGCCGCAGCAGGTACTCGGCCGTGAACAGGGCGGTGAACGCCAGCTCGGTGCGGGTGAACCACGCGCCGTACATCAGCTGGAGTGGCCGGACGCTGCCGAGCATCACCACCGTGATGCTGCCGATGATCAGCAGGGTCAGGCCCGCGTCGAAGATCCGGCCCGCACGGGTGTCGTTGTTGAAGATCACGTTGCCGAGAACGGCCCGCGATCTGGCCCATCTCTCCGCCTGCCTTGAGGGCTGCACGCTCGAGTGTAGAGCACGGGGGTCTACGGGCAGCCACAGCTTTCTTTCATCGAAACCCCGCTTTGGGGAGTGGCGCCGACGTCCGGGCGGTTCCAAGCGGCCTTCACCTGATTGGTGTCCGGACCGGTCGGGGCACCGGCAGACTGCCTTCATGACCCGATCTGAGCTGCCCACCCTCGCCCTGCTGGGCGGCGCCCGTGTGCCCGTGCTGGGTCAGGGCACCTGGAACATGGGCGATGATCCGCACCGCAGAGCCGAAGAGCTGCGCGCCCTTCAGACCGGCCTCGACCTGGGCCTGACCTTGATCGACACCGCCGAGATGTACGGCGACGGAAACTCGGAGTCGCTGGTGGGCGAGGCGATCCGGGGCCGCCGGGACGAGGTGCTGCTGGTGAGCAAGGTGCTGCCGGGCCACGCCACGCGCCGGGGCACCGTGTCGGCCTGCCACGCCAGCCTGCGCCGTCTGGGCACCGACCGCCTCGACCTGTATCTGCTGCACTGGCGCGGGCGGGTGCCTCTGGCGGAGACGGTCGAAGCGCTCGAGGAGCTGCGCTCGGCGGGCGACATTCGCGCCTGGGGCGTGAGCAACTTCGCTCCCGGCGACCTGCGTGAACTGGCCGGGGTGACCGGGGGAGACAAGGTCGCCACCAACCAGGTGCTGTACAACCTCACGCGCCGGGGCATCGAGTTCGACCTGTTGCCGGACGCCCTGGCGCAGGGGCTGCCCCTCATGGCGTACTCGCCCGTCGAGCAGGGCCGCCTCGCCGGAAACGCGCCCTTGCGCGCGGTCGCGGCCCGGCACGGCGTGAACGAATTGCAGGTGGCGCTGGCCTGGGTGCTGCGGCGCCCAGGCGTGATCGCCATTCCGAAAGCGGCGCGGGTGGAGCACGTCCGTGAAAACCGTGCCGCCCTCGATCTGCAGCTGACCGAGGACGATCTGCGTGACCTCGACCTGGCCTTCCCGCCGCCCAGACGGGCCCAGGCTCTCGAGATGCTCTGAAAACAAGACGCACGCCGGAACCCGCTTGGCCGAACTGGGCAGGATGGCCTTCATTCGCCTCCGCCGTGCGACTTGTCACCGGGATTCGGTGCGTCCTGTTGATTTTGACGCTCTCACTTCGTATGATTGTTATATAAATCGATTTACAAAACCGATTTATTCGCCCGAGGTGCATTCTGAACGAGCCGACGCCCGCCATGTCCGCATCAGCGAAGCGGCTGACCATCTCAGAGCTCGCCCGGTCGCTGGGCGTGTCCGCGTCCACGGTCTCGAACGCCATCAACGGTCGGCGCAACCTCTCGGCCGAGACCCGGCAGCGGGTGCTGGGCGCCATCTCCGACCTGGGGTACACCCCCTCCCACCTTGCCAAGGCGCTGCGCACCGGCAAGACCAGCACGCTGGGGCTGATCCTGCCGAACATCACCAACCCGCTGTTTCCGCTGATGGCCCAGGAGATCGAGCGGGCTGCCTCCGTGCGTGGACAGGCGGTGATGCTGATGGACTCGCAGGACGATCTGAACAAACAGGCCCAGGCGCTGGAGAGCCTCAGCAGCCGCAGCGTCGACGCCATCATCCTGGTCGCCTGCCGCGGCACCGAGACCTCCACCCTTCCGGCAGACGTGATCCTGATCGACGCCCCGAGCGATCCGCGCAGCAATGTCAGCAGCGACCACTTCCTGGGCGGTCAGCTGGCGGCCAGCCACCTGCTGGAGCTCGGTCACACGCGCGTCAGCGTGCTGGCCGGACCGGAGAACTCGGCCGTGGCGCGCGAACGCCATGCCGGGGCGCAATCGGTCCTCCGCGCCGCCGGCCTGGACTTCGTCCGTACCTTTCAGAGCAGCTACGGCCTGGAACACGGCGAACACTACACCCGCACCCTTCACCGGCCCGGGGAATGCAGCGCGGTGTACGCCGTTAGCGACTCGCTGGCCGTCGGCCTGATTCGCGGCTTCACCCAGATGGGCGTCCGGGTGCCGGAAGACGTGTCGGTGATGGGCTTCGACGACGTGATCTGGGCCGACCTGATCACGCCGGCCCTCTCGACGGTTCGCCAGAACACGCCGGCCATCGCCCAAGCGGCCGTGCGCATGGCGCTGGGCGAGGCGGGGCTGGAGCGCGCCGTGGCCGTCGAACTCGTTCCCAGACGCTCGACCGGTCCCGCACGCGAGCCTCGACAACCTTCCGCCCTGCCCTCGTCCGCCCCTTCCAGCGCCCTGCCAGCGCGCGGCCCAGGCCGCACAGGCAAAAGGACGTCCCGATGAAGAAGTTGCCCACCGCCCGTGCCCGCCTTCCCCTGCTGGCCCTCGCCGCTCTCTCGACCCTGGGCGTCGCCCAGGCCCAGACCCGGACCCTGACGGTCAGCACCTTCGGGCTCAATCAGGCGCTGTTCGACAAGAATGTCACCGTGCCGTTCCAGGCCAAGTGCGGCTGCAAGATCGTGTATGAGGTGGGCAACACCTCCGACCGGCTCGCCAAGCTGGAGGCCCGGCGCAACAACCCGAACATCGACCTGGCCCTGCTGTCGTCGGCCGCGGCGCTTCAGGCCTCGCAGGAAGGGCTGCTCGACGTGATCAACCCGGCCAAGCTCAGCAACTACAGCCACCTGTACGACTTCGCCAAGGACCCGATCGGCGGGCACTTCGCGGTCGGCTACACCGTGTACTCGGTGGGTCTGGTATACCGCACCGACAAGGTCCGCAACTTCAAGTCCTGGAAGGACCTCTGGCGCCC
>Ga0160427_10001448_pt1 | contig 14545 bp, 23 predicted proteins | sample SolpanmetagenomL_FD_108194 | JGI IMG/M metagenome (GOLD analysis project Ga0160427, IMG submission 108194) | Solar panel surface microbial communities from Lawrence Berkeley National Laboratory, California, USA - L | ecosystem: Engineered > Built environment > Solar panel > Unclassified ...
CATCCGGCCAGCGATGCGCCCGGATGACCTCAAAACACTTGGCGTCGTCCAGCAAGTGAAGCAAGTTCATGGTCACCCAATTCTACCGCTCTCTATCGAGCTCCCCGAAACCCAGGAAGAGCCAAAAGCAAATGGCTCCCAGTGTTCACCGGTGTCAGCGCGGAGATATGATTGACGATTCACTTCGGGAGCAGCCGAAGACTGCAGGAGGACAAGTTCGCCTGACGGCAGTCCAGTTCGAAGCGTGACGGCCTCTGCTTTCCCGCTCAGTGAAAAGCTCTGATTGGCCTTCTCTGACGATTGGCGTGTATCGTCTTGCCTGCCACATCGTCTCTTTAAAAAATATACTTATTGCTTTCTTTCAGTAGCTATGATGAACTCCTCTGGTGCCATATATCACCCTCAGCGAGCAAGTCAAGAAACTTCATAACACTCAACGCAGCGACACCTTCGTCAAGCAGCTGCGCACCGCCGTCCGCGAAGGAGACGTCGTCGCCGCCGATCTTCCCTCCCGCTTCGAACTGCCCAAGCAGTACGCTAGGCGTGGAAGCGAAGAGACTTACACCCGGATGGTCAAAGACATGGTCATTGACGCCACGCCAGCGTTCGAAGCCTGGTTCGATTCGGTCAACAAGGACCTGTCGCCGAGCCGGACTGGCGGCAAGATCAAAGTGAGTGCCGAAGCGATCGAGGCCGGACTGGTGGACTTTAAAGCACTAGCTGCGCAAACCCGCGAGAAGATGGGCGCCAGCTTCAAGAAAGGCCAGGCGCTCGGCAAGAGCCGGTCCACGCCAAGTAAGACCACGCCGAAGACTGCCGCGAAGAAAACACCCGCCAAGCGCAAGTAAAGACTGGGAATAAAGAGGCTCAACGACGTCCGTCGTTGAGCCTCTTTGAATGGAACTTCAGCGTTCAGGGGTGGCGTTCTTTCTGGAGATCGTTGAAGAGCAGGAAGAACGTGCCATCCACCTCGCAGCCCACGGCGTTCGGCGCCGGAGGGGTGCGGTAGTCGAAAGGAATGAATAGTGCATTCTCGAACTCCGGATGCTCGCCGTTCTCGTCCAGCAGCATGAATTCACAAACGACACCGTCCTCAGTCGGCCTGGTTTCGACCACGGACGTGTAGTCCGAGAATGAATCCTCGGTCTCCGAGCGGAGCACCGGCACACCCCACGCAGGCTTCCACACCTCACCGGGAGGCTGATCGTCCAGCAGGTAAGCAGAGAGATACTGAATCCCGTATGGAAGCGCCTCGTATCGGAAGGCCACCTCGTGGTACCCCATCAGACAGAACCGCATGCTCTGTTCGGGTCTGGTCCGAAATCCAACTTCGAAGAGCAGTGTTTGAACACTCGACCGATGGTCATGAAGGTAGTCGCCGAAGCAGACCAGTCTGCATTCGCTGTAAAGGAGATAGAACTCGCTTCCCTCAATGTTCAACACCAGAACCTGAACATCCGGGAGCGTGGAGGTCTTCAGGTACTCGAGGAGTGCGAGGTTGCAGCGGGTCCGCAGGTCCGGGTGCCAGTCCAGGAGCATCAGAACAGTTGCGGCTGCGTGACCGCCTCCTGCGCGCTCGGCAGGGCGTGAATCTCCTTGAATTCCAGACTTAGGCGCTCCAGTGTCAGGGCGGCCGGTCGGCTGATTGACGGGGCCGCCAGGACGCCCCGCACGACCGCAGCGGGAGGAAGGAAGGCCCGCACCGCGTCCACGTAGCGAGACAGCTGGTGAACGGCCTCCTGCGTCGCCTTGGCCCGTTTCAGCTCCACCACCACATACCGCCCTTGGCTGTCCTGCGCGTAGAGGTCCATGTCACCCGCGCCACTCAGCAACTCCCGGTCGAGCACGCGCAGGCCCGGTTCGATCAGCTCCGGTTGCCGAGCAAGCGTCGCCTGCAGCTGCGCTTCACTTCCTGCGAGGAGAAACCCGGCCTCTTCCTTGATCTCCAGAGCTTGCGCCAGCTGGATGTCCAGCATCACCACCCGCACCGTCTCTGCTGGACTCTTGCGGCTCGCTGTGAGGACACAGAAACCGTCCTCGACTTTGGCCGACACGCTGTCGGTCTTGGGTTGCCAGTTCATCGGCTTCACGCCTTTCGGGTGGTGGATCTGCAGCGACCCGTCGACTTTAAGCATCAACAGGTACGCGCCCGCCTCGGCTGTGCTGGCCGCTCGCCCCTGATAGGTGACCTCGGCCTGCCCGGCCACCTGAACCAGACACTCGCACGCCCGCGCATGGCGGTTCAGGAACGCGGCGAGGTCTGCCGCGTCCGGGTTCAGGAGTTGCTCTCTGATCACGAGGTGCTCTGAGACAGCGGTTGGTGGAGTTCGGGCCAGTCGTTGCGGACGTTCCCGACCGCCGTGTCCACCGGGTAGGCGTGCAGGGCCCGGTTCAGGTCGCTTGGAGCCAATAGGGCACGCACTCGTGTCAAAGGCGTGACCGGGTCGAGCCAGACGTCCCAGCGGTCCTGGGGAAGCAGCAGCGGCATTCGGTCGTGCACTTCAGCGAACACTCCGGTCGGGGCGGTGGTCAGGAGGGTGCAGCTGGTCTGCCCGTCCACCTCCGCCCACAGGCCCGCGCAGACCAGGGAACGGCCATCGACGCGGGTGATCGCCAGTGGTCGGCGCTGGGCCTTCTCGCCCGTCCACTCGTAGGTGCCGCCGAGCGGGATCAGGGCACGACGGGTGCGGAAGGCGTCCCGGAAGATCGGGCTGCGCTCGGCACTCTCAGCGCGGGCATTGAAAGTGCTGAGACTCTTCGGCTGGTCGGGCATGGCAATCAGGCCCCACCTCGCCAGGAGGGCTTGGCGTTCGTCCTCCTGGCAGACCATCAGCAGGTCCTGCGTGGGCGCGAGGTTGTAGCGGGGCTGAAACGCTGCGGGCAGGTCGACCTGGAACAAGCGCCGCAGGTCTGCTCCGGTGATGCTCTGCCAGGCCCGTCCGCACATGGGTAAAAGCTAGCAAACCCATCCTCAGGTGACCGTCTCAAGCACCACAAGGGTGCATGGCAGGCTGGCACTGGCACACCCGTCATACACCTGAGAACCCACTTACTGCCGTCAAGCATCTGCGTCATTCTTCGGGAACAGACTTGGCTGTCGATCTGCCCTGGCTTCCCGCACCTCACCGGTTACGCTCAGGCCCAGCATCCGCACGGCCCGGCCTGCCAGCACATGCTCGATAAGCAGTTGCCGGGTGAGCGGCAGAATCTCCGACGCCTCGAAGCACGGTTAGGCCGTCCGACTTGTTCATGTCTGACGCCAGTTTGGCCAGGGACTTGGTGTGGCTCACGCTGTCGGAAGCGCTCAGCTCAGTTTCGTGCCGGATGTCAGCCTTGAGGGCCTGGGACTCGAAGACACCCACATGACTGCTCCAGACCGACTCTCGCGGCTGTTTGGGTTGCTGTATGTCGCGCTCGCTTGGATGGTTCGGGTTGGAGAAGGGACTGGAGAACTGGACTCGCCCACACCGGACAGCCGAGGGCGTAAGGCCAAACGTACAGCGAGGACTGGATGGACGCTGCTCAGTCAGGCCGTGCGCTGGGGATTGGACGCGTTCTGGAAATATTTGGACCTCTTCAAAACAGCCGTTCCCTCTACTGGAGAAGGAAAAATATGAAGTGTCAATTGCTGAGGCGGCAAACATAAAGAAGCGACTGAGTTGAGTGTTCAGGTGTTGAAAAACCTCTCTTCAATCTACAGAAGATTGAGCCATCAGCAATTGATGTTGTTAGCTTGCGCTGATCTGAAGTAATGTCCTGATTTGCTTCAGGTTGTGATCAAACAGTCCCTGTGCCCATGCATGGTCATGATAATCGGCTGCGAGAAACCGAGACCCGGCATAGACAAACGAGACGTAGAGGGCCAGCCGGTAAAATGTCATTCGGGCCGGATCTAAGTTCAGATCAGCATGCGTCAAAAATTTGGCATGAATATCATCGCCGAACCGAACGGCAAGCAGTGCGTGTTCCGCTTCAACATCAAAAAAATGTGCGCTGTCCAGATCGATAAAGCACGGTGCGTTGGCTTCCGAGCGAATGAGGATATGCTCTGGACCCAATTCACCGTGGATCATCCGATAAATTACCCTGGGTTTGAGCTGTGCAGCCATCGACTGCAACACCTGCCTGATCACTTGCGCGTGCTCAGCGACACTGACATGCGCCTCGGCAGTTGCATTCAATTCCAGCAACGCCCGCCGAAGCGTGTGCTCATGACAGGGCATGTCCCAGGGCGAAACGGAATCCAAGAGCGTGCCTGGATATGAACGCTGAAGTTGATTCAAGCTTTGAAGCATGGAGCCGATCTGTTGTAAAACCTGGGACTGCAGTTCCGGTGGAGCAGTCTCGGCAAACGACGTGAAGTTCTGGCTGCCCAAATGCTCGACCAACGCGAAATGATGCCCAGCCGCGAGGATGCCGAAAGCATAAATTCGGGGAACGTTGATGCCAAGCGCCCCAAAAAGGCGTGTATTGGCTTCGAAGAGGAGCGGAGCCTGGTCATCGGACTGGGTAACATCCAGCTCATCGCGTTCCGCGAAGTAGTGGTTGACGTCGTGCCAGATGTACAGCACGCAGCGTTTGTCGACCGGAGAGATATTGAGGACGTAGACCTGCTTCCGTGCTCCACCCTTCAGCGGCTCAACCGCAACAATCTGGCTGTGATCACCGAAGACCTGTCGCACCTGAAGCAAAAGTTCAAGCTCATCGAAAAAATCATGCTGCATGGTCAACTCCAGGCCTCAACTCGAAGGTGGATGTTCGCTGCTTGGCTGAAGAAGCTGCGCCCGTGTAGGTCTTGGAAGAACCGAGCGAATATATCGCAGCCTGAAGGTTGCGGTCTCAACTGAATGCTGCTTTACGCAGGAGTCGCCCACTCTGCAGGAGTGATGTGGCCACAGGAATGCCAGAAGCTGGTCCGCGAGTTCACCGGTATGCTGCTCAAGCAGTTCGGTCGCCCGCTGAATCCTCTGCCTCCGCGCCTCGGTCGGATTCTTCCTTGCCGTGCGTAGGTCCTCGCGGTGCTTCAGGCGTTAGTTCTATCTGATCTGATTACCGGGTAGGCCTAGGGTGACCGGCGGGTTATTCAGAGGCAGTTGAAACGTCGACGGACTACCGATAGATGGTGCCGTAGACTTTTCGCTGTGACTGTCTTACAGGCGCAGGCCAACCAATTGATCGTGCTTCGCGGCAATTCCGGCTCTGGCAAGAGCACAGCGGCACGAGCGCTTCGGGAACGCTTCGGACGCTGCCTGGCTTGGGTTGAGCAGGATTACCTGCGGCGCATCGTGCTCAAAGAACTCGATGAGCCAGGTGGGGTCAACATCGGCCTAATCGAACAGACAGTGAGATATGCCTTGGAACATGGCTACCACACGGTTCTGGAGGGCATTCTCAATGCCGAGCGCTACGGCGAGATGCTGCAGCGCCTCTCAGATACGTATCCAGCCCACTTCTTTTACTTCGACCTGTCCTTTGAAGAAACCGTTCGCCGCCACGCAACCCGCCCACAGTCGAGTGAATTCAACCCGGAAATGATGCGCGAATGGTACCGGCCTGCCGATCTGCTCCCATTCGTGCAGGAGCACGTGTTTGACGAATCTTCGAGCCTGGGGGACGTCGTGAAGGTGATCGTGGAAGTGTGCAGGCTGGAGCAAGTCAACCACTCCAGCCTTCCTGAAAGGCTGTGACCGAGCAGGCTGCGCCTACTGGGACTGGGGGCGGCGGGTCTTCGGAAGCTGACTAGGGCGTGTAGGCCAAGGGTCAAAAAAGGCCGTAAGGTACATAGCGAAATGCACCTGTACACCATCCCTGATCACCAGTCCGACCAGGATACAAACGAGGGCCTCGCCTATCTGGGACGATTTTTCTTAGAAGACCACATGGCATGTGCAGCACTCTTTGAAGTTGCACAGAGTGAGGGCTGTGATATCCATCCGTTCGAGGATGTTCGGTTAACTTCAGACCAAGTGCAGCGACTGGCCGTCATTTTTCGTGTTGGGGGGCAAAAAAACACCATTGAGTCTTCTGCATGGCAACGGATTCTGGCTATCCTTACCTCCGCCGTTGAGGCAAGAATGGGCATTTTAAGCTTCTGCGATTGATGCATGTCTGATTCATAGGACACCTTGGCCTACACGCCCTAGATACCTACAAAGCCTGAGGTGAACATGACGCACTTTACTACTGGAAACGGGGAAAACGAATGGATATGCACACTTAGGAGTGAAAGATGGAAGAAGTTATTTACGTATTGAATTACCAGCTCGAGACGGAAAATGACTGGGCAGAGGACATTGAATTCAACATAGGGTTCTTCACGTCCAGAGAGGCATGCCAGAAGGCAATTCAAGAGGTCGTCGTTAGAAGAATGTTCGCTTTTGACTTGAGTAAGTTTCGTATCTATGAAAACAAGCTAAATGAAATCGGCTGGACGGAAGGGTTCTGGAATCCAAACTCAGAAGATTGATTGGAGGCGTATGAACAACACTATCTTCCGCCTCAGGCACTGCTATGGAGATGAGCGTGGGCTCGAAGTAAAATATAATGGGATCTTCTTGACCGAGCCAAAAGCTCTGGAGGCGATTGAGCGGCTTAAGACAGCACCTGGCTTTAAGGATTATCCTGACAGTTTCGTTATTACTGAAGAGAAATTGGATGCAGTTAACTGGGACGAAGTCATAACTGGTGTAGTCAAGCTAAATACTTACACCCAGAGCCGGTGAAACCTGGGGTGAATATGACGCACTTCACAGAGGAAGAGCTGGAGACGCTCGACATCGTCTGGTTCGCTGTTGATAGGAATGACAGTATCGGGATGTTCTCTACACGGGCAACGGGAAGAATAGGACATGTTGAAGAATCTACTGATGAAGTTCTGGAAGAAATCTATAATTATGTCCTTACGTTACCCGAGTATTCCACTGTGGTCATCGAGCATCATCCAGATATAGAGGAGTTAAATCCACTTTATAGAGTGGCTGATATGGAAATATCCTTCGCTTCCAAAGGAGTATACGTATTCAATTCGGAAACGTATTACACTCTAAATCCACACAACTATATAAAAAGTGTCAGTCCTGCGTCCCCATTGCGCATGAGCGAAGCTCCTGACGAAATAAGGAGCAAACTCCTGGTTCTCAAAGACGACAGGCTCGACTTCTCAAACAACAAAGTGATCACCATATACGAATCTCAGACAGCGCGATGAAGATCGATCTGGTCAAAGTCGGTATCAAGACCGTCAGCGGGGAAGCGAAACACTTCATCTGAAACCGGAGGCTCCTCAACGCCAGACCACCGTGTCGTCTCTGATCTCGGCCCAGTGCAGGCATTCCTCGGGGTTCATACTGAGGCCGCGCAGGGCATGTTCGTGCACCCACTCGGGCACCCAGCACAGCAGCCCGGGAGTCTGTTCATATCCCTGGCGTGGGGATACGGCGGCGACCCAGGTGTCCCAGGGTGGGAAGTTATCGTCGTCGAAGTAGCCGGAGCTGGCGACCCTCGCTGCGCCGTCCGAGAGCGACTGTGCGGGCTCCACGACCAGGAAAGCCTGCGGGCGGGACCACTCACCGTCCACGGTGAGGTCCAGATGATGCGCCGAGGCGGGGCCTTTGGCACTCAGGCGCCGGCGGGCTTCCTGAAAGAAGGCGATGCCGGTGGCGAGGTCGACGTCCCAGAACGCTCTGCTCTCAACCTGACGCTCCGCGAAGCGCTGCAGGGCAGAACTCCGGAGGGCCACTGCCGCCGGCGCCTGAGCGAGGGGCGTTTCCCAATCGCGCGGGTTCCACCCGGGAAGCTGCATGGGCGTCTGGAGCGTGGCAACATCGAACGCCGGCACGAACTGCTGAATGTAGGACAGGCATTCACTCTAGGCCCTCCGGGTTGACGTGTCCCGTTCTGGCATCGGGGAGAGCCCCTGATCCTCACTCATTCGACTCGATGTTCAACAGTTAGGCCAGAGGCAGCCGAAAGACGTCAGATACGTTCCGGTCTGGCGCATCCGTCTCAGCATCAAACCGAGCCCCAGTTGAGGTCGGCCGGATCATCTGGAACTCGTGCCCCGGTAGATCACCAGCATTCCCACCTGGCTGCGACTGACCTGACCGGCCGCCTCCAGTTCGTTGAGTGCGGATTGTACGAGGTTCAGCTCGACTTCCAGCGTTTTCGAGATCGCTCTGGCGCCTTCCGCCCGGTTGTGCAGTCTGGCCAGGGCCGTGACCGCCAGTGGACTGAGCGGCCCTTCCGTGAGCACCTGGCGTTGTTGCTGCACCAGGTGGTACTCGGTGTGTTTCTTGTGGCCGTCATTCTGACTGACCACCACCTGCTTCGTCGCCATCAAGGCCTGCATCGCCTCTTGAAACAGCGACGGGCTCAAATCGGTCATTCGTCTCAGCGCGCTTTCCGTCATCCCCAGTCCCCGTGTGGACCTCAGCGCCGTCAAGAGCAGCTGCTGGGCCTCGGTGCTCGCTTCATCACGGAGCATCGTGCTCATCCTAGCGGGCCGCACAAGACGAGGGGCGACATCTGCGTCTCGGCGATCAGGATGGCCCGCTGGCTGGGCTCGAGTGAGCCGTGTGGCTCTTCAGCGCGCCCGTGTTCACGTCGAATCTGGCCCCAGCACCGTTCGCGGAGGTCAACCTAGCCTAACTCCCATCCTGATTCAGGTGGGCGAGAAGTTTAATGCCTCAAAATCATCATATATTTTATTTAGCTCATACTCGTTTATTATAAATTTTTCGGGAAAATCCTTAAACCCCGGCTGATTTATGAGGCGCAGTATTGCTGATTCAGCATCATCACGAGAGTTATAGAGGCCAATCATCTTATGTTGAACAACCCCCGAAAAACTTTCGTACATGTGAACTAGTAGATATGTACTTCTTTTCATCAGACAAATCCCTCTGTCCAGTTGTCTTCTCCTTCTAAATATGAACTAATGTTATAGATATTTTTCACACCCACCTTATCAGGATATTTGCCGCTTTTTTCTAAATCCTCCTTCGCTTTTATGCATTCCTCCTTAGTATCAAAGACTCCTACATAACATCCATGCTCTTCCCAATCTTCGTCTTCATAGTAGTGTTGCAATACATACAGCTCTTTCATATATAGGCCACCTCATTATCGATCTCAGCCAAGATTGGCGACGCTTGTTGTCGTTCAGCCGTTTCCATGTCGAGACGCACGTTACGCTGCTCAGCGGCTTCGTAATGGAGACCAGCGGCGGGCAGGCCACGCTCGAACAAGGCCGGAAGATCCTCTTCGACGACGTAGTCCACAAGATGCCGGTAGGCATTGCTTGGCCCACCGGCATCCAGCAGGCGATTCAGGAGTTCGGCGGCGGCTTCGAGATCTGAGTAGATGGTATCGACGAGCTGCTGATTCAGTGCCGTGAAGGCTGCTGAAGTTCGGTTCGTCTGCGCGTTCTGGAGAGCAAAGAGGAACTGGTCGACGGTGTCCATGCAAGGCGGTCCTCCATTCAAGAGCCTGTGGGGAGTTGATCAGGCGACCGAATCCGAAGGTCGTGTGTGGCTGAGGTTGCGCCAGCGCAGCATGCAGCGAGCGTGACGAGCGCCAGGTTGATTTGATCGAGGTCGCGCTCCGCGTCCTGTATCAGGAGTCCGTCTTCGGCACGGACAGCAGTTCCCGGCTGAGTTCAGGCCAGATCTGGATCACGAATTCCTGGCTTGCCTCCGAATGTTCATCCGCATCCAGTAGGCGTCCTGAGATGGCCAGGGTCAATTGCTGCTCGCACACCTCCAGAACAGCCTGCGCTTCCCCACTGATGTCACGGATGCCCAGAGCTTTCGAAGGGCAGATCAGCGTCGTCTTCAACCGAACGGCCCAGTCGCCCGGCGGGAGTGAGGGTTCGACTGCCGTGGTCATGACCATCAAATCCACAAGGCCATCCAAGAGAACGCTGACTTCAAGTTCATGCACCCGTTCGCTGATGGCCTGCTCTACGCCTTCGCGGCCATGTGCCGGTGGCGGCCACGCGTGCCGCTCTCCAGGGGCGTTCCAGAGTGGAGGGTCACTGCTGCCAGCGGAAGCCAGGTCGTACAGAACGATCCCGGAAGCGCGGGCCGGATCGAAGAGAAACGAAAGGCGCCGCTCAGGCATGAGGGTCATAGGAGAAGCATACGGCGGCCCAAGGAAAGGCCCCGGGCGACCCGGTCACCTGGAGCCCTTTGGGTAAAAATAAAAAGAGAACGGGACGAGAGGCGCCGTTCGGAACATCCCTGCAGCCAAGACGATCCCTTCGACTCATTGGGGTGGGACGGTGGTCGTGTGGTCCGTCACGAACACCAACGTGTCGTCTCTGATGAAGAAGTTGGCGCGCATCCCACACCATGAGCAGAAAAGATAGGTTTCGGCCCAGTCATGTAACTGCCAGCTTTCGAGCGTACCCCAGTGCCGCAGCCAGGTCAGCACTTCATCGGTTGTCCAGTCGCGGGTGTACTGATACACCGCCCGCCCCTGCGAGAACAGGTCAATCACGACGAAAGACCGCAGGTTCCTGATGGACACCGTGGCTGGGGGTACCAGGTCGTCTTCCAATCCGCCAGAGCGCATGCCTCAGTATCCTCCGCCGAATTTTTGCATGACCTCTCTCCACCGTGTGGTGGAGGGACAGGCGGGAGACGACCCGGTCATTGCCGTGTTTTCAGCGGTTATAGAAGAAGGCATTTAGCCTTCAAGCGTGCTCAAATAACGGGCGTGACTCAAGCAGATGGACAACTTCCAGCGGGTGGGTTCAACCCCCTCGTACCTGAGTTCGACGTGTTTGATCTCGCGCAGAGCTTGCGATTCTGGTGTGAGGGTCTTGGTTTTGACATCGCCTATGAACGCGAAGGTTTCGCCTATTTGGAACGGGAAGGGGCGCAGGTCATGCTGAGCCACATGAACGGAAATTGGATGACCGGCTCCCTGGAGGCGCCGCTGGGGCGCGGCATCAACTTCCAATTCATAGTGGCCAAGCTTGCGCCATTGGTGGAACGTCTGCGTGAGCTGAGCTGGCCGCTTTTTCGCGAGCCTCACGAGTCCTGGTACCGAACTGGAGAGTGCGAGAGCGGCGATTTCCAGTTCCTGGTACAGGATCCGAACGGGTACCTGCTCCGCTTCTCAGAAAGCCTGGGTCAACGGCCGAACTCCATCTGATCAGGCTTGGGAGCACAATCGTCACCACCTGTGGTCCTCTTCATCTGTGGGTCCTGGAGACCCATGACTTCTTCTTGGGCAGAACAGCGCCGCGAAGGTGCAGGTCGTCGGGGACGGCCTCTCCTCTGACTAGATTTATCGCCCCCGTCTCTGCACCGGAGGGTGACAACGCTTGCCCGCAGTCGTGGCTCATTGATCCTTTTTTTCTTCGGTCCGGATGACACAGGGCCGCACTCAACACGTCCGCCATACCACCCCTCGTCTGGCCCGAGCAGGGACCTGAACACATCCAGCGCCTCTTTCGCCCAGAGCGGATCGCCTTCCAGCTCGCTGCCCCACGCTTCTTTTTCCTGCCGACCTGCACGCACGAGGGGGCGCGGAGCCATCGGACCTGATTGACCCGGCAGTGCGCGTCGTCAACTGCGTGCATTATCAACATATCTACCCTCTGCTTTGTGGTGGCGTCACTCATCACGCTTCTGAAGTGAGACAGGCCCGGACATCAGAGACGAAGAGGGCAGGAGAGACGAAGCGAACAGCTGAAGCCAGAGGGCTCAGAGATCGTCGAAGACAGGGCAGACGAGAACGTCCATCTTCAGATCATGCCGTAAGGGGTAAGTGTGCTGTTCTGGAGTGTGCACACCCTGGAGATACACGACTCTGCGCTGAGCCAAGACTGTACAGCGGCTGACAGACCAACTGAAGGGGCTCCAACTCCGGGTTCAGAACTCCCCTTTGTTCTGGTTTCTGGCCTGGGTGACAACACCATGGGTGCTCTGAGCCTGGACATGGCCTCCTAAAGTTTGAGATAAGGAGAAGAGTCGCTGTGGCTCGGCCGCACAACACAAGACGCCTAGCAGGCGTGTCTGTCATGACAAATGTGGACCACGTGGGAAACGTCTGAGTTTATGATGGTTCTTGTTCAAAGGAGATGTATGACGGGCCACGCGCTACTGGCAGTTCCGCTTGCTTTGCAAGTATCCGGGCGGAAGCCCGGAACAACGGACTCAGCGTTTAGAACGTCCGCTGGGCTCTCCTGTTCTGGCCGACATGTACCTGAACGGGTCAGCCAGAACATCAACGACAGCACCGATCCCCTGAATCGTCCACTGCGAAGAACTGCAAGGCCGCCACGACCGTAGCTCATCACTCCCCGTTCACTCAGGAGCGTCACTGCGCTTTCCTGCCAGGAAATCCATGAACAAACTGACCCTGATCCTTCCGCTGACCGCTGCCCTAATCACCGCCTGTGGTGGAACCTCGGCGCCGAGCAACTTCAAGCAGCCGGCCAGCATCACCGGCACCATCCAGAACTACAGCGGTGGGGCCAGCACCATCGAGGCGCTGGCGGTCGGCACTTCCGGCAAGTCTGCCAGCAATCCGGTGATCGCGTCCGCCGCCTTGAACGCCAATGGCAGCTTCACCCTGCCGCTTCCCCCGGTGGCGACCATCACCCCGTACCTCAGCGCCCCCGCATCGGCCGCGGACGCGGTCTACACCGAGACCGGCTGCAGCGGCCAGCTGACCAACAGTGCTCCGGACGCGCAGGCCTACGCGATCAGTGCCCTGAACGCCGGAGGGGTGACCTACACCAACGTCACCACCACCACCAACCAGACGGCCCGCACGGTCACCGTCGATGGTGGAGAGTGGATCTACACCACCAAAGCCACCACCCTGGGCGGAAACCTGATCTGTACCGGAAGTGCCAGCGGGATCACCGAGGTGCTGGAGGTGTCGTTCAACGCCCCGTTGAAGGCCGGCTGGAACTTCCTGAAGCTCCACGCGGATGGAGTGGCCTCGAGCGACAACGCCACGCTCACCGTCAACCTGAACTTCGCGACGGCGGACGATCAGGCTACCAGCTGGACGTCGGCGTCGGCCAGTCCGCTGAGCGTGAACCCGCTGGCCCGCGTCGTCACGGCCAGCCTGGGCAGCGTCCACATCGGGAACCTGCACTTCTAAGCACCAAAAGCAGGATCAGGGCGGCTGACGTTCGTGTCGGTCGCCCTGATCCTGTCGTGTGGCAGGTCATGTGTCCTTGGGCACCGACCCGGTGCCGTTGTCATACCCGGGCCCGTATCCCGAAGTTTCCCGGTGATCCCAGCCCCATACGCCGCCGTCTGGTCAGTGAGCTACTGTCAGCTGGGAGAGAATGGAGCGAGGTTAGAGGTGGCAGGAAGCTGTTCCGCGGCCTCGAACTGCCGGGCATACTCCTCACCGAAGAGTTGGGCTACCTGCTGAGCCTGGGGAGTTCGCGGACGGGAATGTTTCCAGCCTGTAGTTCATGGGAGGAGACGCGCGTTCTGGCGAACCATAAAAATCCAAGGAGGGAAGACCCGTGATGGATCAACAGTTTGTGCTGACGTGTGCAAGTGATGAAGACGCCGTCAGATTCATCCAAGCAGACCGGGCGGCCATCTTCTGCCTGGATGGGGCATCGATGGTCACCGCCGGCGAGATGTACGCGGAATTCAAGCAGAAATGCGGTTTTCCAGTCTACTCGGCGTCAAACTTCGATGCGCTGATTGATTCCCTGTCGGACCTGGACCTCGATTTCGGTGCCGTAGATCGCATCTATATCATCATCGAGCGGAGCAACTCACTGTTGATGACCGTTCATCCGCACTTTCGAGAGGTCTTCTTCGAGGTTCTCGGTGATGTCGGTGTGCGTTGGGCTGAGCCGATTGCGCGGGGCGAGTGGTGGGACCGGCAGGCCATCGAGTTTAAGGTCGTACTGATTCCCTGATCGTTGTCACTTGTCTCTGCATCCCTGCCCACATCATTGAACTGGAGAAGACCTTGCGGATGACCCTGTCCCTGACCAACTTGCAGTGGAGTGACGACGGCCTGACGCCCACGCCGTTTTATGCTCTGGACGGTCGCTTGGTGATCGATATCGATGGTAAGGGCTTTTTTGATGCAGTGATTTTGCCGCTCGAACTGGGCGAGCAGTTGGCTCGGTGGCAAGCGCTGGTCAAGTTCAACATCGTTCAAACGTTCACGTATCACTCCATTGAGTGTGACGAGGGACCACTTCTGATCTTCCGGCAACTGACACCGACCAGCTGGACACTGGTCTCCCCTTGGGAGGAACACCCGGCGCCCAGAGACCTGCCCCTTCAGCATCTCATCGACCTGACGCAAACGTTTCAGGCGCTCCTGAGCCAGTGGCGAGCAGCGCGGCATCAGAGATGATGGACAGGCCCTTTGCTCTGAGCCTGCCCTCGATGACGTTCAGTCCCCCGTTCCTCTTGAGGAGGCTCCCCTGACCGCCTGACAGATTTTATGAGATGAAGTGAAAACTGACGTGCCAGCCGTTCTTGAGTGCTTCCAACGAGGACGGCTGGCCGCGTTTTCTGGGCTTCGGTGGCTCGGGGTCCGGGCC
>Ga0160427_10001449_pt1 | contig 14543 bp, 10 predicted proteins | sample SolpanmetagenomL_FD_108194 | JGI IMG/M metagenome (GOLD analysis project Ga0160427, IMG submission 108194) | Solar panel surface microbial communities from Lawrence Berkeley National Laboratory, California, USA - L | ecosystem: Engineered > Built environment > Solar panel > Unclassified ...
ACATCCTTCAAAATCAAATAATGGACTGAAGGCTTTCTCTTCTATAAAGCCTAGACTTTATACATAGTTTGAGATAATTTTCAGTGCTTTTTTACTTTTACTTTTTTTGGAGGGGTGGAATGGCACTTCTGATCGGCTCTGTCTCTTCTGCTTTCACATTTCATGCTCATAAAATCATTTGATCCCCATGTTGCTTCTATCATGATTTTCTTTTCTTGTCATTGCTTACTACTTGTTCTTCCTTAGATCGTCACCAATTGTTTTTCTTATTCCTCTAGTACTTTTCTTAATTATCGCTGGCTCTGGATTCTAATTTTTCCATATCTTGTTCTTCTTCTAGTCTTGCTGCCCAGACTCCGCGACAATCTACATCATTGTCACTTGAACCGATCCACCAACAACTCTTACAACACCAACATTTGCAACAGCAGAAACTACAACAACAATCACAATATCAATCGCAGCGAAATCCCTTCAACCTTGGAGACCTTAGACGTCCTTCTGCTGATGTGTCACTTACGTCCCTGGCTACCATGAATTCGTTTATACCTCCCGGAGATGGTTTCGGCGACCTCCTCACCGACTTTTGGATGGAACAACAGGAACATGCCGGTTCACCTCGAGAATCATCAAGCGCTCCACCCGAGGCCTCTCATACAGATAGACTACTATCATTCCGAACACACCAACCCTCTGGTATAGCTCTGCTTGACGCATATGGACAACCAGTGGAAATCAGTCTGTCGACACAATTACATGGCATGTTCTTCCTAGCTGAAAGTCCCTGGGATGCAGCCGGGAATGCCGAAGAGGGTACCGTCGGTCAGCCGAAGGAGCTTACATGTTATCGACGAAACCTATTTCAAGTTAGCGGAAATGTAGTGATCCCAAATATCAATTCGGTTATTATCAATTCCAATCAAGGGCAGAACAATAACAATGGCTTGTCGATGGAAAATGAAGTTGATGAGGGTAAAAGGCGCCAAATACAAGCTCTCGAGGCCACGATATCAGGTGTTGAATCTGTAGAAGGAAGTACTGTTAAAATTATCATGGTCCCATGGAAATCTACGGGGACCGCTTCGCAAGTAAATGACGATCCTCCAAACCCGAATCCAACCAGTAGGTCCGCAGAGAAGGAGCCTGCTCCAATATTCCTCAATTATACACCAAACTTTTATTCAAATAGAGGTTACCAAGACGATGACACTGAACCTGCATCGTATCCTCTGAATTGGAAACGTCTCCAATTCAGAAGTGCAACTGCGAACAATGGAAGACGTAAAGATTTGCAGCAGCACTTTCTTGTCAAGATATCAATTATCGCAACACTCTTCCCTGAGAACGGTTCGAATGGTGTAGGGGATCGAGTAACGATATGTGAATCGTATTCCGGAGCCATCATTGTACGGGGCAGAAGTCCTCGAAATTTTTCTTCACGGAACGATATACCTATTTCCGGTAGTGTTGCTGCCTCCTCTAGACAGAACACTTCCGCAGGCACTTCTACTCCATCCAATACTTCGGGAGGCCCAGTAAAGAAGATACGTCACCAATCTTCAGGTTCAATACCAATATTTGATCACGATATTGATAGGAAGCCTTCTCTACAGCAATTACAACATGATAGCGGGTTTAATATACCCCACTCACAGCCGCAAGAGTATCTTCAAAACTCTGTAGACTCGAACATGGTTCTAAACACTAATCTTGGTTATTCGCCTAACCTCTGGCCTTCTGAGAATACGTGGATTGATATGAGCTCTAGCAACACGCCGTCACTCCTCTCTCATCAGCTACCTTCTCAGCACGATGCGAATTATCTTGTTCCCGATCTATCATTCTCACAATTTAGTGATGTTGGTCTTTCTCCCCAAATATCTGTCACTGGGATTGACTACGCACCTTCCCTATCAACATCTCCCTTGCCTCAAGCGCGGCATCAAATGACATCTCAACCTCATCAAATCCAAACACAGCAGACCTCTATACCTTCCATACCATCGTCGTCATCATCTACACAGCAGCAACAGGCACATGTATCCCAACCGCCACCCCTAAAACACAAACCAAAGTCAGCCCCTGCAAGCAGTATAACAAAAATGGCCAGCCCATCTATGGACCTATTGTACGAGTATTTTCCTATTGGTGTCGATGACTGGCTGCCACCTGTGGATGTAGTCTACAGGCCACACGCAGCACATCACACAACAACCGTATTGGCAAAGGGACCGACGAGAAGTAAAAGACTATTCTCTGAAACACCATTTGAGTAAGGCATACTCTTTGGAAACAAATCAGGCTCTTTGCCTTTTCTTGGATCCCTTTCCTTTCTCCTTCTCTGTGTTTTGCTTTATTGATATCGAAAACTTAATATGCACTGGTAAATCTCCCTATCGAATTCCTTTTAATATATCCAATGTCCTACATGACATTATCAATTTCCCTGATTATTTACTTGTTTCCTTTTATATTCCATTTCTTTAGGTTGGGTCTTGGGTGAAAAAAAGCGGCGTACTCTTGCATCGTTTTTTCTTGGGTAAAAATCTTCTTAATATTTTTTGTCATTTTTCCTCCTTTCTTTTGTATTTGAATGTTGGATCATTTCACACCTCCTACTTTTGTTCCAATAGTTGCCGACGCTTTTGCCGTCAAACGATCTGTTAGAGTTAGTCCTGTGCCGGCGAGCAGAAGGGAGACTACTGCTTTTTCTCTTCCCGTTCTGTCATGTCAATCTATGACAATGTTCTTGAGTTACATACATACATACTAAGTACACACACATATATATATATATTCAACTTCTTATATCTTTCCCATCTTGTATAGGCCTATAGGGAAACAGAAAGAAATCCGTATTGCAATTATCAAAATGGAATAGAAAAACAGAGAAATAAATTGTCACGAAGATAAAATTGAAGATGTAAAAAGTATTCTTTCCGATGATGCATAGACACTTGATTATAGCCATTCCGACTTAGAACATGATGCAAATGTCTGTAGAAATTCCTTTGAGATACGACAAAATAGTAAAAATACATATACCCAAACAGTGAGGAGAAAAAGACAGGACGCTCATGATTGCTGCAAGAAAACCACCATTGCTAGCTCGCGAAGAAAAGAAAATTTTTACCGAAAGGATCGATAATCTCATTGCTATACAAGAAAGGCGAATAGAGAGAAAGAAAGAAGACAAAGATATTAAATGAAGAGGTATTCGATCAATTGAAAGTATCCCCAAAATGGAGAAAACAGAACATTTCTTGACGAGTTTGTCATGATATGTTTCATATGTCTCAGAAAGACGGGTCGGACCTACTGGGCAATATTTTTTCGTGATGGAAGAAGGCTCTAATTGTTTTGGCCCGGTTTACCTTGATTATTTAGATATACCAACCACTATGAATTAGAAGGGAGGAAGAACGGTTAAGTTAGTCAATTGTTGGTACATTTTTGATATTCTCATCATTTTTTGAAAGGAAAAAAAAGGGGAGTGGAGGGGTTTATCTATTGAGGAAATAGTAAAGAGTGCAAGAAAAGGGCAGTATATAGCAATATATGTATATCTTACCTGACTAACAACCACCGCCGTGACTATTAAAAACGCCGATATCAATATTAAAGAGAACCACAACCTTTTTCTCTTTTTTCGTTTTAATAATGTCTCCTCGTCCACTTCAATCATGTCACTACCAGGTTGCGGTTGACCAAGCATGGCTCTTAATCTGCCGGATAGCGGAGGGGTGTAGGCAGGTAGTTCCTCGTGTACCTGCTGCTGCCCTGAATTATTGTTCTCGTCATTGTTGTGAATCGAATGTGTTGTATCGTTAAAGTCTTCGTATGCGTAGGAACGAGGATGGATAGGGTGTGGTATTTGTGGCGATGTAGACCCGGTCTGTGAAGTAGTCGTCGGAGGTGTTTGTATGTAGGTTGGCGGATGGAGATATGCTGGAGGAAGAGAGTTAGGTTCCGTTTGTGATTGTGTTTGCGTTTGCGTTTGTATTTGTGATTCTGCAGTTGGTAGCGCTTGTACTTGTTGCGTCTGCAAAACCTGATTTATCGTGTTGGAAATTGACGGCACTGTGCTCTGCGCATTTTGAGCTGGTGCGACGTCCACTGTTGGAATTGGAATTGTTGTTTGAGCTGGGTCTCTTGTCACAGATGTGAGCTCAATCGTTGTGGCCATCTTTTGCAGGTTCGTTTGCTGTTGGGTACCTTCGCAAAGAAATTGTATCGCAACTTTTGTTTCCAAAAACTCCTTCTAAACCACCCGTTTCTTTGAGTACTACCGTGATGAGAGCTATCAATCAAGATGTCCTCTGTATGAGCGACGTAGACTCGTCGTCTTTCGTGTGTGTCATTCGGATGACAAGTTGACCCAGACTTGTTTAATGATATCGGCAGTGATGATTCGATGCATCGATGGTTAAGACGTTATTTGTGAGAGGGGCGAAAATCCATCTAAAAGCCTCCACACAATTTATTCTACGTGGCAATCATATGTGTGATGTGTTTGAGCGATTGACGTACACACTAACTTGACTTGTAAAGTATTTTAAAAATGTGGAATTTTTAGTTGGCTACAATACAAATTCAAAAAGAAGTGTGTCTTGTGCATGTCATTTGATTCTCCTCGAGCAGTTGGATTGAAATCATCCGGCGCTTTCCAGGAATCTCAAATACTTGATAAATGTGCGGATGTACGGGTAAGCTGCATTGAAAAGAAAAAAGCTTATTCAGAAATCTTAGGAGTACGTATAGATAGCTGAAGTGGGGCAAGCGGCCATCAATGGATGAATCTGTCGACAGTAACATGTACGATCATCATTTCGAGTGCCTCAAGTGGTGACGATGTTGGATTGTGAAAGTTGAGGTTTTAAATTTGTCGTGATGAATGTGAGTGGACGATCTGAAGTCTTCTGAGAATAATGCGTATATATCAGGTCTGTATATACGTTCTTACACTCACCACAACTTCTTTCTTCTATGAAACACAGATTATCACCATCACCATCTTCATCTTCATCTTCACCCAATCACGCGTATGCAATATGTATCCTCGGACCACGTATACATAATAGTAAAGCTTGATTGAGCATATCTTCCAAACGCCTTACAGGGTAGACTGTCTTGCATTGCATTATAACAGAGATAACAATATATATTAGCAAAGCAGCAGGTTTCAATACACTTTTTTTTTTGCTTAATTGAATCGAAAAAGCTTGTCTACTTGAGCATGCAGCGTCGCGAGCCTGCTCTTACAACATAAACATGATAGTGCTTAAACGTTCCGGTCCCATACAGATGGACAATCACTTCCGAGCTTTCTTGTGTCTGATCTGCATTCGTCAATACTCACTTAGTAGTTGGACCTCACCATGACGACTTTCGTTCCTGCAAGATAATGACAGGATGTTGGCAAACATGGGGGAAAGTGGGGCTCTTACAAATCAAATGTCGACATTTTCTACCTACTTGAGTATTACTATACTTTCAGTGCTGCACAGCGTGTATAAGTAGGTATGCATGATGATTATCGTTCCCTTCCGTTAACCTATAAGCCTCTAAGCCGGGTACTATGATATAAATCCATCGCATCATGTCCTCCAGCCATTGATTATGAATAAATTTGATAATTGCAACATATTGAACGAAAACAAGGGCCGCATACAACAAGCGCCGAATACCTGGAGAAAATAACACAACAAACCCATCTCGAAAAACCTTCACACGCAATTAAAAACCATTGTAAACATGGTTTCAAAGGTGTTTATATTGGGTGCTACAGGCTTTCTCGGTGGTATGTATATGTGTATAAGTATATATTGGTTTGAAAACTACCTTGACAACTGATATTGTGATTAGGCACCGTACTACAAAAAGTAGTTGCAAAACACACTGACATACAAGTCACTGCACTGGTTCGATCAAAAGATAAAGGAGAAGCACTCAAGAAGAAATTTCCTACTGTCAATTTTGTGATTGGCGACCATGAGTCAGACGACGTCATAAGTGAGGAATCGCAAAAGGCAGACATTGTTCTGAGTATGTCTCTATAATTGAACAGGAGAAGTGAAAATAACTAAAACAAATACATTTTACGAAAGTCTCCATTGCAATTTCCTTTGACTAACGTATGAATGCATAGGCTGTGCGAGCTCAGATGAACTGCCTCCAATGAAGTCAGTCTTCAAAGGCATGGCCAAACACAACGGCGATGCTTTTCTTGTACATACAAGCGGTATGTTGCTAAAAAGCTTTGACGAAAGGCCTCTGAAGATGATGAGCGCTCGTTCTTGATACTGTCGAGATACACATGCTCATAAAGAGATTCTTAGGAACTGGTATTCTGACGGATCCCAACACCACGTATCCTGGTGAATATAAGCAAACAGAACTATCCGACAAAACCTGGGACGATATTCAAGACATTAAAGGCATTCATAGTCTCCCTGATGAAAACCTGCATCGTCCACTAGATCGATTAGTTTTAGAAAAGAATCCTCCAAACGTCAAAACTGCGATTATTGCTCCACCTCTTATCTATGGTCGTGGCACAGGCCTCAAAGCTTTTAGTGACCAGATTCCCGATCTCATTCACGCAATCTTCCAACGTGGCGAGGCGTTTCAGTGCGGAAAAGGTGAATCTACATGGAGCAATGTCCACGTATTAGATCTTACTGAGCTACATCTTCTCCTCGTTGAGGATGCATTGTCTGGTGGTAAAAAGATGGATTGGGGATATGATGGGTATTATTTCGCGGAAAATGGTACACACCAATGGGGTGAAGTCAGCAGTATCATTGGCAAGGTAGCAAAGAATCTCGGGTTTATCAAAGATGCGACGGTCAAATCGTATGATAAAAAGACGATTGACGAAGCCAGTAAAGGAGGCAACTATAAATGGGGAATGAATAGTAGAAGTAAAGCCAGTCGTGCGAGAAAGTATGGATGGAAAGCAACGCAGGTCAAATTGGAGGATACATTGGAAGATGAGGTCATGTATAATCGTACTGACAAACCACTTTAGACTGTCTTAAATGGGCATATACGTATGTGGATATGTCAACCTGGGAGGTGCAAGTTGCTACACACTGTCGAGGATTTAAAAAAAACATTACATTTATCCAAGTTTCGAGATGTCGGTATCTTTTCTTGATCGATCAGTATCTAAGACTGTAAAAAGATTTGATTTTTTTGGCAATCATGGAGCACTTTCTGTTGACGTTTGCATAAGTGAGGCTCTAGATTTTGTGTTGACAGCTCACTTGATTGACTTTGTTTCTCTAAGTCTCCTGTGAGACATTGTACCTGTAAACCATCCTGAGGCAGAACCAACACCAAAACTAATACGGCCGTGATTGTCTGAATACAATGCATCAAGGAATTCGAAAACAGCGTTTGTACATTTGTGAATTTATGAAATTAACTGACATATATTTAATATTTTGTTGGAACCAGAATGAAACATTCAGGCACACATAGTGATCCTGAGAATGAGCGACGAGTCACAGTGACGACACAGGCGATAAGAAGTTGATTCATTGAGATAAGGCGCCCCCAAAAAAAAACAAATCCCTCTAGACAGTAGTGACGTCACGAGCCAGAAACGAATTATTTCCCTTCCATCCCTCCCTTTCGTCTCGACATGCTCCTCCGCTCTGCTCCTCCTCTTCTTGATGACTATCATCATATCATCATCATCATCATCAACGCCATCGCTGAGGTCATGAATTCCATCATTATCCAATAGATACTCGTTCGGTCCACCCTCAAAGACGCATTCGAGCAAGTGTCGTCGTGGCGCCTTGACCTCGACTCTTTTCCAAATTCTTTTCTTTTAAGAACTGTCTATCCTTTTTATTCTTCTGCTCCACCTCCTAATCTAGCCAAAAGTCACATTCATCGACCTTGACTTGCACTTTTATTCGCTCTTGATTCGATTCTTTGGTGAGTAGACCATTCAACATGTTCGGTTTATCAGACGACTCAGAAAGGGAACCCTTGCTTCCCCAACACAGAGATCAAGTCAAACAGCCAGAAGTTATTACTGGACATCAGGCGAATCTCGACAAGAAACTCCATACGTATCTTCTAGCTCGAGCTCTTGCTAGAGGCTACTTACCATCGACCGATCAATCTACAGTCCTTTTACGAAAACTGCTGGCCTCAGATGTCTTACAGAGAAATAATCAGAATCTGACCGGAGACGGACGCAAGTTTGTTGATCTTAGCAGGAAATTGATTGGGGATACAATTGAGTTGATTAGAACAAAGAATAGTGAAGATGAGATACAGAATTTCTTGTGGACCGTAAGAAAGGCAAGATTACATGTAGATGTGGCTAGCTTGAGTAGTGCCGTCGCAGTAGATACTAGTGCGACAAATGCAAAGGCTGGTAAGATACATCAATTACTATAAGTGTACCAAGAACTAACATTGCATCTACAGCCTACAACAGTCTCACAACGATAGCATCCTTGTTGCTTAGCAATTCAGACTTTAACAAGTTGTTTAGTGATGTAACTACCATTTTCCGACAAGTCTTGGCTACATCAGCATCAACAGCGGCCAAATACACAGAAGTAGTCGCCGAGGAGATCGAGCCATCAACAGAGACCTTGGAGGCTGTAAAGGAGCCTGCAAATCCAGATCAACCCAAAGTCGAAGATGAAACCCGAGATACTGTTGCAGAGGTTGGGCAAACAATCATAGAAGGTGCCCAACAAATTGGCAATGACGCCCTGGTGGAATTGAAGGAAACTGCTACTCCAGAGCGAACAAATGCCATGAAGCAAAGAGTAAGAGATGCCATCGTTGGCCTGCGTCAGAACGCGGATTACAACACCTCAGTATCGACTGTCTCAATTTTACTCAAGAGCTACCTCTCAGCATACTCATCAGCATTGCATGACGTTGCATCTGAGGTTACAGATGATGTCAAACCAAACAAAGCACTGAATCGTGCAGGAGGGTTGATGTGGTCATTCATCAGTTCATTCGGCGATAGAAAGGATTGGGAGGTTCTGAAAGAAAAGTTCGATGCGCTTCTATCACATAAGGATCGAGATCCCGAATTTGAAAATATCGTTTCAATAGGAGTAGATTCGTTATATCGCCTCTTGACTGACCCGGATTATCTCTTTAAAGCCGATGGAGAAGGCAGCGAAAAGTTCACTCAATTACAAGAGAAGTTCAAGGACATGGCTGGCGAGGAGAGCTTAAAGCATGATTTAGACGCTCTCTTGGTCCAGCTACAGCGTGTATATGTTTCGATCAGAAATGATAAACAGGTCACCGACGTCAAGGATACTATGTACTCAATGGGCGAGCTCGTGTTCCCTCCTGCTCCAGCAAAATCGCCAAATCGTAATTTGCTCTCTGATATTGTTCAAGTATTGGGTCCTTTAGCATTACAAACTGTCCAGTATATCCCTATCCCCCGAATTACACTAGTTTCTCCAGACTTAGATCTGTTGCTTGAGCCTCTCGTGCTTGAGCCTGGAAGGACTGTGAACTCTTCTTCGTTCTTCCCCTACAAATTGGGTGTTGTTACAACAAACGAGATTGATGTGTACAAGGGGAAGCGACGAACGGGAACCTACAAATCTTCTACTGCTCGTATCAAGATTGAGGGTATGACGATCAAGGCTGAGGATGTGGGCTACATCATGAAGCTTCACAAAAACTGGTTGCTGCGTTTCACCGACTCTGGCCTTGCCTCGTTCCGCCTTGATGAAAAGGGTATGGATGTCTTCCTTGACTTGGAGTTCACCACCAGTTCGATCGATGAATTGGTCATCTTGAAGGGTGTGTCGGTGAAGTTGCACAAATTAGATTACACTTTGCGTAGAAGCAAGTTTTCCATCTTGGCATGGCTCTTCAAACCTCTACTCAAGCCGATTCTACGAAAACTGATACAGGAATCAATAAGAGATGCTCTGGAGGAAGGGTTACGCACACTAAATCGAGAGTTGATCTACGCTCGAGAACGACTTCGAGCTACACGAGTGGCAAATCCAGATGATATTATGACCTTTATTAGGGCGATATTGGCAAGATGGCAAGCACCAGACGATGTGCCTGTTGACATCAGCATTGGGTGGCGAGCACACCGTGCTAATGGACGAGCTGAAGCTCCATTTGATGGTCAATATGCTCCTGGCAGTTTGGCCACACTTATTGAAGCTGAGGGCATCGATGCATCAGAACGAGTTGAAGAAGGAGACGAAGGTGGTTGGAAGAATGAGTGCTTCACTATTTAGTTCTTCTTGTTATGAATTGTTGCAATTTGGTTACTTCAAGCTGAGCTTGATATGGAGTTTCTTAATTTTACGGTTGCTGGATAATGAAACAAGTTTTTGTACAATAAGACTTTATTTTTAGTAATGTCACCTTGTGTTTGTTTACAGTCAGTCGCACTAGCTGGTCCAGGATCTTTCACAAGTTTTATCCATGACCATGCACCTTCCAGAGTTTTAACTCCTGATCACAACAGGTTGACAGTTAATGCATGGTGAACATGCAAGTGGCGGGGTATTTAGTGCTTCAAAACACAATTGAACTCGCGCATTTCCAACAGCTGACATCTGCTGAACGGGAATAGTTGATTAAAGCATGCATTTAGTTGGGTGCATCTTGTCGGAATCACAATATTCTGACATAACGCAGGGACTACCCCGCCTGTGATACAGCCATCTATCATTCCATAGACATGTCTGATGGTCGAGCTTCACAAAACATCTCCGGTTTTCGTCGTTTTGACATTCTTGTTCCAGTGATAACAGATGTGAGGGCTCACTTGCTGTTAGGTCTCAACTCAAATCAGCAAATTCCGTCATTCCGCCATTTCATTTCTGCTTTACCTTGTTACAGAAGGCGATTGTGTTTACCAAGACTATTTTTCTCCACAATAGTAGTGGAGAGAAGCATTTGCCAAGCCGTCATCAATTAAAAAAGGTCTTATCATCAATTGCATGAACTTTTTTTGTGCTTTTCTGAAGACAAGTCCACTTTCTCTTAAGACGGAAAACAAAGCTTACCGAACGGTCAGATTAAGATTGACTAAAAAAAAGGTCCAGGATCCCTTCTTCTTTTCAATAAATTTTTGGCTAGCTGGAACAGCCCTGCTTAGTGCCTAAAAGACTTGGCATACACGACACGGTCCTTCCTAGTTGAATCAAGACTTGATTTCCCTGCAAAAACTAGGTCTATAACTCGCTCTAGCAACTTAGGCTCAGGTCATGGGTTCGAGCGTTGCTCAAGATTAGCTGTAGTGCTGGTCCAGTACACAGTTCAATGGGTAAGTCTCAAGTCAGGAAATGATGCTCTTGGGGACTAGAAGTGTTGTTGGTATACAGATCGTCTTCAATCTTTGGGTTTTGTGGCTTAATGCTTATGCACAATTCTTGCATGCTCCGAACCGTCGTCTTTAGTTGATTTCTAAATTAAAAAAATATACGGCAGGCTATGATTTTCCGCAAATCGACTGCATTCTTTTCCTCTACATGTTCTGAATCTCGATAATTGCTTGCAATAATGGAAACAATTCACCACCAGCTTTCGATTTTATAAATGAAATACGGCATCTCCATCAACATCTAGCTTGTTGTGATAATAACCTGCCATGTTCAGACATAACCTTCAGCATATTTAGAGGCGAACCCGGTTCGCTTCGATTGTTGAAATCTGGAGAAGGAAATATTTCTTCACGTCTTATCATTTCCATAATATCCATCGTCTTTTTTTTGCGGGAATTGATTAATATACCCAGACTAAGCCTTGCTAGGGACTTCAGAAGAGGTTTTGTTGGTGAAGTCCGAATCTGGAAAGTTGCTGGTTCACGACATGAGTTTACAGCAGTTACTTGATAAGTTATGTACAACTTGGGATTCGTTCTACCATAAGAAACACTGCATGTGTAGTGTCGTGCCAGCGAGATGCATATGTCAAATCTTTTTCTTCTTCTTATTTTCAACTTCAGTCCTTGGGGCTGACCAAAAGATCATTTCGTACACCAAAGGGAAAAAGGTGTTTGGGGGATGACAATATGCAACTGCAATGGTGCACAAAATGAATTCCTACATTGGGCGGAAATAAAGGAACCATTTCATCCGTGTCTGAAGAATAACAGCGCCTTCCGAAGATCTTACGACACAAAACGCGATACACATGCAGAACAATCTAGATTTATTATTGTCACCCATATAAATAAGTGACGAGAAACTCCAGCTATAATCGTTGAGAGGAATATCTCGATGTAAACAAGAAATTAATTACGGCAGGTCAACATCGTATCGTAAATCCTGCTCCTTTTGGCACCTCTTTCTCGCTTGCAAAACTCATCTATTTTGAGCAAGGAGAACGAAGAGTAACAAGTGCAAACAATAATAACCTGACTGTTTCACAAGCAGGAACCTCCATCAACAACTTGATTATGCTTTATTTCTTGCGAGTGCTTCGTCTAGACTAACCAAATTTTGATGTAGTTTTCAGACTTGCCAAATATAGCATCTCGATATCAACTTGAGCATGAAGAATTAAACCAACCAAACAGGTCTAGGCGGTATGGGGGGTTTTATCTTATTTTCAAAATTTTGAGTTATAGCATAGCGTTTTCCCAGAACCCAAATATCTAAAAGACTAAGTAATAAAAATTAGAAAACTGCTAGGAGGTGCTATTTGTTTCCATGCCGTTATGCCGGTCAAAGATCCCCAATATAATCAAGGCGGCTCCGATAAGTTGGATCATGAGATTTAAACAACACGATGGGAAGCTGAGCCCTTTTTGTTTTTCTTTTACAATTTTTGTTTTGCCTCAATTTGGGCAATTGCAAACTCACGATATCCAAGAGATGTAGGACATGTTTGCCAAGATATCGCAGCTGCAGTTCATTGGGAGGTGGGGAGAGAAGGTTGGTATATTTATTTGCCTTCCGTAATTAGCTTTTCGATAAGCTGGTACATGTGTATATGCACATGTATGTCCGCGATGGAGACGACAGAAAAAAAGCCATTCAAAACCTTAATAATTCAACACTTGTTCAGACAAACACAAAACAAATGATTGAGAAACAAAAAGTGTGGGGTAGGATATATGATTTGAGTGCAAATACGATAAAGTACCCTTGCAAAAAGAACTTACAACGGCTACCCTCGGTAGATTGATACAACGGCCTTAGTCGACAGCGCCCATCCCGTAGTTGGCAAGGGTAAAATTGATACAGCTTCCATAAGTGCTTAAGCTGATAACAAGGGGAAGGTCATCTCCTCAAGTATACGAGGGAAAAACCAACACCCTAAAGTGTGCTCGTGGTCGCGGTCGTGACTATTGTGCTATGCTCACGTCAACTATGAAGGTCATGCTGATAATGTATCAACAGGACACTGACTGGGAAGGTCGCCAGGGACGAAGCTTAGTGTACAATCTAATAAACATCTTTTATCAACAATGTAATGCGGAAATTGGATACCTTCTTTTTGAGATCAAGAAGGACGATCCCTGAAACGTTTGACAGGTATTGCGAGATTTATCTGCTACTTTCCTCGTAATGCAAGCTTCCCATGTTGTACAGGCCATTCAACTCTTGCACGCTTGTAAGCACATCTTAACTTTCAACCCACCCAGTCTAGAATGATGCATCACGATTATTCTTGGTATGGTACGGTAGTCCTTGCAGCCGCTGTTCGAGAATGAAATGGGCCAAGACTAGACAAAGTCACTAACATGGACATGCATGGCGAAAAAAAACACGCTACTTTCACTAGAGTTTAACAACACTTTCCCAACAATGTGTTAAAGGTTCGTGCCTTCAGAAGCTAGACTTCCAGTGCCTATATAAGGGATGCAAAGATCCCTCAAATTTATTCCCCATCATCTCAGATCATCAGCAAATCGTCCATCCAGCAATCTACAGTAGCTTACTTCATCTCAAAACAATCTTTTTATAACTTCTCTCTTTCTTTAAAGAAAAAAACAAGTTTATATCAATTTTTAAACCATCAAAATGAAGGCCTCAATCGTCGCATCTGTCCTCGCCACTGTTGGCATCGCCAGCGCTCTCCCAGCTGCTCAAATGAACGCTCCAGGTTCTGGAGCTGGTCCTGACCCATCCACTGTCTACATCTCTGGAATCAGCTACGGTGGTAGCGGTTGCCCTCAAGGAACTGTTAGCCAGATCTTGTCTCCAGATCTGCAAACCTTTACTTTGATCTTTGATCAATATGCTGCTCAAATCGGATCAGGCATTGACCCACTCCAAAGCCGATCCAACTGCCAGTTGAACGTTCAACTCCACTACCCATCTGGATGGCAATACTCTGTCTTCAAGGGTAAGTCTTCTTTCTGGGTCCTCAGATAATTTGATTCTATAGTAGATATGATTTGCTAACACATTATACTTCTGAATAGCTGATTACCGTGGTTACGCTCAATTGGACAAGGGTGTCACTGGTACCCAGAAGTCAACCTACTACTTCTCTGGTGACAGCCGTCAAGTATCTACCACCTCCAACTTCTACGGACCAATGGCTCAAGATTACCT
>Ga0160427_10001450_pt1 | contig 14538 bp, 19 predicted proteins | sample SolpanmetagenomL_FD_108194 | JGI IMG/M metagenome (GOLD analysis project Ga0160427, IMG submission 108194) | Solar panel surface microbial communities from Lawrence Berkeley National Laboratory, California, USA - L | ecosystem: Engineered > Built environment > Solar panel > Unclassified ...
AGTAAATTGTGCAACATGTGTTGTACCTACGTGTAGCCTTCGACAAGCATCACACTTCTTTCCTGTAAAATAACGCTTGTGTCAAAATTTGATATTTTCTCACCCCATTATGAAACCTAAATCAGAAGGAAGTCTTCTTAAAATTTACCTTCTCCTTCTAATGTTCTGCCAATAAATTTCGGTCTAGCCATTGCAGCTTTGAACGGTCCCGTCCATAAAGCGCTTTCAAACAACGAAAACCGGAGTGAATCCACCTTTCGGACCAGCGATCGAGTTGGATTCTTAAAGTTTTCCTCTTCTGGATCGAAATCTGGAACTAAAAGTACGAATAAACACCATAGTACGACGACTTTGAAAGCCTCTTTTGGTTCCATCTGAGCTTCGAGTGTGAACTGTTTTGGCAGGGTAAGTACTTCTGCATCTTCGGGATCAGAAACAACGAAGTTGTCATCATCATCTGATGAGAGCAGTTGTGGTTTCTTGGATCCTACCCTCCGTCTAGCAAAAGGGGTACCTTCTTCGGGACTAGAGATAGAACTATCAGAGTCTGACGGCGTGTCAAACTCCGCACGCTTTCTTATAGGATTCATCTTTTTGATCTTTTGAGCGCGTAGTTCTTCCAATGCAGTTCTTCGTTCCTTTTTCGACTTTAGTGTTGATGCTGTATTTTAGTTAGTTTGTACTAGTATAACAGCGGGTGTGATACTCATACATGGTGTGACCCTTGGACTTGAGTTTTTGTCGTTGCTATGACCAGCGCTATTATGGACTTCCGGCTTTCTAACAAGTCGTCTTTGAGGTGTCGCCTGGATGGCTGATTCTTTCCCTATCACGGATTAATCTTAATGAAGATGGGTGCTAGCAAGACTACACGGACTTTTGACTTTTGTTCGTCGTTCTTTGAAAAGTCCCAACTCGTCTGATGAAGAGCTCCCTTTGTCTTCCAAAACTTGTGTCGTAGGCTGGAGATTGGTTGCTTTCAATTGTGTTCGCAAAGGAATATCTCCACTGTTGCGACTTTCACCCCTTGGCGCCTGGTGCTGAAAGTTCGATGTTCTGCCTGTTTTATCGCCTTTTTGACTTACGTTTATTCTCTTATATTCGTTTTCCACCATCGACTTGGTGATACTTGTTTTATTTTGTAATTTCAAGGGCGGCTTTTGAGATTCGAGGATGAGATTCTTTTTCCTCGTAACACTTGACGACTTAATATCACCTTCGACGTCGTCAAGATCTATAATCACGAGAGGTGAGCTTTTTGAAACTTGCGCTGAATTGACAACTGGTGCACTCCTGGTTGGTGACGACATGGTACTGATTAATGTCTCTTCTAACGACGTGTAAGTACGACTTGCAGACAGGTGAAACATGAGGTCATACTCCGCCCTGATATTGGACTTGAACCATTTTTAAGAAACAACATTGGAGGCTCTGGATTGGAGAGACCAAAGAGTGGTGGAGCGACTGGTGCTATAGTTTGACACAAGTCAACGATGGTATCTTACTACATACGTTTGTATATAGAGGATGACCTACCTGTTGGTCGCGGAAGGTCAAGATCCTCTTTCACAGCCAGTATACTACTAGCAAGTGCAGTCCACGGTGTGGAATCTTCCAGGACAAAAGGTTTACTATCTTTGCAATGAGACTGCAACAATTCTTCCTTATTGACACCATTCGATGCAGGTATACGTTCGGCTGTGGTTGGTAACGCATCTTGCTGAGCTTCCCATTCTCTAATCAGCTGCTCTCTTACTAGAAGACGCGTCTCTTGACTTGATGGATCGAGATTTACATTGTGTTGTAATGACTTGATACTGTCAGATTTCATGTCTCGGTTGTCACGAAAAGATGACGGTTTGTTGTTCTGGTCGACACCATTTGACGTTTCGATACTGTCATCAGCAATTCTTCGGCGCTTGCTAGTATTTTTGTCCTGAACTTGATATGGTAACTGGCTACCAGCAACCTGTGTCATAAAAGTTTGCCTACTAACACGTCCAACAGCATCTCGAGTACTGGTGACTTTAGGTGCTTCTTTGGATAACGAAAGTGATGTGGATTGGTGAGTCTTCTGTTTCGAGATTTCTTTGGCATCTAATAAAAATGAATTATGTGCGTGCTTCAATCCCAGCGCAGGCTTTTCTATCGTGTTCTGCTTCCTGCTGCTGCTCGCCCTATCACCACTTTCACCTGCGTTTACAAAATTAATGTATTGAGAAAGCAGAGCTTGTTTCTTCTTGCCAGTTGGTGATTCTACAACGACAGCAAATGGCACCCCTTTTGGTAGTGAGCTATCCTTTGTGATTCGACCTTCAGTGGTAGATTTTCTGGTAACTCGAACCATTTTATGCAAGAATGATAGTTCCCACTCAGTTCTTTCAATTTCTTCTCAGTTCGGATTTCAATCTCTATGTTGATACTCTCCGACAGCGCTCAATGTAGATGAAAATGCTGTGACATTCTTTCTCTTTTGTTCTGTGAACAAGGTCTCATGCATCATGTTTGAGCTCTCTGATGATCGCAATGTTGATGATGCGCGAGTACTTAGTGTACTGAGAGGTGATGTGATGGTGAGCGACAAGGTTGCTTGCTTGCTTAGCGACTAGCTGGTTGATATTTTGGTTTACTTTATTTTAAGAAAAGAACAACATATAAATAATCCGATCAGTCGCACTTCATCACTCGTACATCACAGTTGATTATTGATTGACCTTAGGAATCATGTCGAGATAATGTTGTCCTCATTGTCCCATCAAACTTTTTTTTGCTAATTTTTACTTAGAAACAAATCAACACAATTAACAAAATTATGTTTCGTCACGTTCGCTTCTTATGTATGCTGCAAAGCTGCAAATGTATCGCACACAGAATGATCTCTTTGTGCCAGTCTTGATAGTATCTGATCCATTGATATGGTATCAGATACTTCGCTGAGGAACAGTCATACGTTTTTCAAGTCTAAGACTTGTTCTTCATATCTCTAAGCTTTTGCATAACCTTAATAGGATCCAATTCTCCAGTGGCTTGCTGAATCTCTGGCTCCTAAATCACAGAACAGACATCAGCACACTTGTACCGCATGTTGTATATAAATTCACAACAAAAAGGGAAAACAAACCTCAACTTTCATAAAGACATTATGTCTCAACTCATCTTCGATCGTAAACTTCCCTTGAGTTTCTTTATTCGCATCACAGAAAGACGAAAGTTTCTGCATCCATACTGAATCTAGAACGGATCTGCCAAATTTGACATTGGATTTTGTGTATTCATGGCCAGGCTACGAGTTTAAAATCAGTCAAAGAAGAAAATTTACCAACCTACTGCATGAACAAGCTATTGAATGTCCCTCTCGATTATTTTGCGGAAAAACTTACATAAACTTTTGTCTCCTTCGGTAACTTGGCCAACTTTCCGTTCAGAGCTTTATGCATCTCTTCTGCTGTGCCTTCGAAGAAACGTCCACAACCTATTTATACATACCAGTGTTTTCTTTTAGTATCTAATACTATAGACTCTCGTTCGGCCAAAAATTTGATGCAGAGAAGGAGGGGAAAACGAGGGGAAAACGAACCTGCAATGAACAGAGTATCTCCAGTAAACACAATTTTTTCATCACCATCTTCCATAAAATAGCATATACTGTCTTGTGTGTGACATGGTGTGTGCATTGCTTTAACAGATATGCCATCACCAATGCTAAATGTCTCGTTATCCGATGGTGTTTTGCTCACAGAAGCACAATCTTTGCCGCCAATAATGGGCAGACCTGGATATGTTTTGAGCTACAAAGGGTGGGCAAAAAAGGACACAAAATCAGTATCTTGAATTACATTCATTTTTTATAAAACAAAATAAGAAAAAAGTTCTCTTGACGACGCTCAGATGTCTTGTATTATAGGACCAGGATATTTGGTGGAACACTTACTAATTCTTTGTTGCCACCAGCATGGTCACCATGACTGTCAGACGAGAACAATGATAGATAATTAGTTTCGAGACACAAATTGTCGCTGCTAATGATACTCGACTTACTGGTGAGTATTGATAATGGCCTTTAGTTTGATCTCTTTGTTGTCAATCTTCTTCTTTAGGACCGGTAGTACTCTATACAATTGAAGAGGAAAAACAATTTACAGACATCAATCAGTAGATGTCACCATGTAAAAAGTAACAGAAGAGTGTTCTCTCGGTGTTAAATACTCTGGAGGATTTGCAGGATCTATGATCATAGCATCCTTTGTCTTGTCGTCTATGACAAGATATGCATAATTGTCACCCGTACCCGTCCCTAAAATCATTTCCAAGAAAGGTATCCACGGTTAGCATGCTCTTATGCATAGTAGAATATGGTATATCTTGAAACAACATGACGGAAGTTTAATCAGAGACATAAGATTCTCGCAGCATAAACTACCATGGTTTTTTCTCATATATGAGCTCCAAATACTTACACATTGGAATACTTTCGACACGCATTGTTCTTTTTGTTGTGGTCTGTATCTATGTTCAAAGAACGATTGGACATATTAGAACAGAAAGATACTTGATTTTTGACATGTTTGTTGAACAAGGAAAAACTTTGTGGAACATTGGCTAACATGTTCTTTGAGATCAGAGCGACGGCCAAATTCCTCGAGGATATTGTTTTGGAATAGCAGTAAAATGCAGACCAGACTTACTCCTGCAGTCAAAAGTCTTGAAGATTGGTTTATGAGAGGCCTGTATGCAGCTCTAGCAATATTCATGAGAATAAGAGCCTGGAAGTTTCAGAAGCTCAGGTTGTATAGTAGTAGTGGTAGTTTGTTTGAAGATTGTTGTGTTTATGGGTAATTCAGAGTATAGGGATTGTAGTGCTGAGACAGAGTACTTAGTCTCACAACTCAATCTCACTGCATTGGACTGTCGTGACGTCGAAGTCGCCTGTCGGTCTTATCGATAGAAGCCGGACGGTAGCCGGATGTTGATTGTTTTATGACGCCATTGGATGTCTTGCAAATCAATTGGTTTCTAGTTTTACATTTGCTGTTTGTGAAGAAGAACTGTTATGAATCATGGGAGGATTCTTTTCCTTGTCGAATTCATGGTTACTTTGTAAACTCCTTCCTTTCTCTTTTTGTTTCCTTCTGTAATCACAAGCGTCATGCATAAAAAAGCAGCGACATGTAAAGTTGCTTTACGTTCATAATTCTAATAGCTTATATATACATACGGGCAAACAAAAGACGCTGGCGAAATAAGCTGGAGTTAATGAAGAGGAACGACATAAAAATGCTATTTAGGAGTGTAATGTTTCTTTTCTGCCTTCTGTCAAAGATAGGTCAAAATCTCTATGCTTGAGAACACCCTTAAGATGTCTTGTTTGATGACAATATCAAGACCTAAGCCTTTATGAACAGAGGTGTGGAAATGGAACAAAAATCGAGAACTCTTTTCGAACGCCCAAAATCATTTTCGTGGCTTCATAACAAACTCTCACAAGCGGTATCTGATTAAGAGGCATTACAGAGGAACAGGTTCACGATGGATTTCTTCATACTTTGTTGAACGATGTTGGAGCAGGAGTTTGAAAATACGATCGAGGAATATTCATGCTTGATGATGTGGATAAGAGCTATTTCGAATTATTCCATCGAATCAAATGCTTTCTGTTTAGCAGATCTAGAATTCCATTGCAAGGTTCTGCTCAAAGACGTGAAGAAGTCGCTCTGTTGCTTTTTGTAGCGTATTGTTGCAAATGGAAATCGGGATGCAGCAATGGTCACATAGTCGCCCTCTGTACAACCCAATTTTGTTAGCTGAAAACTTGTATGGACTTAGGATTCCAGGATGTCATACGTTGCAATTCCACTCTTTCCTTTCCATCAAAACTTGCCCAAGCCGTCGTCCTCGAATCGTATGGTACCCCAACTCTAAGGACCATAGAGTCCGGTAAGATGACTGGGCGGAAGGATAGTGAATGTGCACAAATAGGGCTGACGAGCATCACTGGGTTATCTGGATGGCTTAAACTACCGCCTGCTGCCAAAGAATATGCAGTTGAGCCGGTAGGTGTTGCTATACATATACCGTCCGCTTGTATAGTCGTGAGGTGCTCTTCATCACCAAAAAGTTCAGTAGAAGACATGGTAGGATTGGGACCACGGTCTACGACAAGCTCATTGAGCACACTGTATGATCCCACCGGATAATGAGTTGATTCATCATCCGTCTCAGGTTCCATTATTTCTGTACAAAGGTCATGATGTGCATTTTTTTCGCCGTCCACGGCTTTTTTCGTTCGCATTACAGTGCATTCGAACCGCTGTTTTGCTTAGCAGTCGAACAAGGAAAATTTTGGGTACTTGTATTGAAGAGCATACCATTCTTAGTGCTACGGTGACACCACATGTAAAAGCCTCCTCCAATATTCTTTGGTAATGCTCGAAATCGAACAAAGTTAAGAATCCTAGTGAGCCAAGTGCAAAGGATAAGACGGGAGGCACAACTTTCTGAAACAGCCAACTAGCATAAAGTACTGTGCCGTCACCTCCAAGCTGGATCGCCAATCAGTCTCGGGTTAAAATTTCTGTGTTTTGAGGGGTGTATACTTACTGTTATAACAAGATCAAACAGGTGTGGGTGCTCTGTGCAGTACTTGTGTGTCCAATATTTTAATCGATTTTTAAAGTCTTTGTGCTTATCCATCAGGCCTGATATGTCCATATCAGGGTTCTTCTCCATTATGTCCTGTATGTATCTATATCGATCATTTAGTGCCTACTTCAAGAATAACACTTTTAGTGAAGGATCTCTACATAACGTGACCAGGATACTTTGACAGGACCCATTCAACCATGTCTCTCGTCCGCTTGATCAGCGACTTGTCGTGTAGTTTAGTGACTATCAGAAGTTTGACAGATTTTGATGGAAGGTTCATCTGAACATTTCCTACTTGGAGTGAGTACAATTCTGCGGTTCAATGTATGAGTAAAGTACCTAAGTGTTTGCTCAATTCCCTGACACCCAATGCCATATCTGATAGTTGTTTTTTCGTGAGCATCCTTGAACTGGGATCAGATTCTTCGTCAAATTCGGCATTGGGACCATCGATAGTCGGAGAGCCATTCTCATGTGTAGCATCCTCACCATCCGTTTGATTTTGTTTGTGGTTGTTCTGTTGTTGTTGTAGTTTCTTCTTTGGTTGTTGAGCTTCAAGCATAGAATGCACAAAGCAGGAGCTCATCATGAAGTTTCTTCCAACCATTGAGGACTTTCTTCGTCTGTTTTTGGTCAACAACGGGTCGAAATGCAGTTGTGTTTGTTCTCCCTAGGTGTTGCACAACAATATATGAGCATATGATGTGTTTGAAATATGTCATTTTCATGTAGATGATGTCAAGTAGATTTAAATTTTGGATATACCTCGCTCTTCTGAAAACTTTGGCTTGGGTGATATGTGACTTCGCTACAGCTTTCTTCTGACATTTTGACAAATCGTCGAGTGTTGTTGCAAAAGTGTGTGTAGTTTTTGTAAAGGGCGACTTGACTCGAAAAAAGGATCAATAATGTTGTGTATGAACTAATCGCAGAAAGACTGTCGAATGAGAAAACTTGGTAGAATAAACAAGTGTAGTCTACATTTGTCGGTCGCAGCTATTAGCCGGGCAGATATAGTATATTTCTAGATGCTAAGCAAGTAGATGTATAAGGAGGAGGGATCTCGACGAGCTAGAGAGAGAGGAATCGCATGGGTCACGGCGGGCGAACGAACGTCATCAATGTGGGTGGATGGACCCACTTCCGCAAAGCCTTTTCTTTCTTTCTTTCTTTCTTTCTTTCTCTCTTTGCTGCTTGGAGATTTTGCATCATGCATCTGCTTCTTTTGGCAAAGCCTCTGTCTCCCCCGTTTGCTCAAATAAGCGTCTATGATTTAAGGTGTTTTTTTTTTTTACTTTACTGCGGATTTCTTTTCGCTACGAGCAATTTAAATACTTAAGTATCTCAAACATTCTGTTTGACAAGATGATTGGCGACTAAGAAAAAACTGATGATTGGTGATACTCATTACATGCAATAACAGACTATATCTGTTCGCAGGATCAATCAGAGATGGTGCGCCAGCCTCGAATCACCGCATGGGCGTCACCGAGCGAGCTTCTACAACTGCGATCACTGTTCTTCCCTGACAAATCTGTGCACCCAAACATCATCACGTCTAAGCAGGAGGCCATCAACGTTGTAAACTTCCCTTGTGCGCCAATGAGTTTGGAATTTTTTTCACTGATGTACGGTGTGGGTCAAGATAGGTTAAAGCATGGCTTACTCGAGGACGGATCCCACACGCTGTGGAGTCCACAGCTCAACTCACAGAGACTCTTCTCCATGACCAGGCGGGAGGATCTGTAGTTGTAACACAACTTGCTTATGCAACTGCAGTCTGTCGTTTTGTCAACGGATTGCTAGACCCAGCACAAAAGTCCCATTTTGCAGTTTCTATGCACACATTGGCTAAAAGCCTTGGGCTTCCCGCGTCCTTTGTTGAAATTCGACATGCTGCATCTCATGAGGTTCTTCCATCTTTAGTGGTTCTCAGAAAGGCCTGTAATAGAGCGCTAGATTGGCTGTGGTCTAACTACTGGGCTGCTCTCAATCCAGCTTCTGGCGATGACTCTGGAGAAGTTCTAGTCTTGGGCATGGGCGGCATGAAAGATATGCAGAAAGCACGTATACAGGTGCTTCTGGAACGATGGAGGATGCATCGAAAGAATGATCTCAAGCAAATAACAGGAAAGTCTCGCACATCACATCTGTCGAAGGACGATGTTGCTCTCCTCAAGGATATTGTAAATATATGTAGTGAGGACGACGGGCTAGAGATTCTGGCCAATTCACTTATTGAAGAATTCTCTTCGCTACCTGAACTCATTCAAACTCGAATGAACAGCACATTTGGACCAATTTTACAGAGACTACCTAATTTTTCGCTTCTCTCATATCTGGATCGAGCCGTAGAAGGGTTTCTGGAAGCGCTTATTAATGGTGTTCTGGAGAGAGTCTCAAATGATGATAATGAGATTGGACAAGACGAGGAACAAAAGAAAGAACTATTGACCTGGCTTGGAAACATCATTATTGAACTCAAAGGTCCAGAAAGTGGGCATCAGATCAGCAAAGGATGGAGCATAGAGAACGTGTTTCAGTTGTGCCTATTACAGCCAAATAAATGGTATTTAACCAACATCATCTTTAAATCAATAATTCATGTGTGCTAAATCTTTACTGGTTGTCATAGGTCGATCATGTTACTGAATAACCTGACGAAGAAATCTTCAGTGTTAGCACAAAAATACAATCACATACTGAGTGTCGCTACGAAACAGATTGACACAGCTTTGTCCACCTCAGATCACTCTAGAGATCAGATAGATGTGTACCAAGCCCCTGCCAACAAATTCATAGAGGATGAGTTGGTTCAATTTGAGAATAACCTTCGAACACTACAAGGTCAAAGAGATGACGAAACAAAAACTATAATCTTATCTAATAATTTTTCTAACTTGCAAGGAAACCATCCTACCATCAGTGAGAGATCATTCGGTGGACCAACGAGTCTTCCAGATAAGACAGCCGTCGTCACAGCAGGTCGATTTCGAAAGTATAGTGGGACTTGGATACCTAAGCCAATGGGTTCCTTGATCACATGAAATTTCTAACAGAGCGTTTGATATCGACTCCATGTCTGACTCGAAGAGGTTGTCATGCACCCACTAATTCGCCAAATAATTGGAAAGCATCTGTACGGTCTGCCAAAGCAATGCGATTGAGACAGTCCAATCAGTGTTATTGTTGGAGTATCATGCTGAGACGTAGTGATGAGACCCCTATGATAGGTCAAAGGTAGCTCGAGTAAGTAGCAAGGCTGGAATGTGGTTTGGACAAGCTTGTCTCGTCTGCTGTTGAAACGGATGATGGTGGTTGTGAAACACATATGCAGATGCGCTTAATTTTGTGGGCATGCCGAACCGAATCAGGGACAGACATCCGTCACCCCCATAATATGATGCATGGGTACATGTACTTTTAGTGTAATGCAGTGTGGAGAACTCATATCAGATTGTAGAAGAACAACAGGACTTATGTTTAGTTATAATGCACTCCTGAATTTGTCCCGGCGTCGCTATCATTCTTGTATATATCCTCGATTATCAGTCTTGTAAAGTTCTACATTCTGTTTGAATTGCATCTGCGACTCGAAGACCAAATATTTGTAACAAGTATCAAAAGGTCGCCCATCTATACCACAGTAAGCTGCAATTCCATTCAGTGCACGTCATACGTACTACGTACAGGCTTTAAGAATTCTGGAAAGCATTGCATGTACGTAATGAATTGAGGCTTGGGATTTAGGTATCCAAACATGTGGATTATTAACATAATTCCTTGTCGCATCAAGTTATACACTACTTGAACATGATCTATCATATCAGCATGAGCTAACTGGTACATCAAGATCATTCACTCCTGTCAGAGCATCGATATATCAATAACACAGACTATCCCACCATATCTCGTGGAGCCGCTATATTCAAGAATCTAAAAATCATATCAAATCCAAGAAACATACAACTCGACAATGTCTAGCCATACTCGACTGCCCTCAGTTCATCTGAATGGCGAATCTACAAGATCATCGACCGAGCCCGAAAGTTCCAGCCCAGACGGTAGCGGCGCCAACACAATCACAGCTCTCCCAGGTAATCGCGCAGAACTACGGCAGAACATGCTCAAGAAATTGAGGCCATTACCTCTCCGCCACGAATGGGTATTTTGGCATGACAAGTACGACAGTTCTGCTGGAGCAGTTTCGGGCGAAGGAGATCGATATACAAACAGTTTGAAAGAGTTGGCAGATATTAGTACTATTCAGGTATTTAAACCTTGGCTAAAGCATTCCCGAGCAAAGCCAAAAAAATCCTCAGTTCTCTGGTTTATGTATTTTCTAATACGATGGACCCTTTTTCTTATTTTGTTTTTTCTCCCTTCTAGACATTCTGGCAAGTGTACAACAATACGCCTTTTGAATCTCTAGCACTACGAGATTCGCTACTTTTGTTCAAGAAAAACGTCAGGCCAGTATGGGAGGATTCACGAAACAACAAAGGCGGAGCTTGGACTTTTCGAGTACCTAAAGCGAACAACACATCATCTGAATTCTGGAAGGAAGTCATGATGATGGCGATTGGTGAAGTGTTGCAAGAAGTTGTGGAGAAGGGTAAGCAGCATGACAATTCCCCACGTCTTATAGATTAACCTGGAGATCACAATAATACAGAGAGAGATATATGAACGAGCTAATTCCTCTTACTAGGTGATGATATCTGTGGTGTCTCAACAAGCGTACGATTCAACTCACACCTCATTTTGATATGGAATCGAGATGGTTCCAATCAGAAGAGTATCGATGCGATCCTGAAGAGGGTTCTGGACAGTATACCAGAAGAGATGAAGCCGCAGCCACAGAATTACTACTACAAAAAGCACAGTGAACACAAAGGGTACAAAGCGCTGGATAGTAGTAAACCGGCTACAGCTTCGACAACGACGTCTTCTACTGACCTGAAATGATTGTTACGACATATCCCAAAGGATGCTGGCCCTGTACCTTGTGTTCAATACACCATTTGAGCGCTGACGGTTTGGCCATGGTTTTACAAGTACTTTATTTCTACCTCTGATGTGGAAGGAAATGAAAAAAGTCTGTTCATACCTGCATTAGAAACGTGTCACCTTGAAGGTTCTTCTTTTGCTTTGTGTTTGTAGAATGGATGTGTCTTTGTCTTAGAAATGTGCAAACAAGCAAGTGCTGCAGTACTAAGTTCTTATTATGTACGTACAAAGATGATTGAAACTGGCGATACAATTCCTGAATACATACTATCCTTATTATTCAACGGCATTTTATTATACGAGGATAGAATATTTCATACATCTACAATCCTTTCGACACGCCTTCGATGCCTCAATGGGTGTGTATGTAGTAGCGCAAGTTTATCAACGTGTGCTTTGCATGATATTACCGCGAATCGTTATTATTGTGATGAAGCATCATTAGCATTCAAGCCTTCTGTTGCAGAAGAAGCAACTTAGCCATCTCGCTTAAGTCTTCTGGAAAAGAATTCCTCCTTCACCCACCACCACCACCACCAACTTTGGACGGCAAGAAACAAATTTTAAATTTTTCTCTTTTATTCTTGTGAGCACAAAATCTACAAACTTTGGTCGAGTCTGATCGTCTCGCATCCTTCAACAATGATACTCATTACATCGGCTTCCTTAGCATCAGCAGGCTGAGCTGTAGAGGCTTCGAATTCAGTTTCGATTACACAACACTTGTGCCAATGGCCAACGATTCCTTACACGTATGGAGATCTTGACGAGCTCCTTGGTGCATCTTTTTTACACAAGACCGACGTGGTAGATTTGGAAATCCCTAACTTTTCCCACCAAGAAAAGAGACGGAGAGAAAAAGATTTCCACAATAACAACACATTCAATTCCATCGCTCCTTGATCAAAAGCCAGAATCATGGAGGACCAACCATCGAAAATGGAAATGGATCAAAGTACCGATTCAAGCAATCGTGCAACATCATTACCTACGGCTGATGGTAGCGACGTAGTTGCACCTGTTGAGAATGTCACCATTGGTCCTGCCAGAACTAAACCTGTGATGAAGGTCGATCCATCAGGACTTGCGTCCGGCGATCGTAAGATATTTTCTTTTCTATTCGTCTTATCATCTTTTTTGATTAACAAAAATGTTTCTAGTCTTCTCTCGACTCTCATCGTTCTTACCTCAGATGAAAGCTGCGAATGATGAACTCGAACAGGACCGAATGATGGGACGGCTTGGCAGGTTAAAGATGGAAATTAGTAGTGATGAGGAGGAGTCGGACTCCGAAGATGATAGTTCTGAGGATGATGGAGAGAGCAGTGACGACAATTCTAATTCCGGATCTAGTCAAAAGAACGGCTCTGATAATATGGAAGGAATGTCAGGTACAAGTGATGCCGACAAAGGGAAGAGTAGGAAACATAAAAAGGCTAAAGCTCCTTATATTGAAATGGTATGTTATTTTTGTCTATTGTTCAGATTTACCAGTTTGATGCGCTATCCTTTTGAAAATTCTTGGCACAATTTATCCTATACAATATCCTCTTACCAATCAAATGATGACCCTACTTCGCAACCCAGCTCACTCTGATATTTTGCTTTTCTTCAAAGAAGATTAGTTATGTGAAGCATAACGCGATCATTTAGAATCTGATTTTAAAATCCCCATTATCCTTTTATTCTTCTAACTTTTGCATTTATATTATGCTTGTTTTTTCCTTAATCAACTACAATGACTGACGTTTCATCCTTCCAATCAACAGAATCTAGGGCTTGGTGTTTTAGAAGAAAAACGGCCTCGAAAACGTGATTCAGGACAAATGGACAATCCGTCAGATATTATACATAAAGACGATGATTCATCGTCATCGTCAGACGATTCAGATACATCCAGTGAGGCGGACGACGAGGAAGAGAGCAGTACAAGAGATGAGAAATCGACATCGGCTGCTGCAATGAAAAAGTTGATGGATGTAGATGGAACACGATCCACCGAATTAGCGCCGCAGTATAAGAAACCAAGAATTGAAGAATTATAATAAGATAACTTATGTGCCATGAAATACCTTTCTCTCTCTCTTTTGTGATGATGTGACCTGTAACAATTGTGTTTTTTGACCATATGCAGGTGTTTACATTAACATTGGTTTGCATATAAACTCCCTGATCTAAGCATCACCTTGGTAATTATTCTGACATGTTTCTGGATATTTTATTCCCCGATACAATAGAAGATAACCCCACTCTGAAGATGAATTGGCAATAGGAAAATAAGGACATTGTATACACATATCTTGTATAGATTCTTCTCCTAAAAGAGTCTTGCTTGATGAGAAGTACATGTACCAGAGCTACATACTGTAGCTTAGAGAGAACTTTAGATGTAAATGCTACCGCATCGCAATCCTTTCCATTTAGACAGAACATCCTCAAAGTGTTCTGCTAATATTATATCTCCTTACTTGTCTTTACTGACACCCATTTATTCGAAAGAGTGAACGGTGCAGCATGCATGCACTTTTACAAACCCATTCGACTTGATACAAACATACTTAATATATCAATAAGCATCTAGGCCATCATAATCACTGCACTGCAATTCTGCTGATGTACAAATTGTAGCTTTTGTAGAAACAAATACTTGCTTGTTTCATCGCCGAATCTGTAATATTTGTGACCTAACTACTTTCTTCTTCCCAACTCCATTTACATCATCTTATTATATGTGATGGCAATAAAAGGTGCGAGACTTATGGAAATGATCCAAAGGTTTGTTTTGAAGTTTCGAGTGCAGAGATCTTCAGAAAGAGAGTGGCGCACTTCAAAAATACGAGGCTACATAAACCTTTGTCCGCAAATGGCGATATATCAACATTCCAA
>Ga0160427_10001453_pt1 | contig 14520 bp, 9 predicted proteins | sample SolpanmetagenomL_FD_108194 | JGI IMG/M metagenome (GOLD analysis project Ga0160427, IMG submission 108194) | Solar panel surface microbial communities from Lawrence Berkeley National Laboratory, California, USA - L | ecosystem: Engineered > Built environment > Solar panel > Unclassified ...
CAAAAGTTAGACAAAAAGTCAAAATTCTCCGTAGGTGCACAAGTACCTCTGTCGTCATAACTAGGCATGTAGCCGTTGGATTTATTGTGACGTCCCCTGTCATCAAACCAACGTCACCAAAATCTTGGTTGAATTCTCTATATTTTTGGTTACTTAAAGCTTTTATAGGACTGGTGTAAATGACTCTTTGATTGTTCGCAAGACTTTGGGCAATGGCATATTCTGCAACAACTGTTTTACCGGCACTCGTATGAGCACTGACAAGAACACTCTCGCCTCGTTCTATCGATGCAACCGAAACAGCTTGAAAGGGATCGAGCTTGAATGGATACACCCTTGCAGGATTTGGGGGTGGCTTATGCTCTGATATGGGTACGTATGGATAATCCGGGGGCAGAGCTACTTGATGTCGAACTTGATGTGAAAGTACAACAGCATTTGAGTCTACAGCTTGCGAAGTCAAACCTGCTGATGCTGTAACCTCTCTTGACTGCTCTGTCTCAAATGAATCAGTAACCACTGGATTGACCTCAGATATTCGACGCTGCTTTTTGTGGACTGGCTGATTTGGCAATTCGTCTCCATTTCCCACATCATTTATGATCTCTTGTGGATGTGAGTCGATTGAATCGATTTGCATCTCGAACTGTGTGTTTGGGTCCTCAGCATCTTTAGAAGTTTGCTTCTCGTCTGTATTATTCGCAGCTCTTTTTCGTTGTCTATCATGCCCAGACTTTCGCACTCCTCCATTTGCCTTCCGTGAAGTGTCGGGTCCTTCGTCGAAAACATCGAACAAGTCGTCACCCCCAAACGCAGCCATGGCTTGTATAGTTTGTATGTGCCTGGATTGCAATGTTCGAAGGATTACAGTATTCGTTCTTCACAAGGGCGAGAAGAGAACTAATGATGATTGAAATGATTCAAGTTGGCGAATACACGAAAGAAGCTTTGTCGTCGAGCAAAAGGATTTTCGTGATACGAGTTTGTGATTACGATCCTGCAAGCATTGTTGTTGTTGTTGTCACCAGGAGGAAGAAAATGATGATAGTGGTGGTGGTGGTGGTGGTGATGATGATTGTGTTTTGCAGACTCTTCTCTGTCGCATACTAATTTCAAACAATAATGATAATTATCATAATAATCATCGTAATGCTAAGAGAGTTGACTTCTCGACAGGCAAGGATACCGTTAGAATAAAAGCAGGAAAACTGGCATGGATGGATGTATAGTATATCAGATTAGATCAGATCAGGCGAGCACGTGATACTTAAGGAAACTGGAAACCAATCAGAGAGAACAATAGAGAGACCCTCAAATTGGCAGACATCAATCAACCCGACATCTCTCTTTCATACCACCATCGTTAACAACAACTACAAACACCTTCGCATCCATTGATACACATTGAGGTATGGTATATCGCTCACAATTGCTTCCACAAGTCTTTAGAGTGCTAATATATGGGAAACAGACTGATTAGGTACACGGATATTCACTTCTCACCTGATATCCATCATCGTATTAACCGACATTGGATCATCACAAGAATAGACCTTCAAACGTACATCCTCTTTCAACATGGCACTCAGACCTAGTGCAGCAACAATGAGAACATTTGCGGCTGTTCAGCGCCGTCAATTCTCTACTACTCCTGTTCGTCAAGCAGGATACCATTATCCTGAGGGACCCCGAAGCAATTTGCCTTTCAACCCACTCACTCGATTCTTCTACCTTCGATACTGGGGTTTCTGTGGTGAGCATCATGACGTTACTCTTCGATTTGCTTTGTAGATATGAATAGGTTGGCTGACGATACATATCCTTCAGCTGTCGGTTTTGGACTACCATTTGGGATCGCTGTTTGGCAAACAAAGAAGAAGCAATTCTTGTGATCGAAAATCACTATGACCGTTCTCATCACGTATCTTGAATTTGAGTTGTTTGTAAATACCATTGTTGGCTTACCCAATCGCTTTATTATTACCTGTTTTTAAAAGGTTGTTGTATATTGTAATCTTCTCAACAGATGTAAAGCGGGTGATATTGACAATCTGCGCTGGATTCGTGTGTAAGTGTGAGACAAGTTGATCTATCAATTTGACAGTGCTCTCTGTACAATCAAACTTGAAGAAAAGGATATCCTAAAACGCCTCTATATAATACAGGTGATACATATTTACAAAAAACTACAACATGGCGTTAGAATAAACTTCCAACCCATTTCTGCGTCCTCATCCAAACACCCTCTACAGAAACCTTTGGTCGAACATCGAGATAAAAGCTCGGTATGCCAGGCTTACTAGGATCTTGCTTTCCGCTATAGAAATCGATGACATATTCCACTTGCTTGCCGCAGCGATCAATAACCCAGTCATGTCTGTCGAAAGGTGCATGATACCCTAACAGGGTATACATTCGAGCCTTGGGCGTTAACTTCTTGGAATCTCCTGAGAAGGATATAAGCTTTGGTCCGCCACATCTTTATATCGTTAGCACTCTAATTCTTTGTAACCGATCTGTATCTGGGAAAGACACTTACTTTTCACTCCCTCTACCCTTCTCCCATTCCTTAATATCCTTCCACGCCCTCTCATTGACCGCATTGTGTATCGGAACAATGGCGCGCATATCTTCAGCCTTGGGATCCCAATTCTTTCTTGCCATGGCCCTGAAGAACATCTCCTCTGAAGGATATATCCAATTTCCTGAAGCTGATTTTTCTACCGGCGTTTCGGCGTTTCCGTTCGAAACTCCCACTCGCGGTATCGTAGAAACCTCTCTCTCAGTCTTTAGCCCCGCTGCGGGCGCTCCGGTCGTTGGTGTAGAAAGCGTTTGATCCATCGTAGCGGAATCACATGTTACAGAGGATGATGTGTTTTTAGCCTTGTTGGCCTCCAACCAAGCTGCCCTTGTGGAATGATCAACAGGACATTCAGTTACTTCCTCGAGTCCTGAGGGCGAAGGTACGCTTTTCTGTGATCCATTGGCCATATTGACCAGTGTTCTGTTTTATAGCTTTACTGAAGCGGGTTTCGGAGGCAATCTTGAGATCCTGAGAGATGTGCCGTGAGGACGCTTTCGATCAAACAGTACAGAAGCTGGAAAGTGCTGCTGTTTCTCTGTATACTAAGTGGGCGTCCTAGATCTAGCTGCAGAAACAGGCAGGCAATGTTTTATGCGTTCATATATTCAATGAATGCTTCCTTGTTTATTTTAGATGTTATTATTTAATATTATCATCACCATGAATACTTACTTAGTAGTAATAAGCACTCGGCAGTAATTTAGTAGACATCCTTGGCATTGAAAGCTTATCAGATCTTAGATTAGTAAGTACCTATGTAAGTACTTAAGTAGGTATTTAAGTACTTACTTAAGTACTCAAGTAATTGTAGGCTCGCCTTCAAACCCGAATCGGTTTAAGTTTAAGGTTCTCGTATAATTATTCTAGTGAATTGTTTACCTTGGTTAACTCAAAATATTTTTTCCCAGAGATTGGCCTGAACCTCGAGGGACAGAAAAAACTTTCATACTTAAGTATTTCCTACTACAAGCATGCGCATGGTATGACGTTATAGCTTGTTCGTATAAATTAAAGTAAAAGAGTTGTGACTTTAACTTTTTTTTCAAATCAAATAATTCATATAAAACGTCAGAGCGCTCCTTGGTGTTGGCTGTACTTGTTTACTGCAAGAATTTTTTCAATATCTCATTTTTGTTTCGCGTCTTCAAAATACACAAGTCAAATCAAGTCGGCAAAGATCAAACCACTCAAAAAAATGTCTTCCCCATCAATATCTTCAAAGATTTACCAGGCTACGACCACCGCTCCAGTCAACATCGCGGTGATCAAGTACTGGGGTAAAAGTTCCGTATCATTGAACCTACCGACTAATTCCTCTCTATCTGTCACATTATCGCAAGATGACTTACGAACTCTTACCACTGCAGCATGCTCTGAGAGCTTTACTGAGGACGCCTTATGGTTAAACGGGTTGGTTCAAGACGTTTCTGGCGCTCGATTGCAAGCTTGCTTTCGTGAACTCCGAAGTTTAAGAACGCTCAAGGAATTACGAGAGCCTACTCTACCAACGATATCAGAGTTTAAACTCAACATTGTCTCCGAGAACAATTTTCCGACAGCTGCAGGTCTAGCCAGCTCAGCAGCTGGATTTGCAGCATTAGTTCGCGCCATTGCAGATCTATACGAGCTAGATGAATCACCAACAGAGTTGTCTAGAATAGCTCGACAGGGTTCAGGATCTGCCTGTAGATCATTGTTTGGTGGATATGTAGCATGGGAACATGGTACTGCATCTGACGGTTCAGACTCTCTTGCTGTACAGGTCGCCCCAGAGTCGCATTGGGATTCTATGCGAGCCGCTATCTTGGTCATCTCAGATGCTAAAAAGGGTGTTTCTTCAACATCAGGCATGCAAGCAACTGTTGCGACTTCAGCATTATTCTCACAGAGGGCCAATATCGTTGTACCAGCTAGAATGAAGGCGATGATATCCGCAATTCAAGCAAAGGACTTTGAGACATTTGCTGAGCTGACAATGGCTGATTCGAACTCTTTCCATGCTGTCTGTTTAGATACAGTACCGCCAATTTTCTATTTGAACGATTATTCTCGCGCCGCTATAAGAATTGTGGAGGAGATTAACAAATGCGCCGGAAGGAAAGTCGCAGCATACACATTCGACGCAGGCCCTAACGCCGTCATCTACTATGATGCTCCAAACGAGGCTATAGTTCTGGGAACCTTAAAATCTGTATTGGAAAACGTTCCAGGGTGGTCACCAAAGGCTGCTTCCATAAAGTCACAGCTTCCCGATGGCTTCAACAAGAATCTAATAGATTCCATGCAAGGTGGCGTGTCCCGAATAATTTTAACTAGCGTTGGAAGCGGACCTGTCAAAATGTCGCCAGAGAAGTCGCTTCTAGGTCCAACTGGAGGAGCAAAATAGTTGACGTATAGTGTCTCGAAAGTCGTATTAATAAAAGTTATATTAGGATCAGATCAAATATATACAATATGTGCAATAACAAAAGAATACACATTTTTAATTTTCTAATATACATGTTCTTTCATTGTTGAACTCTGCTGTGATTGTGTGGGTATATAGTGGTAACTCAAAGATTTGTAATAATCGAAATTGAATGGTTCTCGAGAAGTAGAGGTACATCGATTCTATCGTGATGATATGATGTTGAAGACTTCTATGTTGTAAAGATATCCGTCCAGTGTAATCAAATCGATTGAAACCAGGATGGATAGGATGAATAAAGAAGTATCGCTGAGTGTAAGATGAACCCGTTTTTATGGATACAATGGCAACTGCTCAATCAACAGTTGTATCAACTGATGCGGCTTTATCTGATGTGGCTTCCGGTCTGATTTCTCTTCGAAATTTGCCGACCAGCATTTGAAATTCGTGCTTTCCATTAGGTCTAAATTTTATCACTTTCTTTCTGTTTGTACGAGTCAATTCATTGAGCTCCTTGTCCTGAGCGAGAGTATTTGCTACTATCTTGGCAGTCATAGCGAATCGCATGTCCTTTATACCATCAACCAACTCCAGAATCGCAGAAGGTGCCTGATCTGTTTTGTACGGCTCTATTCGCAACACTCGTGTGTAGCCTCCAGGCCTATCTCTGTATCGCTCAGCAAGTGGTCCAAACAATTTTGGCATCGACAGTTGAGGTTGCTATGAATCATGGAAAGAGGTTAGCCATTATGATGCGATGTCCAACCACAAATTCACGCAAACATTGGATCGTTCGTTTGACATACATAAAAGAATTTCTCTGCTTCGTTCTTTGCTGCGTTTGTGCCTTTCTTTCCCCAAGTGATGACCTTTTCTGCTACTCTCTGAGCCGCTTTGGCTTTTGGATAGGTTGTACGTATACTTTCGTGTTCGAGGAGAGATGTGACTAGATTTCGCAGCAAGGCAATCCTGTGACTTGACTTGCGCCCAAGCATTCGATGCTTTGTATATTTCGCCATGTCGTGCGGTGCGCAACGCTGGTCAGCACTTCAATATCAAGGTCGTGTACTTTGGTTGTCTGCGTGCTTGCTTCCTTGCATCTTGACGAGTCTGTTGCATTGTGTACCGAACCACTCAATTTTTTGATTATGTCACGTGACTTCGTTGTCGACCGCTTTAGAAATCCAGCTTGTCTTAGCTCAGTGATACTTCGGTTCGGGGCTTTTTTGTAACATGCGTGCGTTGTTCTAGATCTCTCCTTGTGTTGCAAGCTTCATGAAGTACTTGACTGTATCCTCATACAGACTGAAGACGGATCATTGCCATATCGAACATTCAAGAATGCATGGTGGAATCAATCATATTGTATTGTATACATTGATTGAACTCATAGATTATTTTCCTGGAGCATGAGGACTCAATTAATGTAGAGACTGTTCATATGTATTAGCTTGCTATATAGTGCATCCAATGATTATGGGGTCTGTTAGAAATGTAATAAGGCAGTGAACCGTCTTACGATACCTAGAATTGTCATATTTAAGGTTTAGAACTACTGGTAACATCCTCTATTCCATTATTGCAACTAAACACACCAAGGCGTAGTAAATGGATAATATTTCCAATAAACGTGTCAAGTCAACAAATGCAAGTAACAGAGATACCGAGATCAATATACGTATGATGTACATGTGCTTGTATTCCTCGAAGGGTACTCCTTTAGATATAACTTAAGTCTATATCTATCAAAAGTCATAGTTTCGTTTGTGCTCTTCAATCACGAGAAATGGGTAATAGCAGAGGTGTCCTGTGATCCTTTCCACTCCTAGTGATGTGATGAGCTGCACAATGTAGAAGTTAGGGTCGATATATCTTGAAATCTCAAGTATCCCATTGTATCCATGCATGGAGCTCCTGCATGCCAGAGGTGTTCAAGGGCTGATGATCGTGGCGTCGTCGGGATGTTAAATTTGTTCCAGAGAGCTCGAGATGTGTACAGTGGTAGAGACATGGCAGTTGCAAAAACGACATTAGTGGCTTCGCCATCATTTAAATTTTGGTAGAAAATGTGCATGTGTCACATCCCAGAAAAAAGACACTTACAAAATAGTGGAGCTACTAATGTGGCTTTTGCAACTGCCATGTCCATACCACTGTACTGATCAATTATTTAAAAAGAATGATTGCATGTTTTGACAACAATCGAACGTTGACCGAAGTCTCAATCCGTACTTATCCTCAATTATATACATTATTGGGTACTAAGAGATCAAAGCACACCAATCGATTTCCTCGAGTATTGAGTCTGATAGAGCATAAAGGTCGAATGGTCAATCTTCTCTATTCAAAGTCCGTCAGCTCAATGTTGGTGCTCACCAACCGTTTCTGCAACATCTTGAATAAAAGTAAGTATGCAGCTCCAAGTAAACCCCGCGACTCCCGAACCCGTCATATTACCAGATGCTCAGATTTGGTAATGTCGGGGAGCTCAACAACACCACCCGAAGAACGAGAATGTATTCTCAACAAACAAACAAAACGAAAGTGCCATCACATACGTAAACTCTCGTGATCTGAGCTCGCCTTCTACGGACTCTTAATCTACCTATGATTATCTGGCGTTGGGCTGGCCCTCAACAAAGTCTGTCAAGATGTGATCGACGGCCAGATGCAGTAAGAGCCTGGAACAATATGTACTTGTTTTGTGGTCAAGTGACCTTCATCCTTTTTTGAATTTGCATATATCCTCAGATAGTCAATGAAATGGCACATTGCTGAACGTGTTTGCGATTTGCTGCAGAATGCCTAGATAGATTCTTTGTAGTGCGTTACTTGTCAAAATACCTTCACGAGCGTAAAGGCGATGGTACTCACATTGGTATAACCCATCCGTCTACAGTAACGCATTTAAGGTATACAGAAGCACATGCATATATGTCATAATCCATTTCCACGAATTAGCAGTGGCATACCCAACGCGTTATCGTTCTCCTGCTTGTGATTATTACTGCCATGTTGTATAATATGTTGAGTCGGACAGCCTAGTGCACATATCCATATAAATTAAGGTCCTCATCCTCAAATACTCTGATTGATTGTATTCAATCAGCTACCTATACTTGTCGAATATTTTCAGAACATTCGGAGAGAAAATTCAATCTTGTTATATTGCGTTGCCATAATAATCCGGCATCAAACAATTGGACGATCGACAATCGAGAATATAAATCCACGCATTGCTAAATAAAGAAGCACATTATTATCGTACGGCATTTCGAAGAATATAGAAACACCACAATGTCTTCATTAAGAGTTATTTCTAAATCAGTGCCTAATTTTTCAAAGGTACGTCGGAAGAGTAGAAAAGACTAGTATCTAGCTATAAATTTACTATTACGTATTTCTGCATCGTGTGAGCAAACAACTAAAAAACGAGTTGTTTTAGGCCGTGATATCTTCAACCACCAAAGTCGGTTATAGAAGTATCACAATCTCGGCATCACAAGATGCAAACATATTGTCTACATCAAGGTAATCGATACATATTCCTCTGAAAACAGTTACAAAAAAGTTCTTCTCGAATTGTTGTCATTTTGGATTTAGAGAAGAAATCACTGATCTTTTTTTTAATGTATAGAACCTCAATGTCGAACACGCAATCGAGTAAATTTACTCCTATGCAGCTTACATGCAATTTCCAAACAAGTCCAAAACAAGCAAAATCCAACGAAATTGTATTTCCAGAGATATCTGAGCGCTCAAGCAATCAAACAATCATAACGCATGTAGGTTATAATTTGTGCTGACCTCTTGTGTGGGACTCGAGGCTTATGCTGATGATCCATTTACAATAGTTAATGTTCTCTAACAACACAAAACAAACGTTCGCCTCTGCACCTAAGCAAACTATCAGCACCTCGGATGCTTTCGCGACTCATGTCACCTCCGCTTCTGGGGTTGTGAACATTCTCAAGCCTGAGCTGTCCTAGAACATACTAAGTAGCGTTTAGGACACAATAATATATAACATAAATGAATTAACAATCGCACATCTGTCACATAGCATCTACCACGTACTTCCTTTCTATTTAACGCTTGACTTGCTTGTATTAAGCGTTTACCTTTCAGTAGTAGTATTTCCTGTAATAATGTTCTCTTCTAGTATTCCGTGATAGGAGTTATTTAATCGCACATTTAGCCTGCTTAGAGAAAGTTCCAAGCACTGTTTGACGAACTACTGCTCCTTTCGTTTTGAGTGACTCGCCTCGTCCGATAAGAGCCATCCAGACATGACGAATGACTGAGCCACTTTTCGTTTCCAGCGCCAGTATCAAAACACGTTTGACTGATTTATCCAACCCTGCTGTTTGTTAAAAGCGGCCAAGCTGGATTGTGCATGTCACCATTATTGTTTTTACAGGCCACGAATATGTTGGTAAAAAGAGTGGATGCGCTTAAAGAATCGACAAGGCGGATGCGCATGCTGAAAGCAACAAGCATTGTGACCTAATCCTGATAGAGTATGTGTTCAGCTGGAGCATTAACGAGTGGCAAATGGTATGATTTATGCAATCTGTGTGCCCCGGGCACTAAACTGTCATTATTATTATTGCTATGAATCAATATCATTTTAAATGATGGAGGGATGACTGTGAGGACGCGACGCGTTGTTCTAGTGTGTGCCCGATTGCCCCTGGCTGCTGTGCTGATTTGCTTACTTGCCTAGGTACTTACTTACTTACTTACTTACTTAGGTATACACGAAGGAGTCATTTCATCATCACCGCTATCATCATCAAACAATCCACCAGTCTTTTGTCTTGTCCAAGGCTTGTTTATTGAGTCTTCATCACTCATCATCACCAACCACAACAGTCTGTAGATACACGTCCAGCTGTCGCCACGAATATAGCCCAGTATTTATTGCTTTGTTCATCTCACACTACTCCCAACATTATATATATTGCTTGACAACTGTCGTCTTGTCCTATTCAACTATCGTAATCCTGCTCCCACATTTCAATACCGGATCTGCAACAGTCGCAGTCCGCCTGATAGGCTTCTTTCAAGATGCCAGCTCCTGGAGATCAACACCAGGACATGAGTAAAATAAACACAACATCATCCTTTACAAATAAGACATATAGTACTCAAGAATTGGCCGAGTTACACACCTTGTTAAATAAAAGACTGGGTCCTGAATATATATCACAACGAGCAGGACCAGGAGGTCGGAAGGTTCCATACATCACGGGCGACAAATGTATTAACCTGGCCAATCAACTTTTCGGATTCAACGGCTGGTCCTCTTCCATTCAAAACATACAAACAGATTTCGTAATTCTCCCTAATACAGGTAGAGCTTGGGATAGAGTTTTTGACATCAGACTGACTTGTTTATTTACGTAGGTCGAGGAGCCTTCCCCCGGGAAAATCAGTCTGGGACTCTCTGCCATTGTTCGGATAACACTTAAAGATGGCACATTTCACGAGGTGAGGAGGATATTACGGACTTGACTTCGAAATCAAACTAAAAACAAGAAGGATATAGGATGTGGAGAAGCGGAAAACGTTCGGGGCAAAGCAGCGGCTTTTACGAAAGCAAAAAAGTCAGCTGTTACGGATGGCATCAAGAGAACTTTAAGACATTTTGGAGAAGCTTTCAACTGTGTGGGAGATGCAGACTTTGTTAAAAAAATCTTGCGGATGAAGACTCCAGCTGTAAGTTGTATTGTCTCTAGAAGTTGACAACACCGCTGACTCGTGTAGCGAGCATTTGACGAAGCAAACCTCATTCGCCATCCAGACGTGATAAGGCCAATCAAGATGACACCCAATGTACCTAATCAGAATGCCACATCTGTTTTGACACATGAGAAATCCACTATGAGTGAAGACTATGGGGGTGGGTCTCATCATATTGTGATAAGACAATTGTTCATGCTGACTTCTAGCAGGCGATGACCTGGAGGACGCAGATTTTGACATTTGTGTCGAGGAGGAAGAATATGACGGGCTTGTAGATGATGAGTCTCTGGTCAATATGTTGTGAGTGGCGTATTTGTATCGTAATGAATCCTGCTAATTAAAAGACCTACGCCTTCAAAACCTTCACGCCCAGAACCTGTTGTTGCGGACAAATCTAATGAGTTCAAACGCAATTCAATACCTCCACCTCAGATTAAATTAGGTATGGTACAACCCTCTCTTCATATCGAACGGTGACTGACAGCGCAGAACCTCCACAAATGCTGCAACGCACACAATCTTCAAATCAAATTGGTTCAAACATACAGAACAACTACAACAACAACAACAACAACAACAACAACAGACAGATCCCGCCTTCCAAATCATATGCTCCATCGAACAACAGCAACAGTAATGCTCAACAGAACGGGATTACTAACGGTAATGGTAGTTTCAACGGGCAACAATCATACAAGCAACAAAATGGCACCCCCTCAACTACACCACGCGGCAACCCAAACGACAGTAACTCTACAGCAAATGCATCTCGTATGGTAGTTACAGGAACGAGCGTTGCTCCTGCACCAGTGCAAAACGTAGATACAGACCAATCGGCGCCTGCAACATTTTTCAGCGCACGAGCGGCTATTCCAGAGAACGGACCCATGGAGTCAATGGTTTTTGATCCACGTCGTGAAAACACTTCCATTCCAAGAACGGCTGGCGTAGATCATTCCAAATCATCACCGGTGCCTCGAACGTCGCGATTTCCGATGGATCCACCCAAGGGCGCTGCTGTAAACATAAGACCTAACTTTAGCGGTGCTAACCAGATTGGCAAGCCTGTTCCTCAGACGCCCGTCAATACTGGCACCCGGAACTACAAACCTCCTGCGATGAATGGGGCTCAAACTCCTGGTCAAATCCCTTACCCCGCACTTACGTCGAATAAGAGAACATCTGATGGGTATCCGGCTAGGTAAGCTGTATCTTTACTAAATAATGTTGTGAATATACAGCATGCTGATTGTGGGTTTTGCTCAGTAATGGCAAGAGCACACCTCCTTCTAGCGCAACAACAGCCTCAACACGATCAGCTTTGAATGATGCATCGAAGGCTCAGTTGAATGTTCAGCAGCAAAACAACGCCAGTATCGAACACAGCGAAGCTATTGCAAGTGAGATGACGAGCAAAAGACTACGCACGTAATGATAGCTCGTTCTTCCAGTTCTTTTTCTCTCCTTTATGTGAGGTTTGGCACCAGTATTTCTCCGCCCTTCTCTGCTGCTGTCCTTATTAGTTTATGGCTTCTTGAGCAATTTACATATGTTTTCTGTACTCTTAGTGTCACATCTTGCCGTTTTGCGGAAACCGTCGAAGCGTGGCGTTGTGGTAATTGTCTTGGATTTTACTTTATTTTATTTCTTTGTACATCTTTTTATCAATAATTTGCACGATACGAACGATATCATCATTTAGCTGCCAATTGAATCTTCGATCGCACTAATATCATGGTATTTATGATGTTAGTCTTGAGACTTGTATTTCTTTTAATGGTAAAAGATCCAGCTTCGACAAGCACAATTCGGGTTTGGTGTTATGATTCATTCGGATTGTTTCATGATTAAGTTTTTCGAAATTACGAGCTAAGTGTTTACATGTAAGTAAGTGCTTAGCCCTTTTCACTTTAGGAGCCAAGAAAAACCTCGGAGGTAAATTAAATTAAAAGCTAAATCTCCCAAGCACAAAAACACGTTTTAGCGAGTCAAAACCCCCTTGGCTTGGCTCTTAAAGCCAATAATTACAACTATCTGTTATAAGTCACCTCCTCATGACAGCGCTGATTGGACATAAATCATAATCGACAATAATTGTTATTTGTTAATAAACAATATGTCTTTATCTCTTGTGGAAAGGTGTACATAATATTGCTCGCTGTCCCTTGATGCTTGTTTTCTCTCTGTCCGGCTGGGCGATTTAATCGCGATACCCCTGACACCCCCAAAATCCCCCCCCCCCCAAATTTTATTTCGATGCTCCAACTTACTTACTAGGTGTTCCTCCTGAGCGTCCTCGTCTTCTCCCCCATTGATTGACACTCGTTCACGTTCGTTGTTCCTTGATATCACGAAACTCGATCAAAACACCCTCTCGCCCACTCGTGTCGACCTTGTGAAGCTCTTCAGTCTTAAGCTTTGCTATTTGTCCCACAAGCCAATAATTTCTCTCTACATAAGAGGTGAATTTTCAAACCGATGCTTTCACTTAAGCTTAGGCAACACTAACACACTTCGTGAAATGACCCTAAAGCTTCAATCCCATATACAAAATACACAAAAACCGACTCAATTGGATCATCACATTCGAGATGTCTGCTACAGCTTCGACAATACATCCTAGAAGTCATGTTGGTTTCGACAGCATCACACAGCAAATTGAAAGGAAGCTTCTCAAACGTGGCTTTCAGTTCAATGTCATTTGTGTTGGTATGAGCACTCAACTACATGACTTTTGCCTGCTTGCTCATCACGCAAACTTGCTGACACACACGTATGCTTACTGTAAATCATATAGGTCAAACTGGATTGGGGAAATCAACATTGATAAACACTATCTTCGCATCACATCTTATTGACAGCAAGGGTCGCCTTACGCCGGACGAACCAGTTCGCGCAACTACCGAGATCCAGACTGTATCACATAGTACGTGGAATTTTCTGCGACATCTACTTGAATGCTATGCTGATGATCGTTGTGCAGTCATCGAGGAAAATGGTGTCCGACTGCGACTCAATATTCATGACACACCGGGTTACGGTGACCAAGTTAATAACGACCGCTGGTGAGTGACAGACCTTTCAATATGAGAGACTATGTGATGCTAAACCAAACGTAGCTGGGATCCAATCGTCAAATACATCAAAGACCAACATTCGGCTTACCTTCGAAAAGAGCTTACTGCGCAACGTGAACGATACATCCAAGATACAAGAATCCATTGTTGTTTGTTCTTTATACAGCCATCAGGACACGCGTAAGGATCCAACCAAGGTACTTCTATGGATACGTAAGGCTAAAAAGATATACAGACTGAAACCTATCGACATCACTGTCCTTAAGAAGCTTTCAGATGTCGTCAATGTGGTTCCTGTGATTGCAAAGTCCGACTCCTTGACACTAGAGGAGCGAGCAGCTTTCAAAGAGAGAGTATGCACACTGGGTCAAATTCATTACGGACAGAGCTCGTGCTAATCTTCCCAATTAGATTAAAGAAGAATTTGCATTCCACAATCTCAAGATGTATCCTTATGACAATGAGGAATTTGATGAAGAGGAGCGAGCATTAAATGCACAAATCAAGGTAATATTTTTTTTCTCCCATATCGAGCATGGATGATCTCACATTTGAATAGGACATCATACCTTTTGCAGTTGTTGGATCCGAAAAGTCCATCATAATTGATGGCAAGCAAGTGCGCGGTCGACAAAATAGGTGGGGCGTCATCAACGGTAATTCTCAATTACAAAAGAAATTTAACCAAGTTACTTTCGACTGAC
>Ga0160427_10001455_pt1 | contig 14507 bp, 14 predicted proteins | sample SolpanmetagenomL_FD_108194 | JGI IMG/M metagenome (GOLD analysis project Ga0160427, IMG submission 108194) | Solar panel surface microbial communities from Lawrence Berkeley National Laboratory, California, USA - L | ecosystem: Engineered > Built environment > Solar panel > Unclassified ...
AGGATGGGACAGGGCAGTACTACTGGTACTGTTATATCTTGCTAAATCGCTGGCGTTCGAGCTGGCCCGATCGGACTCTTGCGGAGAAGACCTTTGGACGTCCAGGAAGACGACTTCAGAGGCTGCAACTCCGGTTACAGGGTGACAGTGACTACGAGGTCTGTGAGGGCAGTTGGTTCTGACGCATGCGTCAGGAAGCCCTGTCTGGACCTCCATGCCAGCAGGGCGAGTTGGTCTCGACATGAGACGAATCGACTGTGTAGGAGACGTGTCGTCAGTAGTCCTTGGTGAAAGTGAAAGTGAGCTGAGTAATGAGTGGTGTAAGAATACCAGATGAAGTGAGGATGATCTGAATTATATATGAAGACAGACGACCACTGGCGCTCAGATAGCAATGACCAGAAGAGATGGGTGGTCCCGGTTTATGTTTCATAAGTAATATGGTGGATGCGTCCTGGAGTTGCAGGAAGTCAAAACACTCCCAGTGTTTTGACGATTTCTTGGAATCCTTGAGGGGCGCCTTCCTTGTCGATTAAGGCCTGCATGTTTCCTTGGGTTTGTGTTTAGTTTCTGGTCTATAGTGGCAGGAGCCACCCCACTAGGTCATCACACCCAAAAACATACAGTCTCTGTCAGTCATTTGCACATTTTTACTGTCATTCTCGGTCATGCATACCAATCTTGGCTGTCAAAAAGCCAGCTGGCATCAAATAACTCTCTTAGCTTCTTCTTTTTCAATAAAGTCTAGCTCAGTTGTTGCAAAATCGTGATCGCCTGTGAAACCTTATACAAGATACGAGGTTTAACGCACAACTCCGATCTGGACAGCACGAAATTCGCAATATCGCACAGGTGTCGAAAACTTTGAGAAGTATGTACAAGGCTCAGATAGCGCAAACGATTGAATACTCCTTGACCTACAAAAGTCCGGGATATCAGTTCTCAGAGAAGACATCGATCAAAGACCATGAGTGATATACCACCGCTCATGGCTACCATGCTCTATCATCTAGTCCTTGGAGAGTAAAGTTCTGAAAAGTGAATGAAAGAGGCGTTGGTAGGGCAACCCCTGGAACCTGCCACACAAATGCAATATTCACAGCGAATTGATGCTTTGTTCGCATGCAGATCCTGTTGATCGTGTGCGTCGTCTTGGTCACTCAATATTGCGCCACCCGTTAGGCTGTGAGCCTGCCATCGCACAAGGTAGGAGAGTAGTGAAACAAACCACATGCGATGAGCAGAGATTAGCGCGCTGGAGTGTCGCTAATTGTTGGCTGGAAAAGAACTAACAACAAGGAGAGGTGTAGGTGTAGAAATGGTCTACTTCTTTCTCAGGTCACGAACTCAATCTGCTGTATTCATCTTGAGTAGAGCGTATGCATCCGAAAGACCAGATGGTGGAAGGCAGTAAGGCAAGGTGATGGCAGTATTCCAGGTCGTGTATGAAGATCAAACTCTTGGAAGAACCTGTGGAAGGAGGAGGCAGGGAGCAGATTATAAGACAATTCATTGCTTATTTCAGCCTGAAAACCAGGCGAGATGATTTGATGAGCACATAAAGGCTATCCTTCATCCTGTATTGATCATCAAGGAAGGAGTCAGAGTCCGGGGACTCACCATTCTTGGCGTTGTGGTTGAGTGCTGGTCAGTCGCTCGATTCGTCAGAAGCCACTTTGAGGAGAACAGATCTGTCCACGGCTAGCTCATAATGCGACAGTGCTGACTCTGCAGATCATTGTGGTGCTCAAAATAGAACACCATCGCCGCGCCGGTTGAGCTGGCTACGCCACGTCCCGCCTCAAGTTCCTATACAACCCGAAACAGGACCTTGTCAACGAGAGGATGATGAAGATCGTCACGATGACGCGGAAGGTAAGTATGACAGGATCTAGGCTCTGCACCGTTCGCTCACCGAGTCGCATACTCATTTTCCAGCACATTGTTCATCTCGTAGACCAGATAGATGAACAACGCAGAGCCTCAAGAAGACAGGATCAAACGCAACCCCCACCTCACAAATTGCATCTTTTTGCACCCGAACCCAACTTGATCGTCGATCGAACGACTCTGCTCGCCGATGTTTTACCCAGCTCGGACTAAGCTTGATACCCACACAGACCGTGCACTGCGCTTACGGTCGCTTGTAGAGCAGTTTCACATGAGACGTCTGTATCGGCTAAGTCGACCTGTGTGCCGTCTACTTGCACGAGATCGTTTTGCCATTCCAACTGCAGATAAAAGCATCCAACGAGGCAGGAAAGGTTGTCGCCAACTTAGAATGGGCGTCTTGCTTCTTCACCATGAAAGCTTTCTCATGTCTTTGCAAAATGTCTAGCCATATCCGGGACAAACACCATTTCGCGAAAACGCCATTGACTAATTCTTGCGCTTTGCTTCCATTGCTTGGTCTGTCATCCACAGTTCGACCAGAGGCTCCAGGGCTTGAAGAGAGCGTGAGAACTGAGAAAATCGGCACCTCAGCAGCGATGATGTAGCTCCAGTGGTTGCTGTTGCGGCTGAGCTTGGTTTCTGTACTGAACACGAAAAGGATCGTCCCGCGATCAATATCGCATGTATGAGTTCCGCGATGCCCTCGAAAGCTTGATACCTATTTCCAGTGTGCTCTGTGCTTCGCCATAACAACCATGATCTCAAGATTTGAGTATTGGCACATGAGGCATTTTCAAAAACCAGGACAAACGCTATGCCCAGCTCAGAACATCATTTCGCTGCTGTTTTTGCATGATTTGTGGCTATCGTGATATTTCAATTGCCCAAAGAGCCTTCACAAGCTGATGTGAGCGCACGACAATTAGACAGTCTTCAGCATGTGACACAACCAGGAACAACCCGATGCTGGATGTGATTGAAAACGGCCTCATATTCGGTGATGAATGCGGTAGCGTCTAATGGTGCGACAATGGCTTGACGACTTCATTGCCGTTGAGCAGGACATATCCGTCGCAGTTGAGGCCAAGGTCCTATAACAGCAGAACAAATGTTAATATGTCATAAGCAATTAGCAATTAAGGCATGGTAAAACATATCTCGTCGATCTTTGACAGATTCCTGATCTCCAGACAATGCAGCACTCTCAGCGTCAAGCTACTCATTTGCAAGTCCTCCCTGCCAAGTGTGGTTAAGATATTCACCTGTCCTCTGCAGGAGCACCCTAAAACCTCACGCACCACCCTCAACCCTACCCAATCTCAGCCTAATAGGCCCCTTGATATCCTCCAACGCCACTCCCTGGTCCACAACAACTCCCCCCTGCAACACCTCCAACTCCCTCATCTCTCCTGCCTTCAACTCCCACACGAGTTCACGGATTACCGGCATCAATTTTTGCCAACCGTCTGCGTCCATTGTAGCGAGCTCGTCAGATGTGACTGCACGTGCGACTTCGGATGGACAGATTGTTTTGGGATAGTCGCGGGTTTCGAGTAGGCGGAGGAGGTGGGCTGTTAGTATTGTTTTTGTTTGGTCACCGGACATGATGGTATGAGAAGGGAAGGTGTAGCATTGGGCACTTTAGTGCGTGTCGAGATGATGCTGGCCAGTGACAAGTGGGAAGGGGAAGGAGGTGAGGTCGGCTGCGGTTGCTTGATTGAGTTTGCCAAGAAGTGCGCACAAAGTGTCAAAAGATGCACAATGCAAGAACACCAAGACGAATGGTAAAACCGTAATATATTTGTTATTATAACTATACTCATCTCCTATTATGCGACTAAAAAGAGAACGCCATTTAAGGGATATCATTCACCAAAAGTCCTGATGTGTAGTATGTAGCTGGGTATCAAAAGTATGAAAAAAGCTCCAGAAGATGTGTGTGTTTTCGTATCTCGTTGCTCGTCCATCATTTACTCGCTTGTTGTGCAACTCCGATAGCACATTTGTTGTGTTGGCGACTCTTCAGAGCTCGCTGGCTTCACCAAACTTCAGCGCCGCCTCCCATCCCAGTCCCTTGCTAGCACTCTTACTCGTATACTCGTTCAAGAAAGCCACTCCCATTTTCACCGCAGCACTAGGTTGCATACCAAGACCGGCAAAAGGTGAAACATGGCCCGCCTCCCTGGCAGCAGTAGGGTATTCCTTGCTCATGACGTCCGTGGGCAACAACTTCGCCGCCGACTCCGCATGCCCCTGTATATCCCTGATAGCAGTCGTCAACCTCTCCAGCTCCTTCTTTTCGTCTCGTCCAACATCAGCTGGGGCTGCCGCATCTGGGTAGCCACCAGTCGTGCCTGCGGCTTTCACAACAACGCCTTGACATGTAGCAAGTAGCGAGTCCACCATACCACTCAAATGAGGCCATGGCGCGCACGCTCGGCTGACTTCCTTGCCAAATGGGCCCATACTGGAGTACGTACTCAACGCAAAGGCCGCACGCTTCTCCAGAGCTAAAGAGTGCTCGCGTGCTACGAATGACAGCATGAATGCGAGAAGCGACTCGATACCATGGAGAGCGGCCAAGTGGTGGTGTTTGTCAGAAGTGGATGTGCTTGGAGATGTCCTGCTCAAAGTCACTTCTTGCATCTTGTGCTTTAAGGTGCGGCCGATGTTGGAGAGGCGTTTGTGTTCGGCGAACCACTTTGCGCCATCCGAGGGACGAGCTGTGCTTTGTGGTGTTGTAGCAGTGGATTGTGTGTTTGTGATTGGTGTTAAGATGGCTGGTGGAGGCTTCTGAGGCGTCGACTGCTTGTTTCTGGATACTTGGAATAACGACGAAACTGAGCTCTTCTTGGTCAGGTCTTTGTCCTTTTTGGGCGTTAGCACTTGACGATGCAAGGATGACGAAGGGGTCGAGAGTACTGCTGGGGAGAGTGTGTTGTTTGTAGGAAGAGGAGTTCGAGGAACAGCTGTAGTAGCCGGAAGATCCAGCTTCTGGCGCTTCGTAGGTGGGACGTATATCTCCTGATCATCAGGTCGTCGTGTGTGCTTCAGTTCTTTGTCATTGCGACCCGCAGTGATGTCGTTATCCTTGTGAGGCAGTTCTCGAGTAGGGTTGTTTTGAGTTATAGGACGAGGCGAAGGTTTTAGCTGTAGAATGCGCTGAACGTCCTTGCGAAAGCCTTTGCTGAACTTAAACTTTACCAGCAACTCATCGTCTTCAGGTACCGATGTAGTAGAAGCCTCTGGTCTGCTTTTTGGTCCGCTGTCGTCTGGCTTCACTGGACGGGCAACTCCAACTACCGATGATTGTACAGGATGTATATGGTCACTAGCTGCATCACCAATCGGAGCAGGTCGCTTTCTTGCGACACCCTTCACAGGTAACATTGGCTTCTTCTCCTCGACCGGATCACCACCAACAGACGAGTTGGATGAGTCAATAACTGACATTCTCACTGAGTCGGGGCTCGAAGTCGATGGAGGAGGACTTATTACCTGAGTAGGCTGAGCTCTCTGAGGTACTGCAGAGCGGCGTCCTCGTGGTAGCCGATCAACCTTGCGGAAGTCGTTGGACAAGCGTGGTGGTGTTAAGAGACTAGGTCTGCTGCTAGAACTGCACCATTTAGGCAGATCATGCTGGTCTTTGGGCATACTGTCTTCATGATGAGGCGGAGTCGGCAAAGATAAGGGTTGTCGTTGAACACTTTCACCGTGGCCACGCCAGGAAGGTGCAGATAGGGGTTGCTTTGTTATGGTAGCGCCGAGTTTCTTTACTGGCGCTGTAGTCGAAGCTGGTTGCTGGGTTATGTGCTTGAGCTCTTTTGTGTTACCCCGTACCTGCTCCGAAGGATTCTCAGGCCCGACATTGCCTTCCTGATCAACTGGTGTTTCTGTTGTTCTCAGTTTCTTGGGCAGGGGTTGTGCTTCTGTGCTAGCAGGAAGTTCTGGTAGTCGTCGCTTGCGAGAATCTAATGGATTTAGCGTCTCAGCTTCGCCTAGTTTGTTCTTCTTAATCTCGTGCGACGTTTCGACTTCCGGGACGATCGTGCTTTGCGCAGTCGGTGGCAGTGCTTCGGTAGTATGTAGGGATTCTCCAGAACCTGTCATAGGTTGTTCGCGTTTGTTCGTCCCTGGCGGGTCGATGTTCTTCGCTTCTGCTGGTTGCTCCTCTTCAATTGCGTTCACCTTGCCCTCAGCAACGTTGTTATCCCTCTGCGCAACAGCTGGACTTCCTTTCTTCTTGTAGTCACTCATGCTAATCTTCTTCTTCGCTACAACAGCTGCCCCATTCCCCAATTTCCCAGCATTCCTTGCCTGCTTCTCCTTCTCTTTCCTCATGGCTTCTGCTGGCCCTGCCCTCATCTCGTAGGCCGTCCTCAATTGGAACAAAGATTCGCTTGGATCTCGCCATAGGAATGTTTGGTATTGTAAGTGGTTTTCATTTCGTTCGAACCAGCCTGGTATGCGCCAATTATCGCACTGCCAGTCAGGAATATTGAAAGGCCATTCGGAGGGTGTGGTGACAATGTAGGGTTCGGTAGGAAGGGATGTCGGCAGAGCGGGTGTTTTGAAGGACATGTCGGGGTGGTTTGCGCAAGGCGTAGTGATTGTGGTTCTTAACGATGATGTTGGTAGGGTGAGATGAGTTTAAAGGAAGTTTTCTGAGCGCAAGCGAGATGCAATGTCCAGTGCTCGCTTTGACCACTCACTTAGGCAAAGAGTGATTGAAAGCAGTATCAGGCTGTCGAGAGCAGGGAACGATTAGCGAAAGCGTCTTGCATCGTGGATGCGTTGTAATTGTGGCAGATCGGGGACTCACGAGAGACAGGCTCTATAGAACAGGCAGACAATTACATGGCGATTGCCTGACGTATCTGACAATAGGTTATTGATTGTGAAACAAGTATTGTCGGAATGGTGTTTCATATGCGAATGAGTGATGCTTAATTGATTGATTGATTGAATTAAGCATGAAACCGCGCTTACGAGTGGTCATCATGGCTGATCGATGGGCTGGGCTAGAGCCGAGATCCAGACGTCTTGGCAAGGAGATTGTCTCCGATGATTAGTAGGTAGTATTGAGGATATTGAGGATTAAGACAATATGATAAACTATGCTCCAGAGGGCCATTAATACTCTGGCTTTTGAGGAAGCTTCCTCTATCATGTCAATGCACCCTCATGATACCAGGAAGCAGATGCCCTAGCAGAGCCTAAGGTCGGCACTCTGGTGCTACACTCATTCTACGTCCCAGCTCACTTGCTCTTCCCAGCTAACCACCCTGCCATATCAAAATTCTGCAATGCAGCTGCTTTATCTTGTGCTCCCAGAGGACCACTTGCCTGTAGTTCTTCAAATTCCTTCTTCGTCTCCTCATCCACTGTAGAAACGTAACTTAGCATAGATACTCGACTTGTGTTATTGTTGAGGATGACTTACTGCTCTCCGTCAAATACGGCATTCCCACAATAAGCACCAAAGAGAACAGCGCCATCAAAATCATCGGGCTCTTCAAGAATGACAACGGATCAAACCCTTGCCTCTCCTGATAATATATCTTCATCCTCTCTACTCGCGCTTCAACACTGACGCTCTCACTCGTGCTTCCTTTCCAGATACCACCACCAATTCTTTCGCCCTTGTTCCCCCATTCGTTTCCCCAGAACGTTTGCCACACTTCTACGTTCTCTCTGCCTTCACCACCTATTGCAGTCACATCAACGCGATACGGCGTAAATGTGTAATCGCGACATTGTATCGTGAACAAGTAGCTGCCGGGTGTGACATCTGTGAATTCGAAGGTATTGCGTCGGGTCAGGGGAGTGGTGAGGGTGTTGTCGAGGCGGAAGAGGGTGGAGTGCGTGGTTGAGGGGAGAGAGGAGGGGTTGCTGAGGTCCCGCGATGGTGGGATACTGACTGTAAGATGTGCGGCGAAGGTTAACGGAAGCAGGGCGAGCGATGTGAGCAGGTTGAGGGCGTGCATTTTATCGATTTTGTTTTTGAACTAGATGGTTGCGTTGTCTTGGTTTCGGATATGAGGAGGGTTGTCACTTGTTACAGAAAAGAAGGGTCCTGGGCACGTTTCAGGAGCTATTTGACATTTTGACTTTCATGTTTCAGATTCGCATCATTATCTATATGCTATGTCGAATCCTACTTCGTCCCAGCACGAGGTCGAACAGACCAGGAGGTCATGGTTGTCTTCGACTGCCGGGGTAGGAGTATAAGACACTTCATGCATACCTATGCTGAGCATATATCAGCACCATCTTCTCCACTATCACTGATTGAACTCTTGACGCTTGTCATGCTTCGACTTCATGCGCAAATAAAACGCTTCACCCTCACTGAGGTCTCCTTCGTGGATCTCGTGCTTTGTCGAGATAAGGATTTAGCTGCGGCGTCTCAGTCCCACTATTCACTGTACCAATCGATCCCATCATTGGAGCCACTGGAAGTGTAGTACCCGGAACTCCTATTGATACATTGGGACGTCTTCGTGGGTCGACTGTCGGTTTGCTGGGCGCTGTGTATGACTCATCAGAAGTGGTAGTGTCCACTGACAGGCGCCGGCTAGTGATCAGATGTCTTTGTTCACCTTGTGTAGGTATCTTGAAGATTGCCGATGCAGAGCTTGGGGCTGTCGAAATTGGATGAGCGCTCGAAGCTTCTAACTGACTTTGTAGCTGTGGTTTCATGGGCAAGTCTGCTGGACGAGGGTATGAACGTTGGAGATGGGACATCGTAGAGTCTTGCGCCGTATTGGATTCGGTTTCTTCTTCTTCTTCTTCTTCCATGCTCGCATCTCCAACGCTATACTTGAATCTCTTTCGATTGTCCTTGGCCTGTAAGTAATCTTCATAGAGTTCTTCCTTGCGATCAGAATCTGTTGCCAGAACCCATTCCGCACGAGCTCGTCTTTGTAACTCCATGAGTACATCGAGCGTCTTCTGTCGCTTTTGTGCCGTATCAACAACTGAAGTACTTGCGCTTGTTAGATGAGGTTTCGATGCACGAGACGATTCGGCCGCTGATGGCTCGATCGCAATCGTAGCTGCCCGAGTAATTGGCAGCGGATGAGCTTCCAGCGTACTCGGCAGTGTGGAGCTTCGCTTTAGGCCATGCGTCTCAGGTTCTTTTGGTTTAGCCGATTGTACATCCTGCATTGGTTCATCTGCAGCGTGCACTTCAGATCTTCGAGACGACCATGGCTTTCCCATTCGGCGTTGATATGCATCGCAATAGTACTTAAATACATGCTTAGCATGATCATCATGCTGTTTGACCAAGTCGTCCATACGAGACTTGGTGGTACGTAGAGCGCTTATACTAGCCAAGGATCCTTCACTCAGCTTTGATGTACCAGAAGCGGTACGTTTTTTGACCACTGGTTTATAGGCTTGTCCAGGTGCTATTGCATATTTGACATCGGTGGATGCAGGCATTGAGAGCCACGAGATCATTTCATCATTTTGAGCAGCGATATGCTCATGATCGATGTCCTCAACATCGTCACTTGTCTTTCCAGTAACAGTGGACCTAGACGATTGTGACAGAAAAGCTGTTGTGGCTGCTCTCCGAACATTTGACCTGGTCGCACTAAAATTAGCCTCCTCTTCCTCTCTCCACTTATGATTGTTTATAGTGCGGTACTCACCGGATCAGAGGTAGACTGTGCTCGAGATTCTCGATGATTCTGATCAGAAGTGCGTTTTGATCTGATGGTGCCTCCTCTACAAGCCTAACTGTTGGTCAGCCATCCGTAGACAGGACGGATAATTGATATACTGACTGTGGAAAAGGCAACAATGTTGCTGATAGCATCAACACAGATATCTGAAACTCATGTCAGAAGGAAGCACGAGCGCAAGCACGAACGAGCGGATACACACATCAGGCGGCTCAAGCTCTTTGACACCGCTCACAACAACATCTTTCCCCTCCATCTTACTTCAGCTACCACCCTTGAATGTCGATTCTTCGTAACTCCTCTATCGCGTCATTTCAAATGATGAGACAAGTCTGCCCTGTGCAACCCGAAATGCAACTAGAATGTTTTGCGTGTTTACTGATCGGCGTTAGCGGCTTTACAACATCCGGGCGGCCGAGGTACATGTAGCACGTGACTGTCGCACCTGCGTTTCAGATGTCCAATAAGCACGCGACGGAAGTATTCTGTGCTGGCGCATTGGTAGAACGACAATGATACCATCTCACAGACAGGTATGGACAAGGTGATCGAACATACCTTGAAGTTATGGCGGACTCTGTAGGTTGGTCAGCACAGCACCACCAACTTACGACGCCACAGCATGCTTACACGATGTGTTATAGATCGAGTCTTCTCGCAATGTCTCACCGCCGTCCGTCAGATTTCACGCTTCGCATCGAGACGACCACCCAGTCATGTTCGTGCTAAGTTGTATGGCCTCTACAAACAAGGAGTCGAGGGAGACCTTGAGCAGTTAGTCGGCAGACCAGACGTTTCTGGAGAAGAGCAGGACAAATGGGACGCATGGAGTGCACAGAGTGGGTTATCAAAAACAGAGGCCAAGAAGCACTATATTGAGCTGCTCATTGAGACAATGCACGAGTATGCTTCGGAAACAGCAGATGCCAGGGAATTGGTCACTGAGCTTGAGTTCGTGTATAATCAGATCAAGGACAATTCACCACCTGGCACGGAGTCCTCGCACTCTGATGCTTATGGCCTGTTGTCTGCCTCTCACGGCCAAGCCCCAGGCGCGTACCCTTTATCTCCGCTACCAACACCAGGTCTACAATTGCAATCCCGTGGAGGTCTACAAGAGTTAGCACCTCTATCGCACGACGAGGCGTTGATGGAAGAAGAAGAAGCGGTCGCGTTGCAGGCAGGTCTCAGATCACCTGAACTCGAGAACGAACTCTTCGTCGATGCTCCAGAGCAAAGCGTAGTCGATGAAGACAGCGAGCAGCATTCAGTGGCAGGTCTGCATTCGTCGACTCAACAACATGGCCATGAGAACATTCAGCCTGATTCAGAAGCTCAAACACCCTCACATGAAGATACATCTCCTGCCGAGTCGCCGTTCGCACGATCTTGGCCTCAACAAAGTAGTCGGCCTGTTCTGATCAAGCAGGAGGTTCCGTCGTCACCTCTGAAGTCACAAACGCAGCTTGTCCAGCAATCACAGTCAGAACCAAAACGCAATGCTGCGTCTGCTCTACTCGCCAAGTACCTGCCGTCAACCAGCAAGGCGACTGTTGCTGTACCTACTTCTGACGCTGCAGGATCCAGCACACCATCGTCGCAAAGCAAATGGCACCGCCGGATCGAAACGTCCCTAATTCGCCTTACTACAGAGGTCACTGCACTTCGTGAACAGCTTGAAATGCAGCAGCAACAATACAGCTCATATGGATCGCTCTTCCCAATTCGTGGCAGTGTCTCATTTCCTAGTGGTCCTAATGGTGGAGGTGTAGGCAAACTAAGCTTTGGAGATCTTACCAATATGTATGGTAGGTTGGTCCTTAAATGGCTGGTCGGCATGACACGACACATAATGGTGGACGCAGCGGTCATACTGGCGGTATGGGTGTATGTCAAAAAGAGACGTGGCTGGAGTAACGAAAGATTTGCTCAGGAGCTTGTGGGAGTGCTTGCAGGCGTGTCGACACTCTTCGGACCTCTCATTGGAGCTTGGAATGGCGCGATGGCAAGAATGCCCAATATACCTATGCGATTACCTGGTTTACAATGGTTTGCGGCATGGCTTCGCACCTGGGGCCAAATGCTTGTTGGGTTGATCAGGACGAAGAGAGCTGGACTCAGCTCATCAATTGGACACCAAGTTGAGAAACGATGAAGCTGGCAGACTGAGCTCCTGCACACGGAATGGAATTCGACAATCTATTCGTATGTTTGCAGTCACAACGCTGAGAAAGAACTACTTCCTCACATCCACTAAGCTGGGCTATTGGAAGCCAAACACTCCCACACCATCTACATGCGCCCAGCCCATGTTGCGTTTACCCCCTTTGTCTGCGCCGCCACATCATCTTTTCAAGTCGCACGCGATCTTGCGATTCTGACGATCAGACCAACGACCGGGATGTACCTGATCGCCTTGTTATCATACCAATGCTGTTGTCCTGAGGACCCAACTGCATTGGTCCGAAGTCGGCAGCAGTACTGCCGTCTTTGGGCAGCTTCGATACCACGAACCCAATAACGATGAACACAATCGACACAGCAATTTCCTCCCCCACACTCAAAGTGATCTGAAGGGTCAAGCTTCCTGTGAACGGACTATATCTTGCCTTGTCACTTGCCCATGTGCCCAGATACGCGTAGATCAAACGCACCAGGATCAGTGGCAGTGCTACCACGACTGCTAGAATCAAAACGCCTTCATCATTGGGCTTGGTCCTTTGTGAGCGTGTGTGGTAGTAGAGTATAATAGCGAAAGCAGTGATCATGACGACAGCGACATAGACCACTCCAAATATGATCTTGCCTGCTGTGAGTAGTGGCTGCGATGAAACCAGCTGTTCCAGGGACGTGACGTTCGTGCTGCCCACGATGCAGAGAACAAGTGCGACAAGAGAAACGACACTGACAGCGCGAGAAATCATTGTGAAGGTGCTGACTGAACGTTGGGACTGCAGCATGGTTCTGATACTGTTCGGAAACATGTCAGCTTAGCTTCTAATGAAGACAAAGGATATAACGTACGCTCGTGAAACAAAGCCCAGCGATGCAACCAGCAAAGGAGCAAGACCAATGACCAACAACACATCTGCCATGATATACGGTGTCAAGCTGGACTTGTCGTGGATGGTCACAATTTGTGCAGCTGAGCCGATCAGGCGGATGAGGCAGAAGATGGAGAGCTGGAGCCAACCGGCATCTTTGGCGAAGCCCTGACGGAAGAGGAGGTAGACTGAAAGCGGGAAGAGTGGAGCGTAGATGGCGAGCTTGACGATGGCTAGGACGTCGGTGGGGGTAATAGTGGGCATTCTTGTTGTTGTTGGTGGTGTCTAGCAGCTTGTAGAGAGGGTTGAAGTAGTACTGAGGACTCGCTCAAGGACTGAGGAAGGCACGAGGCTAGGGTACGATGAAGCTTTCCGTATTGGAAGTAGACAATGTAAAAACACATAGGAGGGAGATGTCTTGATATTTATGCTACCTGTACTATCGCATGTAAAGCCTTGTTGATATTACTAGACGTCGAATTGCTCAACAACGCCCCATCGTAGCACGGCCGCCATGTCTTCCTCGAAGAGTGTTTCGCCAAGGCTTGACTTCGAAACCTCGAAGTGCTTTTTAGGCAATCACTTCGAAGTCGGACCCCACAAAACGTCAGACTGTATGGGGGCTATGTTACGACCGTACGTTGACGCTACAGTTTGAGCACGTAACCATCAGTCACCCTTCTTCGACTGCGGCTCATCTGCGTGATAGTATTATTATTGTAGAATCTTCTTGTCAGGGAAGGTACTTATATCACGCTAAGCCTAAAAGGGTGCACTGCTCGACCAGGCATTGCTGGCTTTCTTCTACTACCAAGTCTCACTTGGTCGGAGTGGCTTGATCTTACGTATCGCTTATCTGTCGCAGGTGATTGATAGTGACGATGATGTTACCCGCGGCGTCGCGTATGTTTGTTTCTCCTGCTAGCAATCGTCCTATAAGCACTCGGCACATATCCCTTGGCACCAGTCGCAAGATGACTGGGTCACAGCCCTATTCCTCGAAAGATAGCCTATCCCAGGAGTGCCTGCTCATGTGCTAGAATCTCATATGGTGCAAGAGCCTTGCTTGATGTTTCAATGGTGTTTTTCATGCTACGTTTTAATTTCGTATGACATATCCGCTACTACAGCACGAAAGTCCAGACAAGTGAAGGATCAATAATTCGAAGTCGAGTAAGTTGATGTCTATTTCGTGTTCAACGTTTTCCATATTTTGGTGTTTAGCTTTTAATGACACTATATATACTACATTACCAAGCATGCTCTCCACCAAGCGAGCTTAGCAAAGTTTGATTGGATGTATATCATGATTATCATCCTCCCCTTGCAAGTTGATCGAGTTGAGATGTTAAGTCGGATGACGTGAATTTCATGCATTCCAGCACTCTCCACAACTTTTTTTCCTTGAGTTACAATTTCGGTTCTGTAGAAATTCGGACGCCAAGGCTTTGGGATGTGATCCGAAGCGATGTGAACAAGGTCTATGTCAAGTTGTTAACAGTCGCAATGGTGGTACAGCGAATGCTGTTATTTCAATGTCGCTACACCTAGAACTCAACATCGCATTATGCCAGAAACTCATCTAGCTAGTTCCCACTGTACCAAGCACTGTTCAAGTTTCGCTGCCAGTACGGCAGCTTGCTTGTTTCCACTCGATCCAGCCAGAATCTGAAGCTGACGTATGGCAAATCGGCGCATGGCAATCGGCGCCCAAGGACAGCCTGCGATTACTCCAAGAGGCCACATCACGATTAAGCCTTCGCCGGCGTACGTTGGCGTAGGAAGATCATATTGGGTTTTGGAGGTAGTTGCTTCTTGGCGACTGCTCACGATTTGCCCGTAGAAAGGCATGCTAGCGCAGATGTCGCCAGCTAGC
>Ga0160427_10001456_pt1 | contig 14507 bp, 15 predicted proteins | sample SolpanmetagenomL_FD_108194 | JGI IMG/M metagenome (GOLD analysis project Ga0160427, IMG submission 108194) | Solar panel surface microbial communities from Lawrence Berkeley National Laboratory, California, USA - L | ecosystem: Engineered > Built environment > Solar panel > Unclassified ...
GAGACTTTCAATGATGGTAACTGATTTCGGGTTACCTCAAACCCGTTTGCCTATACATTAGAGTTTATTAGCGACGGTGTGATATTATAGTTTCTCGTAGAGGACTAGAGGACGACAAAGTTTGAAGGAGGATTACTTACAGTCGAGATTCGCCAATGGAGATTTCGAATCAAATAAGCTTCTACTTCTTGTGGATGTATACTATGCAAGGGAATGTTTATATTTTCCATGTCATCAAGAAGAGCCATCGTGATGTTGATCTGGCCAGTAACTACAAGGCTTTCTTGACCTTGTCTGTCGCAGTTTCCACACTTTCCGTCTGGTCCTCGCCGAGAGCCATATACAAAGTTGTAGACCGCACCAACACGGTGAGGGTCTAAAGCCCAATCTTGAGGATTTGGACTGAAGTCGCCAAGGAAGATATGAACAGTAAATGGCTGACCATTGAGAGCATGTCTAAAAATGTGTTCTCAATTAGTATGTTTCACAATCTAATCAAAATTAGTCTACATGGCTTACCTTTCCCATCTAGCATTGACGCTAAAGTCATGATAATGAACTTCTGGCTGAATACTGGCAATCGCTTGTTGTCCAGCGACTTGGACTTGGTGCATAGCTGTCGTAGCTGTAGCTAATGCGGTCGCAAACAATCCTTGACCTTGTGGTTTTTCCTTTTTATCGTGATGACCTAGCAAGTGGTGACTACGATGGCCCGATGTACTGTCTGATCCTATTCCGCGAGATGTCGTCTCGCTGCTTGTCTCTTCTGATGAGATCTCACGTGAATGGGTCGTGGAAGCACTTGCTGCTAAAGCTGAACCCTGTTGAATACCCTTTTGGACGGCAGTAGAGGCTGCTGATGCTAGCGATTGCGCTGTGGAGGTGGCTGTGGCCATGAGTCCACCACTTGTACCTCCACTTTGACGAGCACCTGCAGGGGCATTCAATGGTTGTTGCAATTGTCCTTTATTTTGACCCGAGCCCAACACATTTTGAGCCTTGCCGACAATGCTTGTAATAGTTGAGGCTACAGTACCAGCGCGAGCTGCTTGACCGGCAAAGATTTTGCTTTGAAAAGCTGGAGTAACTGCCAATCCAGTGACACTCCCGCCGAATCTCGCTCTAGTTCTTGCGTACAATGAATTAATCTGAGTATTGATATCGTTGACATAAGTATCATAGCTAAATTGTCCATTAACTTGATATTTTGGTAACCAAGCTTGTAGTTCTGGATACGAGTATCCCAAGGTCGTCCAATCTTGGATATCATTGGATGTATAAGGTGTGAAATTGTTGTCTTTGCAGAATGGCATTAGAGGCGTGGAGGCTGTGTCATAATTTCCATTTGGTACGCTCCAAGTGCCTCCGTTGTCATTCAGCCCAATGTTGTCAAACCAAGCTCTGGGATTGGTGCCATCATTCGGATTTAGAGCCTGCCAAATGGCGAAAAGTCGGTCGATATTTCTATTTCTTGTTAAAAACATCCTGATCAAGGGATTGGAATGACTTACGCATGATGCAACCAAAATATTGGACTCACGAATGATTAGCAGAAACGTCATCTCTTATGATTCAAAACTTACTCATGTGCACTATGATCCGATTAGCGCGACTCAAACATTATTGGTCTTGATTATACCTGACTGTAGGCCAACTCATATTACCACCACCTCCTGTAATATCATGAATTCTGTTGTGGATATCTTCGATAGATGCATAAGAATCAGGCCGGGGGGGTGACACTTGAGCAGACGAAGAGACCCAAAGATAGTTTGTGAGAGTCAAGGTGTTTTTGACATCCTCTCCAAAAGATGTCAAATTATGTAGTACATTAGTAATATCATTGTTATTCTCCACACCTGCGTCCCAAGCTTTGGACTGAACAGGATTTGATGATTGAGTTGTGAGTGGAGGAGGTCTTCTCGAGGTTCCATGAACAGAATCAAACTACTGCTTGTAAGCCATAACAGCCACAAAAGTGAGATGTGATCAATTACAGGATATAGATTGCCATTATCTTGAATACTTGTCAAGCCAGCAGGACTTGGTTTAAAGACATAACGATACAATGGATTAGGAATTGTCTGTGTGCCTGTTGGTGTTAGGACCGATACAGTCGGCTGCGTGACTAATATTGGAACGGCTAGTGTCTTCTGGCCATTTCTAAGTCTCAATTGAGCAGAATCCCAGTAAGGTAGACGAAATGTATCAGCTGCGACTTGATACTTTTGTTGCAAGGCTGGATCAGGATATTGTTGAACGATTCCGTTCATAATATCATGCAGGACTTGCTACAAACTGTTATTCTAAAAACTTAATCATTTCGGGAACATCCAATTACCTCAAATAGTGCGAGATATGGTCTATTACATCTTTTGTCAGCATATTAATATGATAGCGGAAAACAAAAAACCCACCTATGCCATGTTGGGAAAAGCACGGTTGCATGCGCGCAATATCCTATTTACTTTGTTGGTACCATGCAGGCAAAAAGATAACTGTCATATATTACTTACCATCCCATTGAGTACTGGGGTCTGGTTGTTGCGATTGATCACCCAGGGGCCATGGTCCGAAAGGTTCTCCTAATTACATGCCAACTATTTAGTTGTCTCTCGTAGTCCAAGTAAATCTCATCGTACAATTAATTGCGTTCTACTGGGGCGACTTACCATGGATCCCTGAACATCAAGCAGGGGCAATATAAATTAGCCAAATTAATCCTATCTGAACTCATGTAGACAGCAACAACGTACCTGCGATTTGGAAGTATGACAACCAATCTCTTTGATCTGTAGCTTGTAGCTTCGCCAAAGCTTGCAGGTAAAGATTCAGCTGATCAGGATTTGTAGTCATCCATGTGTCAATTTCTTGACGCAGGGGTAACGCTCCCGTATTGAAGTTTATTCCGGTTTTGACACCGACGATGGGATATGACATGGTGGAAGAACTCGATATCTTCTTGCGTTTATAATCAAATCAGGATGTTTTGCTCGTTGATAATTGGAAACCTAGATGGGAGAGTTTACTGGCTTAAATACACGACTAGCTAGCACCAAGTGAAGTCAGATCATTCTCTCGAAGGTGTTGACGCTTTACATCGAGATTACTATCTGACAAGCAGAAGACTGTACATATATCACATACCAATTCATACAGAAAATTCATGGTTTCAGCCTCAGCCGCTAAGAGTGTACTTCCTTCGCCCTTCCCCTGTAAACTGTGTGCTGACTGCATAGAGAAGCTGCAGCCTGTCGCCCCGCTTCACGGTTTAGAATGGAACTGAGTGAAGCTCAAGTTGTATTGTTGTTGGATTGATACGCGTAAAAGAGGGGTAAGTTTGGATAAGTACCCAGCAGCTGTAGCTATAGCTGTAGGTCTACAGAGCATCAGCAAGACACATGAGTATATGCCGCAACTGCTTTACCTGGTTTTGGTATCATAGCTTGCATAACCAAGGTTTCGAAGCATCAAGATGTATGTCCTCCACCAATGACTATGCTACTGCGTTGTTCGTGCGCCGATAGGAAAGTTGCAACTTACGCGGCATGAAATGGAATTCAAATTACTCTCATCTTCTTGCTTGTGCTTCCTCATATCAACGTGCCCAATTTCATTCGCAGCAATGGTTAAATATGAGTACCCATGTCTTGTCTAGAGATCTGTTGAGCGATCCATCATATGATCCTAAATCTCCTGAAAGGACATCTTTGTTGGCAATTTAGGAGGTTTGACTTCACCCGGATTTCTTGTATGGCAAGGGCGTCAACGATCAGTCTCCCGGAGTTGTCGGGGAGATCATGCCCGGACCCACGGTGACCATACGTCAACTCGCCTGTGTAATGATCCACCAAATGGGGTTTACATTGATTTGGCTAGCTATAGAATGTGGTGAAGGATCATGGAGGAATCTAAGTATTCACGCAACCGCTGATATTTGAACAAGTGACATCTAGCATCTCACACAATAGCTACAGGCAAAAGAGGAAATTCGAATGTCTTCATTTGCGCTGCGAAACTCTTAACGTGAAAGAAGATATTTGTGTCTTTTCGATCTGACAAGAGTCAGCAATAACTTGTCATTGTACACGTAAGACACGAACTGCTTCAGCCGCAGAAGGAGAGGTCAGGAATCGTAAGACCTTCAAGACACTGCAAGTCGACAACTACACCATGCAGACCCCTTTGCAGCAACTCAAGTGCCTTTATTGAGTAAGCTTGCGCGATGAAATGGAGAGTCTTGTCAAGTAATTCCTGGAAACCTAAAGCTGATTATTTAAAATGTATATGGTGGCTGCTTGTCAGCACGCATCGCGACTTCATTATTATTGTCTGAAGCTTTCGCTTTGACTCCCGCTCCCCCCACTTGACCTCCTCTCAAACTATCACTAGGTACTTGTATGATGGCTGATACATAAGGCTTGTGCCTCCGGCTTGGGTGTAAAGCTAACCTCGTATGACAAGTTTTGGCCTGTCATACATGTACAGGCCTGTAATAAATCTGATATGTGACCTATCCTGATCTACGAAAGCTCGAAATATTCGATTTCAGAGTCTTGCGATCCTTATATAGATATGATGGACCTTTTTTTAATGTGAGCTTTAATCCAAATAAGCATGTTTATCCTAGTCCTCTCCATGAGTATCTTCCCGTTTACTTCAGTCAATCCATTTCTTTTGTTTATTGGTGCATGCAGGTGTGTAGGGATGTTGACAAATTTTAAGTATAATCTGACATCTCCAGAATTTTGATTCGCGATGGAGGTCACATTAAGTATGATGTATAACTCTACATCTATATCATCCCAAACGTCCCCATCGCAATCAGAACCACTCCCATAATCTTTACAGCAGACGTTGTTCGTCTACACATAAGATGTCGTCAATTGACAAGAAGGACGACTCAGACCGCACATTTCGGGATGGCATCACGGCTTACTATGACACGAGATCTGTAACCTATGATGAGGAACCAAATCAACTACACCCAAAACTGGCAGCAGATCTAATTCGCTTCGCCATCCCGCATCTTCCACCAGCTCCACATTCTCTCCTTGATCTAGCTTGTGGAACTGGTCTAGTTTCCTTTGAATTCTCAAGACAAGTTGATGACCCGGCATATGTTCATGGTCTCGATGTGTCTAAAAAGTCCATCGAAATTGCCAACGACAAGGCACGAAAGTTCAAAGTCAATGCAAACAAGACGACTTCAGCGACTCCGGAGATTGTGTTTGAGTATGGTAGTGCAAACACTGATGGAATTCCATCGTCTGTCAAGCCAAAAAGCTTTTCTCTTATAACCTGCTGCTCAGCTTTTGTCCTGCTTGAAAACTCTACAAACCCCGATCGGGTCAAGCTTTTGAACTATTGGAAGCAGTACCTTCAGCCTGGAGGAATTATCACGTTCGATGTGCCAGCACAATGTCAGGTCATTCACAGGACAGTGTCGACAATTGCAAAAAAATATGGACTGAAAACAATCGACATGTCGTGGATATCAAAAGAAGCTCTCGAAACGATGTGTGTAGATGCTGGTCTAGAAGTCGTTCAAGTTAAAGAGGTCGACAAGGAATATACAAATGAGAAGGTCTACGCAACAAAAGATGATATGACGCCGTTGGAAGATGCTTTCGAGCGGTTTATGAAGATGCCGTTCTTTCCCAATGCGAAAGCAATGAATCTTGGGAGATACGAGGAGATGAAGAAGGAATTTTTGAATGCGATGGAACAGTTTAGAGAAAGTGATGGAAGGATAGTTGAAAGATATAGATTTCTTATCCAAATTTACAGGAAACCATTATGATTGGATGGGACCAACAGTTGAGAATTTTATGATAGCCTAAGGACCGATATGTTTATCCATGTGTATTCACGGTAGCTCAATTGATATATATCTTCAAAAGAAATATCTAAAAGTCATACAGATAACATGGATAATATTCAGCGCTAAACAATTGGTACAGAAGCAATACAAAAATCCTGTAAACAGACTTTCATGTATGTATTTTTATTATACACAATTGCCATCAGTAAATCAATCAATAAACAATCCACCACTTGCAATCATATGATTTCCATTGATCCAACTCGCCCTGGGCTCACACAAAAACGCAACCGCATAAGCAATCTCGCCCGTTTCAGCCATTCTTGACCCGACTGGCGTTTGATCAATAATCGGCTGGAGCGTCTTCATCATCTCTTCCCCTGCTGCCATAAATCCTTCCGTTCTCGTCGGTCCAGGACTTACACTGTTTACAGTACAACCATATTTCCTCGGCAGCTCCTTTGCCCAGCATCGGGTGAAGCTATCTTGCATGCCTTTCGATCCTGCATATATTGTCTGGAAAGGAGGAGGTCCACGAGCGGAAATGGAGACAATGTTGATAATTCGAGAATCCTTGCGGGATAGATGGGGAAGCACAGATTGAGTGAGTAGAAAACAGCCGCGACCGTTGAGATTGACCAGTTTATCCCAGTCGTCTAGTGTTTGTTCTTCAAATGGTTTATTGATTGCGAGGGAAGCATTGTTGACCAAGATGTCTATGGATTGGTTGTAGTGGGAAAAAGTGCTTGTAATAAGGTGTTTGGGACCATCAACAGTGGATATATCAGCTTCTATGGCAATGCTGGAGGATTGTGTGGCTAAGGAAGACAGAACGGCATCGGCTTCATGGCGAAGGGATGAGAAAGGGTAGTTGATGACGATAGATGCACCACGAGAAGAAAGTTCGCGTGCAATTTGTGCGCCGATGCCTGAACAGGAACCACTTATGACAGCGATTTTGCCTGCTAGCGTTTGTGAGATGGTAGCGTCAGAAGTGATTGCGCTCATCTTCTTCTGGTGAGGCTAGTAGTGCCTTTTGTAAAGATGAGATATTGCTTAGTGATAGACACAATGCTTTCAATGATACTCAGACTAGAGATCTCGATATTAATATCATGCAATGCTGAAAGTATGCTGTTTGGCTTTTAATGAGAATAAATATTGGTTTGCCAAGACCTTTCAGAATAAATTCCTGTTTCCGGTCGGTGAGAAATTATTGTACTGCTATTACAATTGGTACGTAGTCTACTGCACATGCGTTCTGAGTATACTCGTTCCTTGCAATCGCAATTAGGATGAGCTTGAATATTGAGATTACAAATTTTGAGTTTTGGACTATAGCTTTTGAACCAAATGTCGCCAAATATGAATATCAACCAAGATACTGTGGAGATGTCAATACCTGAGTACTAGAAATGTCAACGTCAATCAATATTCGCGAACTGAATTCAAAGAACCTACATTCAAAGCTTCAAAGTCCAAAAACACTCTTTGATAACGTCAACAAGTCTAATATAGTTATAAACCGAAAAAGTTGAGCTGTTGTTTGTCCATTTAATTCTGGAGCATCTAGCAACAAGATCAATGCTAAGTTATATGGAGCATTGTACCGTATATGTTGCATATCATTGTTCATGGATGTACATGTTTGTGATGTTGATATATAACCGGCATGATACCCCTTGTCTTCATTGAGCTCTTTTACTCGTAAAAGTTAATCATGTTCCGATGCCTTCTGCAGATTTGAATCAAAGCCTTTCCTTTCCTCTCTCGCCCCTCTTCTACATTCCGGAAAGCCTCATCAAGGTACGGTACTGATATCGCAAGGCTTCGAAAAGTTCATGGCAGAAATTGTCAACATTGGCTAGTCTCTAAATGCGGGGAAGTGGTATAGCAGGTGATTGTTTGCTGCTGTCAAGACTTATGGGACCACATTTTCATATTTCGCGTACGTGTAAAGCTGTCGGGCTCGGATAAGTGGGCCATAATTGTATATAATTTTATTTTGTTTCTTGCAATGCTTCAGCTGACACTAAACTCAAGATGTGTTCCGTACTTTCTGTGGCATCAATGCTTCATCGCAAAAGTTTAATGCTGTCTGCGAACAAGTTTTTTGACAGCTACCTTACAGATTGTCTGAGAACTGTCCTTAAAGATGTATTATAGAATCCAGCGAAGAAAAGGATTTCCGAATTATTAGAAGCTTAGGGTATTGAAAGGCAGTAAACTATGTATTGGGAATAGCATCTTTTCAACACAAGAATGGAAAATGCTGATAGCAGTATAACATTGCTAAGTCTACCTAGTTTGTACTGTTAATACACTACTGAGAGTATGATTTTGTCCTTTCAATGTATGTAGTGGTTGAAATATATACAACCAGTGAGTCTGTGGTTAAAATGCATATTAACACCTTTCTACTATTTTCTCATCTTTACCACCACTATTTCAGTCGCTTCTATTAGTTACTGTTGTATAGTCTAGTGATAGAACAAGCAACAGAAGGAATAACATATTTCAAGAAATTCGAATTTAGTGTTTTATTGATATGCAAAGAAATGGAACCCACACTTCTCCAATGTATGAAATTTCCAACTTTGAATCCCGTGGACTACGAACTATAAAGTACTAGTGGCTTAGTTATTAATGTGTTAGACCTTACTAGTGAGGAGCGGGTGAAACAACCAAACTCCTAGACTTTGCTACAACGATATTGGTTACTGGCCTATTAATATTATATATTACTTATCTGATGAGTAATAAGCTACAAGCACAAAAGATCTACATAAATACTTGGTATACAACGTACTTTATGCCGTATTTATTCAACAGGTCTTTTTCAGGGTGCTTAGTCGAGCTCTCGCTGGGATGAATTCAATAATGCTATCGAAACTGTACTCTGTACTCTTGGTTCATGTATTCCGAAAATATGAGCGAGTAGGAAAATGGTGACTCAGATCGTACGATTACGCCTCTTACTAAGAATGACAGATTCGAATATCATAAGCTTTTGATGTACACTGCCAAAAACAAGTCTCTGCAAAGACTGCAGACATAAAAGGTTGGTTAGAAATAGTTAGAAACATCGACTTCTATCCTGAAAGATGTGATAAACAATCGAAGATGTCCATGTGGCTTGATGTATACCTCACCATACATCAGATTGTCTTCTTCTGATCATTCATAATCTTGGTGATTACATCCACTTTTGCACCCCGCCTAAGCATCATATCGAGCACCCACGCAGGTAGAAGCCTGCCTAACAATCCAAGCAATACCATATTACCTCTCCAAATGTCTCTTGGAACTTTGTTATCACTTTTCGTCAAGTCGCATGCTACTCCTTCTGCCCAAACACTTGCCTCAGCGCCCTTGTCTTCGTACTCTTCGGCTTTCATTCTTTCCTCGAGAGTCTCTTTTGCTGGAGTGTATAACGACTCTGCTGGCAATTTTATCTTTGACACCTCTTGCGTTGATGTTGTCGCGCTCTTGATAAAGTTTGACTTGACAAGAGCGGTTCTCAGCTCCACAACTTTAATGTTGAATGGTTCCAATTCGAGGCGTAGTGTGTCGGTTAGCATGGCTAGTGCTGCTTTGGAAGAGTTGTAAACACCCTGCCAGGGTATTGGAATGCCGGCTGCCATGGATGTTTGATTTACGACAACAGCTCCACCAGGACGAATGGATTGACGCAGTGTTGGGAGGAAGGCTTGAGTGACAGCAATGTAAGACCAGACATTGAGATCGTAGAGTTCACGGGCTAATTTGAGGGAGATGTCGGCAAGAGGCATCAAGTAAGTTGAACCAGCATTGTTAACTAAGATATCCAGGACACCAGATGGATTGATGTTGGTATCATTGACTTGAGCGACGCATGACTCGATTGATGCTTGATCGAGTACGTCAAGCGTGAGCGTCGTGATGCCGAGAGAAGCGACGCTGCTCATTTTGTTGGGATTTCGGGCAGTCGCGATAACATGCCAGCCGGTTTTGTGAAAGGCTACTGCCAAAGCACTACCTAGACCACCATCTGAACAGCCAGTGATCAAGACTGTTCCTTTGAATGCCGCCATTCTCTGTGTTTGTTCAATTCTTGCTCGATTATATGTTTTGCGAAAGGAAATGCAGAAAGAGTTCGGTGTGGTCGCAATCAAGCGCAGCTGGATCAAGTTGCAATTGACTCAAGTTTATCGATCTCTATTTGAGGGTTGAAGAAGTTCACAAGATATGACATGATATGAGAAGATGAAATATGTATGAGACCATATACAACTAATTAGACTACACATGTGCATCATTGAGTCGCTTGGGCCCTCTTATATGTGTTCGACATAAGTAAGCACTACCAGCTTCAAGTAGACAGGCTTACGTGGGTAAGTAAGTAAGTAAGTAAGTACGTATGTAAGTCGTAAACCCCATCCGTTATTTCGATAAATATGCATCTACGATGCGATATCGTGTATACATATGTGACACCTGATAATTCTCCAACACAAAGGCATATTTTGGTCATATATAGCACTACTTCTGAATGCTCAACCCATACATGTTTTTATCACAAAGCAACGAAGCTTACAAATACAGAGCATTCATCTTTGCCATTGATGCTTGCGACCGTGGTTCGGCCGAATCAAGAATCGAGAGCATGAACGTTACCTGCAGAGACGCCGGGCTGCTGACCGTTTGTTATCTATCTTGCATCTTCTCTTTTTGGTTGGTGTAACGTTGATGTCAATTGCACAACCTATGCCTAATACAAGCCTCCGCTTCAGGTAGCCAATCGAAACAGCCAACAGCTAGCTTATAATCACCAGCCAAACCTCCCTGAGTAGTATCGATTTTAGCCTCAATATTGAGATAGTCTATTTTCCAACTGAATCATGATTTATTCTTTTTCTATAGCTACGAAGAGAAATCTATAGGAAATGTTGGAGAGGTATCAAATTTTAGTTGATGACGAGGGATTATCAAATTTACTGACATACATATACTGTGGCTAACAAAAGAGTTTTCTTATAAGGAGAATTCATTAGAAATGGAGGGGGAAAAGAACGAGATGGAGGGGAAACTCAGCAGTGCTAATCATGGTAAGATTGAGAAAATCAGCATATGACGTGCTTATTCCATGATCTAACGTCTGTACATAGCAAAACAAGTACGGATAAAATTAAACGTTAAGAAGCAAACTCCAAACAATATTGTACATAACAAAACAGCTCCAGAGCAATAGATGACCAGCGCATGATGAACAACAGAACAAATAAACAAGTGTGATAATCTTGTAGTCTATTCAATTCGCACCGCCCCACCTACATCAGCTACTCCTTCTCCCTCCACCACCATCCCACCCAGAACCTCAAATATCGGCATCTGCTCCAACTTGCCTACCACATGATGCAATGTTGGTAGTGCCTCCCAATCCATTCCATCCAGCATCAATTTTGCATCTGTTGTCCATCTCGTTCTCTTGACAACTCGATTCTTCATCTGTCCTTCTTTTGGAATAAATACAGCATACTCTACATCTGCTTTCCCCCTCATTTCCCGACCAACAGCTGGAATGTATTTGTAGACGAGTTCGCCGTCCTCTTTGTACAGAGAAGATTCTGGTGACAGTGACTCAGGCACTGGAGTGCTAGAGGAGTCGACCAGGTTTCGCAGCGAAATGGAACCGAAGAGAGCAGATTTCCAAGACATGTTGGCGAAATAGGCATTAGAGCGAGTGTGAATATCGATCGCGCAGTAAAGTTTTGGCATGCCAAGTTCTTCGCGGCCGGAAACAATCTGTTTTGAGTAGTGTTAGTTGTGCATGAACATGATTTCTACGATGATAAAGTTGTGCATATGATGTTTGTAAGTGAGAACAACATACTGGATCTGCCAAGTTTTCCCAAAGTATGGGTAGATAACTTCCTTCCCTTGTTGTTCCGTCTTCTAGAGTATATTTAACACCATGAATATATAGCCCCGTAAAACTGTAGCCGGAACCTCCTAACCATTGCATATTATCTATCGTATTACAGAACCATGTGCAAAAGGCAATTGTTCCAGGTGTTTGCCATGAAAACTTCGTTGTAGGGAAAAGCCCTTGGAGAAATGTCTTGGAAGATTTGAATTTGATGATGCCAGTACGGAACGTCTCTCTTCCGTGCGCTTGAATTGAACCATCATGCTTCTGCCGAGGGCCGGGCATTGGACCAAAGGCGATGGGCATACGACGGTAACTGGCAGGTTGACGTGCCGCTTGCCATTTCGCAAAAATTTGGGTCGAGTTGTCCCATTCCTGTTATTCTTAGTCATTGTCTCAAAGGAGAAGCGATATACAAACATCAAAGCCAAAATTGTATACAGAATATTTCTGCACTGCATGGGATTAGCTAATTGCTGTGAAAATGTATTGAGTACCTACTGTCAAAAGCCTTTTCCCCAGGTTGTAAATCTCTTCCAGCCTCTCTTGTAAATTCTTGGATGGTTGAAGCTCGCTTCTTCCGGATATCTTGGTATAATTGTAATCTCTCTGGAATCTCTTCTGGTGTTGTGCCTAAAGGTAGGACAACAGCGAGTGTTGCAGCATCTTCAATCGCAACACCGCCACCCTGTCCTTGATCTATGATAGTGTTAGAATTGTCGACCACGTTGAATGGTGTGCTTACGTGGAAGAAAAGGATGCGCAGCATCACCCATCAGGGCACAACGTGCTTTGATCCATGTAGGTAGTTCTTCTAGATCCAGCAACGCCCACTTCTTCAACGTTGCTACATCGGCCTTCTCCAGCAGCATCATGATGTCTTTAGGAAAACCCTCATATACTGATAGTAATTCCTTCTTATTGGCGCCATTGTTCCAATCTGTCTTGTCAGCTTCCTTTAAATCAAGCGTGTGTACATCTACGTACCGGCTCCGGCCTCCCCCTGCTGATCAGGTTGTATGCAGACAAAGTTCAACATGTTGTTTGCTCTACACTTGTAAATGACGATTCTTCGATCACTTCCATACCATATTGACAGTTCTCCGTCTTTCTCGGCAAATTTCTTTGTCAACGGATCTTCGTCTGCCACCGAACGGGGCATCAGAAATCGGAATGCACTCTTTCCAGACGGGAATGCTCGTCTTTCTTCACCAAGAACACTGTCACGAAGTTTTGACTGTCTGTTGTCAATGTTGTGCTTTCTCAATGATATGAAAACCGACTTACATGAACACCATCTGCTCCAATGACTAGGTCGCCCTTGATCTCTTCGCCGTTGGCAAGTGTGATAAATGCGTTCTCACAGTCTACGTTCGTGACCTTGCTTCCCGTGATGACCTTGACGGGTGTGCCCTTGCCAGTTTCTTGTATAGCGGCCCTTTTTAATGATTCGTGTAGGTCGATTCGATGGGCTGTCGATGTCAGCAAGGAACAAAATATCTTATGTGTCAAATATACCTAATAACCATGGCTACACCCATTAGCTCATGACCTCACTACGATTAAACTCAACTTACATATTGCCACATCTTCTGATTCATCACATCAACATGTCTCTGAACCACAGTCTCGCCAGTCTTTGCATGGTACTCTGTCAACTGTATCTAGTGTAAGTATATATCCCTCATCACCAGCTAGACCAGTCATACCCAGCACATCTTGTTTGCTCCCCACTGAGACATGTCAAGTCCGAATTTGAGGAGGACACCATTGGCATTTGGTGCGACGTGTATAGCAGCTCCAAGCTCATTGGCAAATTTTGATTGTTCGTAAACCTATTTTTTTCTTATCAGTAAAGAGATTTACATCTGCAAGGACAAAACAGACTTACTGTGACATTGTGCCCATTCCGTCTCAAACCAATCGCTGCGGTCAAACCGGCAATTCCCGCGCCAACTATGACAATGTTGAGAGGTTGAAGCGTACCGGGGGGAGCAACATTCCCATTCGTATGGCCGTTTGCTTGTGACATTGATCTTGTGCCCGTGCTTGTGCCAGTGATGGTGATATTGATAGTGAACGACGTGACGAATGTACTCTCTGAGCTTGATCACAACAAGCGATTGATAGAGGAGAGAATGAAAACAGTAAGAGAGTTGGTGTAGATTGGAAAACAACAAGCAAAAGAATGAGCAAGTTGGTCTGTAACGATAGTTTTATCTCAATCGACGATGTTGTCGAAGTAGTTAGCCCATCACAAGGGATTTGTTGTGACCAAGCAAACTGATTGGCGGGTCGATTTGAGGAGAACAGAGTGATTGATGCATGGCGTCTTCCATCTTGCATGGATCCATCATTTGGCGAAGCAACATCTATCCCCATTGTCGACCGGCCGGTTCATGAGTCGTTGTGTGTGGGTAAGGTGAGCCACTGGAGATGCATGAAGATGAAGATGGAGAAGGATGGAGATCAGTCATCGGAAGTGTGTGTGGGCCATGATGATGGTGGTGATGTTTTCAAGACACTTGCTAGCTCACAGTATCGCGGTTGTCAAGGCTTCGATTTATCATCATCATCTACAACAATCAGCAACAGCAGGACCAAGAATCATGAATTGATGCACTCACTCACTTACGGCTCGGACTCCACTGACAGCTGGTACAACCCGGTCTCCCGCAATGATAATGTGTTCAAGACAACTAGCCTCGGCGGACGGACGTTTGTTGACAGGAATAGACAAGATGTGGTTCCACATAAGATTGACCAATATTGATA
>Ga0160427_10001458_pt1 | contig 14503 bp, 7 predicted proteins | sample SolpanmetagenomL_FD_108194 | JGI IMG/M metagenome (GOLD analysis project Ga0160427, IMG submission 108194) | Solar panel surface microbial communities from Lawrence Berkeley National Laboratory, California, USA - L | ecosystem: Engineered > Built environment > Solar panel > Unclassified ...
CATCTGTGGGCACCGGTGGAGTCTCCTACGCGGAGTGGCCTCTCACGGGGAGGGCGTGAAGCTCAGGGCGGCGCAGCTGGTCCTAGCAAGGGCGACGTAGACGCTGATCAAACCTGCACGGACCGCTATAACGCGGGATTCCATACATTATCCCGTGTGATAGTCACGGCTTTCCACCGGCATCCTGAGGCGCACGAGTAGGCGTTGCAGCAGGCTGGACTGGTAGACGCGCTGGTCGACGTCATGGTGCACCTCGTGGAAGACAGTCTCCAGCAACGCCGCGCTCTCGTTCTCAACCAGGTACATGCTGGACACGCGCCGGCCGTCGGCAGCGTCGAAGGGCTGGAAGCGGGTGTCGCCGTAGCCGGGGTTGTCGGTGTCATAGCCGCGGGAGCGTTTTTGAAGCTTTTGGCGGTCTTGATGCCCTTCGCGGCATGTTGATAGAGAGGCCAGGCGAGAACTACCGAGCAAAATGGTGAGGTGCCGACTCTTGGTATTGTCGGCACCTCACCATTTCTCCTATCTTTTGACTGAGCGGCGGCTACGCACCATGTAAACGGCGAGTCCAACGCCCATCAAAGCCACCAGCCAGTAGAGCCATCGAAGCCATGAATCAGTGACTGCCCCGGCGATACCGAAACAAATCGCTTCTACGACTGCGAGGGTCAAGACTGCCGCGCGAGACCGAGATTGCATACAATTTCCGTCCTGTCAGCGAAAGAAGTCCGCGACTAGCAGCTGGTCTTCAGGCCGACTGACGACGCAGCCAAGCCAATCCCACTGATGCCCGCCAGCGCAAGAGAGGTTCCTCCAGTAATCGGGGTAGCCACTAGTCCAACTACGAATCCTGTCCCGCTGGCGATGAAGCCAAAGGAAGCAGACGCACAACCCCATCCTACAAACTTGGCACCCGTGGGGTCATTGTAGGTGCTAGGGCATCCCTTGGCGTACATGTAATGCGGGTCTTGGCCGGTGGGGTCCTGCTGGGTGAAACGGCCCTGGGTGGGGTCGTAGTAGCGGATGCCGAGCTTGACGAGGCCGGTGGTGTAGTCGGTGAAGCCTTGTCCGTAGCGGAAGGGGTTGTCGGCGGCTCCCACGCCGTTGATGGCGCGCAGGGTGCCGTAGGGGTCGTAGGAGTAGGTGGCGGTAACACCACTGTTGTTGACCATGGTGGTGACGTTGCCGAGGTTGTCGTTGAGGTAGTACTGGTTGGTGCCGTCGGGTTCTCCGACGGAGATGACGCGCCCGTCGGGCGTGTGGCGGAAGGCGATGTAGACGTCGCCGTTGACGAGACCGGCCAGGCCGAGGGGTCCGTTAAGGGTGGTGTCGGCTCCTACGCTTTCACGGGTGCCGTTGCCGGCGCCGACGTAGCTGAACGACGTGGCGGTGCTGGTACCGGTGGGGGTGGCGCTGGTGAGAGCGTCGCGCTGGTCGTACATGCCGGTTCCCCAGGTCGCAGCAGTCTGGTTGCCGTTGGCGTCGTAAGACCAGCCGGTGGTGGAGCCATTACGACTAGTGGCCTGGTTGGCGGTGTTGTACCCCCACGCGGTGGTGGCCGCCGGGGTGCTGGCGGTGGCTCCGACGGTGGTGGCGCCGGTGGTGGTGGTTCCGGTGCGGTTGCCGGCGTTGTCGTAGGTGTAGGTCCAGGCGGCGTTCAGGGCCCCGGTGGGGGTCGTCTCGCGGGCGCTGGTGAGGCGGTTGAGGCCGTCGTGGCCGTAGGCGGTGACAGAGCCGGCGGGGGCGGTGGTCCCGGCGTAGTCGGTGCGTGACTGCGTCAGGTCCCGGTCGCCGCTGGTCCCGGTGCCGCCGGCGGCGGTGTAGGAATACCCCAGGTCGGAGGCGACGGTGGTCCCGGCGACGGCCCTGATGCGGGTGGCGCGCCCGGACGCGTCGCGGGTGGTGGTCTGCACGAGCCCGCCCGGGAAGGTGCGGGAGGTCTCAGCCCCGTTGCGGTCGTAGGCGAAGGTGATGGTCTCGGTGCCGGAGCCGGACGGTTCGGTCATGGCGGTGAGCTCGTTGGCGGCGTCGTAGGTGTAGGTGGTCCCACCGCGGATGCCATCGACGCCGGTGACGTTGCCGGCCTTGTCGTACTCGGTGCCGAAGCCGTTGCCACCGAAGTTGGGCTCCTCGAACCAGACGGAGCGGTCCAGGGCGTCGTACTCGTGGTAGCTGCTCCCACCGACGGAGTCGGTGGACACCGTGAGGTTGCCGTCGCCGTCGTAGGAGTTGGTGAGCGTCGCACCGCTGGCGAAGGTGGTGGTGGTGATCCGGTCTTCGGCGTCGTAGACGTAGGAGGTCTTCTGCCCCTTGCCGTCGGTGACGGACGTGACCCGCCCCGCGGTGTCGTAGGTATAGGTCGTCGCACCGAGGGGGGCGGGAGGGGTGACCCTGGTGAGGTTGCCCGAGCTGTCGTAGCGGTAGGTGATGACGTTGCCGTTGCCGTCGGTGGCCGTGCAGACCTGCCCGCTCACCCCACCGCACTGTGTGGGCGAGGCCGTGGCCGAGGGCGTAGCCGCCTGGTAGGTGAAGGCGGTCGCGGTAGCCCCGGTGCCGCCAGCGGTGGTGGCGGTGGTGTCCCGCACGGACAGCACGTTGCCGACGCTGTCGTAGGTGTAGGCCTTCGTGTGACCGGAGGGGTCAGTGGCCGTCTGGGGTTGGTAGGCGGTGCCGGTGCTGCCGCTGGTGGCGGTGTAGGAGGCGCGGGACGCGGCCCCGGTGGGGGTCGCCACCGCGGTGCGGTTGTTCAGGGTGTCGTAGCTGTAGGTCGTGGTGTTGCCTACGGTGGCTGCTCCTCCCCCGGTGCCGGCGCTGCCCATCGCGTCGGTCGCGGTGGCCAGGTCACTGTTCGGGGTCCACGTCTGCGCCCGCATCCGACCCAGGGGGTCGGTGACGGAGGTGACCCGCCCGAGGGAGTCCAGGGCGTAGGTGGTGACCCCACCCGTGGGGCTGGTCTCCTGGGTGGAGCTCGAGGCACCACTGGTGGTGCTGTAGGCGAAGGCGGTCACCGCGGCGTCGCCGGTGCGGGCGCCGGGGGTGAGGTACCGCTCGATGCTGGTGACGCGGGTGCTGGCGTCGTAGCCGAAGTGCGTCCAGTTCCCGTTCCGGTTCTGCACCCAGGCGATCATGTACGCCGCGTCGTAGCTGATGTTCGTGGCGGAGGCGTCGGCGTAGGTGATCTTGGTGAGCTGCTTGTCGCTGTTGTAGGCGTAGGCGGTGACCCGCCCGGTCGGGTCGGTGATCGAGGCCAGCGACCCGGCCCGGTTGTAGGCCAGGGTGGTGACCCGCCCGACGGCGTCGGTGATCGAGGTGAGGCGGTTGGCGCTGTTGTAGGAGAACGACAGCCCGATGTTGTTGCGGTCGGTGTCCTTGGCCAGGTACCCGCCGGCGGTGAAGGACAGCTTCTCCCCGCTGGCGTGATAGGTCAGCGTCCAGGTGCCGTCGACGTTGTGGACGAGGTCGGCGTTGATACCGGCCGGCGCGGTCCAGGTCTGCGTGGACCCCGACCCGACGGCGGTGAAGGTACCGGTGAACCCGGAGGGGCCGTAGAAGGTCACGGTGGACCCGGGGGTGGTCCCGGAGATCGACAGGCCGACGTCCTGCCCGGTCGACAGGACCCCGCCACCGCCGAGGGCGCCTTGGCCGTAGACCTGATTGTTGATGAAGGAGTCCAGGTGCACCGACAGACCCGGGGCGTTGTAGGCCTGGTCGGAGCTGTGCAGGTTCACGTTGCCGTTGGCCAGGTTCACCGTCGCGGTCACCGGCCCACCCAGTCCGAACGCCTCGGTGCCGTAGAAGGACTGCAAGCCCATCCCCGCCCCCGCAGCCCCCGACCCCGTGTACCCACTCGTGGGCACCGCCGCCGGGGCCGCCGCAGCGTTCAGCGTCCTCGGCGCCGTCGACCCCTGCGTGCTCGCCAGCGGCGTGGCCGTGGGCGAAGCGACGACACCGGCGGGTGCGCGCTTACCCTTCCCGGCAGCCGACGGCTCCAGTGCCGTAGCCGGTGTCCACGACCCGGTCGGTTCCCCGCCCTTCACGGTGCGGTTCACCGCACCCGGTGCGAACGCCGGCGCGTGAACACTGGCGGCCGCGGCAGCCGCGGTGTGCGCCGCCGCTCGAGCCTTCGCCGTAGGGCTACCCATGCTCCCCAACCCCGCGGTCGCGCTCTTGGCGACGTCGCCCGTGGCCTTCCACGCGCTACTCGTCGGAGCAGGATCGGGACCCCAGTGCGGCAGCTTCACCGCGGCCGCGGTGGGTGCCGGCGCAGGCGTCACGGTGGAGGTGGGTGAAGCTTGCGCGGACACGGTCCCTGCCACGAGGAACACGCCCGTGCTGGCTGCCACAACACTGCTGCGCCAAGCCAACGATCGACGTCGATCACGCATGAGAACTCCAACGACAGAGGGAGACAGCACCCAGTGGTGCCGCTGAGAACTCTCAGGGAAAAGAAAGATCAGGGATTGGTCGGGTCACCCGATTGCTGATGAGGCGAATGAGTGAACCCATTTTCTCGACTGGCCTAACCCGTTACCGCAACGCTCAAGTACGTCGGTGAATAGCCGTCGTCGGGCTCAGCGATAGGGGTGTCCCGGCCATCCACGCTGCGAGCTGCTGCCGGTCCAGGGTGTGGACGCCGTTGGAGGCGGCCAGCTCCAGCGCGGGCCGGCTGTAGTAGCTGCTCGTCACGTACACCGCGTGGTCGGCGTGGTGGTGATGGAACACGGTGCCGAGGAAGCGCTGCAGGTCCGGGGAGCTCACCGCCCGGTTGCTGTAGCGCTTGCACTGCACCACCAGCAACGACCCATTTCCCGGGTGCCGGGCGGTGACATCCGCACCCAGGTCACCGGCACCACCGGAGACGACCACCTGGTCCCAGCCGTCGCGGCGCAGCAGCCGGGCCACCAAGTGCTCGAAGTCCGACCCGCTCATCGCATCCGTGGAGGCCACCTGCCGGTCCAGCACCGCCTGCCGAGCCGCGCGTGCCCGCCGATGACGGCGCAGAACCAGCAACCGCCACACCAGCAGCACCACCACGACAGCGAAGCCGAGAACGATCAGCGGCCCGCAAAGCGACAGCCACGCCCGGGCGGCAGGACTGACCGTCACGACCATCGCCGCAGCGACGACCACACCAGCGCCGCCTCCACCACTGCTCTTCTGCCGACGACGATTTGTCACGACCTACCATCGGCACCCGGAAACGACCTATGAAGTCAGGTAACACCGCAGCCCGCTGGGAGGGCAATTGAAATTATCCCGTGCGGTAGATCGGGTAGGGAGTCGCCCTCCTAGTAGTCGCCCCTATGGCAGGGGGAAACTCAGCTCTCAAAAACGCGAGGAGCACAGAGGGCGGCCCATCAACTCGGGGTTGAAGTTGACGGGCCGTCCAACTTACTGATCCGCGGCTTCCGCGGCGGCGGAGAACTTCACTCGGCTCAATTATCTAGAGTTTGCCCCTTCTTATTGGCCCAGCGCCAAACGGGTATGACGACCGCCAAAAATATAGCGGCGGACACCGCGAACACCATCCAAGAGATTCCCGAGGTCCAAGCGGCCGTATTCTTGAAGATGTTGATTGCAACGACCAATAGGACGGTTATCCCAAACGTCGCGGCCGTTGCAACTATGGCTCTCTTGAGAGATGTCATCTCAGCTCCTGCTGTCCGTCAGATCAGGCGCGGTGTTTTCCGGTTCCCTTGAGGGCCTTGACCGCCTTTGAGGCCGCCTTGATCCCAGACCCAAGTCCCGCACTGGCAGCACCAATAGCGGCGCCTTGAACACAGGAAGACTTATAGCTCCCCCCGTCAATGGCAGCGCCAATCACCCCACCAGCGCAACCCGCGATGGCCCCCCCGACCACTGGTCCCAAGACTGCATCCGTCGCTGCTCCGATAGCTGTACCAGCGAGCCCAGAGATCAGGTCACCCTTGAAGGAATTGCCGGACGGATCGATGTACGTCGTAGGGGTTCCAGCCGCGTACAGGTAGTGCGGGTCCTGACCAGTGGGATCCTGTTGCGTGAACCGGCCTTGAGTGGGGTCGTAGTAGCGAATGCCAAGCTTGATCAGGGCAGTCGCGGTGTCGGTGTAGCCGCCGCCATAGCGGTAGGGCTGAGAGGCACCCGCAGCTTCAACGGAAGTAAGGGTCACTCCGTAGGCGGAGTAGCTGTAGTTGTTCGCAAGGGCGCCGTCAGCCTTGACCAAGGCGCGGACAGAAGCCGCGTTGTCGGTGAAGGGGTAGTACTCCGTCGCTGTCGTAGATGAGCTACCGATGCGCACGGCAATCAGTGTGCCGCTGGGGTCGCGCACGGCCCAGGTGGACGTCGTGCCGGTCTTAGACCAAGCCGGTGCCGGTGACAGCGGAGAGGCCGCGAACCCCGTGCTGCCAGAGAGGACACGCTCGCCGTTACCTCCGTCGCTGGCACCGTACTTCTGAGTGATCGCGGAGCCAGCAGCTGGAGCGAACGAACTGGCCTGCTCCTGAGCCCCGTAGGCGGTGGTGAGACCGGTAGCGGACTTGGAGCTGGTCTGGTTGCCGTTAGCGTCGTAGCTGTATCCGGTACCGGCGAGAGCGGCGCCAGTGGGGGTGACGCCGGTGGCGGTGGTGAGCTCGTTGCCGCCGTTGTAGGTGAACGTCGCGACGGGGGTCCCGGTGGTGCAGGTGGTGGCGGTGGTGTTGAGGTACTTGGTGCGGTTGCCTGCGCCGTCGTAGCAGAAGCCTTCGTAGCGGGTGGCCGCTCCCCCGGCGGTGGGTGCGGTGGAGGCGGCGGTGAGCCGGTCGAGGGTGTCGTGGCTGTAGGTCGTCTTCGCCGCGGCGACGGCGTCGGTGACCGCGGACACCAGGGCGGTGTCCTTGTTCGGGTTGGTGGCCGAGGTGGGTGCTGCCGCGTCGGTGTAGGTGTAGGCCAGGTTCAGCCGCTGGGTGCTCGTGGTCCCGGCGAGGGTGGTGCCGATGACCTGCTTGAGGCGGCCGGCGTCGTCCAGGGTGGTGGCCATGGTCTGTCCGCCGGGGTAGCGGGTGGCGGTGCGTCGGCCGTCGTCGTCGACGGCGAACAGGACGCACTTGGTGGACGCGGCCCCAGGGCTGGTAAGGCTCTGCCCGGTGCAGCTGCCGCCGGGCAGGGCCAGGGAGGTGAGCTGGTCGGCCTCGTTGTAGCCGTAGCTGACCACTCCTCCGTTGTCGGTGTAGCTGGTGAGGTTGCCTCCGAGGTCGTAGCTGATGGCGGTGACGTCTTCGGGTGCTTCGGTGCGCTTGAGCCGGCCGAGTCCGTCGCGGATGTAGTCGGTGGCCCGGTCCGGCGTCGTGGCGGTGCTCGAGGGGAACTCTTCGACGGCCTTGAGCCACCCGTTGCCGCCGGCGTCGCCGTAGAAGGTGTTGACCACTCGTCCGTCGGCGTAGGTGGTGTAGGTGACGCGGTCCATCGCGTCGTAGGTGTAGGACGTGGTCTGCCCGCGCCCGTCGGTCGTCGAGGTCAGCCGGGACAGCCCGTCGTAAGCGAAGGTCTGCTGCTGCTGTGCAGACGGCGTGCCGGGCAGCAGGGTGACGAGCTCGCCCTTGGCGTTGTAGCGGTAGGCGACGCGGTGGGCGGTGGTGGCAGCTGCGGTGGTGCCCTTGACGTAGGCGCCGTCGCGGGTCTCGCACAGCACCCCGGCCTTGGTCGCGGTGACCGTGCTGTTGACGGTGGGTCCGCAGTTCACGGTGCCGCCGTAGTCAGGGTCGGTGTTGCCCTGGTACAGGCTCTTCGTCGTGACCCCACCCTTGGTGGCGGAGGTCTGGTTGCCGGCGCTGTCGTAGGCGAAGGTGCTGGCGTTGCCGCGGGCGTCGGTGGAGGACATCACGTCGTACAGGCGGGTGCCGGTTCCGTAGGTGTTGGCGACGCCGGCCCCGGTGGGGACTCGGGCGGCGCTGAGGTTCCACGTCGCGGCTTGCGGGGTGGCCCCGGTCGCGTCGTAGGTGTTGGTCGTCGTCTGCGGTGAGGACGCTCCCCCGCTACCGGCGGTGGCGCCCGTGCTCGTGGCGGTGTCGTCGTTGGGCGTGTAGGTGGACGAGCGCTTCTTGCCGCGCGCGTCGGTGGCGTCGGCGACGCGGCCGCGCCCGTCGGAGGTGTAGACGGTGTTGTGGCCGTTGGGGTCGGTGACCGTGGCCTTCGTCGCCGGCGCCCCCGTGGAGGAGCGGGTGAAGTCGGTGTAGGCGAAGGTCCACGTCTTGGTGCCGACGTCGGTGGTGATGCGCTTCAGCGTCAGGACCCGGCCGCCGGCGTCGTAGGTCAGCTCGGTGCGCTGGCCTTCGGGGACGGTGATCGAGGTGACCCGGTGGGCGGCGTCGTAGGTGTAGGCGGTGTTGCCGCCGGCGCCGTTGGTGACCTTGGTCAGGTTGTCGTTGGTGATGGTGTAGGACACCGACCGGCCGGCGGCGTCTTGCAGGTAGGCGTTGTACGCGCCGCCGTTGGCGACGGTCAGCACCCGGCCGCGGGTGTCGGTGACCGAGCGCAGGATCTTCCACCCGTTGTAGGGCAGGCGGGCGCTGGCGTCATAGGTGAACGTGATCGCGTTGCCGTTGCGGTCGGTGATCGAGGCGGGGGTGTACCACTCCCCCGCCGGTGAGCCGATGTCGATGAAAGAGGTGACGACCTTGGAGCGTCGGTCGGTCAGGGTGAAGGTGCCGTTGGCGTTCTGCACGAGGTCGGCGTCCAGGCCGAGGGGGCGCACCCAGGTGCCGTCCACGGCCTGGTAGAAGGTCCAGTTCGTTCCGGCGCCGTCGCGGTAGAAGGTGGTCTTGCCGTAGCGCTGCAGGTGGGCGTCGGTGATGGAGGAGTGCCAGCCGTAGCCGGAGGCGGTGAGCCCGTCGGTGCTCAGCGAGTTCGAGGTGTTCGCCACGTCGAGGTCCAGGCCGACGCCGGCGATGGCCAGGTCAAAGGTGGACACCGCGGCGTTACCGGTAGCCGGGTTGACCGTGACGCTGGTGCGGTCGTCGAGCTGCTCGGTGAGCAGGGCACTGTTGCCCTTGCGGTCCCCGACCCGGGCATCCCAGATGATCTGCAGCTTCGGGGCTGCGCTCGACCCTGCGTAGGGGCTGCCGATGGTGACCCGGGCCCCACCGGCGGTCGCGGACGTCTTCTCCAGCACGAAACCGTTCGACGTCGAGGTGCCCTCGACCCAGCGCTGCACGAGCTCGGAGACGTTGAAGTTCTGGTAGGTGCCATTCGAGGTGACCTGGGTACGCCCGGAGACCAGCCCCGCACGGTCAGCACCCGGAGTGGCCCACGCCACGGTGTTGGTGGCCTGGTTCCACGACGCGCCGGGCTCGTAGTACTTGGTGAGCTCGCGCACGTCCACGCTAGCCGCGGCCCCGGTGGGGGCGGTAGTCCCGGAAGCCGGGGAGGCGACGTTCAGCTGCAGCTCGGCGTCGGCGATGATCGCATCGGCAGGTACCGCGTCGAAGAGCGACTCGAAGCGCAGGATGGCGCGCTCCTGGGTGCCGGTGCTGGAGTCCCACGACAGGGGCACGCTCGAGGCGCTGCAGTTGCTGACCGTGGGTGCTGCGGAGCGCAACGAGCAGGCCAGCATCGGGTCCGGGTACTGGATGGTCGGGTCCAGCACTACCGGCCATGCCCGCTCCGGCACAGCCAGCCAGTCCTTCGAGGGGGTCACGGTCATCGCGTAAGCGCCCGCACCTGCAGCCGCATCGGGGGTGATGGTGACGTCGACGTCGTCGGAGTGCGCGCCCTTCGCGTCGTCCAGGAACGGGGCGGGGATCACGAACACCGGCGCGCCGGCGGTCGTGGTCACCGCGATCGCGTCGTCGGCTTCGGTGAGCACCAGGTCCTTGCCGGTGCGCAGGGTGTAGGTCAGCGCACCACCGGGTAGGGCTGCGGCACTGTCCAGGGTGATCGCTTCCTTCACCCCCGAGCCCTGCGCCTGGTAGCTGACGCCCGCCCCCGGCAGCACGTTGTCGTAGGACACCTCAGCCCCCGCGACCACACCTGGGGCGGACGCAACCGGGACGGGCTCCGCGGGTGCGGCCGCCATCACGGCAGAAGCCGTGCTGAGCGACCGGGTCGAGGTCGCACGGATCGTCGAGGCGGTGGTGGCGGCGGCGGGTGCAGCGGCGGCGGACGCTTGGGTGGGGGTCAGCTGCAGCGACACCCAGCGGGCAGCGTTGTTCTGGTCGGTGATGGTGACCGGCTTGGTCAGGTCGGTGGGGAACGCCGCGTCGTAGCCGGCGGCGGTGTTCTGCCAGCCCGTGCTCGCGCCTCCGGCCTTGGCCGCGGCCGAGACCAGGTCGTTGTCGACCGGCTTCCACGCCCCCACGCTGTCGCGGTAGTTCACCGCGTCCGGGGAGATGACCGTACGGTTGGTACCCGATTCCGGATCCACCGTGGTCGTGGAGTAGGCGGTGCGGGCATCCACGTCCTCCACCGGCGCCGTGCTGCCGGAGGTCTTGGCGGTCGCCGCGAGCAGCGCGTCCTTCGCGGCCTGCGAAAGCTGCGGGTACGCGGCGGTCGGCGGCTTCGCCGACGTCAGCGGCGGGCGGACAGCGGCCGTGGCCGTGGCCGTGGCCGCTGACGCCTCCATTGGTGTGGCTGCGGCGGCAGGCACCGCGAACGCCACAGCGACCCCGGCGGCGAGACAGCCAGTGATCACCCCCGCGACTGGGCTGGCGGCCAGGTGACTGAGCCCACCCCGAGCGGAAACTGCATCAGGAGCTCGTCGCTCAGGAGTGTCACCTGGTGTCGGACTGGTCGAAGTCCTGCTGCGCTTGGCTGCTCGCACGAGGTTCCCCCTCGCCGCCCGGGGGAACCGCGACACCGCGGCCCTACAACCCAGGTCACACAGCGCACGACCCTGTCGCACAGAGTCGCCACAGGTGCAGCACTGGGGGAATTGGTCGTGTGGTAAATCTCACCGCTACAACGTGTAACGAACGGCGACCAGACGGCGATAGCGTCCTTTTGCGTGTCTGCACAGCAGTCGTCATCTCCGCCGTTCATGCTCAACCGCAGCGCTCTCTCGTCCCAGCTGCAGGTCAGATCTTCCTGAGAGAGCGGCTTCGCCTCCTTGATCTGCAACCTTGGAAGCACGCTCGACCTTGCTAGTTGCTTTGACGCGAGGACGTAACGACGGCGCTGAGCTGATGCCGGCGCGGCGCAGCACGCTGTTGGCGCGAGCGGCTGCCTGCCGGGACGAGGGCGTGTGCGGCAACGCGCACAGGAAGGCCCCGGTGGTGGGGTCGCTGACCTTCCAGTGCCCGGAGCCCGCGGCGAGCTCGACGACGTAGCCCTGGGCCGCGACATGTTGCAGGACAGGCCGGATGATGGCGCTGGCGCCTCGGAAGTTCACGGGGGCTCCTGTCGTCGCGGGCACGTCGGTGGTCGTGCTGGTCGTGGCGTCCTCAGGTGATGCGGGGCCCGCGGCGCAGACCCTGGCCGGCGGGGCGCTTGGGGAACGGCTTGCCGCCGTTGTGCGTCTACTCGAGGTCGGCCAGGGCGAGGTCAATGGCATGCTCCAGGAAGCGGCCGGTGGTCCACTCCCCCGGCAGCAGGTACAGCGCGTCGCGGGCGTGGTCGGCGTGGTCGGCGTGGTCGAGGCTGACGTAACCGTTGAACTTCACCGACTTCTCCGGCGTAGGTGCCTTCGCGGCCGCGAGCTGCTCGACGACCGGGGCCTGCTGGTCGCTGGACGGGGCGAGGGTGCTCGACGGCGCCTGGGCCGGCGCCGACTCGACTTGAGCCACGGGCGGTGCACTGGTCGCGGCCGGGTCGGGGATGACGGCGGCCAGAGGATCGCTGCGCAGGCAGCCGCGGCGGGGCTTGGGAGGCACCAGGGGGTGGCTCCTCGCTGAAGTAGGGCGGTGGTGACGGCCCGGAAGTCGTCGGTGACGGGCTCGGTAGGTGCGTAGAGCGTCAACGGCTCCTGCGCGGAGGGGGCCTCGCGGACGCGCACGGAGGCCCGGATGGGCTGTAGGACGTCATCTCCGAAGCGGTCGGTGAGGCTGGCCACAACGTCCTGGGACAGGCGCTGCCGGCCTTGGTAGGCGACGGGGATGACGGCGCTGATGTGCAGGCCGGCGTTCAGGCGCTGGGCGACGAGGTCCACGGTGCGCAGCAGGTCGGCCACGCCGTCCAGCTCCATCGAGCCGATGCCGACGGGCACGACGACCTCGTGGGCGGCGACCAGGGCGCTGACGGCGAGCAGGCCCAGGGTGGGCGGGCAGTCGAACAACACCAAGTCGATGGGCCCGACGCGCTCCAGGTCCTCCCCCAGAAGCCGGTCCACGGCTGAGCGCAGCACCATCTCCGCGCCGGGCTACCGGTGAGGACCTTCTCCGCGGCCGTCAAGGCGATGGAGGCGGGCACGACGCGTAGGCCGTCGACGACGGTGGTGGTCAGAACGTCGGCGCCGGCTACCCCGTTGCGGGGCCCTGGTAGGTGCTCAGCGTCTCCTCCAGTACCGCGTTCAGCTGTGCAGGGTCGGGTAGTCCGGCGCGCTGGTCAGCGGTGAGGGTTTCGTAGCCCGCCACCGCCATCGGTGAGCTGGAAGCACCCAGGGCGTAGCGGACCAAGTGCTCATCTCCCCCGGTGCACAACAAGATCCCGACCGTCGGGGCGTGCTGGGCGGCATCGCGCATCTGGTCATCGACGACAGCGACGTAAGTGCCCAGCTGCCCGAGGTAGGCGGGGTCGAAGCGGCCCATCTTCAGCTCCACGACCACGAACCGCAGCTGGGTGTAGGAGAACAGCAGCAGGTCTACGATCAGCGTCTCCTGACCGACTTCTAGGCGATGCTGGCGACCGACGAAGGCCATCCCGTGCCCGAACGCGGTCAGGGTCTGCTGCAGGCGGTCCATCAGCGCCTGCTCCAGCTCCCGCTCCCCGACGCGGCCGGTGAGGGTGAGGTGGTCGAAGACGTAGGGGTCACGGGTCAGCTGCTGGGCCAGCTCGGAGTCCGGCTCGAGCAGGTGGGTCGCGAAGTTAGAGGGCGCCGCACCGGCACGGGCGTGCAGGCCGGTCATGATCTGGTGCTCCAGAACGTTGCGCGACCACCCGTGCTCCACGGCTGCGGCGGCGTACCAGCTGCGCAGCCCCGGCTCGTCGAGGCGGTCCAGCAGGACCGTGACGTGACGCCAGGGAAGTTGTGCACCAGCCTGGTGCACAAACGCCTCCTGGAAAGCCGGCTCGGGCCAGGCCGCGGCGAAGGCGCGCATGTACTGCAGGTTGCGGCGCGAGAAGCCCCGCTGGTCGGGGAAGGCGGCCCGCAGGTCCGCGGCGAGGCGGTCGACGACCTTCGCGCCCCACCCGTCCTGCTCCTGCCGGGTCAGGATGTCGCGCCCGATCGACCAGTACAGGGCCAGCAGCTCGGTGTTCGCCGCGCGCACCGCCCGGACCTGGGAGGTGCGGACCCGGACCTTGAGGTCGGCCAGCAGCGCCGCGTAGCCGGCCGGCTCCAGCTCCCCTGCTCTTACTGTGCTCACCAGGCCCATTGTGGTCGGCGCCGGCGAGTCCGAGGGCACGAGCCGTGCACCACAGAGGCGCTCTACAACCGAGTCTCCCCGGTTTGCGGCAGCGGCCATGGGTGTGCCGGTGGAGCTCACCCCGCAGCGGGCCTCGCTGGAGGAGACGGTGACCGACCTGACGGCTGCGGCCACCGGTTGCCCGTGAGCGGTACGGGTCCCGGGCCGCTGAGCGAGACCGGGACCCGTACTGGACTACTCAGCGGCTACGAGCGCGGGTCGAAGCGTCGGGCTCGGTCGGTGTCGTGGCCGCCGTGGTGGGCGCCGTCTTCCCCGGCAGGCTGCCCCGCAACGGCACCTGGCCCAGCTGGGCACGCTGGCCGGCGCTAAGCCCCTCGGAGTGGGCCTGCCCGGCTCGCGCCGGCCAGGGGTCTAGGCCTGCACCCGGCTGCGCGGGGTCGAGCACATCGGCGGGTGCGTGGTTGGACTGCCCGATGTGCTCGTCGAGTCGCCCCCACGCCTCACCGACCCGCTCGGGGGAGTCGGCTTGGAGGAAGTCCTCGAAGAAGAGGAGTGGGTCCAGCGGAAGGCCGGCGGCACGGTTGATGCGGGCGAGGGTCGTGGCCAGCTTCGCGGTCTGATGCTCGGCCGGGACCTCGCGCAGCACGGGGAAGCAGGCCCGTGAGGCCAGGAGGGGGATCGCGGCCTCGTCCATCCGGTCAGTGAACGGCTCCAACGTCCAGTCGATCATCGCGTCGACCAGCGGATGGTCCTGAGCTTGGGCGAGGTCGGTGACGATCGACGTCGCTCCGAGCTCGACCAGTTGAGCGGCGGGGTCTCCCCCGGCGCTCCAGCTCACGTGCTCAGGCCATGCCCCCAGCGCCCGCAGCATCGGCCACAGCCGTTGCGCAGCAGCTCGCCCGGCGCGGTCGTCATCGGTAGCGACGATCACCCGCCGATCGCTGAGGGGGTGGGTCGCATCCAACGCCGCGAGCTGGCCCGGCGTGATCACCGTTCCCCCGGGCACGACGGGGACGTAGTCCAGCTGCTTCCCCATC
>Ga0160427_10001460_pt1 | contig 14489 bp, 13 predicted proteins | sample SolpanmetagenomL_FD_108194 | JGI IMG/M metagenome (GOLD analysis project Ga0160427, IMG submission 108194) | Solar panel surface microbial communities from Lawrence Berkeley National Laboratory, California, USA - L | ecosystem: Engineered > Built environment > Solar panel > Unclassified ...
ATAAACCGGCATTTGTATAACCGGCTAAACTTCGAGAGTTGTAATAACTGTTGACATAAACGGCAGAAGACAAAAAAACATAACCGCGTTCAGACAGAAAAAGAAAAAAAAGGGGATTAGCTCAATTGGCTCAAAAAGCACTAGAGCCTGAGGACATCGCTTTTTTAAGATTCAAAAGCATGATTACAAAAAGAAATAAAATAGCAATAGCCCCGATATAAACTATCAAGAAAATCATTGATAAGAACTCTACCCGGATGCTTAGAAACAAAAGAATGGCGCAAATAAAAACCCCGATCAGACTAAATAAGGAGCGAATAGGGCTTTGCGAGAAAATCACGTTGGCCGACAAGGCGATGGTAAGTGCACCTAAGCCTAAATATACTACAAAATCTCATAAAATAAATAAACCATCTACTAAATTGTGCATTGAAGGGGCTCAAACTTGTAGAAGTATTACGTTAACTGAGGGTAGGATAAAAAAAAAGGGGGCGTTTTTTTGAATTCTTTCGAACATAAGATGGTTTGAAGGTTTAAATTGTTAAACTGGCAGCTCTCTCGCAGCAAACTCGCGACTGTACAAGTAGGACGAAAGGAAGATAAATGCCCATTCCCGGACTTGAACCGGGACCCCGAAGGATTGGATTTTAAGTCCAACGTGTCTACCATTTCACCAAATGGGCAAAAAATAACGTTTTTTGGATCCAACAGGAATCGAACCTGTGCCTTTTCGTTATGAGCGAAACATTCTACCGTTAAATTATAGATCCGCGGTAAATTTTACGTTTAAAAAGAACAAGGGAAGAGGGAGTCGAACCCCCTTTTTCGGTTTTGGAGACCAATGTTTTGCCACTTAAACTATTCCCCTTGTTTTGAAAAAGAACTACTTTTCCTTTAGGGGTAATTAAGTGGATTCGAACCACCGACTTTCCGTACCACAAACGGATACTCTACCAACTGAGTTATAATTACCTTCTAAAAAAGAATAGTTTTTGGATGAAGAGGGGATCGAACCCTCGACCCTTGGATTAAAAGTCCAACGCTCTTCCACTGAGCTATTCATCCGGTTGCCTACAACGGCAAAACCTCTTTGACATTTTTGAATTAGCAGGAGCTGGATTCGCACCAACATCCCGAGGGCATGAGCCTCGTAGGTTACTGTTACCCCATCCTACTGCCAAAGTGCCGCCGAAAATTGTTTTTCTAGTACCAAGTGGTGTGCCGTATTATTTTTATTTATATGATGAAAGCCTGGGAACAGGGACCTTCGGCTCGTCGAAAAACAAGGGCGGGTTCATTACCAGACCAGCTGGCACGACTTGCGCGTCGGAGTCTGTCCCACTGTCCGTGCCGGAGCTCGGAGCCTCGTCAGAAGCCGAGCCGCTTTGAGAACCAGTTGAGGTTGATTCACCATCCGAGTCGGCACCTTGATCTGTATTTGTGCTGATCATAAAAAGAATTCAACCAAAAGAAAGCTGGGTGTCTTGATTTTCTAAGTGAGCGAACAAGTGAATTCAACAAAAAATAGGTGGTAAGACAAAAAACGCGATGCTCCCTGTGTATGTTATCAGCAAACGGCTTTTTTTGAAGAAAATTTAAAAAAGTAAAAAAAATTGACAAGTTTGTTAGCCTTTTGGACTCTTATTTTTTGTTTTATAAATAAAAAAAGCAAAACAGTTCTTTTTTTGCGAGTAACCGAAAAAGAAACGAAGCCTTTTTTGCTTTTGTCGCTGCAAGAAATAAACATTTGCCATCGAGTGATAAAGGATTCGAACCTTTGATCCTACGGTTAACAGCCGTATGCTTTAGCCACTAAGCTAATCACCCACTAAATCATGGTGAGTTTTTTCCTAAAAAATGTTTATTTCTCGGAAGAAAGGCGCCGCCTCCGCGTAGTACAACAAACCAGCGCAGAACACGAAAAAAGCTAATGTTAACGGCAAAAATACTTTTCAACCAATATTCATTAACTGATCGTAACGGTACCGAGGAAAAGTAGCTCGCACCAGGACGAAGAGAAAACACATAATCACAATTTTAAAAGCCATTCAAATTTGATCCGGAATAAAGCCAGTTTCTATTAAAGGCAATCAACCACCTCAGAATAAAACCACGCTAATAGCTGACATCAAAAGCATATTACTATATTCTCCTAAAAAAAACATAGCAAATATTATAGATGAGTATTCGACATTGTACCCAGCTACTAATTCAGCTTCAGCTTCAGGCAAATCAAAAGGAGCTCTATTAGTTTCGGCAAGCATTGAAACGAAAAAAATCAGGGCACAAGGTAATAAAGGAGCGGCGAATCAAACCGTCCGTTCTTGCGCCAAAACAATTTCCGTAATATTGGATGAACCGGCCAATAAAATAACTGGAAGTATGGTAAGACCTATTGAAACTTCGTAGGAAATCATTTGAGCAGCAGAACGCAAAGAGCCTAAAAAAGCATATTTAGAATTACTTGCCCAACCGGCAATGATAATACCATACACATTTAAGGAAGAAATAGCTAAAAGAAAAAGAATGCTAAGGTTCAAGTCGGCTATCGGATAATAAAAGTTTCTGACAGGAACTCAACGGTTTGCTATGTCTCCCATTTCACTAGCAACAGGGCTAATAAAAGCACCTGGAATTTGTGAAGAAACATTTAAAGATGGCGCCGGGCTAAAAGGTATTACCAATCAGCCCACAAGGCTTAAAGTAATGATAAGCACAGGTGCTACTAAAAAAACCAAAGCGTTGGCTTTAGTAGGAACAACCATTTCTTTACATAACAGTTTCAATCCATCGGCTAAAGGTTGTAGAAGCCCAAAAATACCGACCACATTGGGTCCTCGTCGCCGTTGAATAGATGCCATAATTTTTCGCTCCGCTAAAGTAAAATAAGCGACCCCTATTAGAACCAAAACAATACGAATTAGGGATATTAGTAGATTGTAACTAGTCAAAGACAAAGTTGGCTCGTGTTGGACTCAAACGAAAACATCTTCTGAAGTGTCCATCAAAAAAAAGGAATTTAAGGCGTTTATTTTCGTTTCTGGTCACATTGTTCTAAAAAGAACGGTATACAAATTCATTAGTTCGTTAGCTAGCAATTGTGGTATTTGAAACATAACAGAAAAAGATGAAACGTTGCCGCAACAAAAGAGCAACAAGCCCCGTTTAATGCAACTGAACAACGTCATTAATATACAAACAAATTAGAACCACGAAAACGTAAGCTTGTAGGAACGAAATTATAAACTCTAGCCCCATAACTAAGGTTACCACTACTCAAGGTAAAAGAGCGGCTACTACAAACAAGGCTTGAGAATTCAACATTGTCCAGCTAAAACTACTTAAAATTTTCAGTAATGTGTGACCAGCCATCATGTTGGCAAACAACCGAATAGAAAGGCTGAAGATCCGCGAAAAATAAGAAACAAATTCAACGGCAGCAATCAAAGGCGCTAAAACCAAAGGTGATCCGGTTGGAACTCCGAAAGCAAAAATAGAATAAGCGTGTTGATAGATCCCAATAATATTTAAACCAGTAAACAAAGCTAGTGACACAAAAAAAGTTCAGATAAAAGAGCTAGTAACTGTATAAGAAAAAGGAATCATCCCTACTACGTTACTGATTAAGATGACCGCAAAAACATAAAGTAGTATTGGGAAGTAAACTTGTTTGCTTAAACGAATATTAGACGTAGCTAATTCAGCAACTAGATCAAAAACACTGCGAACTCCATAAGCTACCACTGAAGGGGTTACTGTATGACTTTGTTTGGTATAAATTGTGGCGTAATTGAAAAAGCCAGTTAAAAGCAAATTAATTAACAAAATCAAAGTTAAATTTGTCAAGCCGAAATTTATAAAAGGCAGTAGTTTAATCACGTCAAATTGTTCTAAAGGGTCTAAAATAAGAAGTAAGTTTACTTGGGTCATTTTGTTGTTGGCTTTTTTCTCGAAAACATATTCTTGAAAAAAGAAGGAAATTTTGGGGTAGCAGGGATCGAACCTGCGATCATGGTATCAAAAACCAGCGCCTTACCGCTTGGCTATACCCCAGATGGGAGCGCCGCCGACATTTTTAGTGAGTTAATTGTTAAATAAGAAGGGGCTGGAGTTTGTGAACAAAAGCGTTTAACTTTGTTTTTCTCGGTCTAATAAACGCAAAAGAAGTCGAATATTAGTTGATAGTAGTGGAAAAACAGTGTTCCCCCGTAAAATTTGCAACAGATGACTCGAAAATGGGGGTTGCGCCACCAGTGCAGTATGCTCTAAAAGTCGCTTGCTATCGTACCAGAAAGCAACCTTGTTGTTGTCTTCTTTACTTCTAAGAAACAAAAAATTAGCTTTATGTTGTTGCATTAAAAAGACAAGCTCGTTCAATTGTGAGACTGGCACAACTTTTTTAGGATCTTTGTGAACTAGTACAAAGTTGGCTCCGAAAGTAGGAACAAAGGCAGCGTCAATTTGGGCGAGTTGCCGGTGTAAATCACTTTTTGACATTTTTCGAAGTTCCAAGCCACGTTTGGCTAATAGTTGTTTAAAACCTTCTACTGTGGTAGGGTTTTCAAAAGGAAACTGCAGTACTAAACTAAAAGAATTTTGCAAAAATATGTTGTTAGCCTCCGATGTTACTAATTTTGAGTTGTTAGGCATGTAATTGTTAGCTTAACGGTCAACTTCCCCGAAAACAATATCTTGCGTTCCAAGAATGGCTACAACATCTGCCACCAAATGATTATGCGCCATAAAATCCATTCCTTGCAAGTGTAAAAACCCAGGGGCCTTTATTTTACAACGGTAAGGTTTGTTGGTTCCATCACTGACCAGGTAGATACCGAATTCCCCTTTGGGCGCTTCCGTTTGAGCCATAGCAATGTTAGGTGATACGTGAAACCCTTCGCTTTTAAGTTTGAAATGATGAATAACGCCTTCCATCGATTCCTTCATAACTCGTCGTGAAGGTGCTACCTCTTTAGCATCGTTAGCGTGAACCGGACCTAAAGGCATTTGCGCTATACATTGTTTAATCATTTCCAAGCTTTGACGCATTTCTAAAACTCGTAAAAAATAACGATCGTAACAATCCCCGTTTCGTCCAACTGGAATTTCAAACGATAATTTATCGTACACCTCATATGGCGTCCGTTTTCTCAAATCTCAATTTATTCCAGATCCTCGCAACATAACCCCACTAAAACCCCAATCAAGAGCTTGGTCCCGTGTAACTACACCAATCCCTCGAAGTCGTTGGTTTCAAATACGATTGTTAGTCAACAATTCTTCCATTTCGTCAATTCGATTAGAAAATTGTTGTGCAAAAAGCAATATATCGTCTAACAAACCAGCTGGTAAGTCTTCGTCTACACCCCCTATGCGAATATAACTAGCGTGCATTCTAGCTCCCGAAACGCGTTCGTAGAACTCCATCAATTTTTCTCTTTCCTCGAAACCTCATAGAAAAGGAGTTAAAGCTCCTACATCCATAGCATGTGTGGTTAAAGCCATAATATGGTTTAATATTCTAGTGATCTCACAGAAAAGCACTCTAATGTATTGCGCGCGTAGTGGTACTAAAGAATCTAGAGCGCGCTCAACAGCTAAAGCATAAGTGTGTTCTTGTCCCATCATCGAGACGTAATCTAAACGATCCATATAGGGCAAAGCTTGAGAATAAGTTCGATATTCAATCAGCTTCTCCGTTCCCCGGTGTAACAATCCAATGTGGGGTGTAGCTTTTTTGACTACTTCCCCATTTAATTCTAAAACCAAACGTAACACCCCGTGTGCCGAAGGATGTTGAGGACCAAAATTTATATTAAAGTTTTTAAGTTCGGTTACTTTGCTTTTGTTAGTCATAGAATAATTTTATTATAATTTAAAGTTGCCCTGTGGTAGCGTTCATGGCAACTAATGTTTTTGTGGCCGGATAAAGTACATCCAAAATGTCCGTAGTGGAAAGACCAAAATAGAGTACAGCTAGCGCGTATAAAGTAAGAATATGTCTTTCTAATCGATTAGTGTCGGAAAAACTCTGCAAGTAATGTTGTGTTTTTAATGTTCCAAAAATTAAGCGGTTGTACAGTCAAATACTGTAAACGGCACTTAAGACAATAGCAGGTGCTGCCATAGTGGCAATAAAAGCGTTACGATCGAAAACACCAGCGTAAATCAAGAACTCTCCGACGAAATTTACAGTTCCTGGGAAACCCATATTGGCTAAAGTAAACACGAAGAAAAGACAGGCAAATATCGGCATAACAGTGACCAAGCCGCTATAATAACGTAGTAACCTAGTATGATGGCGGTCGTACAAAACCCCGACGCATATAAACAAAGCGCCCGAGACAACTCCGTGTCCCAACATCAAGTAAATGGCACCGTCAATACCTTGTTGTGTAAAAGAATATAAACCTAAAACAGCTAAATTCATATGAGCCACAGAAGAGTAAGCAATAATTCGTTTCATATCGATCTGTCTTATAGTTGTTAATGAGGCGTAAAGTATACCAACAACAGATAAAACGTACACAAAACATACCAAAGCTCGTTGTGCTTCTATAAAAATAGGTAACGAAAAACGTAAAAAACCGTAACCTCCTAATTTAAGGAGCAAAGCCGCTAGGATGACAGAGCCTACCGTTGGCGCTTCTACATGGGCTTCTGGCAACCAAATATGAAATGGTAACATAGGGGCTTTGGTTGCGAAAGTGATGAAAAAAGCAGTTGCTAAAAAAAGTTGTTCTACATAATCAAAGGGTTGATCTATTAAAATTGGATACAAAGTACTACCAACTGTTGAGTTAATAAAGAAAAGAGAGGCAAACAGCAGCATGGAAGTAACTAAAGTATATAAAAAAAAATAGTAAGCCGCTTTTATTCTACGTGAACGCGATCCTCAAGTACCAATCAACATAAACATAGGAATTAAGATAGCTTCAAAGCATATGTAAAAGAAAAAGAGGTCTAGCAGAAGGAAAATAAATAGTAAAATTACTTCCATCAGTAAAACAAAACTTAAAAATAGCACCAGAAGGCTGCTTTTAGAGTTGTCTTGTAAAGATCGAGACAGAACAAAGCAAGAAGGAAAAACAAAGCCAGTTAGTACTAAAAAAACCACGGATAAACCATCGGCTCCTAAAGCAAAATCTGTTTGCAACGACCCCGTACTGTGTATATTGTACAAGAAAGCAAAACCGTCTGCTGAAAAATCGATGATCAAATAACTGATTAAAGTCACGAAAGCTAGGACAAAACTAGCACCCGTGAAAAGCACCGGAGCTCAGCTCGAAACAGCGGACCAGTATTTTTTGCTGTCTTCACTTTTTGAGAAAGAACCTGAATAGATTGAATTTTTTAAACTATTGTCAATTTTAGTTGCAACTGTCAGTGCCATTTTTTTTTTAGCGCTTGCGAAACGCTTTGTGTGTTAGGATTAAATTTTCGGTTTGAAATTAAAGGCTTTTAAAACTTTCCGTTAGGAAAATATGCGCACGAGTAAGCCAGTTGTTGAGAAAAATTCAAAACGGCCTCATTCACAAATACAAATAGAGTTAATAAGACAAGTACAAGTACAAGAGTAGCTTGGTTAGCGGAGTCTCATTTGGCTTTAAATAAAGGAAGACGTGTCCAACTTTTTTTTAAGGCCGCTTGCGGTACCGAGCCGAATCACATGTAGGTTACCAAGGTTAGGTAATAATAACTACTAATAAGACTGGTGACAATACCAATGAAAACAGCCGTCAAATAGCCCTCTTCAAATAAATGTAATAACACGTAAAATTTACTAAAGAAACCGGCAAATGGAGGCAAACCGGCTAGAGAGAAAAAAACAATAGAGAGTGCCACCCGAGGTAACCATTCGTGAGGCGAAAGGAAACCAAGATCGGACACATAACGCATATGCTCGCCGGTTGTTTGATTTTCAACGTTCAGAAATACTCCAAACAAAGCAATACTCGTGACTATGTAAAACAGGAAAAAAATAATGACTGTTTGCAAACCAGTTACTTGTCCGGTCGATAAACCAATGAGAACAAAGCCTATTTGGTTAATGGAACTGTAAGCAATGAACTTTTTGAAAACTCGCTCCGTCAAAGCTCCTAACGCCCCTATTATAAGTGAGCCGGAGCCAAAAACAAGAAGCATCGGTCCTCAAAAATCGTGGAATAATTCAAAGGAATTGGTTAATGTTCGCGCGAAAACAGAAAAGACACCGATTTTAACAGGCATTATGATAAAGGCGGTAACAGGGCTCGCTGCTCCGTGATAGACCTCAGGCGCTCAAAAGTAAGAAGGAAAAGCAGAAAGTTTGAAAGTAAATCCAATAATATACAGAGCTAATGCTAATCAAAAGAGTTTTTTCCAAACTAGAAGTCAGTCAAAACCTGGCGTAGTCGCTGGACGAGCCAAAATTAGTTGCAGTTCATCGAAGGAAACAGTTTGTGTCATGGTGTAAAAGATGGCACTGCTTAACAGAATCAAAGAAGAACTAAAAGCACTCAGGTAAAAATACTTTAAACTAGCTTCGTGAGCTTGCTCGAACGGCTCAAATTGGTAAGAAACTTTCCCTGGAAAAAGTGTAGTACTGTAAGAACCTCGGGTTTCACTTCAAAACATCATGATTAGGACGTACAAGCTTAAACTAAAACCCACTAAAGCTAAAAACAAGGTAATAAAGTCATCAACTTCTACCAAAAGTAATAAAAAAGCTAACCCAGTTAAGACAAAAAAGCTGTACTCTAATAGGGGGCGCTTCGGATGTTTTCGAATAAATTGTGGCGAATTTCACAACACAAAAACAGTAGACAGTAAAACAGTCAATTTGAAGGTTTCTAAAAAAACAGGGGTTTCAGATCAAGCCATAATTCGGTAAAAAGGAAACAGTGCCGCGATTAAGCAACCTTGAGCAGCTGTTCTACAGAACATGACGCTTGTTTCTTTTTGAACCGCCAGGCTCTTTTTTCCTGCATTGAAGAAAGCCAATTTTCATAAAATTCACAGTAGCAAAGTGGCGATTATTAAAGTATCGGTTCATTCGAGAAGAATACGTTCTTCTCCAAATTCCAGTAGGCTTAGCGAAATACTTCAAAAGGTTGAAAAAATGTTGTTCAGGGCTAATAAAAAAAACATCTAATTGGCTATTTTGAAAAAGTTAAGCATTTTCTCGATTAGAAGTGGACCAAGAAAGAGCACCACGTTTTCATTCGTAAACGAAACCTAATGTCAATATAAGTAGGAAAACCATCATGTTTCAAAAACCAGCTGTTCCTACATTTTCTAGGCCTGCTGACCAAGGAAAAAGCAAAGCAATTTCTACATCAAAAATTAAAAACAGTATCCCGACGATATAAAAGTGGACATCAAAGGGCTGGCGTGTCGCATTATCGAAAGGTTCGAAACCGCACTCGTATTCACTAGCTTTTTCGTATTCTTGTTGTCGGGAAAAAGACAGGAAATACGATACAAGAAATAACAGAGAACATAGCAAAAAAGCAGCCAAAAACGTGGTCAGTATTTTGTGGTAATCTAAAAAGTAACTATCGAAGTAAAGAAAGCTGTCGGCTGTATATGATTTTTCTGGTACAGGTCAAAACACGCTCCCAGCACTGCAAGTTGAAATAAGGCGGCAAGGCGCGTCGAGAGGTCATTTTATCATTTGGTCTGCAGATAGTAATTGTTTTTCTAAGCGAATTGTTTTAAGCATGTTTTTTTGCATCCGGCAATATAGGTATTTGCGCTAGTCTCAATAGAAAAACAACTTCTTCTAAGGACTGCGCTTTGTATTTGATGGCACATATGGCATCAAAACTGTCTTCTTCAATAGAACATTTGAAAGACAACGGATTGCCTTGGCTTGAAGTACGGCAAGCCGGTAAAGCTCAAGAAATAGCTTGGTTTGTTGTATAAGTGGCTGTGACGACTGAGTTTTCAAATTGGTAAGCGAAGAAACTGTAGGTTAAATTTCAAAGAGCTTGCGACGTATGGTTCCCTGTTGCATTAAGCCGAATTTGTTCCAGTCGAAAAGTCTGGGAGCGGCTAAGTTTTTTCTTTAGAAAAGTAGGCTTGCCACCAAAACTCGACATCAAAGCTCCAACGCCTAGCAAAGTACCTCTATTTTTGGCGAGGATACCAGCTGTTACTCGATTGATTTTCGGCAATTTACTAGATTGCTGGTAGACAAATTTCGAAGATATTAGTTTAAGGCTTTGTTTTCGGTTTGAGTATTTGACGGGGTTCATGTTATCTATACCGTAGCACGAGAATAAGATATAATCGTTTTATAATTTAGTTCGTTGTTACCGCCTCGCATTTCTTTACAAATGGGGCCATATACACGGGTTCCTAAAAACTTGTTTTGATCGGACAGCATTAAAACACGGTTATCTTTAAATTTTATAAAGGTCACCCTTTTTCGGCGTTGTTCTTTTTTGGTCGAAATAAGCAGGGCTCTGTATATTTTTTTCTTTACTATTTTTTTTTTCGGCCGAACTTTTCGTGCCGAGACTAAAAGAATTCGACCCATTTTTGTGTATCTTTGTTTTGAACTGCCCAGGATATGGATACAGTGCACTTTTTTTCCCCCAGAGTTATCAGCTACTACTAAATTAGTACCTTTGCTTATCATTTTTTTTATTGCAATCTACCCGCGGACTTGGGCGAAAATAGGAAAATCAATTCTTTTCTCCAGCTTGAAAACAGTAATTAGTAGGCCTAAACCTAAAGCTGCTTCAGCTGCCGCTAAAACTATTAAAACCAAACAATATATTTGTCCCTCGGGATCAAAGAAGTACACGCTGTTCACGATAAAAATAAAGCTACAGCCTAAATAGGTCATTTCAATACAAAGCATGGAAACTAAAAAATTTTTAAAATTGAATACAATCCCATAAAGGCCGATGAAGAAGATTAAAAAGCCTAACATCATAAGATTGTGGTAAGGTAGTCAAATTCAAGGACTACATAAAGGATCATTAATCATTCCATCGACTAAATTTAAATCGCTTGTTTGCATGAGTGGGGTAGGTAAAATACCTTGGCGGAAGAAGTGGGATTCGAACCCACGTTACAAAACTTGTAAGCCAGTTTAGCAAACTGGTGCCATAGACCACTCGGCCATTCCTCCCTTTTTAAATCGTATAAAGTAACCGCAAACGCTTTCTTATGAACCTCATCAGTATAGCGTAGTGAAAAGAAAAATTCACACTACATCTACAAAATGTCAGTACCAAGCAGCGGCTTCAAAACCTAGATGGTGTTGTCGAGTGAAATGATAACGATACGCTCGTCATAAAGCTACAGTCAACATAATAGTTCCAACTATTACGTGAAAACCATGAAATCCTGTAGCTAGGTAGAAAACTGAACCGTAAATACCATCTTGAATACTAAAAGGTGCTGAATAGTATTCAAAACCTTGACAAGCAGTGAAAATCAAACCTAAAAGAATAGTAATGGACAAAGCCAACACAGAGCTTCTCCAGTTCGCAGCTAACAACGCGCGGTGGGCTCAGGTTATACTTACTCCTGACGACAAAAGAATCAAAGTGTTTAGAAAAGGCAGTTCAAAAGGATTCAAAACTTCGATATCCTTTGGAGGTCAAACGCACCCGATTGCTATTGAAGGCGAAAGACTAGAGTGAAAAAAAGCCCAAAAAAACCCTACAAAAAACATAATCTCGGATACAATGAAAAGAATGACCCCGTACCGAAGCCCTTGTTGCACTTTTACGGTGTGGTGGCCTTCAATGGTAGCCTCGGTCACTACATCTTTAAATCAGCGATAAATTGTATAAATTAACGAAACTGCACCGATGGCCATAAAAACGGGCCCTTGGTTAAGGGAAAAGGTGCTTGTATTTTTATCCAAATGTAGGACGAAAATAAGTCCAAGAACAATGGAGAAAACAGAGCAGGATACAACAAAAGGTCAGGGGCTAGGGTTTACTAAATGAAAAGGGTGTTGTTCTTGAAGATACAACGCTTTGTGGTTTGTATTTTGGTTTTTATGCATTGAATTTGTTTGTTTTAAATCTAGTTGTTTTTTTCAGGAGCCGGTCAATTAGTCGGCTGTCACATTGGGTAAAAGGTAGTACGCGCTGGTAATTCACCTTTGGGCCCTTGACTTATTTCCAAATGAAAATTTCTCATTAGATCTTCTTGGTTTGGCATTTTGGCTACGAACTTGTTCATTAATTCTTCTACGTTATCGGTTCAAAAGATTTGCTCGAGTATAGCGATGAAAGGTAGCACCAATAAAAAATAGGCAAAATAGTAAAAGCTGGCAATTTGGCTAGCTGTAATATAAGGTTCTTCTGCAGGATGTCCCCCTAAAAAACCTAATAAAACAAAATTAGCCACGGCCGTTCAGAAAAAAAAGATAAAAACCGGTCGGAAACGCGGTCCTTTGATCGGTGATAGATCGATGAAAGGCAGCAAGAATAAAACTAAAATTGCTCCTAGCATGGCTAAAACACCTCCAATTTTGTTAGGTATTGCACGAAGAATAGCATAAAAGGGCAAGAAATATCATTCGGGTACAATATGTGTTGGGGTGACTAACGAATTCGCTGGGATGTAATTATCAGAATGACCCAAAAGATTGGGATAAAAATGAACGATAACCACAAAGAAAAATAAAGCCACTGACAAAGCAAAAGCATCTTTTCAGAAGTAGTAAGGATAGAAATTTACTTTATCCAAAGATGAGTCCATCCCTGTTGGGTTGCTTGATCCGACATCGTGTAATAAAGCTAAATGTAAGAAAATTAAACCTAAAATTAAGAAAGGTAACAAATAATGAAGGCTAAAAAAACGGTTTAGGGTCGGGTTTCCTACCGAAAAACCACCTCAAACTCAATGAGCTACACTTTCCCCCACTAAAGGTATAGCTGTAATTAAATTAGTAATAACAGTTGCTCCTCAAAAACTCATTTGTCCTCATGGAAGAACATAACCAATAAAAGCGGTAGCCATCATTAATAAAAAAATAACTACTCCCGAAAAAAACAAGTACATTCTTTTATGGGTATAAGAGCGGTAATAAAGGTTACGTCCGATGTGAATGTACATCATAATAAACACAAACGAAGCTCCATTTGCATGCATATAACGCAAAAGTCATCCGTTTTTTACGTCACGCATAATGTGTTCAACACTAGCGAAAGCAAGTGTCATATTAGGCACGTAATGCATAGCTAAAAAAACTCCTGTTGCTATTTGCAGGGCAAAAAAAATCCCAGCTAAAGAACCAAAACTTCAGGCATAGTTTAAGTTAATTGGAGTTGGATAATAAAAAACATGATTAGTCACCACTTTAATAACACTGTTATCCGAGTTAACTCACCGTCTTGCAGTTTTCATTGCCGAAGGAAATCAACCTAAAGGCATAATGCTTTCCAAGTTGGTTAATCAGTTTTGGTAATTTTCTAAGCGACATGACTCTACCGCGATAGGCATAAAACTGTGATTTACTCCACAAATTTCACTACACTGTCCGTAGAAAACACTGCTTCTATTTATGTTAACTCCAATTTGATTTAATCGTCCTGGACACGCATCTAATTTAATTCCTAAAGAAGGTACGGCTCAGCTATGGATAACATCACTGGCTGTAATCAAAACTCGTACAGAAGTATCAATTGGTAATACAACACGTTGATCCACCTCTAATAATCGAAGAGCTCCGACGGTCGGTAAATCATCACTTTGTAGCATATAGCTATCAAAAGAAACTCCTTCATCAGCTAAAGATTTTTTAGTGATGTCCGAGTATTCATAATGTCAGTATCATTGATGCCCTATTACTTTAAGAGTAATTTTTGGATCGATCAACTCATCCATGTTATAAATCAAAATATAAGATGGCAGTGCTATAAACATTAAAATTACAGCAGGAACTAAAGTTCAAATGACTTCCATTCAAGTATGGTGTTGTACCGTAATAGTTCGGACAGTTTCCGTGTTGCTTATTCTGTACGCGGTCACGATACGAACCATCATATAAATAACAAATGTACTTATTAAAACTAAAAAAAACATTATATCGTGATGCAAATCGGTAATATTATCCATAATTTTAGTTGCAGCATCCTGAAACAATATTTGTCAGGGTTGCGGGGCGTCAAATGAAAACGCCCCTAAGAATTGTTTGTTTTGTAAGAGAGCTAAAATTCCCATGTGTGTTATCAAAAGCAAAATATTTCTATTCTTTTCTATAAACTGTGTTTACTTAGCAAACTGCCTTCTTACAACATTCAAGTGTTAGCCGCTTTGTTTCGGTAAGAAAGAGCGATCATAGTTCGAACTATATAGAAGAAAAGAATAGTTGCTATTACAGAGATGAAAGAACCATAAGAAGAGATTAAATTTCAAGGTGCAAAAGCATCTGGGTAATCGGAAATACGTCGAGGCATTCCAGCTAGTCCCAAGAAATGCAGCGGAAAGAAAGTTACGTTAACTCCGACAAAGAAAGTTCAGAAATGAATACGTCCTAA
>Ga0160427_10001461_pt1 | contig 14487 bp, 9 predicted proteins | sample SolpanmetagenomL_FD_108194 | JGI IMG/M metagenome (GOLD analysis project Ga0160427, IMG submission 108194) | Solar panel surface microbial communities from Lawrence Berkeley National Laboratory, California, USA - L | ecosystem: Engineered > Built environment > Solar panel > Unclassified ...
AACCCCGGCTACGGGGCCGGCGGCGCGGGCGCCGTGCCCGCCTACGGCCTGGAAATCGCGCTTAGCCGCGCTTCGCTGGGGCTAACCTCGGCGGGCGGGGCGCTGCGCGTATTCGTGCTGCAAAACAGCGGGAACGGCGACTACGTATCGAGCGATTTCATTCCGCAGAGCATGGGCAATCTGCCGGCTTCCTTCAACGCGGCGCCCAACCTGGCAGCTAACCCCGACTTCCGGCTGGTGCCCGGCATCCAGGCCACCACAATTAACATAGGCGCCACCACGCTAAGCACGAAAGCGGCCGATGCGGCGGCCATTGCGCTGGGGGTGTACCCCAACCCCGTGCGGGGCGCGTCCACGGTAACCTACCAGGTGGCGGAGCGGGCTAGCCAGGTCACCATCGTCCTCACTGACCTGCTGGGGCGCCCGGTGCGCACCGTAGAGCGCGCGCTCCGGCTCGTGGGCTCTCAAACGGCCTCCGTGGATGCCAGCAACCTGGCTGCGGGCACTTACCTGCTGCGCGTGCAGGTGGGTGAAAAGGTCTCGACCAGCAAGGTAGCCGTGCTATAAAAAGCTGGGTTTATTCCGCGAAAAAGCCCCCGCTGCACTCGTAGCGGGGGCTTTTTGCGCTTGGCTTGTATCGCCCGGGCTAGGGTATCACTAGGCGCTGGGTGCTCGTGAAGCCAGCGGCCGTGAGCTGCACCAGGTACACGCCGGCCGGCAGGCTAGCGAGCGAGCCCAGGACCAGGCGGTGCGGGCCGGCGGGGGCCAGCGGCAGGTCGGCCAGGGTGCGCAGGCGCTGGCCGCTCAGGCTGAGCAACGCCACCTGCACGGCGCAGGGGCGGGCCAGCGCGTAGCTCAGGGCTAGCGGGCCGGCGGCGGGGTTGGGGTAGAGCTGCGGGGCGCCGGCTAGGCTAGTGGGGGCGGCCGTGGCCAGCACGGTCGCCCCCAGCTCCACGTCGTCGAGGTTGCAGTAGTTGCCGGCCCCGGCCACCGAGCGCAGGCCAATTTCGCACTGCCCGTTGGCCACCACAATGCCCGGCACGCTCAGTTGCTGCCAGGGGCCGGCGGGCACGGCGCGGGCCTGCTCGGCGGTGCCCGAGCGGCCGTAGAGCTGGCAGGTGGCTTGGCCGCCGCCACTCTGCACCCAGGCGTGCAGCGTGTAGGTGCCGTTGGGCAAGTTGCTGATTATTTGCGAAGTAGTAACACTATACGCCGTGGCCTTGTAGTGCGTGAGCTGAAACTGCCCGCTGTGGCCGGGGCCTTCGGTTTTGTCGGCATCGGCATCGGCAGTCGAGGTGGTAGTCCACCCGAGCGGGCTTTGGGTGGCGGCCGTGTACTCGAAGCCGGGGTTGTTGACCAGCGGCGCGGCCGGGGCGGGTAAAAAGCCATCCATACCGGCCGTGGCGCGGCCATCGGTGCCCCAGGCCCCGAGCGAGTAGTTTTGCCAGTTATACGCCTCTGGTTCCCAGTAGAGTACCCCTAGCCCCTTGTTGCCGGGCACGGCCTGGGTTTTGGCGATGAGGTCGAGCAGCATCTGGCGAGTGGCGACGGGCAGGTAGCTGGCTAGCCCGGTTTCGACCACCAGCACTTCCTTGCCGGGGTAGCGGGCCACCATGTCGTTCATGTTGGCCTGCGCCTGGGCAGTGAAGGTGGGCCAGGTATCGGCATCGGGGTAAAGGGAGAGGCCAATGACGTCCCAGTTGGCGTTGTTGGCCTTCAGGCCATCAAAATAATAGCGGAACGCGCTGTTGTTCTGGCCATTGGCAAAGTGCACGATAACCTTGCTGCTGGGGCTAGCCGCCTTCACGGCCGCGTAGCCTTGGTTTACGAAGGCTGCAAAATTGGCAAAGCCATTGACGGTGAGGCGGCCTTCGGGCCACAGCATGCCGTCGTTGGTTTCGTTGCCCACCTGCACCCATTCGGGCGTGATGCCGTTGGTTTTCAGCAACGTGAGCACAGTGCTGGTGTGGTCGTATACGGCCTGCCTGAGTTGGGCCAGGGTGCAGCCTTGCCAGGCGGCGGGCTTGGTTTGCTGGCCGGGGTCGGCAAAGCCGTCGCTGTAGTGAAAGTCGAGGAGCAGGCGGTAGCCGAGCGCCTGGGCGCGCCGGGCCTTGGCCAGCACGTCGGCGGCGGCGTTGTAGCCACCGGGCGGGTTTACCCATACCCGCAAGCGAATGGTATTCAGCGCGTAATCATTTTTGAGCAACGTAAATAGCTCTTGCGACGCCCCGGCCTTGTTGAGGAATTTATAGTTGTTAGCCTCCATCTCGGTCACCCAGCTGATGTCGGCGCCCCTGGCAAAGGCGGGGGTAGTTTGGGCAACGGCCGGCCGCCAGGCAGCGGCTAGTACCATCAGCAGCCAGGTGGCTAAATGGGTAGAAGTGGGCATGAGCGGAAGGGAAAAGGTAAGAATATGGCTAGTAAAGTGTTATCGACTCCACATCGACCCGCAGCGGCTCGGTGAGGCTAGCTGGCGGGTCGAGCACTATTTGCAGCACCTCTACCTCGCCCAGGCGGAAGGCCGGCGCGCCCGGCGCCGCGTAGGTCAGCGGCAAAAAGCCGGGGTAGGGCCGGGGCGTGAGCAGCAGCGGCGCGGGGCGCAGGGCGCTCAGCGGCACGCGCACCTCGCCACCGGTGGCCGGCAGCGGCACGGCGGCTTCGTAGGTCACGGCGTCGCGCGTTACCAGCGCCACGCGCAGCCGGGTGGCGCCGGGTTGGTTGCACTGGGCCTTGATAACCAGTTCCTTGAAGCTACCTAAGTCCGTGGCGCGACCAGCCGTTTTGGCGCCCAGGTAGGCGCGCAGCGCGGCGGCGGGGCTAGCCACGGAAGCCGGCTGGCCGGCCTTGGGCGGGCTGATGACTAGGCGCAGGGCTAGCGCGCCGCTGGCCGTGGTGGGGTAGTCGGTCCAGGTGCCGTCGGCCAGGCCTTTGGCTTCGACCGCCTCGCGGTCGAGGGCGGCGGTGAAGAGGGGCAGCGGGGCCGTCGCCACCACCAGCGGCACCTGCCAGGGGGTGGCGGCGGGCGCAAAATCCCAGTCGCGCGGCGTGCCCGCCTGCCCGCCGGGAAAGGTAAGCGCGGACTGGCCGGCACGTTTCAGCACCACCCAGTAGCGCAGCAGGCCGGGATAGGTGAGGGCAGCCGGCACACTCGTGGCCCAGGTATTGGCCCCGGCCAGCAGCATAGGCAGGCTGCGCGTGGGGCCGTAGTAGTGCTGGGCCACCAGCAGCACACTATCCTGGGGGCTAGCCCCAGCCACCGTAGCCACGATGGCCAGCGGCTGCCCGGCCGTGGCCTGCGCCACGGGCAGGTGCCGCACTTGCGGTAGGCCAGCCGTAGCGGGCGGCGCCACGAATTCGCCCAGCCGGCGCGGGCCTACCAGCGTTTGGGCCGTCCAGTCCCGGCTAGCGTGGCCGGCTTTGGTGAGCAGGTAGGCGCCGGGCCGCACCAGCAGCCGGCCGCCGCTAGCCCGCGCCTGGGCAGTATTACCTTCGTTGAGGCCTTCTGCTTGAAAATCAGCGCCCAAGTCGGCCAGCGCTAGGGTAAGCGGCTGCTCGTTCCAGACTATGCGCGTGACCGCTTTGCTGAGCGAGGCCGTGGCAAACGGGTCGCTCACGGGCACGGCATCGGGCATCACTTCCAGGCGCCACACGCCGGGGGCTAGCTGGTCGAGGAAGTACGCGCCGCTGCCGCCGTACTGCGCCACCCGCGACGAGCCCACGCCCGCCACGTGCCGTAGCGCGGCCGGCCGCACCGGATTATCGTTTGTGTTGGCGGTGTAAAAAAACTCGCTCGGCGTGTTCCACTGGCTGAGCTGGCGGCGGTAGCTCACCAGGGCAGCCCCAAAAACCGAGTCGGCCGGGTAGCGCGGCACCGCCTGCCCGCGCGGCTGGGCGTGAAACACCCGGCTAGCCACCAACATACTCAGCGCCTTGGCCGGCGTGTAGGCCAGGTTGAGGTAGTGCGTCTGGTACTCGGTATTGGCAGAGGCGATGCCCAGCGGGTCGTAGGCAAACTGGGTGGCCCACTGAAAGCCCGCCGCCCGAAAGCTGCGCGCCATGCTCGGGTACATAATGGGTTGCAGCACGTCGGCCGACTCAAACTCGTACACCATCTTGGCGCGCCGGTCGAAGCGCGCATCACCGGCGTAAGGCAGCGGGTACTGGTCCACGTAGGGCAAAAAGTTGCCCCGCAACTCGTGGCCGCTCACCAGGCTCTCGGGGTACCATTGGAAGCTGACACCCTGCACGTTGGCATCCAGCACGGCGTCCTTCACCGCTGGGCTTTCGGCAATGTTGTAGAAAATGGGTTTCGTATAGCCAGTGGCGCGCATGGCGGCCACCATGCGGTTGGCAAAGCTCAGAACGGGGGCTAGCGGCAGCTGATAGTTCGGCTCATTACACACCTCGTAGGCGATAATATCGGGGTCCTGGCGGTTGAGCAAGCCCGTGTACTGGTTGCGGTGGTTGAGAAACTGCCCCAGGTAATTTTCCTGCGCCCGAATGGCGCGTGGGTTGGTGTAGGCCGCACGCTTGTCGTAGATGCTCGAAAAGCCCGTGCCCGTATTTGTCGGCTCGGGGTAGGCATTGCCCCAGTAGGCAATGGGCGTGAGCACAATCTTAATATTGCGCGCTTTGAGCCTGGCAATCAGGTAGTCGAGTAAGCGCAGGTGGTCGTTCTGCTGCAAGTTGCCGAGCGTGTCGGTAATCTCAATGTCCCACACGTGCAGCCGAAACGCATCGAGGCCCAGCCGGCTCAGGTGGTACACATCCTGGTCAATCGCGTCTTCGTGCTTGATGCCCCGCTGGGCCAATGCCCGGTAAGAGTAGGCAAACGGCGTGGTATAGTTCACGCCGAACAGCGCCACTTCGCGCTTGGTTTTTTGCCAGCGCAGCGCGCCTTTGGCATCCACGAACACGTCGCCGGTAGGCGGCTGCTCGGCGGGTTGGGCCCGGGCGATTGAGTAATTCAGCAGAAGTAGCGTGACGAATGCCGGGAATAAATACTTCATAGTAAGGCGTCGGGAAAGACGAAAATAAAAACGTCCGTCATGCTAGCTTGCCGAAGCAGCTTGGCCGGTAGCGTTAGGTTAGTACCCTAGCGGTGCGACCAAGCTGCTTCGGCAAGCTCAGCATGACGGACGGTGTTCTTGAGACGACCCAAGGGGGCTAGCCCACGTGCTCGTGGAAGCTCACCAAATCATCAATGGGCGAGCGGATAATCTTACCCACCTGCATGCCGTGGCTGTTGGCTACCTGCGTGAGGGCATCGCGGAAATTATACCCTACCGAGCCAATGCAGTTGAAGGTATAATTCTGGTAGTCAGGATAATGCAGAACCAGGTTCTGGAAAAACGCCTCGAAGGCTTCGACCACAATCTGGCGGCAGTAGCTCACGTTGTTGTGGTCGTAGCAAAACTTGGCGAAGCTGGCCAGGAAGCGGTTGGGCAGCGGCTGGTTGTAGAGCCGGTCGATGATGTCGTTGCGGGTGCCGAGGTGGTACTCCTCTTTCAGGGCCTCGCCCAGGCCGTCGGGCAGCGAGCCGCGCAGGTAATCGCGCAGCAGGCGCTTGCCCAGAAACGAGCCGCTGCCCTCATCGCCCAGGAAGTACCCTAGCGAATCCACGTTATAGGTGATTTTCTGGCCGTCGTAGATGCACGAGTTGGTGCCCGTGCCCAGAATGGCCGCAAAGCCCGGCTGGTGGCCCAGCAGCGCGCGGGCGGCGGCCAGCAGGTCCTCGGTCACCTCTGCCTTGGTCACGTTCGGGAACTGGTGGCGCAGGGCGGCGGCAATCACCTCGGCCTTGGCGGGGCTCGATACGCCGGCGCCGTAGAAATAAACCTCGCGCACCGCGCCCTGGGGCAGCGTGTCGGGCAGGTTTTTTTCGAGCGAGGCAATGATGTCCTGCGTGTCCACAAAGTCGGGGTTGTAGCCTTCCGTGTTAAAGTACACGCGCTGGCCCGCATCGGAGAGCTGGCACCAGCTGGTTTTGGTCGAGCCGCCGTCGGCAATAAGTATCATACAAATAAGAGAAAAAAGCTGGGAGCGAAGCCGCGAAAATAGCGCCCGCCAGCTAAGCCCGCGCCATAAAGTTGCCGCCCGCGCTGCGGGTTCCCGCAAACTGGGCCGCCAGCGGCTTTTTGCACCCCTGCCGCAAGCCGTCGGCTCCTTCGCTAGCCTAGTGGGCCAGGGTTAAGGTAGAAGGCGTTGGCGCCACGGTGGCCTGCGACGAGGGCAGCAGGTCAATCCAGCCATCCTCACTCACCACAATGGCCAGGCAGGGGTAGGGCGAAGAGCTGGTGTAGCGCACGGCCGAGTTGTAGCGGGCACCGCGGCTGCTGTCGCCCTTTTCGGTGGCCTGCCCGTCGAGAATTACGCCGATGGCGTAGCACACGCCAGTGGGCTCGATGAGCACCGCCCCGTCGATGCTGCTGGCTTGGCGCAGCACGGGCGGCGTCATGGGCCGGGGCACCACCCGGAAGCACTGGCGGCGCAGGCGCTCGGCCTCGGGCTTGGCGCCGGCCGTGATGCAGAGCATGGTACCGTGGCTCTGGTTGGAGGCTTCGAGGGCCAGCTCCCAGAGGTATTCCACATTGTCGTCGTCAATCTCCGGAAAAACCTGCCGGATAACGCGGGCAAAATTATCGGCCTGCACCTTGCCCTGAGGCAGGCGCGGCGTGTTGCTCACTACCCGCATGAGGGTATGGCCGGCGTGGCGCAGCTCCCAGCCGTAGTGGTTGGTGAAGTGCACGGTGGCCAGCGGCTCGTACTGCGGCGAGTTTTCGGCTACGGGGTGCCCTAGCCCAAACACGTGCGCGGCATCCGACACCAGGCCCGTCGAGCCTTCGGTAAGCTCCAATAGCTTGCGGATGGAGCGGTGGTCGCGCAGTGGCACGGGCGTTTCCAGAGTCAGCACTGGCGCAATGGCCGGGTGCTGGCGGCGGCCCAGCAGCATGGTGCCGCGGCCCTCGTCGCCCTCGTGGCGCAGGGCGGCCACGCCCAGGCAGGCATCGTAAAGGCCGTGGGCGCTGCCGGGCGAGATGCGCAGCATCAGGCGGCGGCCAGCGCCGCGCAGCACCTCGTTGTAGTCGCGGTCCAGCACCGGCTGCTCGTTGTCGGCGGTGTCGGCCTCGCGCAGGGCGCGGGTGCACTCGTGCAAAAATTCGAGCACCGCCGCGTGCGGCAGCGAGCATGGCCGATTGGCCCCCGGCTTGCCGGGCAGCGTATAGTACGAATTGTAGGTATCGGCCGCCAGCTGCACAACGACGACCACCAAGTACCCGTTGAGGCTGAGCGGCGTGGAGCAGAAGCAGCGACGGTTTTCGCCGCGCTTGGCCACCACTTCCTGCAGTACCTGGTCGGTGGCCTTGCACACCAGTTCATACCAGTGCTGCTTTTCCATGCGGTCGTGGTCCTGCGGGTGCAGGTGGTACACGTTGTCGCGCGGGCTCAGGTCGCCGGCCTCAAAAGAAGCGGCCAGGGTCTTGATGCCACCAAACTCGGCCGGGGTATAGCGCAGGCTGGTGGGCTCCACCACTACGCTCTGCGGGTCGTCTTCCTCGCGGCCCGAAGCCAAGCCCAGCAAGAAAACCTCAGGCCGCAGATTGCGGTCGAGTAAATTAAAAATACCTTCGGCAAAGAGCTGAGCCGAAACGCGAAACAAGCTTTGGTGTTCCCACATAGGTGGCAGTCGGGGGGCGATGGGGCGATGGCCGCCAGGGCCGAAAGGGCCACCCACGCGTACGCGGGCAGCACTGGCTAGCCCTGCATACGCAAAAAACCAAGTAATAGCTGAGTGGCGGCGGGCAAAATCAACCATTTTCCTCAACTTCATCGTAACTTCGGGCTACTGCCCGCCGGCACCTCTCACCACCTAGCGCCCTGGCCTATGCTCTTCGTTGACATGCTCTTTGTGATGGTGGTGGCGCTGTCCTTCATTCCCATCATGACCGGCTACTGCGCGGCCTCGCGCGGGCGCTCCTTCTGGCTGTGGTTTGCGCTGGGCTGGCTGCTGCCCATCGTGTCGTTTCTGCTGCTCTTCGCCCTCATTGCGCGCGACGAGCTTGACCCCGGCCGCCAGCTGCTGCGCGAAGCCCGCCAGATTCTGAAGGAAGCAGAAAAGGTTAATGGGTAGCAATTGGTAAATGACCAGTGACAAATGACTAACGATGCGCGGTGTTGAAAGCCGCACGCAAGTCATCTGTCACCAGCCATTAGGCACCAATTATTTTTTCAGCGGGTCGTGGCCCCAGTTCATGAGCGAGTAGCGCCAGCGCGACGTTTTTACGTCTTTCTTGTCATCGGGGCCCTGGGCCGAGTGGCGGCTTACGTAGCTGTGCACCTTGTGCATGTGGGCTTCGTCGGCGGGCGTGAGGTCGGCCTTTTTCTTGTGCAGAATCTCCACAATGCGCTCGCCCGAGTGGTGGCCGATGCTTTCGCCATCGCCGCTGGCCTGGCCCACCGATTTCGACTCGTCGGTTTTCAGCCATTTTTCCAGCTCGCTGGCCGTCATGTTCACATCGTGTTTGAAGGAGGTGTAGATGTCCTCGTCTTGGTCGTTGGTAGCGTGCGCCTTAGCCATGAGTAAGTGTTGTTGAAGGGTGAGATGGCAAGTTTTACTGCTCGCCGCTAAGTCAGGTTGCCGGTAAGTAGCGCGAAGCTTTTGCTTCGTGCGCGAGCATAGCGAGCATTCGGGGCCGGACGACCCTAGCGGCCATGCTCGCTACACTCGCGCACGAAGCGGAAGCTTCGCGCTACTAGGTCGCATCGCCGGGCTGCTTGCTAGCTGCCAGCCACCACCGCACGCCGGCCGCCGCCCAGGCGCCGGTGCTGAAGCAGCCCTGCAGCAAATAGCCGCCGGTGGGCGCCTCCCAGTCCAGCATTTCGCCAGCCACGAAGGTGCCGGGGCGCCGCCGCAGCATCAACTGCGCATCAACTTCCGCCAGCGGCACGCCGCCCGCCGCCGAAATGGCCTCGGCCAGCGGCCGCAGGCCCGCCACGGGTATGGGCAAGGCCGTGAGGCTGGCCAGCAGCTCGGCGCCGGGGCTAGCCAGCTCACGCAGCAGTGTGGGCACCGGTGCCTTCAGGCTGAGGGCGTTGGCCAGAAAAGCGGGCAGCGAGGTACCTGGCCGGCGCTGGGCCAGCCGGCGCGCCAGTTCGGCGGGCGCTAGGTCGGGCTTCAGGTTGAGGAGCAGGCTAGCGGGGCCGCCCGCCGCTAGTGCAGCCCGCACCTGGGGCGTGAGGGCGTACACGGGTGTGCCCTCCAGGCCGTAGTCGGTGAGCAGTATTTCGCCGCGCACGGTATGGCCACCGCAACTGAGGGCAATATTCTTGAGCGGGGCGCGACCCACTTTCTCCCGGAAAAAGGCCGACCACGCTACTTCGGCGCCGCAGTTGGCGGGCTGCCAGGGCTGGCTAGCCACGCCGAGGCTAGCCAGCCGCGGCACCCAGTGGCCGTCGGAGCCGGTCTGGGGCCAGCTGGCGCCCCCCAGGGCCAGCACGGTGGCGGCTGGCACCAGGGTAAATTCTTCACCCGAGACCTCATTTAGCAGGCGCAGGCCGGTTGTGCCAACAAAGCCTAGCCAGCGGTGGCGTATGTGCAGCTCGACCCCTAGCGCAGCCAGGCGGCGCAGCCAGGCGCGCAGCAGGTCGGCGGGCTTGTGCTGAGTTTCCGGAAACACGCGCCCGCTGGTACCCACAAAGGTGGCAATGCCCAGGTCGGCGGCCCAGCGGCGCAGGTCGCCGGGGGAGAAGTGCGCCAGCAGCGGCCCAAAAAAGGGGCTAGCCGCACCGTAGCGGCCGGCGAAGGCCGCCGCGTCTTCGCCATTAGTGAGGTTGAAGCCGCCGTGGCCGGCCACCAGAAACTTGCGGCCCACGGTGGCTTTCTGCTCAAAAACCCGCACGCGCAGCCCGCTCTCGGCCAGGCGCTGGGCGGCCAGCAAGCCGGCCGGGCCGCCGCCTAGTATCGCCACCAGCGGGGCTTTCGACGAAGAAGAATCAGGCTTCACGCCTCAAAGCTAGCTCCGCCGCCCCGGCAACGGCCTGCTAAGCTGGCCCGTACCCTAGGGTTATGACTTCTTACGGAATCCTCATCGGCCTGAGCTTGGCCGTTATCCTGTCCTACCTGTTCAACCTGGCCTCGCGGGCCACGCGGGTGCCCTCGGTGCTGCTGCTGCTGCTTACCGGCATAGGGCTGCGGCAGTGGGCCGAGTACCAGGATATCAGCTTCCACGTACCCAAGACACTGCTGGAGATATTTGGCATTATCGGACTGATAATGATAGTGTTGGAGGGTGCCCTGGATTTGCGCCTGAGTCGCGATAAGATACCGCTCATCCGGCGCTCGTTCTTCGCAGCGGCCCTGATGCTGGTGGCCCAGGCTGCGGCCATCGGCGGGCTGCTGCACCTGTGGCTAGGGGCCAGCTGGCAAACCTGCCTGCTCAATGCCGTGCCGCTGGTAGTGATTAGCAGCGCCATCGCCATCCCGAGCGTGGCCAGCCTCACGGGTGAGAAGCAGGAGTTTATTGTCTACGAAAGCACATTTTCGGACATCCTGGGTATCATGCTGTTCAACTTTGTGGACCAAGAAGATTTTTACCAGGGCCAGGGCCTGCTCACGTTTGGGCGCGGGGTGGTGCTCATTCTGCTGGTGGCGGTGTTCAGCACCGTTATCTTGAGTTTTTTGCTGGGCCGGCTGCGCGAGCACGTCAAGTTTTTCCTGCTTTTTGCTTTTTTGATTCTTATTTATAGCCTAGCCAAGCAGCTGCACCTCTCGTCGCTGCTGCTGGTGCTGGCCTTCGGGCTAGCCGTAAACAACGCCGACCTGCTGCTGGGCTGGCTGCGGCTGCGCACCGGCTGGCGCGGCTTCACGGCCGAAGACCTGGCGCCCGATATCCACCAGCTCAAGAGCATTACCGCCGAATCGGCGTTTCTCATTCGCACGTTCTTCTTCCTGCTCTTCGGCTATTCCATCACCCTAGCCAACCTCGTGAACTGGCAATTGCTGGCGCAGGGTGTGCTGATAGTGGCCGTGCTCACGGCGCTCCGTTTTCTGTACCTGCGCTACGTGGCGCGCACCGACCTGCTACCCGAGCTTTTTATTGCTCCTAAGGGCCTCATCACGGTGCTACTGTTCTACAGCATTCCGACCCAGCACATTCTGGGCGATGTGAGCGAGAATATCCTGTTCGTAGTTATTCTGCTCACCAGTATTCTGATGATGATAGGGCTGATAATCAGCCACCAGAAGCCCACCGCAGCGATAGAATTTTGAGCAAGTAGCTCGGCCTCGCAGAGGCCAGGCTATCTTACGCCTGGCCTTCCTCGATTAGCTCGCGGCGGTACCTGGCCAGGATAGTAGCTTTTATGATGAAGCCCAGGTAGTTGCCTTCGTCGTCGCACACGGGCAGGGCGGTGCTGTCGGTGCGCTCAAGCAGGTCGAGGCAGTGCTCTACGCTGTCGGTGGCGTGGATAACGGCCACCGGGTTTTGCATTAGCTCGCTGACTTTTGTGGTGGTGTAGTGGGCGCCGTCGAAGAGCGTATCGCGCACCATGTCGAGGCTGATAATACCGCGCAGCTTGCCGCTCTGGCCCACTACCGGAAACACATTGCGATGTGCGTGCCGAAATACCTCCACCAGCTCGCCGAGCGTGGCGCTGGGGCGCAAAGTCAGAAAATCGGTATCGAGCAGGCGGTTCAGGTCAAGGCGCGAGAGCAGGTCGCGGTCGCGGTTGGCGTACACATCCACCCCCTTATTCGTTAGCTTGCGAGTGTATACCGAGTAGGGTTCGAAGTGCTTGGTAATGAGGTAGGAAAAGCTCGTGACAAACATCAGGGGCACAAACAAAGCGTAGCCGCCCGTGATTTCGGCAATCAAAAAGATGGCCGTGAGCGGCGCGTGCACCACGCCCGCCAGCACGCCGGCCATGCCCAGCACCACGAAGTGCACCTCGGGGATGGCCACTAGCCCCGTCATATTCACAAGCCTGGCAAAGAGAAAGCCGCCCAGCGCCCCAGCCACCAGCGACGAGCCAAACATGCCACCGTTGCCGCCCGCGCCCACCGTGATGCTGGTGGCCACCACCTTCATCGTCATCGTGAAAAACACCAGAATGAGCAGCAGCCACACGTTGTTATCGCCGTACACCGAGAACAGGCTGCCATCGGTGAGGTCCTGGGCTTTGCCGGCCAGCAGCTTTTCTACCACGTTGGTGTAGCCCTCGCCGTAGAGCGGCGGAAACAGGAAAATAAGCCCGCCCAGCGCCGCGCCGCCCAGCAGCACCTTCTGCCAGCGCAGGCCCGGCCAGCGTTCCCAGAAGTGGTCAAACCAGTGGTAAGTGCGTATCATGTAGACGGATAGCAAGGCCATCAGCAGCCCCAGCACCAAGTAAAACGGCACCGTGTCGACCACCCACGAGTTGGTAATGAGCGCAAACGGCTGGCCCGCGTACAGCGCTTTCGACACCACCGTAGCCGTGGCCGAGGAGATGAGCAGCGGAATAAAATACTGCGCTGGCAGCTCCATCAAAATAGCTTCCACCGCAAACAGCACGCCCGCGATGGGCGCGTTGAAGATGGCTGCCACGCCCGCCGCCGCCCCGCACCCGGTGAGCAGGCGCCGCCGCCGCCGCCCCGCCCGCAGCACCCTGGCCGCGTTAGAGCCAATGGCCGCGCCCGTCACCGAAATGGGTGCCTCAGTGCCCGCCGAGCCGCCAAACGACACCGTGAGAAACGCCGTAATCAACTGTGAGTACAGCTTGGAGCGCGGCACGATGGCGTTCTCCCGCGCCGTGTTGTAGATAATCGGGCCAATGCCCCGACCCAGGTTTCCGCTCAGCAAATACTTGGTTACCAGCACCGTGAGGGTGATGCCGATAATGGGATAGATGGAAAGCGCAAACACCCGATTGGGTTCCGTCACGGCCGAAGCCAGCCGGGCCTGCTGCCAGTGCACGGCCGTTTTGAGCCCCACCGCCGCCAGGCCAGCCAGCACGCCCACCAGCCCCGCCAGCCACACCACGTATACGCGCTCGCTCACGTGGCGCAACCGCCACAGTAAGAAGGGGTTCAGCAGACGGTGAACGAGGCTTTTCTGCATAAAAAAGACGTGAGTGGGGGCAACCAGTACGGGTAGGTGCGGCTGGCATGCTGAACGCAGGGTAGCATCTCGCGTGGGGTACTAAACCCTTACGCAAAGATTACTGCCCCGCGCAAAATGCTGCCCTGCGTTCGGCATGGCGGCCGTTTTTTATTGCCACCCGCAAAAACCTTACCGCGCGCAGATGCCGCGGTAGGGGCAGTACTCGCACTTGGCCAGGTCGTCGGTTTTGCGGATAGGCTCTTCGGGGTCGAGCATGCGGCGGGCCAGCCGCGCAATAAGCTCGGCGCTGGCTAGTAAAAAGTCGGGCTCGCCGGTGCCTTCGGTGATAAAATCGAGCGGGGCCGAGAGCAGGCCCTCGTCAATTTTGCGCAGGCTCATAATGGCCGCTTCCGAGCCGGGCGGCGCGGGCTGGCTAGGGTCGCTTTCCAGCATGAAGCGGTAGAGCCAGAGCTGGCGCACCTTGTCGGCGCCGCTCGATGACTCGGTGAGTAGGCGCGCCACGGTGTCGGCGGAGCTCAGGGGTTTTTGAGTGCCGCGCAGGTTAAGCTCGCGGCGCTCCACGAGGCCGGTTTTGTAGTCGACCACCCGGCGGCGACCGTCGGGCAGCGCGTCGATGCGGTCGGCGCGGCCCAAAATGCGCACCGGCAGCGTGGTGGCCCGGCCCGGCACCTCGGCAAACACGGTGGCGACCATCGGCTTTTCCTGGGCCGCGATGCGCAGCGGCAGCACGCCCGGCTGGCCCGGCAGGCTTTCCAGGTATTTGCGAATGAGGCGCGTGGCCACCTGCCCCAGCACGTGGTTGAGGCCATCGTCGGGCCGGGCCTGGCGCTCTTCGCCTTCTTGGCGCAGCTGGCGGGTGACTTCGGCCGGTACTTTCTTTAGAATATCGGGGATGTCGGCGGCCGTGAGCTCGCGCTGCTCTACCTCAAAGGGCTTCAGTAAGTGCTCCAGCGCATCGTGCACCACCGTGCCGAAGCCGTCGGCCCCGAGCGCTTCTTCCACCTCCTCGTTTTCCTGAAACCGGGCTAGCCGCGAGAAGTAAAACTTGAGCGAGCAGCTGATAAACTCATTCAGGGCCGAGGGCGATAGGCCGCGCTCGAGCACACCGCGCAGGCCGGTGAGCATGGCCTCGTCTTTTTGCAAAACCAAGTCGCCGAGCAGCGCTTCGCCCTCGGGAGGGGCTAGCCCGGCGGGCACCTCCACCAGCTTGTCTTCCAGCACCAAATCCGGGTTCTGGGCGGCCAGGTCAAACTCAATCTGGCGCAGAAAGCGGCTGCGCTCGCCGGTGCGCACGCCCTCGGCGCCGGGCAGCACGTGCACCAAATCGACGCGGCCGGCGCGCTGCAAAAGGCGCCAGAAATTGTAGGCCGCGTTGGCCTCGGCATCGGCG
>Ga0160427_10001463_pt1 | contig 14483 bp, 19 predicted proteins | sample SolpanmetagenomL_FD_108194 | JGI IMG/M metagenome (GOLD analysis project Ga0160427, IMG submission 108194) | Solar panel surface microbial communities from Lawrence Berkeley National Laboratory, California, USA - L | ecosystem: Engineered > Built environment > Solar panel > Unclassified ...
AAGTTGATCAAGCGCCAGATGTACGGGCGGGGATCATTTGAAACGCTCCGTCAACGTGTTTTGTTCGCGAGCTGACATGCTGCACGGAATCAACGGAAGAACCGCAAAACTGGGTCACCCTCACTTGGGCCTCGAATACTGTTGCGCTTGATCGGAAGGGGTCTCGAGCCGGCCAGGATTGAACGGAGGGTCTTGGATGACCAAAGTTGCCAGCAGGCTTGTCGGCTCGAGTGGGAGTGACGAACCAAGCGTCCCACAACTTGACTCAACACACAAAGTTGCCAGCACCGGCAGCACTACTTTTCGGCGAGGGCCATGGGACTGGACCTGTTAGGCTGACGGGCAAGATGGCTGATCTGCACAACGGCGTGCCCCCAACTTCTGGACTCTTGGCCTCTGTGCGCAGTTTCTTTTCGGAACTGAGTCCAGCAGAGGGCCGGTTGGCACGGGTCTTGCTGGACGACCCAGCCTTCATCTTGACGGCATCGGCGCAGACCTGGGGTGAACGGGCGCAGGTCAGTGCAGCGACCGTGGTCCGATTTTGCCGGACGATGGGGCTGAAGGGACTGGACGATTTCCGGTTGAAATTGGCGGTAGAACTGAGTGGTACTGTGCCGACCTTAGCCTCGGGGATTGCCCAGCAGGTTCTGCAAGCCAACATTCAGGCCCTGAGGGAAACGGTGGACTTGCTCGATGTCGGAGCGATCGACCGGGCCGCTCATGAACTGGCTCAGGCTTCTCAGATTGAATTCTTCGCTTTTGGCCTGAGTACACCGATTGCCCTTGACGCTGCGTACCGTTTCCAGAGAATGGGCTTTCCGGCAAATTACCAGATGGAATCGCATATGCAGGCTGTGAGGGCGGCTTCGCTCCGGCCAGGAACCGTGGGTTTCGTGATCTCTCACTCGGGACGGGCCCCCGAAGCTCTAGATGCCCTCCGAACGGCACGTGAGTTGGGTGCCACCGTGATTGGTCTGACCTCCTCACCGCGTTCACCCCTGGCCCTCCAGGCTCAGATCGCCCTGATTGCTGCGACCAGTGAAGCGCAGGTGCAGGCTGAATCCCTCTCGTCAAGGATCGCTCATCTGGCTATGGTCGATATCCTCTGCGCGGCCCTGTCCGAACTGCGGCCCACCCAAACTCAGGCGGCCTTGCAGCTCTCGCGGCAAGCTGAGGCGACGTTACTGCGCCGTCTCGAACGCTAAGCGGGTGATGCTCAGCAGTTCGGTGTGAATGAGGTCGTTGCTGGCCACAAGGGAGCCGTTCCACCGATACGCACCGCCGTCCATATCGGTGACCTGCCCTCCAGCTTCCCGGACCAGCAGAAGACCGGCAGCGACGTCCCAGGCAGACAACTTGGTATCCCAATACCCGTCTGTGCGCCCAGCCGCCAGAAAGGCCAGACTCAGCGCGCTGCAGCCGAGTCGTCTGACGGGAAGACCACGCGCGGTCAGATGCAGAAAAGGCCGCAGCAGTTGAGGACGCTGCGCGATGTCGCGGGGAAAGCCGGTACCGAGCAGAGCAGGCGTTTCCAGAGTGGCACGCCGGGAGACTTGCAGAGGAACATCGTTTAGAAAGGCTCCGCCACGGCGAACAGCAGTAAAGAGTTCGTTCGTGAGCGGATTCAGAATGACACCGACCAAAGGCTGTCCCCACTCGATGTAAGCGACAGAGACGCAGCTGAGCGGCAGACCGCAGGCGTAATTCTGGGTTCCGTCCAGCGGGTCGACAATCCAGCAGGAAGCTGTTTCGAGTGGGGCAAGCGCCTCCTGATCCTGCGAAGAACTTTCCTCGCCCAGCAAGGTGTGGTGGGGATAGGAGTGGCCAATCACAGCTTGAATGGCGGCCTGGGCCTGGAGATCCACCTGGGTGACGAGGTCAGCTGTATGGGTTTTGGAGCGGATTTCCAGGGGCTGGTCGCGGTAGATATTGTGGATCTCACCGGCAGCCTGAGCGGCCTGAACGGCCGTCTGGAGCAACTTCTGCAGGGCAGGGCTTGAAAATGAATGTCCGGACATGGCATGACCTTACTGCTCGATTGTCATGTCGTTTCACTTTTCCAAGTTGAGTGAAACGACATGACAATCTGATGACGCTCCAGTGACACAACACTGACGTGCAGTCCTTAAGGTAAGCGTGCTGCATAACACCAAACAGAAGTAAGGAGCGCCATGATCGAAGTTGAGGACCTGTGCGTCGCTTACCATGGCAGGTCGGCACTGCACGAGATCAATCTTGAATTCGGCTCCGGATTTACGGCCATTATCGGACCGTCCGGAGCTGGAAAATCGACGTTGATGCGCACCCTTAACGGCCTCGTTCCGCGCAGTTCGGGACGCGTCCTGCTGGACGGTCAGGTGCTCGGCCGTCCCGGTAGCGCCGTTCTGCGGGCGCAGCAACGCCGGATGGGAATGGTCTTTCAGCAATTCAACCTGGTCCGCCGGCTGACGGCCCTGGACAATGTTCTTCTCGGCTGCTTGGGCCGGCAACATCCGGTGCGCGGCGCGGTGGGCTGGGCCTCCAAAGCCGACCGCGCGTTCGCGCTGCATCTCCTTGAACGGGTTGGCCTGAGTGAACAGGCCTGGAAGCGCGCTGATCGACTTTCTGGAGGGCAACAGCAGCGGGTGGGCATTGCCCGTGCTCTGGCCCAACAGCCACGCGTGATCCTGGCCGATGAGCCGATCAGTGCGCTTGACCCACGCAGCTCACACGAGGTCATGACCATCTTGCAAGACATTCAGGAACGCGACGGCATCGCCATCATTGCCAACCTCCACTTTCTGGACACCGTTCGCGAGTACGCCGGCCGGGTGGTCGCGCTCAAGGCCGGACGCCTGGTCTTCGACGGCCATCCCAGACAGCTCGACCGTGACCTCACCGCCGAGCTGTATGACCATAGACCTGCTCCTCTTCAGCCCACCGAAGGGCCCGTCCGCCTGCCCGAACTCGCCTCTGCCTGATCTCTAAAGGAGTTCCTGATGCGTCCATTCCTGCTCACCACCCTGGCCCTGTCTGTTCTGTCTGCCGCGTCGGCACAAAACCGTGCAGGCTGGCCCACCACCCTCAACTTTGGAGCCATTCCGACGGAAGGTTCGAGCGCGGCGCAAGAGCGCTTCCAGCCGCTGTTCGATTATCTGGAGAAGACGCTGGGCGTGAAGGTCAAATCCTTTATCGGCGCGGATTACGCAGCGGTGATTATCGCCATGCAGAACAAGCAACTCGACGCGGCTTACTTCGGGCCGAAATCCTACATCGAAGCGGCCGACCGTGCTGGAGCGCAGGCGCTCGTCCGTGACAATGCCATCCAAGGCGGCACCGGCTACCAATCGGTGATCATCAGCAAAGCAGGCGGCACCATCAAGACCCTGGCGCAGGCCAAAGGCAAAGACTTCGCGTTCGTTGACCCCAACAGCACCAGCGGTTACCTGGTGCCGCTGGCTCACTTCGTACTGGACATGAAGGTCAAGCCCGAAGAGTATTTCAGCCGCGTCACCTTCGCCGGATCGCATGAAAACGTGATTCTGGGCGTCCTGAATGGAACCATCCCAGTTGGTGCCACGAACAACCTCGACCTCGACCGCGCCGTCGCGAAGGGAGCGGCGAAGTTGACTGACTTCAATGTGCTCTACACCAGTAAAGTACTGCCCTCGTCGCCGATCGCCGTGCGTAAGGACTTGCCCGCGAGCTTCAAGAAGGCCCTGAAAGACGCGCTGCTCAACTTCAACGATCCGAAGGGCCTGGATCAGCTGCAGCTCAAGAGCCTCGTTTCCGCCAACGACAGAGACTACAACTCGATTCGCAAACTCAATGAAGTGACCAAAGCTGCCAACAAGTAAAGCGTTCCGCATCCCTGAGAGGGAGGGTTCGCTTCGCCTCTCTCTCCTCGCTGTTTCTATGAGGATTACAGATGCTGCATTCGACCCCGGCTCACGCCAAGCCTCCTCTCGAAATCCGCCGCCGGGCCTGGGGGCAGTGGTTCACCTGGGCTGCCCTGCTGCTGCTGATCGGGCTTTCCTTCCCCGGCAGCGAAGTGAATCTGCAAACCCTCGGTGGTGGCCTGGGAAACAGCTGGCACTACCTGTTCGGTTCGCCGGACCGCCCCAACAGCGGCTTTTTTCCACCGGACTTCAGCAAATTCAATATTTACCTGATCCAGATGGTTCTGACCATCAAGATGGCTGTGCTGGGAACAGTCGGTGCGGTGATTCTGGCGCTGCCCCTGAGCTTCCTGGCCGCCCGCAACACCACTCCGCACATCGCCGTCTATCACGCTGCGCGGCGCTTGCTTGACTTTCTGCGCGGGCTGAACGAGTTCGTGCTGGCCCTGATTTTCGTGGCGGCGGTGGGCCTGGGTCCGTTTCCAGGCATTCTGGCGCTGGTCTTTCACACGACCGGCATTCTGGGCAAACTGTTCGCCGAAGGCATCGAAGACCTCGACGAAGGTCAGGTCGAAGCGGTGCGGGCGACCGGTGCCCACCCCTGGCAGGTCATGGGCCGGGGCGTGTGGCCGCAGATCGTGCCGCATGTGCTGTCCATGAGCGTTTACCGCTTCGAGTCCAATATCCGCGCCGCCACCGTGCTGGGCCTGGTGGGTGCCGGCGGCATCGGATTTTACATCACTGAAGCCATTCGCGGCTTCGATACGCGTGCAGCCTGCGCCATTCTGATCGTTATTCTGGTGACTGTTTTTCTGATCGACTTTCTGAGCGCCAAGCTGCGCGCGAGGCTGCAGTGACCGCCGCTCCAGAGTCTGCCCTGGCCGCCTCGACACTGAGCGTGCTGTGCCGCGCTCCAGCAGAGCAAGTCAAAGAATGGGCCGAGTCGCGCCTGGAAAGGCTCGAACCGCTGGGGATTCACGTCGAGCGGAACGCGACGGGGCTGGTGTTGCTGCCGATGCAGGACACCGTGCGCGGCGGGCCTTTTTTGCTCGGTGAAGTTCTGGTCGCTGAAGCACTCGTGCAAGTCGGCAGCGCGCGGGGCTACGCCGCTGTCCTGGGCCGTGATCTGGAGCAGGCCCTGGCGGTAGCGCTCCTGGACGCCGCCACTCAGCTTCCGGAGCAGGCTGCCGACATTTTAGAGCTGGTGGATCAGCAACGCGGCGTTCAGGAAGCCAGTGACGCAAAGTTACTGCGTGAAGTGGAAGCGACCCGCGTGGAAATGGAGACCTTTTGATGCCTGTGCCTGTTCAGACCGCTGCCGGACGACGCAACCAGGAGACCTTCACGGCCCTGCTGAACGCCATGAGTCAGCCGGGCGCCGTGCAGCTGCTGCACGGCGGCGCGGCATTGACGCAGATTGCCGCTGCCTTGCTGGACCTGGAAGTCAGTGCTTACACTGCCGATGAGACCTTACAGCCTTGCCTGCGGGAAACCGGTGCAGCGCTTAAGCCTGCGCGTGAAGCTCAGTATCTTTTCTTTTCTTCCCTGGACGCCGATGCCCTCGGTGCGGTCGGCAGTGCCCAGGTCGGCAGCCCCCTCAATCCGCATCAGGCCGCCACACTGGTCGTTTCCGTTCGGCTGAATGCCGGTGAAGGGCAGCTGTGGAGCCTGACGGGTCCGGGGATTCCAGGTGAAGCGGCCATCCAGGTCGGTGCACCTGCGGCGCTCCTTGATGCCTTCCTGACACTGCGTGAGCGGCAAAACTTCCCGCTGGGATGGGACGTGTTCCTGATCGACGGACTTCAGGTCGTCGGTTTACCCAGAAGTACCCGGATTCGGGTCCTGGCGGTGGCCTGAATGGCTTACGTCGCGGCCCGCGGAGGCGAGCAGGCCATTCAGAATGCTGAAGCGCTGGCACTGCGCCACCTGCAAACGGTTCGGCCCGAAGACATCGCTTGGGTGGAAGAACACCTCAGCTTGCTGGTCGACCGGGTCATGGGCGAAGGGTCGCTTTATGCGCCTCAACTCGCCGCTCTCGCTCTGGCGCAGTCAGGAGGTGATCTCGCTGAGGCGGTCCTGCTGCTGCGTGCTTACCGCAGCACCCAGCCCCGGATCGCCCTGGCTCAGCCGGTCACCGACGCGTCTCTGACAACGGTGCGCCGGGTGTCTGCAGCTTTCAAAGACCTTCCTGGCGGACAGCATCTCGGCCCGACACTGGACTACAGTCACCGCACCCTACGGCTGGAACTGCTCAACGGTACGGCCCTTCAATTGCCTCAAGTTCAGCAGCACCCTCACCCCGCCCCCCGGAGTGCACCCGGAATCGCCGGGTGGCTACGCCAAGACGGCCTGCTCGGTACCTGGCCAGACTCACCCAGCACGGAGTTACCGGACATTACCCGCGATCCGCTGACCTATCCGGCACCGCGAGGAGCGCGGCTTCAGAGCCTGGCCCGCGCCGAGACGGGCGGCCTGCTGGCGCTGGGCTATTCCAACATGGTGGGTTACAGCGGCGTTCATCCGACAGTGGCCGAAGTCCGCCTGGCCCATACGGAAGTTCTGCTGACCCATCCGGTGACTGGAGCACTCTTCAGCGCCGGACGCGCCCGGGTCAGCCGGGCAGAGATCCTGGCACCCCTCCACAGCGAGACCACCGGGCTGAGCCTGGGCATGTGCGGCACGCTCGGCTGGAATGAAACCAAACTCATCGCCGGCGGCGTCCTCGATCTGGCGATGGATACGCCCAATGTTCACCCGGCGCTCAAAGAAGAATTCGTGCTCAACCATACCGAGAGTGTGGAGGCCAGTGGGTTTTGCCTTCATTTCAAACTCCCGCATTACGTGACTTTCGCCTCTGAACTTGACCGGCTGCGCTCGGCGGGAACAGCCCTTCCCTCGGAGGAAGTGACCTCGTGAAACTCGCTGACCTGACCCACGCCCGCACCGATTACAACTACGCCTTCCTCGATGAGCACGCCAAACGCGAAGTGCGCCGTGCCCTGCTGAAAGCCGTGGCCGTGCCCGGATACCAGGTGCCTTACGCCAGCCGCGAAGTGCCCATGGCGCGTGGCTGGGGGACCGGTGGCCTGCAAGTGACCCTGAGCATCATCGGAGAAAGCAGCAGATTGAAAGTCATTGATCAGGGCGCTGACGACAGCGTGAACGCCGCCAATCTCCGGCGTTTCGTGGCCCGCATGACGGGGGTACAGACCACCACAGATGCCCTGGAAGCCACCGTGATCCAGAGCCGCCACCGGATTCCCGAAGAAGAACTGCAGACCGGACAGGTCCTGGTGCTGCAAGTGCCTTTGCCGGACCCCTTCTCGTATGTGGAACCCAGCCGCTCTCTGGCCCGCGAACTGCACGCCGATTCTGATTACGCTCTGCTGTGGCTGCGCCTCTACGAAGACCTGACGCTGCACGGAGAGGTGCTGACTGGAGCCGACCATCCTGTGCTGGTGCAGGGGCATTACGTCATGGCACCTTCGCCCATCCCCCGTTACGACCTGGCGGCGCTGCATCAGGCCCACCACCTGACCCTGCTGTCGGCTGGCCGCGAGAAGCGCCTTTACGCCGTGCCGCCCTATACGGACGTGCTTCCCCTGGCGTTCGACGACGTGCCCTTCCAGATTGAGCGCCAGCAAGGCTGGGTCTGCCAGCAGAGCGGCGCGCAACACGGCTTCATGAACGAAGTTCCGCAGGAAGACGGCCGCTCTTACGTTCTGTCCGATACCGGTTACCTGGAGAAACTGCTTCGGCAAAAGCGCGGGGAGCCGGCCATCATCGGAGCGCGGCGAAAGTCGCAGCAAGACCAGCCGGGGAGCGCTTTATGACGCTGGCGTCTTCGCTTCTGCTGCCCCCGCAACTCCTGCAAGTGGGCGCGCTCCTCGAAGTCAGCGGTCTGCAGATGGTGTACGGCCGCGTCTCCGCTGTGCGCGGCGTGTCGTTCGAGTTGTACCCAGGTGAGGTGCTCGGGATTGTGGGTGAATCTGGCAGTGGCAAGAGCACCGTCTTGCGCCTGCTCAATCTGGAAGAGCGTCCCAGTGCCGGAACCTACCGGCTGGCCCATCATCAGGACCTGTTTGCGCTCTCGCGGCAGGAACAACGCGCCGCGCGGGTGCGGGACATCGGTATCGTTTACCAGAACCCGCATCTTGGGCTGCGGCTGCGGTACTCCTCGAGTGGCAACATCGCTGAGCGCATGCTGACCGCTGGAGAACGCCGATTTCGAGTGCTGCGCGAAGTGGCCAGAGCTTCACTTTCCGCTTCGGAATTTCCCTTGATCCGTATGGACGACCCGCCTCAGGTGCTGTCGGGCGGCATGCAGCAGCGGGTGCAGCTGGCCAAAGCCATCGCCCTTGAACCTCAGCTGCTGCTGCTGGACGAACCGACCACAGGTCTGGACGTCAGTGTGCAGGCGCGCGTGCTTGACACCTTGCGTCACCTGCAATCCGAACGTGCCGTCAGCATGATCATCGTCTCGCACGATCTGGGCGTCATTCGTACTCTGGCCGACCGGGTGCTGGTGATGCGCCACGGTCAGGTCGTTGAGCGCGGACTGACCGATCAGGTGCTCGAAGATCCCCAACACCCTTATACCCAGCAACTCGTTCACGCCAAGTTATGAATCTCAGCGCTACCCCGACCCTTGATCCCACAGCACACGTTCAAAATTCAGCGCTCAGTGAATGGACTCAGCTGGCTGCTGCTGTCACGTTCCTGAACTCCTCTCTCGGAGCCTACAGCTACGTCATGGAGCGCAGTCAGATCGAAAATACTTCTTTGGGAAAGTTCTGCTCAGTCGCGTCGGATGTTCGGATCAATCCAGGCCAGCATCCCCTGGAGCGCCCCACTTCTCACCACCTGACTTACCGTTCTGCGGTCTACGGCCTGGGTGAAGATGACCACGCCTTCTTCTCGTGGCGAGCTTCCCGCCGCGTCGTGATCGGACACGACGTGTGGATTGGACACGGTGCGACCGTGATGGGCGGGCTGACCATCGGCGAAGGTGCCGTCATCGGTGCTGGAGCTGTGGTGACTCAGGACGTCGCACCCTACAGCATTGTGGCGGGCGTACCGGCTCGCTTCATTCGCGAGCGGTTCCCGGCTGAAGTGGCTGAGCGACTCACCCGCCTGGCCTGGTGGGACTGGACCCACGAAGAGTTTCGCCAGCGTCTTCCTTCTTTCCGGGGCGATGTGCTCGCTTTCCTTGCCCTCTACTCCGCTTGAGAGGTTCGTTTATGACTCTGCTCCATGTTCAGCATCTCAGCAAAACCTTTTTCATTCATCACCTCGAGCGGCGCGTGCAGGCGTTCCATGATCTGAGTTTCACTCTGGCTGCAGGTGAACTCAAACTCGTCAGCGGCCACAACGGTGCTGGAAAATCCACCCTGCTACGATGCCTATACCGCTCAGCCCTTCCGAGTGCCGGCAGCGCCTTTTATCAGTCGCACGCGGGTGAACTTGACCTTGCCCGTGCCAACGACGTGGATATCCGCTTCCTGCGGCGCGAGGAGATCGGCTACGTTTCGCAGTTCCTGCGGCCACGTCCCCGGACCAGCGCGCTGGAGGTGGTCATCGAAGGTGCGGGTGGGCGGCTCTCCCGACCCGAAGCGCAAGCTGCGGCCGAAGAACTGCTGAGCGACCTGGGGCTGCGCCACGAACTGTGGACAGCTTATCCCAGCACGTTCTCAGGTGGAGAACAACAAAAAGTCAATATCGCCCGGGCACTGATCCGGCCTCAACGGCTGCTGCTGCTTGACGAGCCGACTGCCTCACTCGACGCCGGAGCCCGAAAAGCCCTTGCGCGGCGTCTTGCGCAGCTCAAGGCCCAGGGCGTTGCGCTACTCGGGGTTTTTCATCATCCGGCCGACGTGCAGAATCTGGTCGACGACGAAGTGCTCGTGGCTGTCGCTGCGGCCCCTTCAGCCGTTCTCAACGGGGTGGCATGATGTGGCTTGAAAACGCAAGAATGATTTTGCCGGACCGCGTGCTGGAGTGCGGCGCGCTGCATATCGCAGACGGAGTCATCACGGAGATCCGTGAAGGGGGAGCACCGACCCAGGCGCTGGATGCCCAGGGCATGACGCTGTTCCCCGGCCTGGTGGACCTTCACGGCGACATGATCGAACGCGAACTCGAGCCGCGGCCCGGCACGCGCTTCGATCACGACCTGGCGCTGCTGGAACTGGACAAACGTCTGGCCAGCAGCGGGGTCACCACAGCGTTTGCGTCGATGAGTTTTGCCGATGGCCTGGGACTGCGCAGTGACAGCCGCGCGCTGGAAATCATTCAGACGCTGGTGGACCGCCGCAAGGTCTTGCTGGTCGATCACCGCATTCATGCCCGCTATGAGGTCTCAAATGTCGATGCCCAGCCGCAAATCCTGGCCTTGATGGAACAGGGACACCTGGACCTCATCTCCCTGATGGACCACACGCCCGGACAGGGACAGTACCGGGATATGGAAACGTATGTCAACTACCTCGCCAAATGGCTGGGGCGGAATGCCGATCATGTGCGCGAGCTGGCTCAGGAGCGCATGAACACCGACAGCGGGCATGTCTGGAGCGTGGGCGCAGAACTGGGCAAAATCGCCTGCACGCGCGGAATCGCCGTCGCTTCGCACGATGACGATACACCTGAGAAAGTCAGACTCGTCCAGGGTATGGGTGCCACCATCAGCGAATTCCCTGTCACCCTTGAAGCGGCTCAAGAAGCCTGTCGGCTCGGGATGCAGGTGTTTATGGGAGCGCCCAATGCGCTGCGCGGCACTTCACACTCCGGAAATATCAGCGCACTGGACGCCCTGGAAGCGGGTGTCCTGCATGGACTGGCCGCCGATTATTCCCCGATGACGATGCTGCAAGCGGCTTGGCGAATCGCCTCTGAGCAGCGCCGGACCTGGTCGGAGGCGGCGGCTTTGGTCAGCACCACGCCAGCAAAAGCGGCCGGCCTTCATGACCGAGGACGGTTGGAGGTTGGTTTACGCGCAGACCTCGTACTGGTCGAAGCCGGGCACCGTCCACGGGTTCGTCTGACTCTTGCCGGTGGCCGCGTGATCTTTCACGACGGCACCCTCTCTGAAGTCAAACAGCCCGCCGGATTCTTCTGATGTCATTTGCACAGCGTCTGGGACTGGCGGTAACGCTCCCTGAACTCAGAGCGCAAGCAGACTGGTTGCTGAGTCAGACACGGGATATTGAGGTTCAGGATATCACCCGTCCAGAAGTGCTTGAAGGAGACTGGCCAGAGCTGGCCAGAGAAATTCGGACTCTCCTTGAGGGGCACTCCGGCCGGCTCGGAATTCACGGCCCATTCTGGCAACTCAGTATTGCAGCACGTGACCCTGCTGTGCGGAAGCTCGTACAGAGGCGGCTATACTGCGGGCTTGATTTTGCCGAGATGATCGGCGCGACCCATATGGTCGTCCACAGCCCCTTCGATTTCTTTGGGCATCCACTCGCCGTGACAAAGTCTAAACTCGATGAAGAACTGCAGCGTGTTCATTCCCTGCTCCAGCCTGTCGTAGAAAAGGCCAGTGACCAGGGGTGCACCCTGATGATCGAGAACATTTATGACCTCAATCCTGCCCCTCTCCTTACCCTGGTGCGCTCTTTTGAAACTCCCTTTGTCCGGCTCAGTGTAGATGTCGGGCACGCTCACCTGATGACGCAGCGTGGAGGCCTGCCCCCACAGCAGTGGCTCACCCAAGCTCAAGAAAGTCTAGGCCACATTCATCTTCATGACAATGACGGCATGAGCGATCAGCACTTGGCTCCTTTACAGGGAACGATACACTGGTCCAGTCTTGTCCGCGCCCTGCGCGATATTCCTGATGACACGCGACTTATTGTGGAAACCAAGGCCCTTGAACTGCCACTTGCTCGCGAATGGATTGAAGCTCAGTCACGGCAAAGTGAGGTAGACAAGGGGATGCGGGCAGATGTGGAGTGAAACCAAAACGCAGGTTCATCGGTTGTGTTGCCTTAACCGCAATGCCGGTAAGTTAAGGGGCCAAGGCGGGATGTCGACGCGGTCAAAATGAAGGATGGACCTCGGCACCGCACTGTTGACCACGGCCCGCGACCAGCCACTTGACCACCAGGGCACCTTCGCTACGAGCCTTGACGCTGCGTTGGTGACGCAAGCGCTTGAAGCGACGCGAACCGCTTCGGCTCGTCGCAGGAGGCTCCCCACAGAACGCGCGGTGTGGCTGATGCTTGGCATGGCGCTCCTGCGCGACCGGTCGATTCAGGCGGTATGCGACCAGCTGCATCTGGTTCTCCCTGCTCACAACGGGAAAACGACCATCAGTTCGGCGGCCTTGGTGCAGGTGCGTGACCGGCTTGGCGTTGCACGCCTCAAATGAAATTGCAAAGGTTTAGTGGAGGCACAGTTCAGGATGGGTGGTTTGCTCCTCGAAGGCCACCGGGGAGCGGTCGCCCAGCGACGAGTGGCGACGCTGCTGGTTGTAAAAGACCTCAATCCATTCGAACACGTCACTGCGTGCCTGGCGCAGGTCAAGTTCGACCTTCAGGGTCGAAAAAAGCTTTCCTGCACATCGTTATCCCAACACTGTCCTTTGTCGCTCATGCTTTGAACCGCATTCAGACGGTCTAGGGCTTGCCGGTAGACCTTTGGCTGTCTCGGTCGGAGTGGTGGAGCAGCCCGGCTTCGGGCTGCCGCCGCTACCTGGCCATGTTTAGCGCCGCCGTGACCAATGGCGTGTGAAGACGGTCGCTCATCGCCCAGCCGACAATTTTTCTGGAGAACAGATCCATGTCCGTGGCCAGATACACCCAGCCCTCCGTCATCGGCAGAGAAGTGATGTCCGTGACCCACTTCCGATTTGGTTGCTGAGCGCTGAACTCCCTGTTCAGGAGATTTGCTGCGATTGGCTGGGTAGATGAGACCTTGGTCGTCACGCGGAACGGCCGCTTGCAGCGAACCCTGAGGTTCGCTGCCTTCATCAGCCGCCCTATACCCTGTCGACTCACCCGCTCTCCCTCATCTGCGAGATCCGCTTGAATTCTCGGGGTCCCGTAGGTTCCTCGGCTTCGCTGATAACTCGCCTGAATTTTCTCGGTCAGGGCGCGATCTTTTCGTGCCCTGGCACTCTCTGGCCTTCCCCACGAGGCGTAATACCCGCTCACACTGACCTCCAGCACCTGGCACATCAGCTCGACCGGGAATTTTTCCTGGTGCTGCTGAACAAAGGCGAAGATCAGCTTTGTTTGGCGAAGAAGCGAGCAGGTCCCATACGGGTGCCGTTCTGCTCAAGACAGGCCACGGCTTTTTTCAAAATATCCCGCTCCTGACGGGTAATTTCCAGTTCGCGCTCCAGGTGCTTGATCCATTCTTCCTGTTCGGAACGTGCAGGTATGCCACGCCCCGTCAACACGGGGCGTCCTGCAGCCTTCTGCACCTCCTGCCGCTTTTTCCAGCGGACAACATCGTGGGGAGGGATGCCGAGGTCGCGGGCGATCTGGGCACAACTTTTGCCCGTGGTTTCGACCAGTCGCACAGCCTCCTGCTCGAATTTAGCGGTGTCGTGCTGCCGAGGGGTCGTCATCTCTCGCTCCAGTCTGAATCAGACTGAACTCTCCCTCCACAAAACCTATCAAGACCACAAGCCACCTGCTGCTCTTCTGTGATCCCGCTGAGGTTAAGTTGCCAGAACCGTCCACAACGACCCGGCCCACCTCTCTGCGCTGCTGGACTACCTGCAAACCGAACACACCAGGTACGAGCGGTGGATACGCGGTGAGGTGAACGGACCATGCCCACCAATCAGCCGCAAGCCCACCTGTAGCTGCAGTGTCGGATGCCGGCAGCAGATCGCCTCCGCGAGCGCGACAGGGCGCTCGAGCGGAGGCAGAGGCGAGTCTACACGTCGTGAGGCACACTCAGGGCGTTTGTGATGGCTTTGACAAGAACAGTCGCACCTGCCAGAGGGACTGGGTCCTGTAAGACGGCGAGTACCAACCAGACACCATATCCCTCAGTTTCCAGATGGTCGCCCTCGCTTGGGAGGGGAACAACAGAATGCAGCGTCATACGCACGAACGCCCGCTCGATTTGCATATCGACAATGTGGTGCCGTGGTACGCGTAACGTCCTCATGAGCCTCCTATTTAGCACGTCAACGTGTTCCACAGGACACGGCAAGGAGCAGGACATATGACGGCTCCGAGGAAGCGCGTGAACAGCCGGGCAATGGGCCAGGGGGGCCGCAGAAGGCCACTGTGCTCAGAACGCCGATCGGCGAGGTCAGCGAAGTAGAGGTTGGTCGTTTGATCACCTGCATGGCCGAGAGTGGTGTGCGAGAAGCCCGTGCTACTGGCCTGCTGCTGGAGCGTATTCGGGGCGGCAAACGTCACGCCACTGACCCTGCTCTGGGAGGACGAGCGTTGGCACCCCACGTCATGCAGCTTACGCAGCAGCTGTGCTGACTCTGGCCGTGACCTGCTCCCGCAAAATCGGTCCAGATGAGAATGGAGTGTCTGGCACACTGAGGGGAGATCTCCCCGGAGGCCAGCATGAAGGGAAAAAAGTTCACCGATGAGCAGATTGCCTTTGCCCTGAAACAAGCCGAAACAGGCG
>Ga0160427_10001465_pt1 | contig 14471 bp, 18 predicted proteins | sample SolpanmetagenomL_FD_108194 | JGI IMG/M metagenome (GOLD analysis project Ga0160427, IMG submission 108194) | Solar panel surface microbial communities from Lawrence Berkeley National Laboratory, California, USA - L | ecosystem: Engineered > Built environment > Solar panel > Unclassified ...
ACGCCGAGTGTCGGGTAGAGTCTCTGTCCGTGCCCGAGAGGGCACGCGCCGCCTTAGCTCAGCTGGCCAGAGCAACGCACTCGTAATGCGTAGGTCCGGGGTTCGAATCCCCGAGGTGGCTCGTTGCAGGCCTCTGACCTGCGGTTTTGTCGCTGACAAGATCGCAGGGCCGGGGCCGGCCCCATTTTTCCCCAACCTTTGGCGGTTGATCCGTCCGTGGAGGTGTCCTAGCGGCTTGTGACGTCTGTCACAGCGAAGGCTGGGCAGGACGGACTCAGGCGTCGCGCGCAGCGCGCTTCTTAGCGTTTGCGCTTCCTCATGCGCGCAGCTGCGCAAGGTCGGCACACGATGTTTGCGCGCCGTTCCGTGGTCGCACGGCTCACCCAGCGCGGGTGACGCCGCAGCCTCAGCTTCTCGCGAGGCGCCTCGACCACCGCGACGGCGGCAGCGGGGTCCGGCACGTAGTCGAAGAGGGCCAGCACATCGATATCTTCGGTGACCTCGACAGCGTCCAGGACAGGTAGCTCATGGTCCACGGCTACCTCCCGATGATATTTTCCAGTCGAATGATATTACTTAGTAGACTCAGCGATCATCAGCTCGTCGATATCGGAACCGTAGCGGCGCCGCAAGACCACTGTCACCGGCCGCTGCAGCGCATGGCTGAAGTTCCTGGACATGCTGACGACTTCACCGGCCTCGATGCGCGGGTTGTCGATGCGCAGCGGGACCACGAGCGGGGTCGTGGCGGTATCGATGCGCTGAGCGGTGCGGTAGCGCCAGAGCTCCACCACGTCAGGGGTAGGCAGCAGCTGATCCCAGGCACGCAGGACGCGGTTGGTGACGTCTGCGGACAGCATGATCACCACCTCGCGCGCGTGTAATAGGTTCGGTCCGCCATCAGGTCCGCACGGGTGACGTTCGCTCAGGCGGTATGGACGGGATGACGAGTCAGATGGCATGAGCGACGTGATCTTGCCCAAAGACTCAGCGAAGGCCACGTGGTCCCTCAAGGACAAAGTGATCATCGCCATCATCATCGCCATTGCGGTAGCTGTGACAATCGGCATCGGTATCGCCGTCTCAGCTAGCTCAGACGGCAGCGGCAGCTACTCCGCTGACGAGCGCGCATCCGCCTGCGCAGAGGCGTCTGCGCGGCAACAGCTCGGCTCGGACCCGAATGTGGCGGCTCGATCCTCGATCGGGGATCTGCTGGACAACGCGCAGACCGCCAGCCAGCTGCGCAGCGACTATGACTGCTGATCGGTCGACGTCTCGGTACTACGCAAGCGCTTCTCCTAGCGAGACGATGTCCAAGCCGTGAACGCGATCTCGCTCTGGGGCGCCCGAGCTGCCTGGCGTGAAGGTCGCGACCGTGTGACCGTGCTCCTGGGTGCTGTAGCGGCGGTCACTATCGCGCTCCTGGCGTGCGTAGCGCTTCCGCCTGCGATGGGGGACGTCATCGATAGCCTCGCCACCTCGACCAGCAGCGGTTCAACTGAGCCAGCAGGAGCCAGTGCCGAGGAGTGCCAGAGCTACGAAGCAGGGGCCGAGATCGGTGATGGGCTATCGACGATCACCGGGCAGGACAGCAGCGACGGCGACTACTACAGGCGGCAGCTAGCTGACCGCTGCTGACGCAGGCCCGCATGGGTGACGTGACTCAGGCGGTGCGAGAGGCACGACGACCTAGAAGGGTGACCAATTCTGATCAGCTCAGGACCAGGGCCGCCAGCGCGGACACGATTCTGCCGAGGGGACGGCACGCTGCCCCTGACACGGGCAGCGTCCTGCCGCCCGGAATGAGGGTGGCGCAGGGGACCGTGCAGCCCCATCATTCCGCCCCGTCCGTGCCCGCTACGGCAGGACAGCCCAGTGCACCGCCAGCGTCCGCACTCCAGGAATTTCTGTTCGGGCTTGTAGTTGTTGTCGTCTTGACGCTCATCATGGGCGGTCTTATTAAGGCGGACTACGAGTCTGGCAGCTCGTCACAGGAGCTGGAGCAGACGGGGCAGAGCTGTGACAGCCTCAGAGCGCTCGACCGCACGACTGACCAGGCGGCGGCCATCGGTATCGGGGCTCCAGACGACTACTACCAGAAGCAGATGGACTACTACGGGTGCTGACCTGTCAAAGCCGGGGCTGAGTTAGGTCCGGCAGCCCCTCGCGCGCTCGTAGCGCGTGCCAGAGGCTGACCAGCTCGTCGGAGGCCTCAGCCACCTGATAACTGAGGTGCGCCTCCCGGATCGTCAGACGCGGGGCTGCCACGACCAGTGACCCGGCTGATAGGTCTCGCTGAAGGGGCAGGCGAGGTCGTGGAAGGTGCCGGTCGGCGTCACCACGTAGAGCGAGACGATCCGGTTTTCCTCGGTCTCGGTGCCGTGGTCACCGACTGCGGTGATGAAGGCCAAGCGGATCTCGGGCTTGTACCGGCCATCGGGGGAGCCGTGGCTCATGTAGTGAACGCTGCGGCCAACGGTGATGGGCTGGGCCATGAGGTGATCTCCTGATCAGTCGTTGAAGGCCTTGAGGGCACGCCGGACGGCGCTGGTGCCGAGCTGACTCATGACCACCCGCAGCTGCGCGTCGGTGGTGACGTCGATGGCGGTGATGGAGCTGAGGCGCTTAGCCAGCTGCAGTAGCTCGCCGAGCGGGGTATCGGGGGAGTCCTGGGAGTAGGGCTCGTTGGCGCTCGGGAGCTGCTGACCCTCCGAGTCGAGAGGTCCAAGCCGTTCAAGCGTCTCGACCAGCTCACGCGCATTCGGAGTCAGTTGTGCCTTGATGCCGTCCTTGTGAGCCTGGCGGTCGCGCTGAGCGCGGTCCGTGGCGTCTGCTGCGAGCAAGAGAGAGATAGCGATTGACCGTGCTTCTGTCGCCTTCAGCTCGAAGGAGGTGTCTCCGGCGATGCTGTTGGCGTCCAGCTCGACGTAGTACTCCCGAGGGTTCACGACGACGATGCCGTCGCTAGCTTGCGACTGGTCGCGGCCAGTGATCGGGGCGTGGAAGTAGGGCAGCGCGCTGACGCCACGGCCTTGGTTGAGCTGCATGCTGGATCTCCTAGATCGGTCGCTATGCCGGGTGCGACGCCGTTGTCGCGGGTCGTGCTGTCCACGCCATCAGAGCGGGGGATCGTGGGGTCGTCTGGAGACGACGAAGCCCCGCTCAGCGAGACGCTGGCGGGGCGTGAGTCGTGCTGATTAGGGGCGAGGTGGGTTCAGCTCGGCAGCGCAGAACGAGCCTCCTGAGGCCGCGTCCAATGCGACTAGACAAGCGGTCCAGGCGATCGCCTCCTCGGCGTCAAGGACCAGCGCCTCAGGGTGGGTCTCGACTCCGTGAGCGGTCCACAGAGCCGCGTCCCAGGAGTGCTCTGGCCAGCGACCGGCGCACCAGCTGTAAGCAAGGTCGCGAGCCACATGCCACGGACCGTGGACGATGACTGCCTGGAGGCGGCGGTGCGAGGTGCCTCGCTGAAGATCCCAGTCCGTGGCGGGGATACCGATCGGGAGCGAGTCGACCAGGACCAGCCAGTGGGCCACCTCAGCGGGGTCGCCGTGGTGGGAGACGGGGAGGGTCACTCGACACGCTCGATCTCGATGATCTGGCCGAGGATCCATCGCATACGATTCTCTACATTATTGCATTCGATAATCCCTTCTATCTGTGGCCATCACTCCCGGGGCATGCGTTAACCGCATCTAGCGCAGTGCGACATAGGTCTGGACTCTGACGGCCGGAGTCATCTTCGACAAAGGGTCCGTGACCTCCTCGCGAGCGTCTTAGCCTGGGAGCCAACGTTGGGAACCGGGTCTGGCAGGAGCCGCTGGCGTGGCTACACGAGCGCGGCTGGTCTATCTTCCCCGCATGCCCACCGACGATGCCTTGAGGCTGTCGATGGGCTGGGAACCGCACGCAGGTGCTTGGCGCCGCCGCGGGGTAGCCAAGAGGGGAAGCCGCCAGGTGGGGGCCGCTCTTGTCGGTGCCGACCCTGGTGAACGTACGAACCGACAGCATGCCCGGTCGTACAAGGGAGAACAGGCCGGCCCCCGGCGAGCCCCGACGGGTAGCCCCTGGCCGACTGGACACGGTCTGCAGCGCGAGGCCAGTGGCGTGTGCTGGTGCGGGCAAGCGGTCCTGACGTGTGAGGCCATGAGTCAATGGGCAGCCCAGCGCCGATCATGGCAGCTCGGCGCTATGTAGCAACCGGTTGGGAGCGGCGGCAGCGCCAACGACATGCAGTCGTGCGCTTGAGACGGCGCGTCGCCGGCTCATTGTGGCAATCCTGCCAGAGAATGGGGTGACCCCAGGAGCGATCATGAGCTGTCCGGCCACTGCCGGCCACCCGACCGGGCATGCCACGCGGCTGCAGCTCGGCCCGCGCAACGACGCCCGACCCTGGCCCGCCCTGGGGCGCTTACGGTGACGGCAGAGGCTGTCCAGCACGCTGCGGCTGCGCTGGGAGAGCACGCGTGGCTCACGCAAGCCCTCAGAGGAGCGGCTCGAGGTCAGGCGTCTTCCGTGGAGACCTTCTTGCACCACGTAGCCCCCCCGGTGCCGATCAAAGGCACTTCGGCTACCTGCAGGACGCACTTCGTCGTCTGCGGCTCGGACGGCAAGCCGCGCGTGGAGGAGCTCACCCACAGGCTCGCCGGGGAGGTCACCGACTTCTGCATCCCTCGGTCACGGATCGAAGAAGCAGCCCAAGCCTTCGCCAAGCACGGCTCAACGCTGCCTTTTACGCGTCTCCAGGAAGAAGCGCGCGGCCTGTTCACCTCGCTGAAAAACAGCGGCGAAGGTGGGGAGCTGCTCCTGTACATGCTCCTAGAAACCGTTCTGCGGGTGCCGCAGGTGCTGTGCAAGATGCCGTTAAAGACCAGCGCACAGATGCACGTGCACGGCGCCGACGGCGTCCACGCCCTTGCCAAGGACGACGGCGGTCTGGCGTTGTACTGGGGTGAGTCCAAGCTCTACGCCGATGTAGCCTCCGCGGTGCGGGAGTGCCTGGAGAGCCTCGCCGGCTTCCTCCTCGGCGGGTCTGAGGTCCGCCGGCGGGACATGTTGCTGTTGCGAGACCACGCCAGCCTCACGGACCCGGACTTGACGACCGCGCTGCGCGCATTCTTCACCGAGGATGACGTCCGCAGCACCAAAGTCGAGTATCGCGGCGCCTGCTTAATCGGTTTCGACCACACTGACTACCCAGATGTCCGGGCCGGTGACGAAGCGATTCAGGCGCAGGTGCAGACCGCGATCAAGAGCTGGGTCACGCACATCGACCGCCGCGTACACGCCTCCAAGCTGGTAGGTATCGAGCTGGAAGTGTTCTGCGTGCCGTTCCCGTCCGTGGAAGCGTTCCGCAAGGCAGTTGGGGAGGCTCTAGGCGTATGAGCGTCGATGACCTTGCTAGTGACCTGCTCGCGTCAGACCGCTTCAGCGAGCAGCTCGGCACTGCCGCAGTCGCGCGGGTAGCCGTCGACCTTTTGGGGACCACTGCGGAGACCGGATCTGTCGACTGGTCCTACTTGCTCTCCTGCGCCAGCGTCATGGCCGTCTCGGGGCGGGAGGCACCGCTGGATGCGGCGCTGCGGATCGCCCAGACTGCTCTGCTTGCCCCGGACGCCGAAGAGGACCACCGTGACGCCGCGGTCCTTCTCCTCGATCGTGCGGGAAACCGCCCCGCCCTAGCCCTAGCGCGTCAACGCGAGCGGATCGGAGAGGAAGCCTTAAGCCACTACCCGGCGCCGCTGCGCATGGAGATCGTCCGCAGTCGACTCGACCTGACGGTTCCCGGGGTGGATGGCCATTCCGCACCTGTTAGCCGCTTCCAGCGTGACCTGTGGACCGCCATTGAGGCTAACGACTGGGTCAGCGCGTCTGCACCCACATCGGCGGGCAAGTCTTACATCGTTCGACGGTGGTTTCGAGAGTTGGCGGAGCGCGCTCTGCGCGCGGACAGCGCCGCGGTGCTGGTCGCTGTGGTGCCCACCCGGGCCCTCGTGGACGAGGTTAGCCGTGAACTGGCAGCTGAGCTTCCCCGCGGCGTCCCGGTGCGGACGTTGCCGTTCAGCGCCGCCGAGACCAGCGTCAACGGCACAGGTAGTACGCCAGTCCAGGCGTTCGTCTTGACTCAAGAACGGCTTCACCTGCTTCAGCAACGCCTACCCATGCATGCCGCCGACCTCGTCTTTATCGACGAAGCGCACAAGCTCAACGACGGCTCCCGCGGGGTGCTTCTGCATCAGGTCATCGATGAGGCGGTCCGACGTAACCCCCAGACGCAGATCGTCTTCGCTAGCCCGCTCGCCGAGGACCCGGAGATCTTGCTGGACGGCGCACCCAACGGCGCGCGAGCCGACACCGTCAACAGCCAAGCTGTCACCGTCACACAGAACCTGCTCTATGCGAACCAGGTGAAGGGCCGTCCCAAGTCCTGGGTGGTAGACCTCGCGCTGCCCAGTGGCGTGCGACGAGTGGGTGGCTTTGAACTGCCTAGTCGCCCGCACCCTGCAGGCAAGCGGCTGCCGTTCGTAGCCGTGGCCCTGGGTTCGGGCGGTGGCAACCTGGTGTATGCCGACGGCGCCGCAGACGCTGAGAAGATGGCGACCGTCCTCTACGAGGCGCTGGGCTCCCCCGCAGATGTCGCCGACGACGCCGACGTATCCGCGCTCATCGAGCTGGTGGAACGGACCGTCAATCCCAGCTACGCCTTGGCTCAAACGCTGCGTCGCGGCGTTGCGTTCCACTACGGCAATATGCCGCAGCTAGTGCGGTCCTCGATCGAGGAGTTGTTCCGAGAGGGGAAAGTTCGGTTCCTCGTCTGTACCTCCACTCTGTTGGAGGGCGTAAACTTACCCTGTCGCAGCATCTTCGTTCGAGGGCCTCATCGCGGCAGGGGCAAAATTATGACCGCGGCCGACTTCTGGAACCTCGCGGGTCGTGCGGGACGTTGGGGTAAAGAGTTCGAAGGCAACATCATCTGCGTCGACACCAATGATGATAAGCGCTGGCCCGAGCCGCCGCGCCGTCGCGTGCGTCAGCGCCTGCGCCGCCAGGCCGCTGACGTCCTCACCGACCCCACAGACTTCATTACCTACATTCAGGCCGGCACTCCGCCCCGACCCCCACGCCATGATCTTGAGGCGGTGTACAGCTTCTTGGCCGCCCGCACTGCGGCGGGCATCGACATCGCTACCCTCCGTGGGTTGTCCCTCACCTCGGACCGCGCCACTGCCGTTAGTGACGCTGTCATCACGTCCCTGGCCGAGGTCACCCTTCCCCCGTCCCTCCTGGCTCGGCATGCCACCATCAGTCCCCTGCTCATGCAGCGTCTGCTGGAGCGGATGACGGCTGAGCCCGCAGAGGAGCTCCTGCTCGTCCTCCCCGAAGACCGGGAATCCTGGGCGGTCTACGCCCGCGCCTTCCGGCTTCTTGCCGAGACAACCGGGGCCGACTTCGGGGTTCGTGCCCGACAAAACCAGCTCGCCACCCTCGTCGTGCAGTGGATGCAGGGTCTCCCGTTGGCCCGGCTCATCCAGGGGCGTCTGGATTACCAAGCCCGCAGGCCCAAACCCGACGGTGTCTCAGCAACCATCCGCTCAGTCATGGAGGACGTAGAAAAGATCGCTCGGTTCCTCGCCCCGAAGTATCTCGCCTGCTACCGCGACGTTCTGGATCACCATCTCACCAGTATCGGCCGCGAAGATCTGGCTGCATCAGCCCCCGACGACATCGAGCTGCTCCTCGAGCTCGGCGTGTCCACTAGAACTGAGCTGTCCCTACTGGAGATCGGCCTTTCACGCACCAGCGCCGTCGAAATTTTCGAGTACATCGCTGACGACACCCTCACCCCTGAGCAGTGCCTTGAATGGCTCACCGATCAAGAGTTGGCCCGACTAGGGCTACCTGAGCTGATTCGTCGTGAAATAAATACCGTCCTACACTCGCGGACAGGCTGATACGCATTTTCTGACAAAGACCCTAGGTGCCTCCCATCGGCGGGACGCCAGCAACCGTGCGTCATGAGCATCCACTTCGCGTCCGCACGCAGGTTGCACCCTGCTCCTTTTCGTGGATTAGCACAGCGACCTGACGAAGCTTTACCATACAGAAGTACCGTTATGTATGGTGAGTGCCGAGCCTCGGGAGGCCCAATCAACTCCCTTGTAGCATGTCCTCGATGTACCTGCCGCAGGTTGTCGCACTCGGTGCATCGCAGACCACCGCGCTGGCAGGCGCGTTCGGCTTGTCGGTGGGGCCCACGCGTGCACGAACGATTCTGTCGCTCTAAATATCGACTATCTGATTGATGACTTCTTGCCGGATTATTGCTTCCCGGACCTGGCTCTTCGTTAGGCCCAAGGCCGGGGAGGGGTCGGAGTCTGGGTACTCCAACCCGTTCCTCACCTGCGCCGTGAATACTGCACCTTGCAGATTAGCGCCTCGAAGATCTGCCCCCTTGAAAACACACCCCGACAGCACGGCGTTCCTTAGGTCAGCGTTGATGAGACTGGCCCGTGAAAGATCGGCGCCACACAAGATTGCTCCGGTCAGGATGGCGCCTTCCATGTTGGCTTGGGCGAGGTCGGAACGCACCATTTCTGCGTTCGTGAAGTCGGTGCCCACGAGGTAAGCCGAACGCATGCGAGCATCCCAAAGACCGGCCTCTCTAAGATTCGCCTTCGTCAAGTTCACGGGGTATCCGGACGGTATGGAGCGCACCAGTGTTCCGAGTGCGGCCTGCACATCAGGGGCGAGTCGCTTCTCGGGCTCGGGCGGCGTGACAGGAAACCGGACAAACGCACCGAGTAGTAGGGTGACGGCTTTCACCTCTTTGGGGAAATTTGCGGCAAAGCGTTCGAGCGCATAAATGGCTCCGAGTCGAACGTGCATACTCTCGCGGTTACCGAGTTGGTCTACAAACTTAGCAAACTGATCGCCGACCTGGGCATCCAGCGCAAGCTGTCTCTGTTCTCCTTGCGCGCGACGCGCCAAATGATAGTTCCTCGCGGTAAACACGGCAGTGACGAGTGCGCCAATTCCGATAAACAATGTTGCCAGAGGCCCGCGAGCGCTGTTCGCGGCGGTGATGGGATCCGCAGCGCCTCTCACGTACCGTAGGGGAACGGCGTACAATGCATAAACAAGAACCGCCAAGACGGCAATGGTAAGGAGAACCCAGCCGGCCGCCATCAGCCAGCGCGTCAGTGGTTGCCCTTGACGGTTGTCAAGTTGAAGTTTACTCACGGACATCCCTCTCTTGGTTTGAACGTTGACTCAGGTATGAAACCTGTTGGTACAGGCATGGTCCGTGTGCTCACGATCTGCCGACCGCATGTATGAGGTACTCGTTGGTGATGATGATGCTCAGCGGGGGAAGGCGCTAGCTAATGTAATAGATGCAACACTGGACGGTCATTCGTCGTAGGAAACGTTATCGACGCTGCGTGAGAGGGGTCTGGGGCAGTCGGAGGCAGCCCGTCCGATGCTCTCACTGCTCCTCGGCTGACGCGTTGCTCGCAGGGATCAATCCACGACAGGAACGCGCTCGACCTGCCGCACATGGCGAGAGGCGCGCGGCCGCGCCAGAGAGCGGATGACCCTGGGCGTCTTGATCCTGCCGCCCTAGGGTGGCGACATGGACTCCAGGACGCCTCGCTTGCTGGACCTGGCGGCGGTGTCCGAGCAGTCCGTCATCGGCTGCTTCAACGCAGCGGCCAACTCGCGTCTGCGCAAGGCACCAGCACCTGATTCATCCCGCGCGGTGGCTACGCCCGTGCCGGACGTCCTGCGCGCGGTCTACGCGGCCCGTACCTTCCACGCCGACGCCCTGGCCGTGCGGGCCGCGAACACGTCAACGACCTACTTCGCCGCCGGCCAGCGCACCCGCACCAGTTATGGCTACATCGCCACGCGTACATGGCCTCCGGCACCTGACGGACCTCACTCATCTGTCGTTGACCAAAAGGTCACCGCAATCGCGCACTGAGCGGCGTGAGCGCGCGTTGCGCGCGACCAGCGGCATGAGCGCGCGACCAGCGGCATGAGCGCGTCTTCGCGCGACCAGCGGCATGAGCGCGCGGTGCGCGCGACCAGCGGCATGACCGTGAACTTGCAACGGCCGCCCCAGCGCGAGTAGACGTCCGTTTGAGGTTGACGGTCGGGGGCCGTCGACACCCACGGTGAGCCTGCAGAAGGATGTAGGGATGGACGACGTGGACCACGACGAGGGCCCTCCCGAAAGCGAGTCGCAGCGCACAATGCGCTTGAATATCGAGGCGGGAGCGATCGGTGCGGCGGTGGCCACCAGTGCTCTCGTGGTCGGCGGGCCGGTGGCAGCGATCGCGGCCGGCGGGGCAAGTGCCTTCCTCACGACGTGGCACGGCATGCGCCGCGCGGCCAGCGACCGCGCCGAGCGCACTGTTGAGCAAGGTGCCGAGGCCGCCGGGCTAACCGCCAACCAGTTCGCTGTGTGGGCGGAGAGCGACCCTCGTCACGCTGCACTGGTGGTCGCCGCTGTCGAAGCGGCGGCGCGAACTGCCACCGAGGACAACGTCCGTGTGCTGGCCCGGGTACTGGCGGAAGGTGCGCAAGACGATGCGCGGGTCGATGAGGACACGCTGCTTGCCCAAGTGCTTGGACGCCTACGTCCCAGCCACGTCCAAGTGCTGCGCTTCCTTGTCGAGGGCGATGGGCCCGGCCACCACGGACGCAAGGTGTGGGACCTCAGCCCGTCAGCCGAGCACGTCCTGCGTCGCCTGCCACACCTGGGAATGGCGGCGGTGCCATCATTGGCCGCGCTAGTTGCGGAGGGGTGTGCGGTCAGCGACGGGGGTGTGCAGCACGAGAGCTCCCGCTACCAGGCCACCGGCTTCGGCCGGCTGTGTCTGTGGGCGTTGCGTCCTGAGGGCGAGGCAGGAGCACGTCCGGTGCCTCCCGAGGACCCTTGGCGGGAGTGACGCGCGCTCGGCGCTAAGCCCATCACCTAGCCAAAATGCGGTAGCGACTAGGCACAGACGCGCAGGTGTTTGAGCACGCGGTCATCGGCATGACCGCGCGGTCGCCGGCCCCTCGTCCTCGCGCGACCAGCGGCATGAGCGCGCTGACCTCCCACAGCAGCATGCTTGCAGAGGCGGGGACGACGTTGCGAGGCTGTCGCGGCGTAGTGGTGAGACAGGCGGTGGTGCCAGATGAGCGTGAGCGGTGTCGCGTCCAGCGGTGGGGGAGCGGACGCCCCTGAGACTGTGGTGGCCGGGTCACTCCGGTTACAGCAAGAGGGGGACCTTCACGCGGCCTTCGAGCGCTACTGGTACCCGGGATACGTGCACACGGTCGATTTCCTCAACGAGGAGCTGCGGATCACTGACCTGGTGATCGGGCGGGCTGTCGTCCGGGCGCCGGCCGATTCGCCCCATGACTGGGATCAGGCGGTGACGGTGCCGGTCTCGTGGACCTACACCGCGACGACGGGTGCGTATCGCGCGGGGCCGTGCGCCGGGGAGTATGTCCTCGTGCGTAGCGGCGACGATGACCCCTGGCGTATCGCGTCGAGCAGGATGCTGCCGGTGCGTCGTCCATCTGTTTAGTTCCGCCGAGCTGACTGCTTGCTCATCGCCATGGCGCGCGACCAGCGGCATGAGCGCGCGACTGGACCACGCATGGTGATTGCTACGACTCATCGCCAGGATGACTTCGCAGAGCTGGGTGCACCCAGCCGTCGGCTGCGTTGTAGTAGATCCAGCGCCAGCCTGAGTCGCGCAAGGCCTGCGCACGTCGCTGGAAGTCCTCCTCGTCGATGGCCTCCAGGTCTCTGGGGTCCATGACGCCCTCGTGCTCGAAGATCCCCTCGGCGTCAACCCAGTGCACGATGGCGTGCTTGTCCGAGCTGCTCAGGGCGGTTCCCGGGTGCTCCGGCTGAAGACCTAGGTGGTCAGTGGCCTGCTGGTCGCCGATCCACTTCACGCGGGAGCCGGGCAGGAAGGGGTCGTCGGGACCAATCCAGCGGTTCTGGGTCCACGCGGCTCGCACGTCGCGGTCGTCTACGTCGAAGCCGGGCCATCGGCTGCGCAGCTGTTGCGCTGCCTGCTCGTACTTCTGCCTGGAGATGCGTTCGATCCAGTGGGGGTTGAAGTGGCCGTCGTAGCGGCGGATGCTGGGGGCGTCGACCCAGTCGATGACGGCATGGCTCTGGTCGGCGCACATGAGCTGCCCGGGGTGGGCTGGTTGAAGACCGAGCCGGCGGGCGAACTCGTCGGGTCCGCGCCAGCGGACGTGGTCGAAGACGTTTAAGTAGTCGAGGCGGTGGTAGTCGTAGACCGTGCCGCTCACGGTGCTCCTTTGCCGTCTCGGCGTGGTCGGGCAGCGGGTGCTGCCGCTCACCAGGTGGACGACCTGATCAAGGTAGCTGCGGCGGGTGGTGAGGCGCCAGCTTGACCACGGACATCGACATGAGCGTGAAGTCGCTGGCTGGCCAAGACGCACGGACCAGCGGCATGAGCGAGTCTCCGCGCGACAGCCGCATGACCGCGCGAGTCGAGGGCGTGGGGCTGTGACGAGCGGCAGACTAGGTCGAAGGAGCTGCCCGCTGATGGTCATGTGCACAGTCAGTGGTCCCGGGATGCCCGCGACGTCGGCGCGATGGCGGACACCTGCGCCCGCGCGGTTGCTCTGGGGCTGCGGCCGTCTGGCGGCGGCTGAGGGGTTCAGGCTGGACACCCGACCAGGCGCCGCCTGGCTTCTGGGGACCTGACCGTCATCGGTCCGCGTGGCATGGGTGTGCGGTCGCGGTGATCCGGCAGTGTCGGGCGTGCTGGTAGACAGCGCAGATGAGCGGCCCCGGGTACGTGCAGGCGCGGTCGTTGCGGGAGTGTCGCGGGTACGGGCGGCTGTGGTCGGCGGGTGTGACGTCGGCGTTCGGCACCTACATCACCGCCCTGGCCATCCAGGTCCTCGTCGTGGAGATCCTGCACGGCAGCGCTGCTGATGTCGGCCTGGTCAACGCCGCCCGGTGGCTGCCCTACCTCCTGTTCGGGTTGCTGGTCGGGGTCCTCGTGGACCGGGTGCGCCGTCGCCCGCTCATGGTCGCCACCGACCTCGGCTGCGCACTGGTCCTGGCCGCGATCCCCGTGTTGGCGCTGATCGGTCACCTGCACCTGGACTGGGTCCTGGCCGCGATGGCCGTCTTCGGGACGGCGACGCTGATCGGCGACGCCGCGTCGCAGTCGTTCCTGCCCCGGCTCGTGCCCCGGCCGCTGCTGGGAGCAGCTCATGCGCGCATCGACCAAGCTGACGCGGTCGCTCAGGGCAGCGGTCCCGCTGTGGCTGGTGTGGTGATCTCGCTGCTCGGGGCGCCGCTGGCTGTTCTGATCGACGCGATGAGCTACCTCGCGTCCGCGGTGCTGGTGGCCACCATCCGCCTCCCTGAACCGGTCATCGCCAAGCCGGACCTGCGGCGAGACACCGCTTCCGGCGGTGGCTCGACCGCATTGCGCGGTGTTGGCGCCGATGTGGCGGAGGGGTTGCGGTGGGTCTACGGGCACCCGACCCTGCGGCCGTTCGCGATCTCTACCCACCTGTGGTTCGCGGGCTCGGCCGTGGCCGGGGCAGTCCTGGTGCCGCTGGCGCTGCGCGACCTCGGCTTGAGCAAGGCCACCCTCGGACTCGCCTTCACGGCTGCGGGCCTGGGTGCGCTGGCGGGGGCGACGGTGGCAGTCCGCCTCGGTCGACGCTGGGGTGCGGGTCGGGTGATCGTTGCTACCCAGGCCGGGACAGGGCTGGCGTGGGCGGTGATGGCGATCGCCCCCTCGGTGGTGCCGGCTGCCGCGGGCGGGCCGTGGGGTGGCGGGGTGGCGTGGGTGGTCTTCGCGGTCGGGCAGCTGTTCCTGGGGTTGTGCATGGGCGCGTCGAACGCGAACGAGATGAGCTACCGCCAGACGGTGACCCCGGACCGGTTGCAGGGGCGGATGAACATCACGATGCGCTCGTTCAACCGGGCGGCGGTCGTGGTCGCGGCCCCGCTGGGTGCTCTGCTGGGGGACGCGGCCGGCTACCAGGTCGCACTGGTCGTCGCCGCCGGGCTGGTCGTCACCACGGCCGCGGTCATGACGACCACGAGGCTGCGCAGCGCACCCCTGGACGACGAGTACCTGGTCACCGATCTCACCTGATCTGTCTCAGTCCTGCGTCCGTGACCCGGGGTGGGACAGGTCGCGTGAGACGGCCGGCGGCCTACTTGTCTCATCCAATCTGTTCTAGTTGAGGATCGCGAGGACCTGCCGGGGAGTGGAGCAGGGCGTCCATGACCCGCGTGGATCGCGGCATGAGCGTGCGTTGCGCGCGACCAGCGGCATGAGCGCGTGATGCGCGCAGCCTGGCGTGCGCCTGCGTCGCTGCAAGCACGAAGTCAGCGCGCGGGTAGCTCCTTTACTGCGGCTCGCACTTCGTTGGCTGCCTGCGGCATGCTCACCACGATCACGAGG
>Ga0160427_10001466_pt1 | contig 14464 bp, 13 predicted proteins | sample SolpanmetagenomL_FD_108194 | JGI IMG/M metagenome (GOLD analysis project Ga0160427, IMG submission 108194) | Solar panel surface microbial communities from Lawrence Berkeley National Laboratory, California, USA - L | ecosystem: Engineered > Built environment > Solar panel > Unclassified ...
CCGCCGTGGCGATGCCCGGCGAGCGCGCCTTCCTGCTGGCCCGCGACGGAGAGGCCGCCGTGATCGCCCACTTCATCACCGACGACGCCGGGCAGTTCGAGGACGGGCGGCCCCCGCATCTGCGCGAGGCGCACGGCGTGCACACCCACAACCCGGTGATCGTCCACCTGATCGAGGGGTACGTGGCCCTGGCGGCGCGGCAGCCGGAACCGGCCGAGCCGGCCGCGCTCGGCGCCTGAACCCTGCCTGCACACTCGAGTCGGTCGTATGCTGAGCGCATGTCTGAGCTGTCCGAACCGCTGATCGTCGGCCTCGACCACGTGCAGATCGAGGCTCCGTCCGGCCACGAGGCGCAGGCGCGCGCTTTTTATGGCACTTTCCTGGGGTTGCCGGAGCTGCTCAAACCCGCCGTGCTGCAGCCGAACGGCGGCGTCTGGTTCGCGCTGCCCGATGGGCGGCAGCTTCATACCGGCACGGTCCCGGAGTTCGCACCGCGCGTAAAGGGACACCCGTGCCTGCGCTGCACCGAGCTGGAGCAGGTGCTGGCCCGCGCCGAGGCGTTCGGAATCGCCGTGCAGGAGGACCGGCAACTCGCGCCCCTGCGCCGCCTGTTCCTGAACGATCCGTTCGGCAACCGCCTGGAGGTGGTGCAGGGCGAGCATCCGGGCGAACTCCTCGGCTGATCAGCCTCTGGCCGCCAGCAGGACGGCGGGCACGTCTCCGATCAGGCCGTCGACGCCGAGCGCGGTCAGGCGCTCCACGTCGGCAGGCTCGTTGACCGTCCAGGTGTTCACGCGCCAGCCCTCCTGGTGGGCCATGTCCATCAGCGGCGCGTCGATCAGGCGGTGGTGCGGGTGCAGGGCCGCGACGTCCAGCCGCCGCGCGACCAGCGGCACGAGGTCCACGCCGACCCTGTAGGACCGGTGATACAGAAATCCGCGCTCGATGCCCGGGTCGAGGTCACGGGCGGCCTTCAGGACGAGCGGGCTGAAACTGCTCACGATCACCTGGCCGGCCAGCCCGTGCGCCCGGATGGCCTTCAGGGTGCCCGCCACCCGGTCGTCGGGCCGCGCCCCCTCGAACTTGATCTCGACGTTCAGGTACGCCCCGGCGCCACTGGCCCAGTCGAGCAGGGCGTCCAGCGTCGGTACGTCCTGCGGCACCTCGTGGCCCTGAAGGGTGTTGAGGGCGCGGCCATCCGGCAGGTTCAGGTCGTGGTGAATCACCAAGCGGCCGTCGACCAGCCGCCGCACGTCGAGTTCCACGCCGTTCAGGCCCGCGTCCATGGCCGCCTGAAAGCCCTGAAGTGTGTTTTCACGGTGGACGCGCGGCGAACCCCGGTGGCCCAGAAGCAGCGGTGAAGACGGCAGGGAAGAGGAAGTGGTCACGGCATCAGGATAGCGACCGAACCTCCAGGCAGCGCTACAGCGGCCGCTCTGGCTGAAGCTCGTCGGTCCCGATCCCTTCGGCTCTGGCGTCCTGCAGGTCGCGGCCCCGGGCGACCTCTCTCGGCCCGCGCCGACCGAAGCTGTGCGCGAGGTCACGCTCGGACAGGCGCAGCACGGTGGGCCGGCCGTGCGGACAGGCCCACGGCTGAGTGCAGGCGGCGAGGTCACGCAGCACCTCGCCGCCTGCGTGCAGCGTGACGCGTCCGGCCTTGAGCGCCGGCAGGCAGGCGAGCCGCCCGAGCAGTTCGCGGCGCGGGTCGGGCAGGTCGCCCAGGACGGTCTCGACGATCAGCTCATGCAGCCGTGGCACCCGGAGGGCGGCGAACGCGGCGGGCAGGCTGCGCAGCCGCGCCAGCCCCGCGCCGAACGCCTCGATGTCCAGCCCCCAGGCGTGCAGCTCGGCCTGCCGTTCGCTCAGGCGGGCCAGCTGGCCGGGCGTGAGGTGCAGCAGCTCCGGCTGCGGCAGCTCCAGCGGCCGCGCCTGCTCCAGAAGCGCACTCAGGCGCTCGTACAGGACCCGCTCGTGGGCCGCGTGCACATCCACGATCCACAGGTCGCCTCCGGGCAGTGTCCCGTCTGATGCCGAAGTCTCGCCCGAGGTCAGTGCCTCGCCTGCGGGCACCTCTCCGGCCAGCAGGTACAGCTCGGCGTGAACGGCCAGCGGCCTGAGCACGGGAAAGCTGCCAGCGGCGGTGACGGGCGCCTGCTCGGGCAGTGCCGGCACCCGCAGCGCCGGAAGCTGTCTCGCCAGCGGATGTGAGGCCAGGGCGGCCACCACCGCCGCCTTCAGCCGCTCGGCCACCTGCGGCAAGTCGGCCAGCGCCACCACCGCCTTCGCCGGATGCACGTTCGGGTTCACGTCTTCCGGGGGCAGGGTCAGGTCGAGCACGCAGAGCGGGGCCTGACCAGCGGGCAGCAGTTCGGCGTAGCCGTCGATCACCGCTTTCTCCAGCTCGGGCGGGGCCAGCACCGGCCGCCCGTTGACCGAGAAGTGCATGCGGTCGCGGCGGGCGCGGGTCAGCTCGGGACGGCTCAGCACGCCGCGCACGAGATCGGATTCGACCCGCAGCACCCGGTTCGAACTCAGCGGGCCGTAGACGCTGCTCACCGCGCCCCGCGTGTCGGCGGGAGCGTGCTGCAACCGCACCTCCCCGTCGAGCGTCAGCCGCCAGTGCAGTCCCGGGTGGTGCAGCGCGTAGCGGCTGAGGAGCGCCGTCACCTCCCGCGCCTCGGCGGCCGGGGAGGCCTGGGTGCGCAGGCGGGCGGGCAGGTGGGCGAACAGGTCGGAAACCGTGACGGTGGTCCCGGCGGCGGCACTCACGCGGCCCAGACTCAGGTCGTCGCCGTGCGCCGTGAGCTGAATCGCCCCCAGCTGAGCGGCCGGCCGGGTGGTGAGCGTGAGGTGCCCCGCCTGCGCCATCGCCCACAGCGCCTCGCCCCGAAAGCCCAGGGTGGTCACGCGCTCGACCGATTCGAGTTTGCTGGTCGCGTGCCGCAGGGGAGCGAGCTGCACCTGCTCGGCCGGAATGCCCGCGCCGTTGTCGCGCACCGTGACACGGTGCAGGCCGCCGCCCGTCAGCTCGACCTCGATGCGGCTGGCGCGGGCGTCGAGCGCGTTGTCGAGCAGCTCGCGCACCGCGTCCAGGGGCCGTGACACCACCTCGCCAGCGGCGATCTGCCGGGCGACGTCAGGAGGAAGGATGCGGATAGGGGTCATAGAGCGTGTGGTTCCAAGGCTACCGGCAGAAGCCCGCCAGCAATAGGAGGAGATGTACCGAGCTGAATGCGGGGGGCCTACTGTTCTCCACGCGCCGCCTTCTGCCACGTCTGGAGCAGTTCCAGGGCCGCCATCGGCGTCATCCGGCCCAGGTCGAGCGCGGCCAGTTCCCGCGACAGGGCCTTGTCGTCGCCCTGCGCGTTCAGCCCGGCCAGCAGCGAGGCGGCCCGCGTCGTCACACCCTGCGGCAGCCCGGCCAGCCGCGCCACCTCGACGCCGTAGCTCTGCTGCGCAGCCCCCGGCATCACCTGATGGTAGAAGGTCAGGCCGCCGCCGATCAGCGAGTCTTCCTCGGCGGCCACGTGCAGGTTGCACAGCCCTGGCAGCTGCCCTTCCAGGCGCGTCAGCTCGAAATAGTGGGTGGCGAACAGGGTGTACGCGCCCACCGCGTGCAGCCCTTCCAGCGCGGCCTGCGCGATGGCCTGACCGTCGAGCGTGCTGGTGCCGCGCCCGACCTCGTCGAGGATCACCAGGCTGCATTCGGTCGCGCCGTGCAGGATGTCGGCCAGTTCGGACATCTCGACCATGAAGGTGCTGCGCCCGCCCGCCAGGTCGTCGCTGGCCCCGATGCGGGTGTGAATGGCGTCGAAGAGGGGCAGGTGGGCCTCGTCGGCCGGCACGAAGCTGCCGATCTGGTGCAGCAGGGCGCACAGCGCCACCGTGCGCAGGTAGGTGCTCTTGCCGGCCATGTTCGGCCCGGTGATGATCAGCGTGCGGCGATTCGGATGCAGCTCGGCGTCGTTGGGCACGAATCCGCCGCCCACGTGGCGCTCGACCACCGGGTGCCGGGCCTGCCGCAGGTGCAGCGGCCCGTCGGTGGTGACGGGGCGCACCCAGCCGCGCTCGGCGGCGATCTCGGCGAGGGCCGCCAGCACGTCGAGTTCGCTTACCGCGCCCGCCGCCTCGCTGAGCGCCTCGGCGTGGCCCGAGAGCTGCTCGCGCAGTTCGGTGTACACCTCGGCCTCCAGGCGGTCGGCGGCGCCTTCCAGCCGGGCGATCTCGCGCTCCCGTTCGCGCAGGTCGGGCCTCGTGAACCGCGCCCGGTCCTTGAGGGTCGCCACCTGCGTGTAGTCCTGCGGCACGCGCGCGTAGTGGGCGCTGCTGATCTCCAGGTAGTACCCGAAGACGCTGTTGTACCCGACCTTCAGGCTGCCGATACCGCTGCGCAGCCGCTCGGCGATTTCGAGTTCGGCGATCCAGGCGCGGTGGCCCAGCGCCTCGCCGCGCAGGGTGTCGAGGTGGCTGTGGTAGCCCTCGCGGATCAGTCCACCCTCGCCGCTGCGGATCGGCGGGTCGTCGACCAGCGCCGCCCGGATCAGCGCCACCACTTCCGGCAGTCCGGAGAGGCGGCCCCGCAGGCTGGCGAGCAGGCCGTCCTGGCCTTCGAGCAGCGCGGCGGCGTCGGGCAGCAGGTCGAGCGTGCGGGCGAGGGCGGCCACCTCACGCGGTCCGGCCCGCCGGGTGGCGACCCGCGCCGAGAGCCGCTCGAGATCGTGTGCCCGGTACAGCAGCGCGCGCACACCGTGCCGGATGTCGGGCGCGGCCAGCAGGTCGGCCACCGCGCCCTGCCGCGCCGCGATGCTCAGGCCGTCGCGCAGAGGCGAGCGCAGCCACGCCCGCAGCCGCCGCCGCCCGCCCGCGCTGCGCGTCTCGCTCAGCGCCCCGATCAGCGTGCTGCTCTCCTGGGCGGCACTCCCGCTCTGCTGCGGCACGAACACCTCGAGCGCCCGCAGCGCCCAGTCGTTCAGCCGAAGCTGCGCGCCCGGCTCGTACCGGCTCAGGCGGCGCACCATCTCCAGCCGTCCCTGCTGCGTGCTGCGGGCGTAGCCGAGCACCGCGCCGCAGGCCCGGATCAGCGCCGGGCTGCTCAGGCTGGCGGGCAGGTCGCCCAGGGTGCTCAGCAACTCCTGCCGCGCCGCGCCCTCGTCGAAACTGGTCTGCGAGAGCATCACCGGAAACCGCGTCTGGAAGTCCGAGAGCAGCGCCGCGTTGCCGCTCAATTCGGGCGCCAGCAGCACCTCTCTGGCCCGCCAGCGCGAGAGGTCGTCGTAGAGGGCCGCCCGCGTACCGAAGCTGGCGCAGCGGAACTCGCCGGTCGAGAGGTCGAGCAGGCTCAACGCGTAGCCGTCTCCGGTCGCCACGGCCGCCAGGAAGTTCTCGTCGGCACTCAGCAGCCGCTCCTCGGTCACGGTGCCCGGCGTCAGCAGCTGCGTCACCTTGCGCTCGACCAGCCCCGAGCCGGGTTCTTCCATCTGGTCGGCCACCGCCACCCGCACGCCCTGCGAGAGCAGCCGCTCGATGTGGGCGTCGGCAGCCCGGATCGGCAGGCCGGCCATCGGGGTCGAGAAGTCCTTGCTCGACTTGTGGGTCAGGTGCAGGCCCATCAGCCGAGCGGCGCGCTCGGCGTCCTCACCGAAGGTCTCGTAGAAGTCGCCGCACTGAAACAGCAGCAGGTAGTCGGGGTGCGCGTCTCTCAGCGCCACGTACTGTTCGAGCATCGGCGGCAGTGCGCCATGGCCTGTCCCCTTCAGGACACTCTGGGGAACCGGAAGCATACCGAGAGCATAGCGCCTGAGGACAAAGAATCATGAACAGCAATTCTGCTCACAACCGAACGCTTCCGGGTTTACCCGCCCGCGCCGAGATGGCCGAGCCAGACACCGACGGCGAAGACCACGGCGCCGCCGACGACCACCTGCATCACGGTCTGGGGCAGGGGACTGCGCATGTAGCGGTACTTGACGAAAGCGATGGCGACCAGTTCGACGAGCACCACCACGTAGGCGAACATCAGGGCGGTGTGGAGGCTGTGCAGCAGAAAGGGGAGGGTATGGAGCATGCCGCCGAGGGTGGTGGCGGCACCGGTGATGGCGCCGCGCAGGAGGGGGGTGCCGCGGCCGGAGACGACGCCGTCGTCGCTGAGGGACTCGGCGAGGCCCATGCTGATGCCGGCGCCGACGCTGGCAGCGAGACCGACGTAGAAGGCGTCGAGGGGCTTGCCGGTGAGACCGGCGGTGGCGAAGATGGGGGCCAGGGTGCTCACGCTGCCGTCCATCAGGCCGAGCAGCGCCGGCTGGATCTTCTGCAGGATGAACCTCTGGTCGTGCGCGCTCTGGGTGCTTCCGGCAGCCGGCGTCAGGGAATCTGGAGGCACCGTGTTCATGTACACATCTTATCAGGAACTATTATCAGTAAGCAACCTGAGAGGCTGTGGGGCAAGTGTTCGGGCCAGGGATGGCGTTCTCCCACACTTTCGCCTAAGGAATCCACTCTGTGCTATCCTTCTAAAGTTGCCCGTCACGCACCCGCAACGCCCGGTCTCGACTGTACCGGCCTGCCAGACGTGACGGCGGAGGACACCATGAAGAAAGACATCCACCCGAAAGTTATGCCGACCAAAATCTTCTACCAGGGCAAAGTGGTCATGGAGACCATGAGCACCAAGCCCGAGATTCACGTTGACGTCTGGAGCGGCGTTCACCCGTTCTGGACCGGTGAGACCCGCTTCATGGACACCGAGGGCCGCATCGACAAGTTCACCAAGCGCTTCGGCGACAGCTACCGCACCAAGAAGCCCGCAGCCAAGTAAGTCGGACGGGGGTATCGGCCCCGGTGTTCGGGGCCGATGCACAGAGGGGATATTCCATACACTGGAATATCCCCTCTCGTTCGTTTGGAAGACTCGCTTCGGCTCTCCTCCCCAGGTCGGGCCGCTGTGGTCTCGGTAGGTCTGTTCTCGCCTTGATACCCGCCCGGCGCGCGTCGCCTGCACCGATTCCCGGTGCCCGGTGTTCCCGCTCGCCCTCACCGGTCTCCCTCCAGAGTGGTGAGCAGACCGTAGCGTGCCGGCCGTAAATGCGGCGTAAATCACCTCTGGCAGCGGTTCGGAGTCCTGCGGGCCGTGCGGCTCGCCGGGCCTGATAGACTCGCCCTCGTCATGCTCAAGTCCCCTTACCACGGCGGCCACCTCGAAGTGATCGTCGGCCCGATGTTCAGCGGCAAGAGCGAGGAGCTGATCCGGCGGCTCAACCGCGCCGTGATCGCCCGTCAGCGGGTGGCCGTGTTCAAACCGGCCATCGACGACCGCTATCACCAGAGCCACGTTGCCAGCCACGCCGGGCGGGTGCTCGAAGCGGTGGCCGTGCCCAGCACCGCGCAGGCGCGCGACCTGCTGGGCGGGCGCGGCACGCTGCTCGACGCCGGAGCGCAGGTGCTGCCCGACGTGGTGGGGTTCGACGAGGCGCAGTTCTTCGACGAGGGGCTGGTGCCGCTGTCGCTCGAACTGGCCGACCTGGGCGTGCGGGTGATACTGGCGGGACTCGACCTCGATTTCCGGGGCGAACCGTTCGGCGTGATGCCCGAACTACTGTCGCGCGCTGAGAGTGTCGAGAAGCTGACAGCAATCTGCGTGGTCTGCGGCGCGCCCGCCACCCGCACCCAGCGCCTGATCGGGGGCCTGCCCGCCCGCCGCAGCGACCCGGTGGTGCTGGTGGGGGCCGCCGAATCCTACGAGGCCAGATGCCGGGTGCATCACCTGGTCGAAGATTGAAAAAGCTGAAAAGCGGGGCGGCCTTCCCGGGCCAGGCAACTTCTGCACCCTTTGGTACGTTCTGCGGCGCTCAGGCGTGGCCTAATGCTGACACCACCTATGCCTGAATCCTACGCCACCACCGCCCTGTACACCGCCAGCGAAGTCGAGTCGCGCACGGGTGTTCCGGCCACCACGCTTCGGCAGTGGGAGCGGCGGTACGGATTTCCCAGTCCGTCGCGCACGGCGGGCGGCTACCGGATGTACAGCCCGCACGATCTGGCCGGAATCGCGTTTCTTCAGGCCCGGCAGGAGGAGGGAGTTCCGGTCAGCCGCGCGGTCGAGCTGGCCCGTGAGCACTTTGCGGCCGAGCAGCCGGACACGCTGCCGGTGGTCCGTGAACTGGTCAACGCGCTGCTGAAACCCGACCACCGCGAGGCGGCCCGGCTGCTCGCGCAGGCCCAGGCCACCCTCTCGACCGAGGCGGTGCTGCTGAAGGTCTTCCAGCCGGTGCTGACAGAGATCGGGTTGCGCTGGGAGCGCGGCGAGACCACGGTGGCGCACGAGCATCAGGCATCGGCCTTCCTGCGTGCGCGGCTTGGACAGATGCTCGAGGCGGCGGGCGAGAACGATCTGGGACCGCCGGTGGTGGCCGCGTGCGGGCCGGGAGAGCACCATGAGATCGGGCTGATGGTGCTGGCGGTGCTGCTGCGTCGCCGGGGTGTGCAGGTACATTATCTGGGCAGCAACACCCCGCTGGCCGACATCGCGGTGTATGCGCGCGCCGTCGGCGCCAGGGGCGTGCTGGTCAGCCTGAACACCACCGAGTCGCTGGCGCTGTTCCGGGCCGAGCGCAGTGACCTCGACGACCTCGGCGTGCCCGTCTACCTGGGAGGTCAGATGCTGAACGATCGACCGGACCTGGCGCAGGACCTCGGCGGTGTGTCGCTGGGCCGGTCGGTCACCGAGGCGGCCGACCGGCTGGTGGCCCGGCTGCTCGCGCAGGCGACGGATTCCTCGCGCGGCCAGGAGCCGCTGGAGCGGAGCAGATGAGCGGCCCGGGGACCGACGCTCCCGAGCCGCGCAAGGTCAGGGCGGCCAGGGGAGAGCTGATCTACCGCCAGGGTGAACCGTCCGGGCTGCTGTACCGCGCCGACACCGGCTTGGTCCGGCTCTACCAGATCACCCCGAAAGGCCGCACCGTGACCCTGCGGCACGTGCTGCCCGGCGACTACTTCGGCGAGGGCAGTCTGGGCACGGGTGTGGCAACCGGAACCCCACAGCGCCACCTGTGCTCCGCCGAGGCGCTGACGCCGGCCAGCCTCTACATCTACGACCCGCAGATCCTGTCCGGCCGTGACCTGCTCGACGTCTCGCGCAGCATCGGGCAGCAGCTGCGGCGGGCGATGCAGCACGAGGTACACCTGCAGTCGGGCGACCTCAAGCACCGGGTGGTGCGCTACCTGCTCGAACTCTCCGACACGCCCCTCGGCGCGGAGGACAGCGACGACCGGCTGTACGTGCGCGCCACCCACGAGCTGCTGGCCGAAGGGTCCGGCAGCACCCGCGAGAGCGTGAGCAAGGTGGTCACCGAGCTGCGAGACGCCGGGCTGATCGAGACCGGGTACCGCCACATCACGCTGCTCGATCTGGCGGCCCTCAAGACGCTGGCCGGGTCCGACCTGCTGATCGTGCCGGAGGTGTCCGGCGTGCGTCTGGGGTCGTCGGGCCTGTAAGCGAGGGACAGAGAAACCCCACCGCCGAACAGGGCGGTGGGGTTTTTGATGAGGCGGGGTTACTCGTCGTCGCCCAGTTCCTCGGCGCTGCGCTTGCCCGCCATCCATTCCAGGCCCGCCCACATGAACTCGTCGAGGTCGCCGTCGAGCACGTTGCCGCTGTCGTGACGCATCACGCCGGTGCGGTGGTCTTTGACGTACTGCTTGTCGAGCACGTAGCTGCGGATCTGGTTTCCCCACTCGATCTTCTTCTGCTCGCCCCGCGCCTTGGCTTCCTCCTCCTCGCGTTTGCGAAGCTCGATGTCATACAGGCGCTGCTTGAGAATCTGCAGGGCGATCTCATGGTTCTTGATCTGGCTGCGCGTCACCTGTGAGGCCACGGCGATGCCGGTCGGGATGTGGGTCAGGCGCACGGCCGAGTCGGTGGTGTTCACGCCCTGCCCGCCCGCACCCTGCGAGCGGAACACGTCGCGCCGCAGGTCGCTGTCGGGAATGTGGATGTTGATCTCCTCCGGCGGCACTTCCGGCACCACGTCCACGCTGGCGAAGCTGGTGTGGCGGCGGTTGTTGCTGTCGAAGGGCGAGACACGCACCAGCCGGTGCACGCCGTGCTCGGGCGCGAGCATGCCGAACGCCCGGTCGCCTCGGATGATGAACTCGGCGCTGGTGATGCCCGCCTGCTCGCCGTCCTGCTGGTCGTTCAGCTCGACCTTGTAGCCCCGGCGCTCGGCCCAGCGCATGAACATGCGTTCGAGCATGCCGGCCCAGTCCATACTCTCGGTGCCGCCCGCGCCGCTCTTGACGCGCACGATGGCGGCCTCGTCGGCGTGCTTCATGGTGAACAGCGTCTCGCGGTACAGGTCGTCGACCTGCGCCTCGAGGGTGGTCTTCTCTTCCTCGAGCATCTGCCGCTCGCTCTCGTCGGCCATCTCGAGCATCTCGCTCAGGCCGCCGGCATCGGATTGCAGCCGGGCGTAGATGTCGGTGACGCGGCGCAGGCTGCCCGCTTCCTGGTTCACCTTGCGGGCACGTTCCGGATCGTTCCAGAGGTCGGGGTCGGACAGGTGGCGGTCGAGTTCGCTCAGCCGCCGCGTTTTGCCGGGAATGTCAAAGGTACTCCCGGAGCGAGGCCAGTTTTTCCAGTAGATCTTGCATGGCGTGTCTCCCTTCCGCTGCGCCAGAACAGCTGTTCCGGCGTGTGCGGGTTAACCTTGCCAGTATAGCAAGCCGGGCGGGGTCGCAGGTTGGCGCGGGGTGCGGGCCGGTCAGCGGCCCACGGCGCTCGCCTGCGCCGCTTCGTGTTCCGCCACCCCGTGCGCTGTGTTGAACGCCTGTAAGTCGTGCCAGAACCCCTGCTCCCAGGGCCAGGCGCGGCCTCCGGTCAGGCGGCGGGTGGCCTGCAGGGTGAGCCAGGCGGCGAAGCCGTAGAACAGGGCATCGAGCACGATGGCGAGCGGAAAGGTGATGGCGTGCGCGGTCGCCACCTGCGTATTAAAGGCGGCGGTGCCGAACGGCAGCGTGACGAAGCGGATGGCCACCAGATAACTGCCCAGCCCCAGCAGAACGGCTTTCAAGGCCACCAGCCAGGTCGCTCCGGCCAGCGCCCGGCGAACCGGCGGGTGGGCCAGGGCGACCTGCAGCAGGTGCGACTGCTGGGGCGTCTCGGGGGCGACCACGCCGTAGAACAGGAACTCGAACAGCGGGCGCCTCACGGCCAGCGAGAGCAGGCAGACCAGCACCAGCAGGCCCGAGTGCAGCGCGTCCTTGAGGGCGAAGGCCACGCCGTCGAGCCGCAGAAAGCTGACCACCGCGCCGCTCAGCGCCCCGGCCAGCAGGAAGATCGCGAACGGGTTGAGCACCCGGTGCCGGGCCGTGTCCCAGACGATGTAGATGGTCGGCAGCAGCCCGGCCGCCACGTAGACGCCATACACGCCGAGCCAGGGCGTGAGGTCGGGCAGGCCGAACGGACGCGGATTGAGCAGCGCGTAGGGCAGCACGAAGGTGAACAGCACGTCGAGCATGAATTTCAGCAGCCGGTTCCAGGCGACCCGGCGCCCGGAGGCGGGCGAGATCGGTTGGTCTGTTGGTCTTTCACCGCGCCGCGTCACGCCGACCATTGTAGAGGCCCACCGGAAGAAGCGGAGACGAGGCAGAGGCTGGACGCGAGTGTGTGCTCCAGCGGCCCGGCGCCTCTTCCGCTTCAGGTCCAGAGTGCCTCCTGTCAGGTCGTGCTGTCGGCATACCGCCATGGGCGCTGAAATCCGGTCCAGAACGAGCTGTTTGGAACGACCGAACTTAGCCACCGAGTTCTTGTCCGTGTCTGCGCACGGCGAAGATGTGAACGTGCCTCCAACTGTCTTCTCGGTCGGTGAAGCGACCTGGAACAGTGCTTTCAGTCTCGAGCGGCGGGCGGGCGTAGCCTGAGCCATGACTCCTGTAACCACCGGTCCGGCGGGCGCGTCTCTGGCAGGTATCGACATGGCCCAGCTCGAACAGCTCGCCCGCAAGATCGACCTTCCGGCCCTGATCAACGCGGCGGCGAACATGAACGAAGCGCAGCTGCGGCAGCTCGGCAGCGTCGCCGCCGGAGGCAGAAAGGCGCGTGAATTGCCCGCTCCGAATGGCGACTTCTACAACATGATGGACACCCTGACCGACCGCCAGCGCGAGATCGCCGGGCGGGTGCGGCGTTTCATGGAAACTGAGGTCGCGCCGATCATGAACGAGTACTGGTCACACGACGAGTTTCCGCAGCACCTGATTCCCAAGTTGCGAGACCTCAACCTGATGCGCGAGATCTGGAACGACGACGGCTCGCGCACCCCCGACGCCAGCGTGACCGAGGGCATCATCATCATGGAGATGTGCCGCATCGACGTGAGCACGGCCGTGTTTTTCGGTGTCCATGCGGGCCTCGCGCTGGCGAGCGTGGCGCTGGGCGGAGACGCCGCGCAGCGGGCCGACCTGATGCCCAGAATGCTCGACCTCGAACTGGTCGGCGCCTTCGGGCTGACCGAGCCGGAGGGCGGGTCACAGGTGAGCCGGGGGCTGCGCACCACCGCGCGGCGAGAGGGCGACACCTGGGTGCTGAACGGCGAGAAGAAGTGGATCGGCAACAGCACCTTCTCCGACCTCACGGTGATCTGGGCGCGCGACGTGGCCGACGATCAGGTCAAGGGCTTCGTGGTGCGTAAGGGCACGCCGGGGTTCGGCGTCGAGAAGATTCAGGGCAAGATCGCCCTGCGGATCGTCGAGAACGGGCACATCACGCTTCAAGAGTGCCGCGTGCCCGAGAGTGACCGGCTGCAGAACGCCACCTCGTTCCGGACCACTGCCGACATCCTGCGCCTGACGCGGGCGGGCGTGGCGTGGCAGGGCGTGGGCTGCGCGATGGGGGCCTACGAGCTGGCCCTCGGGTACGCGCAGACGCGCAAGCAGTTTGGCAAGAAGATCGGCGAGTTCCAGCTCATCCAGAGCCACCTCGTGCACATGCTCGGCAACCTAACCGCCATGCAGACGCTCTGCCTGCGGCTCTCGGCCATGGAAGACGCCGGGACCATGAAAGACGAGCACGCCGCGCTCGCCAAAGTGTTCACGGCGGCCCGCTGCCGCGAGACGGTGGCGCTGGCCCGTGAAACGTTCGGCGGCAACGGCATTCTGCTCGAGTACGGCGTGGCCAAGCACTTCTGTGACACCGAGGCCATCTACAGCTACGAGGGCACCAACGAGATCAACACGCTGGTGGTGGGCCGGGCCGTGAGCGGGTTGAGTGCCTTCGTCTGACCGGGGGTGCAGGGCGCGCCGGTCAGGTCAGGCCACGCCCCGCCAGCGCGTCTAGAGTGGTCTGTAAATGAATCCGCCGCTGGGGACTGGGGAGGCGCTCGCCGTTCTTTCGAAAGCCTGGACATGGCGCGAACGGATCGGAACGCGCTGCAAGCAACCGTTGCAGCGGGCCAGAGCACTGCCGGTGGCCGACGCCGGTCTGGTGGCCACCCTGGTGGTCCAGGGATACCTGCGCTGCCGGGAGGTGAAGTAGGCCGAAGCCCTGGAGGGTGCCGCCGAGGCGATCAGGCTGCTCGCATGCCGGCACGAAACGGGCGCTGCGCGTATGCAGCTGCGCCCAGCTCAAACTCGGCCAATTCGAGCTTGCGATCCTGAAACGCTCCGTGTCCACCGCGAGAATGGTGACGCCGAGATCGAGGGCGCCTCACTGCACGACCTCGGCATGATGCACACCCGCCGGGACCCCGAGCACACCGAAGGGTATCTGCTGGCGGCCAGAACAGCATTCGAGCGCATCGGCCATCCGGTCGGCCGTAGGCGGTTCCGTCGCGAGGAGTTCGGGCAAGCTGCGCGAACGCCAGGAGAGACTGGGACAGGCAAGGCAGCTCTACCACAGCTCGCCAGCTCTGGTAAGCCTGTTGACACTCAAGCATCGTGAACTGTCCCGACGGCGAACTGCTCAGCGCCCTGAGACGGGCCAGCCAGTTGCTCTGCCGGGGCAATCGGTCCGGCTGCGATGCCATGACCAGAGAGCAGTTCGGCTACGAGCCGCAGCTCGGCGCTGACCAGCCGTGAATCTCAGGCTTTACTGGCCGACCTCGTACACCGCCTGCCAGGGCTTGTAGCTCGTGCTGGTCTTGTCGGTGCGCACGGTGCCCTTGTCGCGGATGGTGCGGGTAATGTACAGGTTGTAACCGTCGGCGGCCCAGTCGACCTGCTTGACCGCACCCCGGGGCAGGTCGCTGCTGGGAATGTACTTGGCGGCCGGGTGGGCGGTGTGGCTCAGAATGGTGGCGGGCGAGACGCTCACCTTGCGCGTCTGCGGCAGGCCCCAGACCTGAACCGTCAGGGTCGAACGGGCATTGTCGTTGAGTGTCTTGATCAGGATCGGGCCGCCCGTATCGTTCTTCATCTTCAGGTCCTTGCCCGGATCGTACACGGCCGCCTCGTAGCCGACCTGCGGCTCGTAGTA
>Ga0160427_10001467_pt1 | contig 14455 bp, 16 predicted proteins | sample SolpanmetagenomL_FD_108194 | JGI IMG/M metagenome (GOLD analysis project Ga0160427, IMG submission 108194) | Solar panel surface microbial communities from Lawrence Berkeley National Laboratory, California, USA - L | ecosystem: Engineered > Built environment > Solar panel > Unclassified ...
GAATATCACGACTTTGCCAATGAGACCGATTTCAAAACTGTCCTGTCGGCACCTAAACCCACAAAGTTTCGAGCTAACATGCATTCTTCTCCTCCTGCCATGAACAGATCACCTGGTAGAAATCACAGGATAAGAAAAGACATAAAGCCAACATATAAGATAATACTTGACTCAACACAATCACAAAGGCTTGAGCCCAAGCCTACTGTTGTCAACGTACAACAAACAACGTTGCTTGAAAACTTTTTGACAGGTCCACCATTTCCTGTGCCATCTCGACACAGTTCCAAAAATCTTCCTCCATCAGTCACAAGCTCAAGAGCAAGTAGTCCATCACCAATGAGTCGAGATGGAGGTCATCGGAGAAGCAGATCATCCAGCAAGCAGGTTGGCGGTCCAAGATTGAAGAGGATTAACGGAGAATTACAAATATCCACACCCCCACCACGTACAAGTTCATCTACCGCACCTCAAAGCCCGATGTCCATTCCCCCGCTACCTCAAGATGTAGTTTCAATGATGCCTCTTGGAAGCGCATCAAGGCGTAACACTATCAAGTCGATATCACCATTCCAAGGCCATCACGCCGGAAGCGCGTCCGTTGATAGCACTGCTTCAAGAGAGCAACCAAGTGTTGTCGATGCCATGGCTCAGACGATGGTGGGTGAGTGGATGTGGAAATACGTTCGTAGACGGAAGTCGTTTGGTGTATCAGAATCACCACAAGGGTGGGAATCTAAAGAAGAGGGCAATGCTGGTGTCAGACATAAGCGATGGGTGTGGATAGCACCATATCAGAGGATGATTATGTGGTCCAGTCGGCAGCCTACTAGCGGTCCTGCGCTACTAGGCAAAGCTGGTAGAAAATGTATGTACAATTTTCATACAAAATAATCAATGTGCAGGTACTAATTTTTTTGCAGTGATAATTCAATCAGTCCTCGATGTTAGAGATGATACGCCGTTGCCGAGAGGCGCTCAAACACTTTTCAACAGATCGATTCTCATATTGACTCCAGCCCGTGCTTTAAAATTTACGACCACTTCTCCAGAACGACATTATATGTGGTTGACAGCGCTATCCTTCTTGTCACAATCCTCTGAAGGGCCTAAGGCTGGTTTAACACTACCGGTCCCATTAGCATCGGATTTGGAAAATATTCCAGAGAAGAATAGCGATAGGCTACTACCGACCAGGCCCAAGCCAAGTAGCTTCTTCTCTAAATCTCGTGTCAATAGCCGCGACCACAGTAGCATTGAACATGCCGCTGGTGGCTCGAATGCTTCCACGACATCACGCAAAGACTCAACTAGTGTGGTTAGTAGTGGACAACAAGATAACCTTCCGGTTCCTCGACATCTACGAATCGAGTCAAATGGTAGCCTGGACTTTCCAAGTGTTCCTCGACATGGTCGAAAGAGATCCAACACATACTCTGCTCCAAGGCTGCCTGCCATCCGCCATGTATCCAACCCAATTCATAGCTCATCTAATGTTGATGATATTCAATCAGTAGATAGTGCATTCAAAAACATCTTGAATCAAAACCATACTTTGTCGCCTTTATTTTTGAGCACCAGGTCATCACATGGTCCACCTGACAGCGCTAATGCCAACTTTTTCGAAGCAGTGCCAATGATTGCTGAGACGATGAGAATGGAGGCATTTGTTGACACAGAAACAAAGTATTCATTTGATGAAACAGAAGAGTGTGCCAACTCGCCTCCTTTGGTACTTCATACTAGGAGTTATAGTCGCTCCGGTCAGGGCGGGAGGAAGGGATTTGTTGATTACTACGGTGGCAGTGGAATTTCACCAAGAAAGTTTAGTGATGACTTCTCGTCGTCAAGCAGAGTTGTAGATCCGTTTAGAGGATTCTGAATGGAGCAAAAAAATTAGATTCGTCTGCTTTATTTTACGCATCTTAAAAAACGTTTCATTTTCTGGCGTTTGTGTCTTGTCTTTTGGTCTTCGTTCTCACGATCTAAGGAGTTTCATTTGTTTTGAGTGTAGTATTGCAGGAGGTATGGACTGCAGCTGATGTATAATAATTGTATATGTTTACCATATATATGTTGTAGATTCATAGATTTTATTCCATGAGGCTTTTAGCCGTTTTTCTCATTTTCAAAATCTATAGTTACCAAACTATTTAACAAGTAATTCAGTATGAATGACACATGCTGCAATACTCCGCTTGGTAACTCTATTCTTAAGCTTGACCTACATACGTACTATGTAAGTATACACTCTTCACAAGAACGTTCCAAGACTTTGTGACACCGCTTTCCAGCAGCATGTACAGCGAGTCAACTTTGTGGTAGAATAATAATATACTTAGCAAAACTTATTTTATACCAGTACTCCATACGCATTCTTTCTTCCAATTTAGGTGCATACATACAAACATCAAAAGATACTGAATTAAAATGAAGGGTTTTGTTTATACACAAACCAGGCTCAACCAGAATACCTTGTGCTTCAAACGTCACTTCTATGTGTATTGAACTTCTCGTGGCAGATTGCTTTGGGGACAAAGACGCCATGACCAAGTATCTTAGCTTAATATTACATGTGACCCCCAAAAGCATTTGGATCCGTACGTCCGGATATTATGATGCAGCAACGAAAGCATCCCCGGCTTCCATCAAGAAAAAGGTTATTCTAGATTCCGGGGTAACTATAGTACAGTACAGCTTCAATATCGCAAAAGAAAGGATATTCTGTACAAATGTTAGCGTGCTTCTTTTAGCACATTATTTGCTGTGCAACCGGACTTAAAAAGAAATAGGATGCGGAGGAGAGAACACGCGTATGATGGTCCATGTTTCTGGTTCTTGAAATGCAGTTCTACCATCACCAAGGATTGTTGTCAAATAGAGGATTGAGATCTTGTTGCTACACATCTCCCCACTAGATATATCCTTTTACAGTCCCCGAATAATCATAATAACCAGTCCTTTCTCTCTCTTCTGTGTCAATATGGCGGACCGACACCCACAGGATATCGCATTACAGCAGTCACTTGAGAACCCCGAAGCCTTTTGGGACAAGCACGCGAAGAAACTTGTTTGGGCGAAACCGTACAGCCGTGTTTTGGATTATGATAAAAAGACGGGTGAATGGGAATGGTTCGTGGATGGAGAGATAAGTTGTGTATACAATTGTCTTGATCGCCATGTAAACAATGGTCTGGGAGACAAGATTGCCATTATTTGGGACAGTCCTGTTACAAATACTGTGCGCAAGGTGTCATATAAGGAACTGTTGGATGAGGTACAGGTATTTGCCGCGGTACTTCGCGACTTGGGTGTGAAAAAGGGCGATACAGTGCTTATATATAGTTTGTCACTCCTTTGGTCGCTTTGGTGACTTCTTATCCTTCAAATGATAAAGATGGCGATCTGACCTTGTTAATATTAGTGCCGATGATTGTTGAGAATATCGTGGGTAAGAAGCCAGTTATCCGGCGAAAATTAGGTTCTTGTTTTGTGAAAGTTGGAATTCTGACATATTGATACAGGTATACTTGCTTGCAATCGTCTTGGTGCCATACACAGTGTAGTCTTTGGTGGATTTAGCGCTCTGGAGACTACAAAAAGAATCGGTGGGTGATTCATCATGTTAAACAATCACAGGCAAAGGACGTACTAACAAAGACTCGCTTTTACATCTGAATAGACTCATGTTGTCCAAAAGTGATTCTGACTGCATCCTGTGGGATTGAGGGTGCAAAGGGACCACAGCCCTACAAACCATTGATTGAGGAGGCTGTGCGTACTGCTAAATCCTCAGCGAGGCCAAGTGCTGTTGTATACCTCAACAGGCCTCAAGCCAAGATAACCATAGACAAGTCAAATGCAGAATACGACTGGTCGGAATTGGTTAAGGAGAAGCAGGGAAATAATCAACGGTTTATAGACTGTGTAGCCACCAACAGTAGTGATGAGCAGTACATCATTTATACTTCTGGTACAACAGGACTACCTAAAGGTGTTGTTCGAGATGTCGGCGGCCATACTGTCGGACTGCACTATCTTGCACAATATCTTTTCGGCCTAAGAGGACCTGGAGATGTAATATTCACGGCTTCTGATCTAGGATGGGTTGTGGGACATTCGTGGATTGCATATGGGTATATTTCCACACTGCGACAAATACACGAAATTTCCATAACCTACTGACACTGTTAATTCAGACCGCTGCTTAATGGTTGTACATCGGTACTCTTCGAAGGTACGGGTGACTCGCTACATTGTACCGATTTGCACGTAGTTGACAAATATTAGGCAAGCCTATTGGTACTCCAGATGCTGGGACATTTTGGCGTGTAAGCTCAGACGGTGTGATTGTATGGATACGTCGTGCGTGCTGATGATTCGTTGATAGATAATAGAACAACATAAAGTCAATGTGATGTTCACCGCACCTACAGCACTAAGGGCAGTCAAGAGAGAAGATCCGGATCTTGTGCTGCTTAAGAAGCGCAACATTCGAAGCCTGAGAGCACTATTCCTCGCTGGTGAACGAAGTGAGGTGAGAACACAAACCCTCAAGTATTGGTATACATAGCTTACAATTAATGTTGATGCAGCCAAACATTATACAAACATTTCAAGGTTGGAAACATTCGTTCAAGTTTTGGAGATATTGATGATATATTGATATGATATAACTAGATGTCATTGCTCAACAGGGTGCTCCTGGAGCTACTGTAGTAGACAATTGGTGGTCGTCAGAGTCAGGCTCGCCGATCTCAGGACTTGCGTTGGATTCAAGTATGAGTGAAAATGGTACAATTGTCAAACCACTAGCTATCAAGCCTGGGAGCGCAGGAAAGATTATGCCAGGTTGGAATGTTAAGGTTGTTTCTGATGATGGCAAAGGTAACGAGATCCCAAACGAATGATCTTTGTATGGTTGAGAGAAGAAGAAGAAGTTGGTTCATATGTACTGACTATACCCGAAGATGTCCAGGATGGAAGTATGGGAAACATTGTCTTACAGGCCCCATTAGCACCAACTGCATTTCGACGACTATGGGCAGACGAAGGTGGTAAACGTTTCCAGACGGGCTATTTAAAACGATTTCAAGGTCAATTTATCGATACTGGAGACGCTGGGTTTTACAAAGACGGTTATATACATGTTATGAGCAGGTAATAACGATTTCACACGTTGAGAAGAACGCTTATATATATATATATGTTGTGTCATGGAGTATACACTAACCTACCTACCTACTTTTTTTTTAATTTAAAAAAAAACACAGATCTGACGACATCATAAACGTCGCAGCCCATCGATTCTCTACAAGTAGTATCGAACAAGCCATAACTTCACATCCTGCTGTCGCCGAATGCGCCGTTGTAGGAATTCCAGATGAGGTCAAGGGACATGTTCCATTTGCATTCTGCACATTGGCTTTATCACAGCAAGACAAGAAGGATCTTTCCGCAGATGCTCTGTTCAAAGAAGCAAACCAACGAGTTCGTACTCAAATTGGTGCAATCGCTTCCCTGGGAGGGCTTATATGTGGGACGGCAATTATTCCAAAAACACGATCCGGAAAAACGATTAGACGAACGCTGAGGGAATTGGTTGAGAATGGTGCGAAGGGTGTGTTTGAGGATGTTGCTGTAAGTATAAACACTTCATCTTCCAACTGCTTTTTCATTTCGAAACTGCACAATGCTTTTGAGGGTTTTAATAATGAAAAGTTGTTCTTCTTTTTTTGTTTTCCTCTTCCTTCTTGAAATTAACTACAAAACGGAATACTGATCTCGATACCTCTCCTCCTTTTGCGATGTGATTTACAGGTCCCTCCTACGGTTGAAGATATGGCAATTGTCCAAAATGCGAAGCAGGCAGTTATACAATATTTCGAGAATGGGGGATCAAGGAAAATTGCAATGGAGTTCAAAGCGAAACTGTGAACGAGTAAAAACAAACATTGACATATAATTCAAGCTTAGCAGCGATGTATTTATTTATTTATCTTTCTTCTTCTTATTTTATGATTAAAGACGACGTAGCTTGTATAATATGAAAATCAGAGGAACAAGGAATAACAATTGACGGAACCAAGATCAAGACCACATGTACAGTTTGCAATGCATGATGATATTTTAAATCTGAATCTGGTAACAGGAATCGATAAACGGTTATAAGCAAAACACGATTCGTACATACAACATTCTTCGGTTCATAATTTCGTTTCTTCTCCAAGGAGAAAATGGATATACGGCCAAAATTCTACCCCACCATCGTAAAGTACTCCGAAGAATGCTACAAGTCACCAGGTAAGCAACGATATGTTTTTCTCTCCTCTCATGACCAGTCTTATCTTTCCTCCATCCTACTTTCTGATCCTAATCATAAGCAACTAAGTAAACATTGGCCCCCCCTCAACACATTCTTCGGCGCATACAAGGATATGGCAATTGTCAGTTTCCCTTGTAGAATGGTAGAAAAGAGAGATCCATTCACCCATCAGATGTCATTCAATAACGTATCATCCTACTAAACCGGTGTAATTTCACAAATTTCTTATAGGTTTATAAAAGAAGCACGATACATGATTGGCTCGCCCGTAAATTTGATGGTCGTATGCATGAGTTGAAGAAAACAAGAGCGAGTTCTGGGATATATCGAGACAAACACTTGTGATTGGTCAAACCATAAGGCACCTATTCTTCCCGTGCGATGGTGAAACAGCGCCAACAAGGAAGCTCATGCAATGCACAAGAAGTTTAATTTCGGATATGAGCAACATTAGGAAGTTGGATTGAAAGAAGACCTGCCTGATGTAACAATCAACAAGATATGACAGGATGTGCGGAGTTTTTATCATGAAACACGAGATTTGATTTGTCTTATTCACGGAGATTTCTAGAGATGGAGAGGAATGATTTTAGAAAGTCAACAATCAGATTTTGATTCTTTCGTTATCGAAAATAGAAGAAAAGATATCTACAATCCTATTGATACAAAGGTTTGATTGATGTTTTGACAAAGATACATTTTTCGAATGCCCATGATTAGTCTATTGATATAAAAGAGAATAATGAATTAAATGAACCAGGTTGCTTAAACTCCCAACCATGAACGAAAGAGAATTTTGAATTGCGTTAAGAATGTAAATGTGATAAGAATTGTAAAAGAACCCTATACCGAAGAAATCATGAAGTTGTCGTTATGATTGAACCGATTTGGTACAGAAGAACTTGCGACATTTACAAGAAGTAAGCAGCAGCACCAACCATGATGGCAAGAGCACCACTGGCGATTTGGGCACGTCCAGCAGCGTTGGTGGCAGCTGGTGGTGGGGTGATTCCAGTGGTGGTGTTGTGTGCTGGTGGGACAGCGTATGTGGAAGCTGGAGGAGCTGGTGATGAGTACACAACTGGCACAGTTGGTGCACTGTAGGTGACGTTGGAGTGTCCTGATGGAGCAACGTAGGTTGATGCTGGTGGAGCTGGAGTGCTGTAGACAACTGGTGTGGTTGGAACGACAGTTGGTGGGCAGGTTGTGGTGGTGTAGGTGCTGTAAGTCATGGTTCGTGTGCATGGGCAGTTGGTGACAGTCAAGGTGGTGGCTGATGAGACAGTGTAGGTTTGGCTTCCCTCAGTGATGGTGGTAGCGTATGGGCAGTATGTCTCGTAGCTGGTGACGACTGTGGTGGTGGTAGCAGCAGTCATGTATGAAGAGACGATGGCAGCTGATGAGGTGGTTGCAACAGTGCTAGAGTTGGCAGCTGGAGCATAGTAGTAACCTTGAGCAGCGACAGAGCTGACGATGGCTGAAACGGCGGCGAGTTGGAAAAGCATCTTGACTGATTTTGGTATTTACTTGTGAAAGTTGATTAAACCTTTGTAAGAGTTGATTGGAAGTGGAAGGATTAAAAGATATTAAATCTGATTAAGATATTGAACGAGTGGATGCTGAAGAGCAATGTGGTTGACTTTGTAAAAGTGAGTGTGGGTGGTGAAGGAAGGGAAAAGAAAGAGCGGTGACTGTGGAAGGGGAAGGGTTCTTATAGGGAGCATCACTCATTATGCGACTTTTCTTCCTTTGCTCGCTCCATGGGGGGGGGATTGGTTTGATTTGGTGTATTCAATTGGCAGTGCATCCTTCCATACATTAGACAGACAGTGCAGTTACAATCAATCAATCAATCAATCAGTGAAATTAATTTAATTGACTAGCTAAGGAAGGTACTGTACCCCCTTTTTCTTCATGCACACATACACACACACCTTTTTCATTTCTTTTTCTTTTCTTTCCTTTGTTTGTCGTTGCTTCCTTTTTCTCTTCTTCCTTGTTTGCTTGCCTGCCAGTCCAAGATGTCTACTTGCTTTTTTGCCCATCGTCTTGCTTCCTCAATCCTCACTGCCAATAACAGCGAGCAAACCCTCGTCAGTGAGACGTCAAAATCTTTTGTCGCTGCTGGTGATTGTCCTGTCTTCTCTTTGTTTGTCTCATCCAGCAATTCCCTTAGCGACTTGTCATCATGACTGCTTTTTTGTGTCATAATGTTTTCGTATTTGCTCATATCGTCGATCGGACGGACAGTCTATAGCGACGATGACTATACTGCACAGTAGTATCCATAGTATATTAGACATCGGATCATAATATGTCGAACACAACCAGATCGCTCGCTAGCTGACATGCATAGCTATATCCAAAAAAATACCAGACGCTGACTAACATGCCATACAACAGCGCTATTGAAAATAGTGCTCGCACATTCATTTCGCGGCTTTTACAGATGCACAAGACAATCATCGCCTCCAATTGTCATCTTGTCTGCACAAGTGGATTTCTGATATGTGCGACTCAGCAATCCAATGATAACATTTCTCCCGTAGTTTGCGTTAGAGACCAGAGACAGAGAGTAGTCCCAGTATGTGGACCGGTGATTGAACCGGTACCCTTAGGCTGCCTTGAGATTCAGATTTGGGAAACGCGTTTCTTTACCAATTCCAACACTCACAAAATCACTCCCCCTATCTTTTTTTTTTCTTCCTGGGACATGGTCCTTCTCAACTTTTCCTGGCCTACCGAGACATCATTATGTAGTTTAGGAAGGAAATTGTCAAATACACTGTGGGTTTCGAATGCACATCATTCGTCAGATTTACTTTTATTTTTAGCAATTCTTTTTGTTATGCGACGATATGGTGCGCTTTCATCCACTTTTGATCTGATGAAACATCTGAACTTTTGGATACTTGCAAAGCGGACTAGACCTCCCTTTTTTCTCTTTCTATTGTGCGGTACTTCATTTTTCTTTTGTATTTTACTTGCAAAGGCATTCCGGTAAAAGTATTAGTTCTTCCTTAACAGTATCATGTTTTGCTGCTTTGGCTTTTTCGCACTGCTTAATCTCCCTTGTGCTTGCTTTGTGTCTCGGGTCACTAAGTGTATCATCAAGGTCGTATTTGCAGTGCAGCAGTATCGTTCTGCAGGGACTGCAGTACACAAATTACAGCACCAGATAGTCGACTGGCTTGACGTTTCTTAAGTCAAGCTAGATAAAATGACCTTAGCAATCGTTCTCCTGAGCTGATCCTTTTTATTTTGTTCCTTCCAATATGCGAGTAATCATTCCCCCCTTCATCTCGCCTTCCTGGTTTGTCTTATTGCCTTTCTCTTCAACAACTGTTTTAATTTTTTTTCATCCTCTTCTTTCTTTTCTCGAGTTGAAAAAGATCTCTGATTGAAAAGGTCTATCAGGAACATGCTAGACTAAACAACTCGTATTCGTACATCAAATGTCTGACATGAAATGCCTTCTTAAAATGAAAAAAGTCAATAAACGAACGACTAGGTTTGTTATTGTTTGCTTGTTATTGTCATTTTTATAAACAAAAGCACAACACCATGGTTGATCGTCTTACCGAGTGGAACGTTCCATTCCCTTAGTTATAAACATACAACTCAAAATTACAATTCTTTCTTTAGTTTTCATTCTGATCGTGGAACGAGGCATAAAGCGCTCGATCAATTACGGATGATCCAAGAGTTCTTTTCATATTGTGCATCTTTTTTTCTTTGAGAAAGAATGCAATTATGTAGAGCGATTCATCATAAACTGTAATACCGGTAAATGGAACCATTTGGTCGATAATGCACTTCTTACTTTATCATGCTTACTTTTTTTGTTATTATCATCTTTACTCTCTCTTTGATCCATTGGCCATTACTTAGAATGATGGAATTTCTCCGACCTCGTTTCTGGAAGTTTATCTGATTTCCTTTTCTTGACCGGTTCTCACACAAAGTCATATTATTTTTACCCCTTTTTTTGTCCCACCATCCCACTGTATTCGCTGTCATGTCATCCTTGTCCCTGCCGCGCCACACACACACAACACACACCCATACACACTCATACACACAATCTTGTCCTCAAGCTCCAAGGTTTCCTGTCCATAACTCACATCAATTATGGACTGTATTCAGTATAAAACGGTTTTCTCGAGATAGATGTCAATACCATTTTATCACCATGGTTAAAACTACCTATTTATCGTTTGTAGTACATAAAAGTCACGCGGCGCGCTCGATATTCCACCATTTCCCAATCATGTGCGAAATAAAGTAGTCAGTATACAGATTTTGGCTTTTCCTCAAAGCTCAAGCGCCATCCGATGTGTAGCGAATTTGACAGCAGAGCCTTTCTCCTATATATCCTTTTCTTTCCCTCCCTCCAACCCTAACAACCATACGCCTGGCGTTAGGCACCATTGGTGAGAGACAGATAGCGGTTTAGATGTATATCCACTTATGCTGTTCACTGTGTGTCAAGATTCACGGTCAATAGATACAGTGCATTTATTGGGAAATTGGTCATCGTTATGACATGATTAAGAAAAACTAACTTGGCAATACTTTCAGTGTGCTAGACTTTATCCTTTTACTTTCCCAATTACGGTCGTTAAAGGTCTTGGAAGTATTCCTTTTTATTTTATCTTGTTGCATTGGTATTGGCACGTATTATCCACACAATCACGGAAGGAGCGATAAAAAATAATGATGCGCTTTACATACGGCGATTTACGATATAGGCATTATGCTATCCTTTGTTGAATAATGCCTTCGCTATCATCAATCGCTTCAGTTGTCTTTATTCTTCTTGTATATACCTAGGTAAACAACAAGTAAATATTATTGTACTGTACAATTATAATAGCTTCCATAAATTTCTTGTCTTAGTTGTGATACTTTAAGAAGGAAACTAGTAAAAAACTAAGGGTAAGATCTATATATCTATTACAGATAAAAAGCAACTAAAGAAACTTATGGCATAAGTGAATCAACCATCAGAGTTTGTAGTGGGGGTTTATCTTCGCTTTTTTCCCTTTCTCTTTTTCCTTGACGTTTGCTCAGCAGATTTAAGGGAAATTAAAATTAAAACAAAAACAGACACGCGAAGAAAAGAAAAAGAACCAGCAAGGAAGGGCAATTGAGAGAGCACATAAACACGCGACATAAAGGAAAAACAAGTCAACGAGAAGCGAGGATTTTATTTTACTTTGTTAAACTCTCAACTCGGTCTTTTCATTCCCTTCTTTTGACTCGCTCACTTTTTTTCTCCCTCCAGCCAAGAAAATCGGCCTCCACCAGTTGTTTCGTTAAGTGGATGGCTTGAGTGAACGTACTGAGACTCGGATGTGGCAGAAGGAAGGCGCTTTGGACAGCTGGACATCCTATCCTTCCGTTTCGTTTTGTGTGTGTGTGTGTGTCTAGCTGCCACACGAGAAAAAAACCCTTTTGATAGTGAATCAGGTCCCGTCTCACCTTTTTCTTTTCTTTTCTTTTTCTTTATTCCGGCCGGCCTAATCTTCATTTGAAAGTGGATCAACCTGCTAAGCAATCGATTCTTCTCCTCAACAAGTGCGAAAGCAAAAAAATGTAAACAACGCGTCTCCCAATCTTGCTCGGGGATTTTGTCTTCTTGTCTTCTCAAGTATTTCTCCTATCATTTGTTACCACTGTACATAGTCATGGTATCCCTAGTTGAACAGATGTTTAAATTTTCTCGTGTTCTTCTCTTGTTATTCTAGATACACACAAATTTTAGAACAGCGATGAAAATGATCGCGGAAGTATATCTATTCTATTTTGACCAATTTTTTTCCTTGCAAAGGTTAAAATTGCATCGTAAATCGGAATAATAGCTCCTGATGATCTCCTCCTTTTTCCTTTCCCTCTGAATCTGCGATGTCGTAATTTTGTCATCTCTTAAAAAACCCTTTCGAAAAGTGAGAGTCAAATTAACTATACTGGAAATATATTATGATAGTAGCGCATAGCTATAGCGGATTGTATAAATATTCTCCTATACTATACTGATACACTGTCCTCACCAAAGAAAAAAAAGATTCCCTCTTTAAACCACAGGTCTAAAACTGTAGGTATGTATGACGACGAAGGATGTATTGTTTTCCTTACTCGGCATTTAGCTTGGTTACTTCAGTTTCATGTTGGTCTCACTTTCTCTCGTGCGTGTGTAGCTAACCACAGACTCGTCTGTATATGTTGTACGCTTTTGGAGAAATTACTTGACTGTAATAAATTGAAGATAGTCTAAAGATGATGATGCACCTTGATACAAACTATGTATTATCAATGAAAACGGCAAAGACAATAGTTTTGGATTATATAATATATTCGAGTCCGACGTACTGTGTTTTGTATGAGATGTTAGACGCCTTATATGTGCAAGCTTCATTCTCGATACAACTATCAATATTGAGGTTGATGTTATATCGTGTTAATAATATCAAACCGTACAGAAATTACGAAGTACTCAAGGTGTATACATATATGTATAAGCCTTCCAACTGAAGACTCGCATAAGCACGTATGAAAATATGGAATATGGGATTGGAAAAATAACTTCTCTAAATCTATAAAATCTCGAACTCACCAGATAGTACGATACTCAAGTAGTATTCGAATCTATGTTTGATCTCTGTAATGCGCAAGGCAACATTTTTTCATTCGTGATGGAGAATCCTCAACTCATGAATTTATACACATGTACACAATAATCTATCCACAGGTACGAAAATGATGGATGATACAAGTTACCTTCGTAGAAGCTTATGATACCAGCCACCAGAAAATTGTAAATAGATAGATAAATAAATGGATAAATAAATAAATGGATAAATAGAGGCAGAAACAGCGAAAAATCGGTAACAATGTAACAACGGATTCCTGCAAATCCAGCTGTAGGTGCTTGACTTTGATGTATGTATTGGCAGATATTTTGAGCTTGTAGAACATGGGTGTTTCACTTACCTGCCTCCATCCATCCCGCCCAATAGCAAGCCTGGCCTTGGGGGGGAGGTTGGAGGAGCAGCCAGGCAGATGTTTGACTGTTTGTCTACAAGCATCAAAGTGTTTGTTTGTGTCGACCAGCAAGATCTTCGAGAAGAACAACAATAAGAGTCCATTCAAATCCTCTCCCCCAGAAGGCCAAGAAGAAGAAGAAGAAGCTGCTCTCCTGTCATTCTGTGTCGATGGATGGATGCACAATAGATGGATGAGTCCAAGCTCTGATCTACACTTACTTACTCACTCACTTTCTCCTCCTTGTCACTCGTTGCCTTACAAGTCCCTGTCTTCTGGTACACGGCTTCTGAATCACCACCACCATCAATCATTCAATGGCAGAAGTGGTCGACTCAACCACGACTATTACCTCTACGACTACGGCTCAATACTCCACAGCCTCGTCGTCAAGGCTACCTTTACACGAAGCTTCGGGAATTCCACTGTTAGACAAGAGCCTACCAGGTGCAGCTTCAATACAATCTAGAGGGGTGCAGCAGCAACAACATTCACAACCACAGCCGCCTTTCCATGTCTCCACTCCCACCATTGCTCATCCACAGATACCTAGCAGTCTTACCCAAAGTCGGCGGAGGGGTAAGAGCGTAAGTAGGACAAGCCTCCCGGGGAATGGTGTAAACGAAGCGATTTTGACTGGGTTGGGCATCACATTCAACTCGAGTACAAATCGAGTCGTACCTTCCACGTTTAGCACCTATTCCAATGTGCCTTCGTCTTCTAATGCACCTACCTCGAGTATTGTCTCTGAGCGAAAACAATCACCAACGTCGGGCACGAAACATCGCAGATTGCCGTCATCGTCTGAGATGTTAACACAAAGGGTGACTCAGCAAAACACTGCAACACCATTGTCGTCACACGGCGATAGGCAGAGAAGATTGATTCAAGAGAATATGAGTTTGTCAGAGTCATCCGGGGTCACTCAATCGAATATAATAGATGCCGCGTCGACCGACGTGTCTTCTCAATCAGCATCACATCTCCCGGATGTTTCCAATAATTTTGGCGAAACTTTGGAACGACTAGGCTCTCACCAGAACAATCCACCAAATCCAACAAGCAGCACTGTCTCCAACATCTCAC
>Ga0160427_10001469_pt1 | contig 14448 bp, 12 predicted proteins | sample SolpanmetagenomL_FD_108194 | JGI IMG/M metagenome (GOLD analysis project Ga0160427, IMG submission 108194) | Solar panel surface microbial communities from Lawrence Berkeley National Laboratory, California, USA - L | ecosystem: Engineered > Built environment > Solar panel > Unclassified ...
GCCCGAGTGGAGGAGCTTCTATTACAGTGTGCGAAAGCGTTGGATACTGAAGAATCCATATGTGAAAAGATGCGTACAAAATATGGCGACGACTGGATTCAACAACCTTCTGCATCATTAACTCAGACCCTCCGGGAGGACATACGGAATTTATCAAATGCGATAGATGCGGCGAGTGAAAGCGATGCTGCTCTATTAGCTCAGTACACACAATACGCTGAAGATATTGACGACTTGCGGAAAGCAGGTGAGACAGATGAATCGGATGTTCTGTTCCAGAGAGCAATGGTGAAAAATGGCTACAGAGTGGATGGAAAGTCCACGCCTGGGGTTCACGAAGGCAGTCTGCTTGACGTGGATGAGCACCTGGATGAGCCTTCTGTTCTAGATCAAATTGCTGAGGTAGAGGAACTTTTGAAGAAGTTGAGTCTCATCAAGAGGGAAAGAAACCAGGTTTTGAAGGACCTCAAGGACAGGGTATTCTTCGACGACCCAAACTTTGGATTCATGATTTGCTGACACACACCAGGTGCACAACGACGATATAAATAACATCCTGATTCTAAATAAGAAAGCTATGGGAAGCATGGAGGGACAACTTTTTGCAGCTGAGCTAGAAAAGTTCAAGCCTCATCAACAACGACTTTTACAGGCAACGCACAAACAGTCTGCGTTGATGAAGGATCTAACGGGAGCCTATGGTCAACTACTACAAGATAAGCGGGTCCGATCGGAGCAGTCTAAATACGAGAAGATATCAAGGAGTAGAAACTCCGTCATGTCAGCCTTTAAAAAGGTATATCGAGCATTCTTAGACGTTACTGCTGGCTTGGAGAAAGCAAAGAATTTCTACACTGAGATGAAAAACACTGTCGACAGTTTAGATAAGAATGTTGATGTCTTTGTCAATAATCGAAGGCAAGAGGGGGCAGCCTTACTATCAAAGATAGAAAACCAAAAAGGATCAGGGAGCGCGGCAGAGAGAGAACAGCAGAGGTTGAAGGACCTCATGGAACGGATGTCAGTCGGCGGATCAACGCCGCAAAACGCAGGCAAGAGACCACCTCCTCTTTCAGGTTTCAACATACCAAATGCTGGCATGGCACAATCACCGCCCTCAACTCCACGCTATGGATCTGGCTTCTCGTCTCTAGGTGGCTTGCAATCTCCTACTCCTATTGCGGCACAATCCGCAAACTACTACAATCAACCCAACCAAAACTATCCACCCAATAACGGCCAGTATCCAAATTCCGGCCAACAATACAACAATCAACGTAGAGACTCGTATAGCCAAATACCACAACCGCCACGAAGAGAGTCATTTGCACAAAATTATCCAAATCAACAACAACAGCAGCCATATCAGCAACAGCCGCCTCCTCAAGGACAATACGGCCAATCATACCAACCGTACAATCCTGGTGCATATGTACCACCGCCTCCGCCGGGTCCACCACCACCACAGAGACAACCAAGTTTCAACCAATATGGTCAACCTCAACAGCAGCAGCAGCAACAACAACAGCCACCTCCACAAGCTTATCCTCCTGGCAGCGCGTATGGCAAGCCGCAACAGAATCCTGATCCCTGGGCTGGTTTGCAGTCGTGGAAGTGAAAGGTTGTTGTTGAAAATATGTATTTTGTATGGATTGATACACTGTCCACTTGTATCCTTCTCGCCTATGTAGCTATTGTTCCTTCGATAATCTGTTCTTCCTCATCTTTGGTGCTGGGTTGGATAGAATATTGAGTCTCTCCAGCGCCTTCTTGCGCTTGACCACTTGCCTTCGCGGATCACTATGACCGTTGTCGCATATCTGGTTCCTTCCCCTTCTTCTTCTTCTCCTTTTTCTCGAGCCTTTTTCTGCCTTAACTATGTCATTCTAGTATACCAATTTTTTTCTGGTTCTCTATTTTACGAAATACCCAAATTATGCAACTAAGGGGAGGGTACAAAATTGTCGAAACTCCTTTGAATCCTTGACCAATTTGATCTTGTGTTTCTATCTCGTGAAATGTTGAACCTCGTATACCCACAAAACGTATGAATGTGTATGCGATATAGGCATGATGACTATAGAGCTACGACGCGGGAGGTCTTACTAGATAATAAGATATTTAATCTCGGATTCGTGGACCCTATACTTTACAACTCGGATTATTAAAGTTTGCGGTGAAACGAGACTAACACTAGTACATTATGCTGTGACTTGAGGTCACTTGCGCAGTGTGACTTAAGTTCTTGGGTCTGTCGTTGCTTTGTTGTGTGCTAGCGTCTACATAAATACACTTACTTAGCAAGTAACTACCCGAGATGATTTTCCCATGATTCTCGCATCTAATTCTATGAACTTTCTGCTCTGCTCTACTTTACTATTAAAGTTTTTACTACACTATACTTTAAGTAAATTTGTCCATTGAAGGACTTGAATTGAGACTTTCTATTTTTCAAAACCGAATATACACATTGAAATTCATATGAGTTTTATTAGCAGAAAATAGTATTGTTGATAAGAGGTTTCGTTTGAATGTTCTACTGCCTGCCTGCTTATCGCCAAAATAAACTTAAAGCTAATCAATTTCCTTGAGCTCTCTCTCTCAGATGTCCCTTGCTTGGCTTGGCTTAGCTTAGCTTAGCTTAGCTTAGCTTACGGAGCAACTTAAAATTGCTTAACTCATGACAGCAGATTCGCATATGCTAAGTAGACATTTTAATAAGTCAAATTAAAACTTTTTTTTTGGTTAAGGTTTTTACTCTTTTTATTTTTTGGGCATCTTTTCTTTTCCTTGCGGAGCCGTTCCCTAAAGACCAGACAGGCCAGACAGACCAGACCCTGTCCATGAGATCTCTGTATCGTCCTGTTGACAAAAGTTTTTGTAGCACTTTATTTTCACCTCAAAGACCCTTCTCCTCCTCCTCCCTCCTCCGATTTTCTTCATACTCCTTGACATTGCGACAAGAGAAGAAAAGAACAATGTCCATGGATACAGACGCTACGATGAGCAATGCTCCCACCAAGAAGGACCCAGTCACAAATCCTGCGACTACGGGTATGGCAGATATGTCACCTTCAGAGGTTCATTATTTCCAAAGGTAATTCTCAAAGGGTTTTCTCCCTGCAATTCTTGGACCCCTTTTTTACTTCTTCGATTTTGTCGTAAATATATGAGGAACAATTGCTAACGTGCTCTTTCTTTTTTTTCCTAAAATATAGTTACAATCACCATGGTAATGCGCAAATCCTCCTCCAATTGCCTGTTCATCCTTCAAGTGCTCCAAGAGCATCAGAAGAATTGTTTTGCCTAAATTTCTGCAAGGGAATGTTGAGCTTCATGAGATTCATGAGCTTTTTGTGTGGTTATTATGCATATGCTAATACATGTGTTTTTCCTCTTATATATAGGAATCCACGAGGAAATGCTGGTTAGTCTTTTGAATCCATGAATTATATTGAAGCAACATCAGCCTACACATTCACTCGAGTCATATCTCCTGGTCAATTGCTTCCATTTCATCTTCCCGTGCGACTTTGCTGGGAAGTTGAAATGGAAGCAACTGCGATATCCACGTCCCCAATCGATCCTTTCTTTTCTTTACCATCACTAGATGGTAAAGGAATTGAAGAGAGGAAGCTGGAACAAACGAAAACATGTTGCAATTTTTTTATTTTGGCGAACATATTGTAACGTGTGATAGAAAGACGAAGTCCGAACCAACTCATACAAGAATGCCATCTACCAAAACCGGCACCTATTTAAGGACAAGGTGGTGCTGGATGTTGGATGTGGAACATCTATTCTGAGCATGTACGAATAGAAAACAATTCCTCTCCCATTTGCAAACCCTACAACAACGCTCTTTTTTTCTTTCTCTTCTTCTCCGCTTCGAAAAATCGACTTTACAATATCACTATCGTTCTTCGATAGTCAATACATTGAGGGAAGTTCATATAGCTAATAACTATACTTTTTTTAAAACTAGGTTCGCTGTTAAGGCCGGCGCTAAACATGTCATCGGAGTCGACATGTCAACTATCATCGAGAAGGCTCAACAAATCGTCGACATTAACGGCATGTCAGACAAGATCACGCTTCTTCAGGGCAAGATGGAAGAGGTCGTATTACCAGTAGATAAGGTCGATATCATCATATCTGAATGGATGGGATATTTCCTATTATACGAGTCCATGTTGGATACCGTTTTACTAGCCAGAGACAAGTACCTTAAGCCAGGCGGTATGATCTTCCCAGATAGAGCCAGCATCCATATGGCTGCAATTGAGGATGGAGACTACAAGGAGGAGAAAATTGGATGTGTGTACTATCCTCACTCCCACCACCATCACTACATATTATGTAGCCTAGGGCTATTGAGAAGAACTTATGAATGGGATTTAACTGACCGATGAAACAAAAAGTCTGGAATAACGTCTATGGCTTCAATTTCACTCCTCTGCAAAGTGTCGCCCTTGCCGAACCCCTAGTCGATACCGTCGATCTCAAGGCTGTCGTATCCGACCCATGCATGGTCATGTCCATCGACCTACACACCGTTCAAGTTTCCGACCTCGCATTCACCGCACCCTTCTCTCTACCAATCCGTCGTAACGATTTCGCCCACGCTCTTATCGCATGGTTCGATATTGATTTCAGCGAATGCCACAAACCAATCAAATTCTCTACAGGACCACATGCCAAATACACACATTGGAAACAAACAGTGTTTTATTTGAATGAGCAATTGACAGTGAAGCAAGGAGAGAACATAACGGGAGTTTTGAGCTGTAAGCCAACGGAGAAGAATCCTAGAGATTTGGATATCAAGATTGCATACGAGTTGGAGACGGATGAGGAGGACAGAACGGCGAAGGGAACGTGTTTGTACAAAATGTATAGTTTTTCCTCCTCCTCCTTACACGCCTCCACACACATACAATGGCTTGTGTACCCCTTGATGCTCATTTTGCTAACTCACTCAATCTCAGGTGTTGATATGGCTTTTATATGGCAACTCTTTTTTGAACCAGTGCTATTGATGATGATGACGACTATATAGATAAGAAGGATCCTATTTTCTACATGATTATATACCCTAAGAATCTCATTCATTTCTTTCCTTCTTTCTTTTCACACAAAAATCGATTATAGATTCAATCACCAAATTTACTCAAGTAAACATTTTGAAGCGACAGGTGATCAATATGCCCATCTTGTGCTGTCATATACTTACTCAAGTAGGTAAGTACTAGTGATTTATAGAGTAGACAAGGGTAGCCCGACAAACTAAATGTTCATTTGAATATCTACTTAAGTAGGTATTTACTCAACTCCTTATGTATCTACCGAGTACATAACTGTTCCCTCTCAAATCCTCCCCTTCTTTTTTCTTGATATCCTTTTTAGAAACTTGTTTCTTCTCAGCTGTGATATCATAATATATGAAATGCTAAGTAAATAGTATGTACGCTCTTCTTAATCTTCCACCCTGGCACAAAGACAAGATCTCGTAATCTTTCTTTGTTCTTTTCCTTGTTATTCATACAAGCCACAAAAATTTAAAAGGCTCATAGGACGAACAAAAATTATATAAAAAAACAATGGACACGCCGACTTAAGACTTTCTCTGCTATAATGTCACGATGCTAGTAATGACTAGGTATCAATATAATTTTTGATACCTTTCAAAAAATGTACAGATAAACAGTATAGTGCAATATCTGTTTTTGCTAGTACACCTTTTCGTTGACACAAGCGTGCTGAATACTTAGACATAAATACTTAGTATTTAAGTATGTCAGTATGGTGTAGAGAAAATAAACTAAATGATATTTTTTGGAAGAAATGCCCAACATATTGACAAGCTTGTAAGGTCCACCTTTTAAAGCTCTTGCATAGAATTTTCAAATCTGGCCACTAAAGAGTATATTATATCAAACCACTTAAGAATGACTGTAAAACAGTAGAACCTTCGAAGAAATAGGATTAGGATGTAAATTTACACTGTTTCTTGAGCTCATAAGACTAATTGCTCTTTTTTTGGAAAATCTTTTTGATGTTGTAATAACTTTATTTCCAAAATAAACACGAAGAAAAACATACACATACGCGCGCATTATAATGCTTTTTCCTTTTCTTTCTTAACTTATTTTATGAGGAACGGAAATGATCAAGCAAAAAAGACTGGGAATTTTTTTTCTCTATGTCTAGTGCCTATGTAGCTAAGTACAATGGCATCAAAGTCTACTTTGAGCTTTTAATCTTTGTCATCATACTCTTCAAAATTACCATACAGTGCTGCCTACTCGACTGGGTTTCTTTTTGCATTTTCCGCAGTTCAGTTTTTCCTCAAAGTATACGCGTGGGTGAATGAATGAGTGAGCGGCGTTTCCCATATTCAGAACGTTTACTTGTACTGTTCAATTCCTGCTACAATTGCTGGTGGGTTGGCTCCCCTGATTGAATGTACGCTTTCACCATTCTTGAAGAAGTGGAAGGTTGCTAATGTGTTAAATAGTATTGTCAGCCTGATTTTCTTTTAAACACAGGGAGAAGGTAGAAAGGGGAGAAGAGGGGAAAGAGGCTCTTGCTAGAAGCGTAAGAATTAAGAGGACAGATAGGAGGGGGGAAAGGGAATAGTTGATAACAAGAGGAAGAGAAGAATAATACGCACGCATAGCTGTGATACCACACTCTTGTGCGACATCGCCGACTTCGTCAACGTCCAACTTGTAGAATTCGACATCAGAGTATTTTTCTGACGCTTGATCGATATGAGGCGCTATATCACGATGAAAGCAAAAAAGAAAAAGAGTGTTAGCAAAAAACTCCATTAAATCAGCCCGTATTAAAGTGCTCTACTCCCGTCATCTAAGCTTCAGACGAGCTTGACAAAATCAAAGCGGAATAGAGAGAAAAGCCCTCGTGTAAACAGATGGAGAGAGAAGGGGGTGTCGTTACCTATAGCCTTACATGGCCCACACCATGTAGCATAAAAGTCGACAAATTTCAACCCTGAGCCTTCCAAGACCTTTGACTTGAATTCGGCGGCACTGAGGAAGGAGTAAAAGAATTCTTGTCAGCTATTGTTCGACTCTAGAGGTTTTCCAAGTTTAAGAGAACGAAAGAGGAATAATCATGCCCCCTCTTTTTGGAAAAGAAGTAAAACCTTACCTCTTAATCTCGTGAACAACCATATTTTTCGATGTAGAGTGAAAAGTTCGTAAAGTTTGCGGTTTTGTGATAATTTGAGAACTGAGAAAGGTTTTTGTGACGACTGATGATGATTTTGTAGCGGACTGAAATGCCCTTCGAAAGACTGCTGGGGAAGCCACGGTATTTATTTTGGCGGGGGGATTAGAGGATACTGAGGTTGGAGATTGCGCGATAAGAGCTTGAGCTCAAGGATGAATCCTGATTTTTTTCTGAAGGAGCTCAAATTAGTGAGCAAGGCAAGGCTGAGTGGGGCGAGATGTGGTGTGTATTGGTGAGTAAGTTGCCTAGGGTGAACGAAAGTGCAAATACAAATACAAATAAGAAAATTTAGTAGTAGGAGCAGACGCTGAGCAATCCAATTGAATTGATATGAACCGAGTGATGATATTCTGGAATGAGAGAGAAGGGAGCGATACACGACAGACAAGGCTGGCTGTCTGAGTTACTCAAGCTTTGAGATGATGATGATGATTGTTAATCAGACCAGTTGGTGATGATGATGGATGTATGGGTGGACGGACGATGAAGCTAGGAGTTCTAGACCGTTAGCACAGAACCTTGCTTACTTATCACATCATTGGACTACCTGTTTGTGCATTTCTTCATTCTTACTAAAGAATCATTGTGTCAAAGGTACGATCTTATTATTACCATCGCTTCCTGTAATACATACCTTCCAATGCGAAAGGATCTTGTTTTCGTAAAGATGAGTAGTGTATTGATGCGAAGGTGTTCAACAGCTCCACAATCCACGGTATGCGGTTCAGAGGAGCAGCTCAATATCTAAGGGCTTGCTGTCTAGCCTTTTTTACATGTATTACAGAAGCATAAAATTTATGTTCCTCTATATAATTATAATCACAGACAATACAATGCTTCTAATCTTTCTTTAACTCTCCCATTGTTTCTGTTATAATGCCGCCACCCGCAGTATCCTTAACTCCACCCTCTGCGTACGCCTTCGGATCCTGCCTAACAATCATCATTTGTAGACCATCACCAACCTCAATGTGTCGTTCTACTGCACTAGTGAAACTGTCCTCAACAAGCTTTCTCACGTGGTCTAGAGGTAGCGGAACAGCTTGACGAGGTTCTTCCCCTTTGGATGATGGCACATATTGATTTTTGAAGTTGACTTGGTTGTCGAGGAAAGGCATAACGAGGGATGCGGCGGCACCAGCAGCACGACACTGCTCGCGCTCAAAAGAACCAACGTAGTCGTATGAGTAGATGGCACCAACACCTATACGTAGACCAATTGGTAATTGTCAGAAGTTTGTGACGCAATAGCGACAGCTACCTCTATGTGGAAGCACAAAAGAGTAGGATATCCCCGAAGAGTCATAAATTTCATAGGATAAACATACCCTCTTCATCCAAACCACCTAGAATAACCTGTGTATAGTATGGAAAGAATCGCTTTCCATACAAGATTCGTGAAACCATCGTCGCAGCAGCGTTGACTGACAGGTGTTTATCGTGATGTCGTCTATAGTCCTGTCGAGCTCCATTTTTGTCTTGTCAATCACTGTTTTTACATCCTTCTTTCTTTCATATTAAGGAGGGTTGTCATGATGATCCCCTCCAAAAAGCCCGTACACGTATAACAAAACGATGGGACAGAGAAGGATAATGGTTCATACATCAACTCTTCGTGCAACCTTTCTAGCAAGCTCCTCTCCATCAGCGGCAAATCCCACACATCCCATGACTAGTCCCGAGCCAATATCGAACACTTTTCTTGCCATACGTGTGTTGATAGCATAGCCGTTGGTTGAACGAGTGTCGCCTGCTAATATGACAAAATCCTTGCCGGCGATGCCCAATATTGTGCCACCGTTATCTGTGTATCTAGAAGAACAAAGAGAGGGAACATGTCAGCTCGAATGCGGGACATAGATTGTGGAAATAACAGAATCCATGAGCTTGATTCCATGATAAGTGTTATACGAGGATTTTAAATACATACGGGTTGAAAGCTCTTTGTCGTATACCGTCTTGAGCTGAAGCTGCAGCAGTTGGAGCTCCAAAGAGCTGGTCTCCTCTGGCCATATATGAGGTCGTCATGATGAGTGAAGCAGTAACCAACGGAAATATGGATATGAGGTCGATAAGTGGTTGATTGTTGATTGTTGATCGAGGATGGGTGGAGATGACGATCTTTGACTTTGTTATAATGCTGTCTGTTGTGTTGCAAGCCAGTAGATGGATTGGGTGAAGCTTAACAGTGACAGTAGTAACAGACAGTACGCGTGGAATTCAGGTGTTTGCTTTAGAGCTTCATGATTCCTACATCATCATCATCACTCATCTTAGTCATCCATATCATGTATCCATCTCGATAGCACTGGGCTGGAACAAGCTACTCGCATTCTCTGAACAACCTCTACACAAACACAAAAGCCTTTCTCCTACAATCATAAGAAGATGCCGCTTGTAGCATACAATAGTGATGATGACGACGACGAGGAAGTCCAAGCAATCCCAACCTCGAAAAATGACACAAATCTTCCAATTGCTCAAGTAAGTTGGTTGGGTTTTCTCTCTGCTCAAGCACAGCCAATTCTGACACGAAAGAGTGAATAGGCACAAGAGGATGTGTCTCGTCAATCCAGCAAAGCAATCGGAATTACACATGGTATATTCTCAAAAATCTTCATCATTTCTGCAAGGAGGTGCTAATGCGCGAAAGATACGCCCAGAACAAAAAGTCCTTCCATGACCAATGGCGCTTCTCAAAACGACGTTGCGACTCTACAATTAGCACAACCTCCAGCTTCGAATAATGTCAAGGACGATACTGTGGATGTTGGTCCCATCGTAGGCCCCACTAGGCGTCCAGAAGCGATGGAAGTCGAGCCCGATGATGATGGGAATGATGTCGAGACGCTCATGTCACCATATTCCCAAAATCGCGCTCTTCTTAGGGGTTACACCATCCCACCTCTACCATCAGACTTTTCGATACCCGACTCTCCTCCCGGCTCGCCAGATCCTGCTTCAGTCAAAACTTTTAGTCATTTCCTAAAACTAAAGGATCAAAATGTTCACTTCAATGCGAAGTTGGCAAATAACACAAACCTAAGGAATCCGAATTTACTCGACACTTTACTCAACTTTGTGGACTTGGACAAAGACGTGGTACAATATGCTAGTACAAGACCGAAAGATCGTTGGATGACCAATGTGGACAAACTTGGACAAGGTATTCCTAGAAGGAAAGGTGAAACGTTCGTCCAGGCATTATCTAGACTACAGAGAGAGACAACAGAGAAGCAGCAAAAGGAGCGAACAACAGTGGATTTTGTCGGTTCAAGCAACGAGTCGGTGGTAAGGCAGGAGTCCTCGAATTTACATACAAAAAGTGCCGCAGAGCGGATTATGGCAGGTTTGGATCGCGATTCCAGAAAAAACACGCCCGAACCAAGAACCGACTCCTCGCGCACTGCTCGTGGGCGAAATGATAGAGATCGAGATCGACGGAGTGACCGAAAGTTTAACGATGATAGTAATAGTGGTTACAAAAGAGCCCGATCACGCTCCACATCACGAACGAGGGAACCAGGCAGGTACAGAGAAAGGGATTATAATCGGCGCTAAATTGCTTGAAGGATCTTCATATCGAAGCAATATTCCAACAAACAAGAAATGCGTCTGAGCGGAAACACGAAGAAAGTACACGGTCTGTCTGGCTAGACAATGAATAAAATCCGATAACCTGCTACAAACGACTATTTCTACATTCCACCTATTTGAGTGCTCCTCTTACTGTCCAATAATCTTCTTGATTGCGTTTGCAATCTCCCCACCTTGAGCTTTGCCTTCCAGCTGGCCTCCTAGAGCTTTCATCACTGTTCCGATATTTAATGGGATCTTCTTCCCGACTTCTGCATCGGCATTCATCTTGTCAATTACACTTTTGACAATACTCTCAATTTCGCTAGCATCCATAGTCTTGACTGTACTTGCATACTCATTTATTATATCTAATTGTGCCTGTTCCTTGTCGACTAGATCTTGACGTTTGGCCTCGGTGAACTCGGTGATCGATGCGTTGGATTTTGCGGAGATCTTTTTGAGCAGAGCTAGTAGGGCGAGGTCGCTAGTGATTGGTTTTGGTGGGCTCTGTAGAGCGGAGTTGTTGACTTCAGAGAGGACGGACTATTTAAAAGTCAATCGATAAGGATTAGAGAAGAGGACGTTTGGACCAGTCAGGTCATCTGGTAGTAGTTTTTTACGAAAGAGAAATGGAAAACACGGGGCACCAGAGCTTGGGTAGTCGGTAAACAATCAACATATTGGAATGTATGTTCCACTCACTCTTAAAACACTCAATCTGTAAGACATTAATCGATGGATTTCGTCAGTGACTCTTCTCTTGTTCATTTTTTCCTTCAATTATCAACGGTGCAGTGCTGTAGGACTTGCGTCACATGTTTCATGCCAATGATCAATAGCGATGGAAAGCAGTAATCCCTCTCTTTCTTCTTACCTATTTGTGTCTTTAGCCCTCATAGCAGTCTTCAAATCATTCCTATATGTTTATGAAAAACAAAATGAATCAAGAAATCTATTAGCACAATTTGCGATCAAGTATATATACCAAACAAAATTCGAAGAACCACAGGATGAGTTTTCTTTTTCAGCTGTTCTTTTTATTTTCATGATAGAGCACTTGGAATATGTATTTACCTTATTTGTTGTAATAAAGGCGGCGCAGGAGTGGTTGTCGTAGAATAGCAGCGAACACATCTTGCCGTCAAGATCGAGGCTCTCTTTATTCCACACATGATTATCTTTTCTTATACCGAATTCTACTGCTCTAAAATGAACCTGTGAGAATGGAAATATCAGATATATATTCGGCACTTCATCCAATATCTCTTGGACTATCAGACTGGATGTTGCCTACTTACTTTATATTGGAGATGAGTTGCTTCTTTCTTTCTTTCTGAAGAAAAAATACATGATATATACACACACAAAAAAAAGAGATCAAGCAAAACAAATCGGCTGGTTTCGCAAACGCGCATTGTTATTACCGGGTTATCCTTTCCCCGGGCAGACTGTATATACCCCGAACCGTGCACGGGACTTTGAAGGAGACTGCTTGCTTGCTACTGGGCTACGGGGCGACTGCATCATCATCATCATCATCATCGCCGTCAGAATCTCCCCAGCTTCATTTCGGGCCATCGCATTGCTATCATTCAATCCATCAATCATCTTACCATCCCCCATCGTCATCATCCTCTCATCGACAAACATACATCCAGCCACAACACAATAACAACAACACCATCAACATCATCAAGGCGACATCATTGTACATCGCCCTCTCGTCCATCCTAACACATCCCACTCATCAAAACACGAAGAGAAGAAAGGGAAAGAAAAAGGGAACATTACTCAGTCTCTTTTTTGCCTACATTCAATAAGCACGACCATCGTAAAAGCGGACACAACGACACCTTTATCTCGTACCAGGAAAAAAGGAGGACACGACTGCTCATTCTGATAAAACACAACCCTTTACTGTTCTATATTTGCAAAAAACGCAAGCTTGGACAAATCTTTAAGGCTTCTTCTCGAAGAAATAACAACAAAATTCGCATAACGACATACACATCGGCCATCTTTACCTTCTTAGTAAATTTACTATAAAAGAAGAGACCCTTCAAATCAGGAAAAGATAGTCATGGCAAACGGGTACGGACATATTCTTTTATTCTTATACAATTTCATGGTCTTTTCTCGGGATGTTTTTGTATTGGGGAACCTTACCAAGCAAGATTCTATTGCGATACCTTTTTAGTTCTAAAACCGAAGAGAACAAAGAAACAAGCATACACTAAGCAAAAAAATCTGGGAGAAAAATATTGTATACACAGTTTCGATGCTAACAATATAATCCATTTTAGTTGGGCCATCGTCATCGGTTTCGCAGTCATTGTTGTCCTCGGTGTTCTTGGATTCATCTTCTCACCAAAGGGAGAAAATCAGACGTATGTTCTGTTTACTTTACATTTCGAATCGTTTATCTCCTTCCCCTGTTGGATCTGCTTGCTTCTCTCAATTCTTGTCCCATCCCTTTCCCTGGGCAACTTGGCCACTCTACATTTTTCATGATTGGTATCTGATATATGCTAACTACAACCATCTTCTTTTACTACTTACAGGATCTGGAGAAGTTCGATTCTTCTAACACTCGCTAGTTGTTACATGATGTGGGGTATGTCTATCCTTACCCCTCTACTCACAGTCATCTCTTTTTAGTATTTCCTATATACTAAAAAGAACAAATCTCATGCGTTTCTTAGCTTTGACATTTCTCGCACAATGGCATCCGTTAATTGCCCCGGAACGAAGCAACTTTCGAAAGGGTTATGTTGAGTAGACAGACACTCTGATTTCGTGATTGGTTTTTGTTTGGGTTGATTCAATGGGGGTAGTGGAGGAGGGAACGGCAGAGTTAATGGTGCTGAGAGCTCTTCCCTTGGCTTTTGTCTAAACTCAAGTAGGAGGACCACCAAGAAGTGTCACCATGTCATTTTGAGAAATCGAGACCAAGCATGATGACCTTTCTCGTTTGGTAGGAGACAATAGCCTATACAATGTTTGGACTGGCGGAATTGTACAATATGCTTCTTTTGTGTTGCTTTTACCTTTATTTTTTCTGTTCACGGTGAAACCTGGTTATTCCGTTTCCTTTTATTGGACTCTGCGTGGCGTTTTCTCTTTTGGTTGTTCATTGCTCAAACAGTCTCTGAAACCGTAATCTTTTGTTTCCTTTCCTCATCTTCTTCATATTGTCAAAACACTCAAATTATTGTTGAATGAATTGTGTTTAGCGATAGTTGAACTTGATGAACCCACTTCTTTCATTATTGTTATTGTTATTGTTATTTACCCAATCCCAACTTGCCAACCCAATCGTTCCAGGTCACAAAATCCCACCCAGCACCTGGCAAACCCGTCCAGTGTAATATACTTTGTGATGTTACTGCTCTAACGAAAGCTCCTGAAAATGCCAGCAGTGCCGCTTCTGGATATGATAGATCGAGCAAGACTATAATTTCGCAAGCACGGGAATCTGTTAGTCCCCCCTTTTTTTACCCTCAAGAAAATGAAAGAAGCAGTAGAAGGGAGGGGAGCGAAATGGGAAGAGCAGAACATCGATATTATTTTTAAAAGAGAGATAAAAAAAATAGAGACAACAAAACTTACTTCTCA
>Ga0160427_10001470_pt1 | contig 14445 bp, 15 predicted proteins | sample SolpanmetagenomL_FD_108194 | JGI IMG/M metagenome (GOLD analysis project Ga0160427, IMG submission 108194) | Solar panel surface microbial communities from Lawrence Berkeley National Laboratory, California, USA - L | ecosystem: Engineered > Built environment > Solar panel > Unclassified ...
GATCCTTTTGGCGTCATATTGTCTGCACAAAGTATAACCATGTCAAGTCGTCGAGGAGGAGCATTGTCAATCCATTTTGTAGCGAAAGTGCGTACACTGTGTAATGAAGCAAGGTCGACTTGCTCGGCTGTGATGAGTTCGTTGTTGGTCTGCTCGCGGAGGTCCAGGATGTACTCTGAGAGGAAGTGGTCCTTCAATGGATGTTGTGTTAGGAGGACTAGCTGTGCGCCACGAGAAGCCAGCTCTCGGGCTGTTGCTTGACCTATACCAGATGTGCCTCCCTTCCGATTGTTAGCTTCTGATGTCACAGTATCTGAAGATGCCGCTTCTGCTTACTGTTATTAAGACAACCTTGCCATGCATATCCCTCTCTGCTGTGTTACGAGCACCACCAAAGTAGATTTTGAGGACATAGAGGAAGAACAGTACAGGCAAGGTCTTCAGCGTCGGCAGTACGTAGGGGACATCGAGGAAGCCACCCTCCCACAGGAAGTGGCCTATTATCTCGACTGGCATGGCAAGGATATCCCAAATTCAATCCAACACGACATTGTTGTTTTTGGATGATGAACGTTTCAGATCTGCTTCAGACTTCCGGAGTGCTGCCCGTCAACGATGATTGGGCAGAAAACTCGGGCGAGGATTAACTGACATGTTCCATAAGACCATCTTTGCTGGTTGTTATTTGCCTGTTCGTCTTCTCAGTCTATGAATGCGCCCTTTCTGTGAACTGTCGGTGATGGAGGGAGACAATGCTTCCATGCCGCATTACCAAGGCCCAGCCCAAACGTTTTGTGACGTCTTCGTGCAGATGTCCATGCTCGAACGAAACCAGCTTGTGCCCCTTCATGTAAATTTACTTGCTTCCCTTACTTGACTTTTACTCAAAGAAACATCGATCATTTCAAAGCCTGAGCCGCAGCTTTCGTCGAACGATCTCGTAGATCAAGGTCAAAAAAGTTCAGAGGAGTGCTGGTGGTATTTTTTCTCATTCACACGTACTTCTTTGACCTCCTCTGATTAATCGTACCGTGTGGGTGTTACAGTCACACAGTCCACCATGCCTAGTAAAGGAGTGCATGTCTATGCTTTCATCGCAGTGCCAGACTGCAAGGTCACGTTCTCTGTGCCAGGAGAAGCAGTTGAAGCTAATGAACCCAACACTTTCTTCACACATCTGCTCGAAGTCGACAAGGCTAAGCTAGGAGGTGTGTTCAAGATGACAGGCAGATTCAGCTTTCAGGTAAATCGTGGGGACACCACCCTCACGAAGCAATGGATCGAGATCAATGCTGTCACTGGCAGCTTGAGTGATGGGACCATGAAGAATATGAGCGAAACCCCATCGATAGTACAGGACGACCTCATCATTACATATGGCTTTTACGACGCAGGCAGTGGAGGTGAGTCTGGTCTTACCAGTATGGATCAATGCTATGTGACTGTTACCCCAAACTACTCAAGATGGCAGGAGGAGCTCGTGCCACCGGGATCTGACGATAAACCATTCTCCCGGTTTGTTCTACCTGCTGCTCACGATGTTGGGATGAACACCATGCAGAACGCTGTTGCCCTATTAGCACACTCGGGCGACGCAATAATTAAAATGGTCATGGAGCGATTCAAGCTCACAGGTCAACTACATTTCGGTCTCGGGGACAAAGCCATTGCAAAGATCGCCCCAGCCATTATAGTCAGCTTGTCAATAACCCAAAAAGACACATTGCCGACAATGTTGGCTATCGGAGCAAGATATTTCGAGTTCAGACCAGCATTTTGCGTGGACAAGGCACAACCGAACATGCCTATTCCAGACTCGATGTATTTCCAGCATGCGTGTATCCCTGGCATGGCTTTCGAAGAGTTTCTGGAGGATGTGGTTACCTTCCTTGTTGAGCATCAACATGAGATAGTAGTCACACAACTACGTTATGATGGTATCCTCGCTGGTTGTAGACGTCCGACAGATCAGGAGTTGGACGATGTGATTAATAAAGCTCTAGAAGGTAAATGCCTTGTGAGAGGAACCGTAGACGATATGCACAATATGAGTATCAATGAACTACGTTCGACCGGTCGACGTTTCATCATATTCAACCCAGTTTCGTCATTCTCCACATACACAGACGAGGCCAATGCTACCACAAACGGAGATACAATCATTCAACAGTTTGAACAAATGTCGGCAGAAAGGCAAAGTGGCCAAGCATTCACCAATATCCAATGTCAAGCCACAGCTACGAATATCAGAAATGCTGTCATATATTCTGCACTATCCGCGAATGCTTCAAATTCTTGTTTGATGTCGACAAAAGCTATTTGTGATGCAAAGACTCTGCCATGGATAAGAGATCATGCTTTGGAGAAGCTAACGGAAGAGCAGCTGATTGTTTGCATGGTATGTCGTCAAATCTGTGTATTGGTAATTCCTCTGATTAACTCTTCTTAGAACGATTTCATTGATGGCGCTACTGCAAATGTTTGCATCGAGCTCAGTAGACAACGACTTTCACAGTGATTTTGGTGATGTGAGGGGTGCCGCTGGTGCTTGGAGGAGTGCCGTAAATAAAGGAAGACATTGCAAAAGCTTGCGAATGATTTCATTTTGTTCGTTCACAGATCCGTACTGCTCGTTCAACTCATCCATCGGGCAGTGTGGGACTAAGTGGATAGCTTAGTGCTAAGGAGAGGCCAAAGATAGAAAAATACTAGGTAGTTGCTGAAGAAAGAAAGTTTTCACGTGTATAGCTCCAGAGTTCGGAGAAAGTGCTAAAATTCAGAGTGTAGTTTTCAGCGAATAGCAACAATAGAAAGCTTGTTGACAAAAGCATTATCGGAGAAATCGATTTGACATTTCAATGATAGAAACGATCCGGGAAAGCAAGATCTCATTTACGGAATCGTTGGCCGTGATGAAGGACACCCTTTGAGGCTACAAAATTCTTCGCTAGCGGATTCCATCCACAAGACAACTTTGACATCTGGTATGATGTGCAGCAATTCGACCATGCTGTGAGAGGAAGGAAGGATTGAAGTGGTGCTAGCACCGTCGTAGCCAATTGTGACCTTCTTCGGTATCCCGGTGCAACAATGCTGCTGTCGACTGCTAGATTGGTGTCCACTGTGCGATCTTGTTTGCGTTAGCCATGGAGACATATGGAAATCCGCAAGTAGTAGAAAGACATCCAAGTTCGCCAACCGCAGTGCGGTCTGAAGTGCCGACCTGCGATATGAGATGTGTGTGAAAAGCCAGGAGCTAAATCTAATATCTCTCTTCCCAGCCTTCACAGACCACCACCAATATCTCGACCTCATATATTGGCACTTCCTCCAGGATCAAGGATCTTCGAGAACACTCGCGATACGATCGCGGCAACATCTATACAAAGTACATCGGCACACTCTGCACCACCTCCTCCTCCTCCTTCCATCCAGACACGACGTATCAAGAAGCCCAAAATGGCCGAAGAACAGGCCATGGCAGCCCTGAACGCACAATTGCAACGACACTACTCCCATCCAGAGGAGGCTTCAGAGGAAACCGCGAGTTGCGGAATCGAGCAGTATTGTCGAAGATGGCACGAAATATGTTCCGGTCTACTGCGCAGCTTGTACAGTGGCTTGAAACTGCGTTGATGATTTAGGTGGCCGCACTGGACACCTCAGAAAGTTGTTACACATAGGCGAGACTTTCCCCTAGCCTAAGACGTCGTCCCACGACCGCAAAGCCTATAGTTGGATTCGTCTCTAGGCCGTCCCGCTCCGGACGTCTGTATCACTCGAATTCCTATGATATGATACGTGTACAGCAAGTCGCGCATCTTGGAATAGCAGATGCCAGGTATGGGAGCTATGAAGATAGTGGCAAGAGGAATGTGCAGCTAAGGGTGGTCATTTTACCTTTTTGATTGCAAACTACATCTATCGTCGTGGACAGAATCGCAATGTTTCGCGTCAGCCACCCGTTTATACCCAACGCCACGATCACTCGCGTGTCACACCTGTTGTCCTTCGTCTCTGGGACCTTACAATGCTGCCAACATTCTTGGTGTACTAAGCAGCGAAGATCCTAGTGTTATCTAGAACATTGGCAACCGGCTCACGACCATTGCAATCCATATAGGAATCATTTGTATCACTTTCAAGTGTGGGTATGCCATGCCATTGGATCTCAATGACGGACAGCGCATAGAGTCGGCACTGGTTTTCTATCAAGCATATTGCCGATCCGTCTTGATCTGAGATTACGTCTATTCGGACATTCTAGCTTCAACTTGGTTGTACAACACAACAAAATAATGTGAATTCTTTGACGAAGAGGAACCCCAGCAGTATCTCAACAAAGCTAGGCTGACAAGCCTCTCGCGAGGGAAGGCTATTGTTGAGGTCCATGATGCACAATACTCGACAAACAATCGAGACACTGATCACACGCAAATTGGGAAGAGTGCCTCGATAACCCTCATGCGGACATCTCGTCTCGTCAAAATTCCATCCTCAATATTCCAATCGATTCCTGTGTCTCGAAGCTGCCCAGCACTCCCCACAATCAACACCGCCGCCAAGCGTCGATGTTCTGACACAGCTGTCCTCGATGAGGTGGAGACTCTTGACACCAGGTACGGCCGAGAATATGTCAAACGCCCTGGCCTTGACCGGCCTTCTCAACGTGCTGTAGTCATCGAGCAGACCTTGCACGCTCCTGTTATTGTTCTAATTGGTGTCGATACGTTGCTGATGTTCAATTTCCACCACTTTCCAGCACGAGATGTTGAGTTTGAGCCTGTTGCTGAGTTTGAGCCTGTTGTTGAGTTTGAGCCTGTTGCTGAGTCTGAGCCTGTTGCTGCTGTGCTTGATTCGATCCTGTATTCATCACATGGCGTCATACTGGGTATTCAAGATGTTCCTCCTTTTGCTCGGGTCAAGAATGAGCCTGAGCAGGTTCCATCTCATGGGATCTTGCTACGAATGGGTTGTAACACAAATCCATATATACGGTAAGCTGTCTTCACGCACATTTGGCGCGAAATGCTTGGTGACATACAAGTGTAAAGAATATGAGTGGCGAACAACCCTCTTCGATCTTAGCCCATTGGCCTTGGCACTCAGACCCACATCGTCAGCTTCCGTCTAATCTTGTTGTTGTTTTGTGACACCTGTTGATCCAGCTTCTCGAATTTAACTAAACTGACTTGTGCCAGCTTCCTCGATTCTCCAGTAACATCAGCGCAATCGCTAGAATGGACTTCACAGATATCTTGTACGTCTGCCCCTTGACGGCGCGCTTGACATTTGCTTGGCTGCTGCCACAACAAAGTACTTCCCTAGGACAATGCTGATAGACTCTTCCACAGCCGCATTGTCAACCTCGCCGTGGCCGTATTCATGGTCCTCGGCGGTATCTCTCAAATATTTGCCCTCAGCTTGTAAGCCACACTCCGCGCCGTCCCAACCAATGCGCCAGGCACAAGGAGCATACTCATACGAAGATACAGACAGAATATAATCATCGGCGCATACGTGATACTCTTCGGCGTCGGTCAGTACTCAAAACCATTATTTATTCTCAATCGCAAGTCAAGAAGTAGCCAGCTAACATGATCGAATCACCTTAGGCACTGGTTTCCTCGAGTTTCAAATCCCCCCTGTTATTGCCAAATATGCCTCTTTCATGTTCTCTTTCATTGGACGCGGCGTCTGTACGTAAACTCTTTTGTACCACAACCATGACTTCCTGGAAAGGCCTGCAATAAATAGCAAAAGATGAGCTAGAATAATGCTTACATGTCTCAAACAGTCTACATCTTTATTGGTTCTATCATTGTAGGCACGAACTGGTGGCACTGGGTTGTAGGAACGATCATTGGTATCGTTGGAATCGCATACGCTGTGCTTGAGTTCATCCCAAGCATTGAGCCGCCAGCCAACATGCGGTAAGATGGTCAAGATATACGTGCTGCTTCGAGCATTGCTGACGAGATATTGACAGTGACGCCGATCCTAGCTGGGGTGCTGAGCAGATCTGAGAAACGATATAAGCTGCTTCGTTGGTGTGTTATAAGGACATGCTCGTTGGGAACTAAAACTCCAAACTCACAAGATCACAAGTGCAACAGAGGATTAAGATATCTTTGATCTAAGAATGCAACACAGCTATATCTGAGGATCTTAGTCTACAATTTACGACAAGCATGTTATCATCTTCCTCAAAATGGGCACGATCATGCATGATAAAACACCTCTTCCATCTCTCTCCACCAACCACCACCCTTACTACTCACAGCCCCCTCATTCAGACTCTCCTGCATATGATCCGTGACCTTCCACCACCGCTTCGTCTCCTCATCCTCTGCTATTTTCTTCATATCTCCATCGAAATCTGTACCAGTGTATTTGAAACTTGCGAAAAGCAATCCTCCTTTTGGATCATAGTATATGCTATAGTCATGTATGTTTGAGGCCGTGATACGGTGGAGGACGCCTGGCCAGACTTCAGAATGGATCTTGATGTATTCTGAAGCGTGCTCTGGTTTCAGTCTGATGTATTGACCTATTCTTTTGATTGCTGGTGAGGAGGAAGAGGACGTGTTGATGGGTGTGAATTGGCCTGTTGTGGCGGCATCGACGGCGGGATTGGCAATGGACATGACTGCGTAACAAGGACGGCGTTGCAAAGATGTGGTTTATCGTTGGTGGTGGTTATTCAAGTCAAACATCTTTAATATCACTGACTGAAACAGGACTCAATGAAGTCGGGATAGCATTGCACCGAGTGTAGCTTCGTGGCGTACGAAGTACATCCAGGAAAACCCACCTCGAATAACCTCGATCACCTTGGTGCCATGCATCATCCATTATCTAGCGCTAATGTTAGCTCTTCAAGCAACGAGCTCTCATTTGTGCAGGGAGATGCGATCTTATTCGGTGTCAGCTGGTCTATGGGAGAAGTCGGACTTGAACGATAACGGAGGCGGCGAAATTCATTATTGCACCTCCATCGACTTCTTACATTGAGTCACGGTTTTGAACTGCTTGCATTGCCTCTTCCACTAACTCTCTGTTCCTTGTTTTTCTGGTGATACAATTGTATTCGCATTGGACTGTTTTCCAATTCATATCTGTCTAATAACTACCAACTATTTAGTGTGCTGCATCGACTTTTTGGACGCCACGGCATTTCGATTGACTCATTCAATCTCGAGGACCTCGACTCCTACGACATCCACAATATCCTTTTCGGCGCGTCCTCTGGCAATTGCAAGATTGCTGGCGAACCTGCATAGATCTCCGTCGAGAGTCTAACCGTGAATTCCCCAAACCCATACTCTCCGGCGCAATCGAAGCTAATAATCTTATCACCAGATATCCTCACAGCATATGAGAAGATCTTCTTCCTCCTGCTAAATGGTGTTCAAGCCAATCAACCTCGCACGCCAGGGTCTCGTCAAGACATTCACGCATAACTACGCCCAATCTCTGCTCGCCGCTTCTCAAACCTCATCCGCCTCGCAAAACACCTTCTTTTCCTTCCAGAACAACGTCTCTCACGTCTTTGGGAAATCTGGCCCTCCTACTGTCTTCCAGAATGCTTTTCCAAATCACTCAAGCTCAGCTGGCTCTGGTGCAGATTCAGGATCAGGCGCTGGCGCCAAGGCTGGACATGGCAGTTCTGATGTTTCGGGAGGTGATGTAGGGTTGGCAGCTTACTATGCGGCATGGCAGAAGCATCAGAAGAACGACGAGAAGGACAAGGATAAGGATGGCGACTGGCATCAATTCCAATTCGCCAAAAGAATAGGTTGGAAGGCACCAACCACGATACCCGAGCCGTATACAAAGCAGACTTCAGAAACAGAGGCAAATGCGCCGTCGGCACGAGCGTTGCTGGTTCGAACGCAGTCTGCTAGCGTGCTTGAAGATACAAGGAAGACTCAGCAGCACGATGTTATTTCGACTTCGGAGCAGTCAGAGAAAGTGCGAGAACAGCGTATAGCAGTGGCAGAGCAAGAGGAAGTATCAGAGGAAGTCTTGGTTCTTGCCTCAGAGTCAATTGCAAGAGCTGCATCACCACAAACATCGAGGACGGAGGACGCAAATAGTCTATGGACTGCTACCGACGCTACTATGGTCTCGGACGCCGACCACTATACAGAACATTTGACACATCTTGCAGAGACACAACAATACGATGGCGTTCCTCCCACCTTCGAGGCTATGCTTTTGGCTGGTGTTCAGCCTACGACATCAGCATACAACGCTCTTCTCCTCGCTGCAATCAATATCCCTCGTGGGAAGCATCAAGTTGTGCCCAAAGTACTTGATGTGTACTCGGATATGCTTCGCAGGAAGGTCAGTCCTGACACTGCTACATATGCCATCCTCCTCGAGCTCCTCTCTGCCCGCGCTATGGAGACCACTTCGATGAAGAAAGACTTAACCACTCGAGGAGCCAGGTTTGGCGGTATGGAGTCGAGAAAAAGCTTTCTTTTTGCATCTGATCAAACCGAACAGGACATTCTCAATGAGGACGACTCTTTGAGCTTCGCCATCAAGCTATTCGACACTTCTGCTGCTGTTGCTACAAGGCACCTCTTTTCAGCCGAAACCTATCGCCTACTGATATCAGCATGCGCAGAACAGGGTCGTGTGGGTGACATGGTGCGGATCTTTGCAGACATGGAGTCTCAAAGGATATCCCCACCCACTTCCATCTTTGCTCCTATGATCCAAGCATTTGCTGGTGTTGGGGATCTTAAGAGTGCAGTGGACTGTTATAATGAATACAAGACCTTAGCTGGTCTGCATGACTCTGGTAGGATATTCATCGTTCGCAAAGATGAGGAGGTTTATGCTGCTGTCGTCAAAGCATATGTTATCTGTGGTCGTACTAAAGACGGCTTGAAGTTCTTCGGTAAAGTGCAGGATGTATTGGCCGCTAACCCCATCATGCGGTCCATCCAGGATGCCGTTGGCATGCAAGCACTCTTGCCTCAGATGCTGGCCCAAGACCGACATACAGAAGCCTTGATTTATGCAACGGAAAACCTGACTTCGTCAGCAAGATCTCAAGCAGTTTCTCTGATCTGCTGCGACGCCGCTGACAAGAACAATGTTATTGCAGCAAGTGAGGCATTCTCAGCGCTTGTCACCAGCTCTGCGGTTGACATGCAAGTACCTGCAGTAGCTATGTTAGCAATGCAAATTCGCAATGCTGAAATGCAAGCAGCGCGCGCAGTATGGACCGATTTTATCAGATCTGCACCTCGAGTGTCCAACATCGAACCCACGACTATGTATGCATTGTCATTGATTGTCGCTGGAGCCGAAGAAGGGTCGTTTGCAGAGATTCGAGAGATGTTTGGGCGCATCCGCAGCAGTTCAAGCAACAAGCAAAACAGGATGGAGATTACCGAACGCATTGATGAAGCGATCGAGCTGATTGGTATTCAGATGACCAAGTCTGCTTGTTCACCTTCAGCATACGTGACGCTTTTGAAGATGATGGTGGAGAATGGAGGACTTACACCAGTTGCCGAAGCTCTATTAGCAAGACTTGGAGCTGCTGAGATTACGACACTACCAATGACTGATCTCACTATGATTGCTCAGATTGAAGCAGAATTGCTTACTTCAGGACCCGTACTGGATGTGGCCCATGCCGCTCGCTTCGCGCACATTGTGGAGATACTCATTTCTGGCAATGTATATGTTGAGGGCGTAGCTCATAACTACATGATCAAAGCACTTTCGAAGATACAACGTCTGGATCTCGTAACCCGTCTGCAAGATGGACCGCTTGCTCTCAATCAAGCACCACCTTCTCCTCCGTACAGTCAGCTCTATTCACCAATTTCGACCGTGGCTTCTTTGCCTGTCGAAGATAACTTCGACCCGTATGGCGCTTCTACTGACTTCAAGGGGTCAGCTGTCATCGTAGAGGAGCTGGAAAAGACACAGGGTCGTTTCGGTGATCATCTCAATGAGGCCTTGTCTCGATTCAAGAACATACGACGTGCAGGTCGTCACCCACGATACACCACCTACGCGAAACTCATCACGAGTGCGGCAAAAGATGGTCGAACAGAATTGGCCAGCGAAGTCCTAGCTATCGCCCAGCAAGATATTCCGCTCATCCTGAGCAACCGCATTGTAAGACAAGGTTGGACCAACATCTACGATGCCATGGTCGCTGCTTGTTTGACACTGAACAATCGCACTCTTGCTTCTCGTTATCATCAAGAACTACTCAATCTCGGCGCCGCTCCCTCCGCAAACACATTTGGTCTCTACATTACCACTCTGACCTCCACACACTCTACGCTCGATGAAGCCACAACTGCCATCCAGATCTTCCAGCGTGCCAAAGCCGAAGGAGTGAACCCATCGTCATTTCTGTACAACGCTCTAATAGGCAAGCTGGGCAAGGCTCGCCGTATCGATGACACGCTGTTTTACTTTGCTGAGATGCGCGCCGCCGGTATCACACCTACGAGTGTCACCTACGGCACTGTTGTCAACGCTCTCTGCCGTGTCAGTGATGACAAGTTTGCTGAAGAGCTGTTTGAAGAGATGGAAAGTATGCCCAACTACAAGCCTCGCCCGGCACCATACAATAGCTTGATGCAGCACTTCCTCACCACCAAGCGTGATCGATCCAAGGTGCTTGCATACTACAATCGCATGCAGGCAATGGCTATACAGCCGACCATGCACACATACAAGCTACTCATTGATGCACATGCATCTCTCGAACCTATTGATATGGCTGCTGCAGAAGCGGTACTGAGCGACATGAAAGCTGCCGGTCTTGAACCTGAAGCAGTGCACTACGCTAGTCTGATCCATGCTCGAGGATGCGTTCAGCACGACTTGGCCAGTGCACGTAACCTTTTCGACAGCGTACTTGCAGACGCCAAAGTTGCACCTAGCGCACCACTCTACCAAGCTCTTTTCGAATCCATCGTCGCCAACCATGCTGTCAGTGCGGAGGTCGTGGGTCCATTACTTCAAGATATGAATCAGAGAGGTGTCAGAATGACGGCATATATCGCGAATACATTGATTCATGGCTGGGCTGAACTGCAGAGTGAAGATGGGCTGAGAAGAGCGTGGAAGGTGTACGAGGAGCTGGGTAGGAGTGCCAGAGAGCCCAGTACGTATGAAGCGATGACTAGGGCATGTCTGGGATGTGGTGAAGTAGGTGGAGCGAGAAGGGTGGTTGGTGAAGCGTTAGGGAGAGGCTTTCCCGACGCTGTTGTAGGCAGGATTGCTGAGTTGGTCGGTGCGTAAGATGAAATGAGAAGGCTTGGCATTTTGCTGGAGTTATAACGACATGAAATACTGGTCTGGTATTGATATGAACGGAACAGGCTGGGGATTGGGTTTGAGCGTGGAAGCTCGTTGGGGGGAAAAGGTGTTTCTGGTTCTCTTTCTTGTACGATACCTTTATGATACCCAACCTCTCCACTCTTATAGAGAAATTATAAGCTACATTTTGCCTAAGAATCATCAGACAATCTTTTCCTTACAGCTGAAAATCCTAAGATCGAAGGAGGAGGGTAGATATGGACTTCAGAGTTGGTGGTCAAAATGATAGATCATGTAATAAATCGCAAATAGCTCGATAGAATCGCTTGCATCGCATCGCCCAGCCGGCTAGCACCAAAAATATGCAAAAGCTACGAAGAACAACCCAGAACGACGACAACGACAACAACAACGACAACCTACCACACAGCAATATCGTCGTGATCCTAGACAAGAAGAGGCCAAGAGGTGGGGTGAAATGCCTATCACAATACAGAGGGACAGAGGGTGTTGCTGATCTTCCGTCCCTCCCGCTGCGTGTGTTGTAGCCGCTTTGCCGTCTTGGGTGTTGTGCATGCACGTGGTTCGTCGGCCGTGATGACATATTGCTTCTTTTGACTTCGTTTTTACAGACGATGTCCAGAATTTAATCAGAGGTTGCACGCGAGGAAGTCGACTGCGATATGAAGAATGAGCGAAGGCAGCAGCAGTATCATGAAGCGGATGGAGTCATAAGCCTACGCGTAAGTAACCTCATATTACGCACGCGAAGCATGACGAACAATAATAATAACAACAACGACAACCATCACCGAAACCGAAGTAGAGCTCGTGGTCCATCGACCACCATCCATCGTCATTTTCAATCTTATATTCCTCGGAACGTGCTTCGGTAGAGAAGATAACACTGAAGAAGATTTCGGTGATTTACCGAGCGCCAAAACAAATAGAATTAAAGTGTATATCTTTGGATCGTTTGCTTTTTGTGATCAGCATATGGAAAGTATCGCTGTCATTCTGGAAGCATATTGGCATTACGTCGGCTTGGGATGGAAGGTGTGTTTTTGTAGTTGACGCCCTTTCATCTCGCTTGCTCAGCTGCGGCTATCTTTCTTCAGCTCCTCGGATTTTAGTGCTTATGATAGATTAGTAGCTAGACGCTAGCCTCGGACTGCCTGCTTCTCGTACGGGCAAGAGAATAGACAAAGCACTTGAAAACAGCTTTAAGATGGCCAAATTTAAATACTTCTGGTTGTGTTTATCGAGTCTCGTGGTGCTGCGAAATTGCGGAGAGATTTGCAGATTGACGCAAGGCTGATGTAAGCCTTGGCAGCGGGTCGGTTCGGCCCAGGGTTCAGGCGTCAGGTGTGCAAGCAATTAAGCAGTTACTCCCTCGTGACCTTTTTTCATCATCATCTGTTCAGCTGTTCATCATTCATCGTCACTCACAAACTCTTCTTCTTTTACTTCTTCTTCTTCTTCTGCTTCTGCCTCGCCTGCGCCTGCATCCAAGCAATCGACTACATCTTTCACCCACTACCACCCCTTTACCTGCTGTCTCTTGTCTACCTACTACTCTTCGTCTTCACAACAACTAACTTCAACCTACAACATACGACGACAAACACGACACATATCACACGTCTGGCGCGTCGAAATCAAGCCTCATTGCATTCATCATCAAGAGAATCTACTGCATCACTTCTGCATCTTCAAGCAAGCATTCCTCCAAATAAAGAAAGCGGCTCGTCTTTACCTTGGCGCGTGCAATACCAGAAGCGCTTCGAGGCAATAGCAATTCAATCATCACAACTACGTTTTAGCGTGTCCCAAGCATCTCATTATCTATCTCGACCCAATCAACCCTCCACCGAGACTCTAGATCGTCGCTCGCCAAACAAACAAACAATCACACAATTCCACGCCGACAAACCACCAAAATGTATACACCCTCTACCCTTACAATCCTATCCACTCTCAGCCTCTTCTGCTCAATCACAACAAACGCCTCACCAATACCAATGCCTCTACCCATCATCGCTGGAACTCACGCTTTCTCTCCTTCTTCTGCCGCACCAGTCATCATCACATTCCGAAAAGACGATATCTTGAAGCAACCGCAACCCGAACCAGCATTGGTAGCTACCAACGTCAAAGCGGAGAAGGTTATGGACACAAGCAGGACAGCGTGGGATGTTGCTATGGCCATTGAGCGGTGTGGCGATGCGCAATACTGTTGATTGAGGATGTCAGCAATAGGAATGGAGAGTCACCTTCAGCACATATGAAGGTGCTACGATTGTGATCACGATTTTACGGCCTACAATGAGCTTTACGGAAGGAGGGATGAGATCTACGAATGAGTACTAATTAATCTGCTTTGGGTTGCTGGACGAGCAGAAGGATGAAGGATGAGAGTTTGGATTGTGCGGTCCTGGCTGAGTGTTTTGGAGTTGCATGACGGCCACCTTGGCACAGCATCATATTATGGCGAGAGCTGGATAGAAGGTCGTTTGCATACCTTGCTGGATACAAGGTCGATTTCGTGCGCAAGCGTGCATAGCATGATATACCTAGCATCTTTCCTTACCTACCGTTCATCAATCAATATATTCACAAACACCCTGATCAATCAATTTTCACAAACATTTTTCTACCTGCTGCACCTGTCCTCAACTGCATCGACAATGAATACACACTTCCCATCCCGACGGTGCTTGGATACTTTGATGCTTGCCGCAATTGGCCATTAGGAATGGTAGCATGCTCTATCTATCAAGTCCTGTAGCATACGACTGACACCATACCGCCAAGTATCGTAGCAAAGACCAAACCCAAAGGCGGATCAGATTGCTCTGAACGCATTTTGCCCAGAGAATTGGTATGCGGAAAGAGAAAAAGAGAAAGAAGAGAAGATCGAGCAAGAGCAGACCGCACAAGCCACCTCCACAATATGAGCCTAAACCTGGGGCCCCGCGCTTCGGAAACGTGGAAGATGGGGCACCCGCGCCGATCTGATCTGATCTGATCTGATCGTGAGCTGGAATGTCAAAGAAATAAGATGCTGAAGAAGCTGAAGAAGAAGAAGAAGAAGAAGAAGAAGAAGAAGAAGAAGAAGAAGAAGAAGAAGAAGAAGAA
>Ga0160427_10001473_pt1 | contig 14434 bp, 6 predicted proteins | sample SolpanmetagenomL_FD_108194 | JGI IMG/M metagenome (GOLD analysis project Ga0160427, IMG submission 108194) | Solar panel surface microbial communities from Lawrence Berkeley National Laboratory, California, USA - L | ecosystem: Engineered > Built environment > Solar panel > Unclassified ...
CTTCTTCTGACATTTCTCTAGCCCAATGGATTGAGTTTGTGCTTTCCAGAGGACCGCAAGTGATCGCCGACATCGTGAGAGAGAAGTCTTTACTACGACGGATGTACTACATCTCTCAGTCGCCATTTGCCAATCGACTCGACGCAGCACAATATACCTACATTTGTGGACACTCGATCTCGCGAGTGATGCAAGAACGACAACGAGACCTCCCGACAAGAGAACCGTTTGGAATCCTCGATAAATAGCCAGATATACACACACTATTTGTAAGGATCACACGATGAAGTCGTAAATCTGTGTATCTTAGCTGACAATACTATGTTGATAGATGATTTTATGATTTGCGTAATGTTGCCCAAAATCCGTTTAGTTTCGGGTGTTATTGGCTAACGGTGTTGCAGATTTGCATTTTAATCATACAAGGTTTGATCAAGTTCAAAAGCACAACCTCTGGCGTACAAAATTTTGATGTCATCTTGTTTATCATATCTTATATTCACATTGACATGGCATTGGTAGTAACACCAGATGAATTGGCCTTTTCTGCATCTTTTTCTTCTCAGAGCAACTTGTTTTAAGTCTTTGGCTACTGGACGCATTGCTATCTTTTTGTTTTGGTGTAGTACCTAAAAGCGATGCATTTTCATCTCCCCTACATATGATAATAGTAATGGCACAATATAATCTATTCTTCTTTATCTTGCTATAAATTTTGTGTTTACTAACAAATATTGTTTATATGCTTGACCTTCGAAAATGGTAATATCAGAGACATCATATCCAGCACCAGAGTTGTGTATCTTTATGATGCGGTATGTCGACTTGCATATCAGTCATATCATTCATGATGAATTGACAAAATCTACTTGCATTATACTAATAAACAAGTTGATGGTTTGTATGATAAGAAGCCATCTTTGATGGATTAATATCGATATTGAATGAAATGCTGATGCCAATGCAAGGAAAACAAAACTCCCCAAACTTCAAACAAGAGACGAAAGTTATTCTAACAACAAACATAAAATACAAATCTGGTGCAGTGGCTATGAGGACAAGAAGGTAATGATAGAATGGCGAAACGGCAAGATATCTTGAACGTCACAATCCTAGAACTAGAAGCTATTTTGAATAAAAGACATATTCTGAACTATAGATTACCATGATATGTTCCATGAAATCCAAACTGTACTCTTGTCTGCATTTCTGCTCTTGCAATCTCCTTCATACTCTTTGCATCCAGAATTAACAGATAACTCTTCTCTTCTCTACCATCCAACACCACAGTCAGCAACACACCGTCATCCTCATCTTTTCCATTCGGGTCAGCGACAAAGATTGGTTCTCCAGGTGTATGTCCATGATCTTCCCAAAAAGTTTGTTCATGGTTAACCGTATCATACTTGATGACTCCGTCCAAAAACGTTGACTTTTGACGATCAACAACTGCATAAATGTAGCGGTTTGGTTTCATGGCATAATTTGGATTAATAACAGGAAGTTCAAAGTTGACATTGGTCTTTTTGTATTCGAGAATAGCACTGGGTATATTGGGAGAATCCTGTCGAGTTGTAACGTTTGGTAGTCTGAATCTCGCCAATTGAGGAAGTGCTTTGCCCACCCACTTTTTCGCATCAGAATTGGTAGACATGAGGTTTGTTATGTAAAACTTTGTTAGAACGTCCGTGTTGTCAAATATAGGTATATCCATGACGATATCGTCGCCTTCATCCCAGGCATTGACAGAATGGAAAGCAAAGAAGCCTTTGCTTGTGAATTTGCGGACGACACCGCGGCCGTTTGTTGTGCGGTCGATGACATAGAATGTAGCTTTATCTGAATTGTTCCATGTGGCGAGAGAACCGACAATATTTTTTTCAAAGGGAACCGTGATACCACCATGGGCAAGCTTTGCTGGCCAGACACAGAGAATTATATATTTTTCAGTTAGGAAGGAGGAGTGAACATAAGCTGCTGGTGCATCGCGGATTGTAGCAAGAATGACTGTTTCGTTTGTTTTTCCATCGACTTTGAAGACGCGGTAAGTAGGTTTACCTGCACCCAGTAGGAGATTGTAGTTGAAGAAATCACCGTTTACATGATCGTGACATCCATGAGCTGCGGAGAGTTGACCGTTGAGTGATGGGTGAAGTACTCCTTGTTTGGCTAGACCAACAGGTTCAAGTGTTTCGGGATCTAAAGCTTGCAGTACATTTGCATCGGTTTTTGCATATAAACTGCGTATTCCACCGTATCCTATCGTATTGTCTGTAGTGGGCGGCAGGCCGGCCAAGTTAGTGCTTAAAGTTACACCAACATTTACATCACTTGGTCTGACTTTCCCCTCTGAATTGCTTTGAGTAGTAAGTGCAGAGTGAAATGTACTCATAAGTTTTCGAAACATGGATTGACATGGATCTTGTTGACCGAATGTAATGTCTTTGCCAGTGCCTGTCTCTCTTATCTTTTCGATAACTCCATCGCATGTGGTCCTCGATCGGTAATACACCTTGTCTGAAGAATCGATCTCGAAGCGGTGAATTCGAGAAAATCCATCAAACCAATGATTCATTGTATAAGTTTTACCAGAATTCATTTCTGTGTTGTTACCGCCAGGACCAACACGATAGAGGACACCGCGGACATAGTCTGGTATTAAACCCTTGACGGCGAGTTCTGTGGGAGTTTTGGTTTCAGGTGTGGTGACAAACTATAAAGATGTTTTGATAAGCAGTTACTCTGCGCATGAAAAGATGTATGACATACTCCGATATTATTTGGCCAATCACCAAATGAAGTTGCTGTTGAGTCACAGGAATCTAATGATTTCTTTTCGATGTCTGTGTACGATAGGGAACTGGTTCTTGTCTCGACCATGGTTGACATTTTGATGTATGCTGTCTGAGTTTGCAGAGTCTATTTTAGACTGTCTAATAAATTGATTCTGTTTATGGATCTACAGGAACTGGATATTCTACGACAAATCTGCATATTTGGTTAGCTCATATATATTGTAGGTTGTGTTGAATAGGCAGAGACTTGTCGATGTATACTGACAGGAGCTATTTTTTATATGAGTAGTTGAGAGTTTTTGATATGGCTTCTAATATTATATTGTAGCGCTGGGTATATTATCTGTTGTTTTTTGATTCACGTCTCATAATGTTGAAGCATTTTCATCTTATTTATAATTCGAAAAGTCGAAGCTCATTGTGCATGGGCATGGAACGTGCACTTCATTCATCGCTATTCGGAATGGGTGTATCCGAACGAACCAATCGCCAGGCTCCCTTAACGAGATTTTGTTGCTTCCTAAAGTGGGAGAAGAAAGCCAAGCAGCGATTTCGTAGATGGCCCCTCTTCCAAATATCTCAACTGTCTTCGGTTATCGACCAAGATTGCGGGTCGATTTATCTCCGCGACGCACGAATCCAACGGTAAAAACAAGGTTCTTAATTTGTATTTGGGTGTCTCTTTAGAATCTTATGTAGGGAGTGAGAAGCCTCTTGCATGACGCCAATTGTGCTCGATCTCTAAAGAAACCCCGATTAAACGAGTCGTGTTCATGGCTTAGGATATTTAGTCAGGCAAAGCACAAACAAGTTTGATCTGGCGAAAATTGCTCCATCATGCTGTGAAATTCGCTCAAAAAGACATTACAATGACGTAGAAAGTAGAGCACACTGTTTGTTTTCTTGTCATGCGATCTGTGATTATATAAGATCATCTAGATGAAAGGATCTCTGTATTTCGCAACATGCCCCAATTGATTTACTACACTTCTTAGATTATCATAATCATCTTTATACGAAATTCCCCCGACTAAACGAGACTCTTTAGCTCCCGCTTGCACATTGCAAACTATAAAAGAAAGTCAGCTCCTGGCTTGATGTAAACCGGCAGTTGACAACAATGCAAATCTGATACCAACACATGTAGGCTAAGGCAAAGATCAGATGGTAATCAATTGGGACAATCTATGTCAGCATCTGTGATGTAAATATTACGAATAAACGAGATAAATATAGCCATGCGTTTTCATTCTTTGCCTTGCTTTCGCGAACAGACGATGAGGTTTATACCGTATCAAGCAATACTAAACAGGAAATGTTTAACGAGGACAAAACACAAAATCCGCCAGAATTAACGAGCATGTGCATTCCAGTCTCCTCTGTATATCCGAAGAAGGGTTTATTCATGATTGCCAAATCCACTTTTCGAGTTGTACCAAACATGTGTAGAACTTGAGCCATTTTCTAGCTAAAGCTTCGATACAGCTACTTAGGTGTCAAAGGAACACAGAGCTTATTAATTTTGAAATTCTTGTCTGCTAAAATGGCACATATATCACGCATATTACCTGTATTATCTCAGGGAGAGATGTGTTTAAATTTGAAAGAGAGCAACCTTAAAAGGGTCATGAAACTTCTATTATAGCGCAGCGGCATTCGCCCAAACGGGTATACCACAGGAGGAGAGCATAGTAAGTCCCTGAGAAGGGAACCTCTGGTGAATTTTGCCGCGTAGCAACAACCACACATGTTGCGAGGAAGAATTGCTATCCGGAGTCTTATGAAGATTGTACCGTAGGAAGCATATGAGGAGGGGAAAAAAATGATAGCTGAAATATACATTGGATGATGCACACCAAGACAAAAAAAAAGAGATCAAAGAAAAATCGATTGTCACTTCTTAGAACGAACAAGCTAAACCGAAAAATATGCAAAAAGATATTCATTTAGCCTCACGGGGGGCTCGAACCTATAGGGGATGATTAGTTGGTTGCGTCTCACATGGGATGAGATATGATGACTTACCCCCGACCTTGAGATAACCTTCAAGAGAAGATAAGAGTCACACGCTCTACCGACTGAGCTAGCAAGGCTGCTCTTGTTGTGTTGTCCTCGTCATTTGTTCAATATATTGCGTCATTAAGAATGACCTTTGTCTTTTGTGCTCCGAATGACCTAGAACTTGTTAACGGTTTCGTTGTCTTGGTCTTCTTTCCGGCAACACCGGCTGGGTGATATTCTGTACAATTTCTTCATTCATTATTCATTATTTATCGTTTATCTTATGTTTTCATTGTGATAATCTAGACTTTCTATCTAAAATAAAATACAAGTATATCTCTTATACCTTGTATTCATCGTACTCTACCAGTAAATCAACCCTCATCCTTACTTATATCTTGGATATCCTGATTTGAGACGCTTTGAGTATATATTCAAAATAAGCTAAGAGAGGCTGTAAGAATAGCTTGAGATTACAGAATTCCTACACACCCTGATCTGTTGATTCACAATCGCCTGATGGCTATAGCGCTACCCTTTACAGGAAATGGTCACAGTTTGTTAAAAGTAATGACTAAGGTAACACGACAAAAGGAAGTATATCTCATCAGTTTCCCTAATACTTGGTACTCATTAGTCTAGTTTAAAGTATGCCTGCTCACTAAATAGTTGTTGAGATATCTGCTGACTACTTAAGTACTTAGTACTTACTTTAGTAGATAATTACGTCATACTTAGTAAGCAAACACTCATTCACTCGAAAGTAGGAAGAAAAAGAAAACCAATCAAATTGACTGCGAGGCAAGTACTAGTACCGATCTCCATCAATCGTCCAGCTTCATCGATCTTCATTCATCCGCCAATTATCATCCTTCCAACAACGTCAGTTCCTCTTCATAGTCACGAATACTATATATCTCCTCCTCAATTGTCGACTGAATAGATGTGTGTCATTGTCGTCTATTTCTTATCATGATTTTATCATAGATATCCATTTTGTACTTACTCAGTACTCAAGAAAGTAGGTAGTTACACCCATCCGTCTATTCCTCACAAACACAAAAGTAACAATCAGCTCCAACAAGGCCGTGTACCCACTTCGCTTTTCACGTCAACCACCTTCGACTTCGACCTTCGATCTCACTCAACAATAAGACACGTTCATTATCACTAGCAAGGAAAGCGCATCATCCAAGAGATCAGAGAAAGCATGATGTATGACCACGACGCAAACTACGTTTCTGGATGGTTTACACAACGGATATGAGAGGATCAAATGGAACTTGAATGCTGCTTGTCCAGAGAAACAAGAGCAACTCAGAGCAACAAACCGAGGGACATTGAAATGGAAAGCTTCCTGATAGGTTTGAAACAAAATACGTTTTCAAAAGGCGAGGTGTTGAAGCTTCACAAAGAAAACACGATGCTTTTGGACGTGTCAAAGGGAAACTGAAAGTGATCGATAGAAGACCTCTTCTTTTCCTAATGAATACCACTGCATAATTCAATAGCAGTGCGTCATTTCAGCATCACACCAAACCGTTACGAAAACGTCAATCGGAGGCATGAGAGAACCGCAACATGAAGATCAAGTCATCCCAAAGATCAATCACATCGATTTCTACAGCAAACTTGATGAGTCAGTCTCCAGATTTCACAGAAGTACCGATAATGATGTTCAGTAAGTTCGTCTTAAATCAATCAATCGGGATCAATAATAACAACAAACATAGACAATTGCTGTCTTTACATCTCTGTACAGGCTATGTGGGTTAAAGTAGCTCTGTCTCACCTCATCCTTTGTTTTGTCAAGTGCGATCGGTTCATCAAAAGCTCTTTGATCCTCATTGTCATAGTTAAGTAGTCAAGTTCAATATTATCATAGACAAACTTGCTGCTCTAGCTAAGTTCAACTCTGAACATGAAATCATTCAATTTCACATGGCAACTTGAATTTTTATATATATATATACACAAATGTGCACACATGTACAACAAGAATAATTCCAGCAGTAACTAGTGTAACAAAAACCTATACAAAGATTGCGTATAGTATTTTGTTACAAACCGACAATATAAGTCAAGAATAATACAAAAATCAGTCTAAGGTCAGTTTTTGTTCCAAAGGTGAGACTCTGGAAAGCTTATGTTGGTTCAAGACTGAACTCTTACTTTACTCAGTTCATGAATACAAAAAGAATGATCTCGGGAATATGTAACACAGACGAGACATTTTGGTCAATCACCATAGATCGTCAATTCAGATTTGACGGGAATTCAAGATAAATCGGCCTTGCACGTATTTGACCTGACATCTGCTGCCAACACAGTCGATCAAAATGGTTCAAGATAGCAACAAAAGCAATCAAAATATCACTTTTGGGCAAAGTATTAACACACTTTGGCCCAGTGTTGATGTCTCAACTGGTAGGTTCAGCGATACCAACTAAAGTACAATCGTACACACATATGCCATGAGGGGTCTGGAAGGAATAACTACCCCTTAAAACAAACGCTACTATTTAGACTATAACGTCAAAGAGGCGTCAACACAGGAACCTGCTTCCAATCATGAAGAGCTCCATTCTCCACATAACCTTCGCAGTATAATCGTGTTGACTCTCCAAACGAAAACACAAACGAATTACTGTATCGTCTAGTATAATGGGGTTTATTTTGCTACACCAGGCAACGTCGAGAAATGGGTTTACATCCAATCTACATGGACCGGTCTTCATCACTGGCCTTGTTTCCGATATTGCCTTAGGCAATAGTGCTGAGACATCATCTGATGTCACGAAACACCATGGCGTCCAGCTTGCAATCCACTACTATTTGGAGTTGAGCGTGTCTCAATTATGAGCCACTAACACTTGCGCTATCACCACGTTTATGACAGAATTTGTGAGTATGCCCATCGGGCTGATGTGGTGCTTCCAGTCCCACAACATCCAAAGTGAAGACTAAGCCTTGCACGACTTATCACGCCCGAGTCGTCTTGACAAGCGAAGCGTGGATCAGAGACATTTAATGATCAAACTATACATACTCAGAGTTTTACGCTACTCTATTTCTGCTCGGTTGTGGAAATTATTCAAAGGATTAATTCTCTTACCAATTCTTACCGAGGATTATTCGATACCGTAGGCAGTAGTTTCAAGGCTGGAGTACAGATAGTCGAGCTTCTTAGATCGATCTAAGCTTATTCCAACAAGAAATTGTGCTGGCATTGGCCCTCGTGAACGACCACCAGAATTGCGAAAGAGTAATAACATCCAACTCATCAAAACTAGGATCAAAAGTTCTCTATTCTCCCGGCCACAATTCATGTTTTATTGCGAATTCTACATAATATCGAAGGCTTTAACCAAACACTAAAATTGTGAGTCCAAGTCAACCTTTTCTCAACATCTTTGATGGTATAAGACCAAACTCACAGTTGATGGATTTGTAGGCTCCAATTCTAATTATCAACCCTGATAGCCCTCGGTTGATAGATGAGAAAAGGGGGTCAAACAGCATTCATCAATAGGCTACATATTAACATAAAGAAAGAGCATCAGTAATGGTCAGATGGTCCTTTGTAAGGAAGAAGACATCTATGGTTATCAATTCTGGACCCGTTTCATCCTGCCAAGTATCTACATCTCGGAGATAACATTTTTGTAAGTACAATCCATCAAAGCCTTGTACAAGCGATACAGTTTACACTGAGGGCATGTCATTCAACGAAGAGAAGTCTTGATCTGATATTGTGTACAGCACATTGGCTTATTATCGAAGATTTGCAATCACAAATTGCACGAAATCCATTTACCTCAGAGACCCTTTCCGTCCGCGTGCTAAGAGGTTCAAACACAATACACTTTGATGGCAGCCGTCTTTGCAGCAACAAATACTACTCACGTATCTATGTTATCAACTCAGATGGTGTTAGAGAGAGATATCTCAATTTATTTTGAACCTAGAACAGTCGAGTTTTTATTATAATATCAACTTTAGTTGTATGACCCTTGGTCGTGATCAAGAGGCTAGAGGAACAACCAGATCAGAGGAGCCCAAAATACTCATATCACTCAACCAATCGATCAATCAATCGTCGGACTAGTTCGGAGTATGATATGCCCTTTTCCCACGGTGTCCGAAAACTAATAAATGTTAGGCTTGGCAGTGCCGTCACCACCGACAAAAGTTCAGGACTTAACAACCAAGGAGCCAAACAAATGCGGTCAATGCGGGCGGCTTGCATTTCAAGCATATAGACACCAACGAGTTATTCAGACGAAAGAGACAAATGTATTGTCAATCTCTAGCTATGTAGATCTTCTAGGTAACACTTCTTGAGTCCGACGATATCTCAGACCTCACTGAAGCGCCTCTGACTGACTTGACCATTGGCAGTGGAATGATGTGTAGTATCACCATTACTAGGAAACACACGTGGCACTTTCTATGACCTAATACGATCCAACTACAAATCATGAATGTCAAATCATCTTAAGTATGATGACTTTCTTGTGAAAGGCTAGTCGGCTTTTCGTGTCTGTCTCCAAGGGGACAATACTCATGGTTCATTCTTGAAAGTATGCCATCCCTGTTATGTTTCATACGCTCGTTCCGGAGGACAACTTCGATAAAGAGAAACACATTCACATTTTCGTCATTTGGGTTCATACTCTCAGATTTTGACAAGTTGGTTGCGGTTACCATATTTCAAAAGAACGACAGTTTGCTATTGATTGCAATCACTGCCATCTCTAATCACTTGAGCAATGAATGCACGACTAGCTTGCCTATCACCAACAAGAAAAGGAACAATGATATCGATAGCTTAGAGAATAAGCCTGACCGGAAAGCAACATACAGCACTAATTATACAAGTGGCACCACATAGAGCATTGATAGCAATCCGGTTCCATCGATAACTGGAAAGCGAGCAATTGCAGAACCAAACACCGCACGTGTTTGACTCCGGTTAACAATGGATTCAGGGAACAACGAAATCTCTAGCCCGTAGCTCTGAGTAACCCCCGAGCTTGTCATATTGATTAGAGCCAGTTTCGACAAGACGTCATAGTCTGATTATCCTGGTAGAGTATATTTACTTTCTCAATCACCACCAACGATTGATATAAAGCCAATTGAGATGACATAAGAATGTCTACTAATCAATCGAGATTGACCTCAATACCACTATATATTCCCATCAAACGATTCCCGAAACTTCACAGACGTCATACTTAAATTTTGGCGCAAGAGCAACAAATTTATCCAACCTGGTAGACTATTATCAGAACCATAAATCGTAGCACGTCTACGAAAACGCAAAGTATTACGAGAAGATTAAACGGGTACAGCATCAAAATACTATCTTCCAAGCGGACATTTGTCTCCGGTAGAGAAAACAAGATATTATTTGTCCTCTATACCATGAGGTGAGTGTTGCATGACTAGACTTCCAAATGCAACAACAGAATTATTTCAACCCTCCAAAGATCAATCGACATATCTTAGCTGATACGCGAACTTCACGGAATACAGAATACACCTTGACCGTGGTCTACCGCTTTTATGAATCAGAGATGTGAGGCAGTTTATTGTCATAAAACAGCTAGCAAAGGCATCGAATATAGATCAACAGATTATGGAGACATGGGATAGAATGGAGCTATTCAGGACGTTTACTGAATCACTAAATCCCAATCTTTTACAAATCCTTGTGTCTAGAGACTTCACTATTGAATCGCTTCTTGCAATTGGTAGAAACATTCAAGCAAGCAAGCAGGGATGCTACGCAAATATCATCTCGAGCAAGGTCACTTCTCGATTTTCCATGTATATCGGAGGAGCTGGAGGTCTCTACCAAAAAAACGAAACACAATCATTTTCAGGTCTACGAAGGCGAATTCGTGATCACGAACTTGAAATCTCACGAGGGCCCAATGACGAATAAGCATCTCAAGTACGACACTACAAACTTGCTCGATCAGAAAGTGAAAACCATAAGTTTGTGGTTCTTGCAATGTTCCAGAAATCTGTACACAGAAGTCTTTGTTGTATCCTAGAGGCGATACTTTCATGCTTGTTTGACACAGTCAGAGGTGCAAAACACCACAGATGTTGTGGTGTCAACAAGTACTTCGACGTTGAATTCTATTTTGGTCTTAACGACATGTTTCCACTTATCACTGAGACGAATATCAAGGAGCAAAAATTCTGGAGTTTAATCAAAACTTAATGTTTCATAGAAATCTTCGCTTTTATATACAGCGGAAACAAATTCTTTCCGTAACTTTATTGGAGACTTCTGTCAAATGATAAGAGGATCTTAGTTCCGTTATAGTGTACCTCCATAAGAGGTTATAAATATTTGAAAAACTAATCCCCGGGGTTTTAATGACACCGATATTGACCTTAGAGTATCATTTACAGACTTTATAGATACTTGACATAAATTTATAAGGTCAAATATTGACTTCTCAAATTTTATCAACAAGACTATCCTGGTCTTGTTGTTTACTGCCTTTCTGTTATGCCGATAGTGATTTTCTCGGAATCATTCGACAACTTTAAGTTTGTTGAACTTTTTACTGAAATTGATGGACTCTATTCAGACCTTTTATTTTGATGTCACAGAAAGAGGCACCCGGGTTAGGCAGTTCTTCAATGAATGTGAGCGGACTTTAGTAACTGTACCAAGCTTATGCTCATTTTCTGCTGTGATACTTTTTTTGTGGATCCGCCGTAAGATTACTGGCGTATCCACTGCTTCACTATCGTAATAACAGCGCAATTCAACTACAGTATGACTGCACTATAACTAATGTACAAATACGTACGAAAGACAAAAAGATATAAAAATTTAAGCACATGGTTCACTCAGACACTATTGTGAACAAAAGGAATCTTTAGAACCATACATCTTTTGACATGATTTAGCTAAGCATCAATAAGTGTAGTACCCTTTTTCGCGAGACCAGTTTTTAATGCTCTCAATCCTTTATCTCCATATATTCTACGAAGCTCCTCAGTATCTTTAACAATTCTACCCACTTGTCTCTTTTGATCTTTTTCTTTATTCTTTCTTGTAGATTCTATTGCAGCTGCTACTATATCCTCTTCTTCTTCTGCCCCAATTCTGTATCGTTGTCGCCCCTCATATGATCTTCGTCTGTATCATTGGGACTTTCATGTACATATTCCTTGCCCCGGATATTTCTATGAATGCTACCTTTATTTCACCATGCGCGGACCCGGTTAAGACAATAATTCTAGGAAATATTAGTATTGCGTTGCCCAGAGGATAAACTTTGAGCAGCTGTTTATATACCTCAACCTTCTTCTCCCACAGGAGTTTTACTGCTATATTATCGTAGTTATCTATTTCATGTGCCACTATAATGGCCGGTTTCGCTGTCTTTGCATATCTACTTGTTCTTGACGTATCAAACCATCTATTAGCCTCAATCACAGTATCCATGCCACTCTTCATGGTTGGATGAAAGATAAATCTTCTCTATTTGTAGAATTAGAATCAACTAAGGTGTCAAAATCTATCATACTTAACATAATACAAACGTAAAATTTGGAGGTCCGCTACTATTATACCGTATTCTTAGACCTATATAATAACATGGATCCTTAGTATAAAAAGAACCACCAGGTATTAATAGTATCTGTATATATTGTTTAACAAGAGTACCGCAATTGTTTTTGGATAGAGCATAACTCGACATGACGAATTGTAATAATCACTGATGGTCAGGGATGGTAGAGAGTCGAAGGAGGACGTCGCGAGTTACTGGAGAAATGTAAGAAATGGATGTAAAACAAGGATGTGTACGAATGTAGGTAATCAATCATAGAAAGATACAGTCATATTATAGATATCAGCTTATAATATAACTTTATAAGTATTCTCTTTATCAGTATAATAGTAGCTATTTTAGGATTATAAGATGATTAGAGAGGCCTCTCTATAAATCGTTTTCGGAAATAAGATTAATAATATTAAGATAATATACCTAGAATATTAAAGATATATTAGTATATTAGCGGAGTATTAGGAATAGGGCTCTTGATGATTGCTCGGATTTAATGGAGGGGAAGGGGTTTCTTAGAATATATGAAGGACTTCTAGTAGGTTGCGCAAGCTTGGGTGATAAAATAAAACTTTAAGAACACTTGAAGACATTCTGACGAGTCACATGAGGCAGGGTATCATGTTTGACATATAGAGAGTACCAGGGTAGAAAAGAAATCGATAAGCATCATGTAGTATCTTGAGGGAAATAAAATAAGAGAAAAAATCAAAACAAATAAAGCGAATAGAGACTGATAAGATATAAGACCACAATGACCCTAGCAACTCAAAGAAGATACGCAGTCTCAATATCTAAGATATATTGTGATGGTTTGTTGATTCTCAATTTGTCTGATTCGGCTTTAAGTTATCTTCCATGTATCAAGAAGCTGGCCTGAAGGTCTGCGACGGTCGGATTCAGCTCGTTAGACTTAGTTTGGGCCTCACTACATCAATTCTCGTCCTTATCCATACAACCTGTCGATTCGAATTCTAGGACTTGTACTTCAATCTAAAATATGTCGATATCTTCATCATGACGGGCTTTGAGATGCCTTGTTTTTATTTGACTACAATGAATCCAGTACACGGTATCTAGGATTTTTTCTTGTCGAAAACGTAGTTGGTCGACCACTCGAGTTTGTTTTTGTTCTAGAGTTATGTAATTGGCTGGCTGGCTCTGCTGCTGAACTTCCCTCTGAGTTTGTCCTTTTGAGGTTTCTATAGATGGTTGTGAGTGAAACCATTGGGGAGGGAGGAAACAAAAGGAAAGAAGAAAGAAAGAATTAAATTGGCCTATGGAACTATATACAGTGCAGTCATCAATGGTGTACTTATCCCGTGTTATTGCTTTGAAATTCCATACTTGTATTCTGAATCCCTAAGTTTTACTCCTATCTTGGTGTCGATGTAGGTCTGAGCTTTTGTGACTCTTTGCTTTAGATAAGGGGTACTTAAGTATCTGCTGTGCGTTGAGGCAAGTTCATATTGTAAGAGGGCCAAGTTGATCTGATCTAACGAGTCTTTGGTATGACTGAACTGTTTTTTAAGCTCGGTAACATCTGTGATACATTGATGCAAGTTCGTATGCTTGATATCGCTCTGAAGCTACTGTATCTGATCAGCTTTCTCTCCCAAGTGACTAAGCCAATCTTCAATCTCGCGTCGAATGCTTATGTTGTCATGGCTCTCTAGTTGTTGTTCTTCGTCGTCATCCATGGAAGAGACACCGTCTGTGGATTGATTTGTCTGAGATGAGGAAGATTGGGCTTTGTTATCTCGTTCTTGGTCGTCTGTAGTTGAGTGTTCTTCATCATCTGCAATAGAGATACGGATTGTTTATTGGCTTGTAACTAAGATCTTGACGAATCGAATCTATTGATGATGAAGATGATGGAGAGAGAAGCTCTCAGCTCTATAGTAATCGATCATTTAAAAGTGTGTTAAGTCTGTTGCAGATCAACTTTCCCTTTTCGTACATGTGCATATTTACATTCTTTAAATGCTTTTAGCCCATTTGTATGCGAATTAAAGACCGTTCATAGTTTGTCTTTAA
>Ga0160427_10001474_pt1 | contig 14430 bp, 19 predicted proteins | sample SolpanmetagenomL_FD_108194 | JGI IMG/M metagenome (GOLD analysis project Ga0160427, IMG submission 108194) | Solar panel surface microbial communities from Lawrence Berkeley National Laboratory, California, USA - L | ecosystem: Engineered > Built environment > Solar panel > Unclassified ...
GCCCGCCTCGGGAGGCACGGTCACCTGAAGCTCGATCACCTGCGCGTCGATGTAGGCCTGCCCCTGTCGCCGCGCCACCGAGACGCGGTGGTTGCCATCTTTCACGAAGTACAGCTCGCCCACCTTGTACACCTGGATCGGCGGCAGTTCCTTGCCTTGAAGCTGCGCCGAGCGCACCCCGATCCAGCGCTCGTCGAGGTGCGGCTCTTTGGGCAGATAGTAGCGGTCGAACTCCTTGTAGCGGTCGACCGAGCCAACGATCTGTTCGGTGGGAATGGCCTGGGTACCGAGCTGATATTCGGCGTCGGGGTGAAGGTGTCGCACCCACTCGAAGGGAATCAGCTCGTTCGGGGCGCGGCGCAGCAGGCCCAGCAGATCGTGCACGTCGGCGCTCAGCCGCGCCCGCTCGACCTCGTGCCGCGCCTGATTGCGCAGCCGCTGCCCACCGCCGATCTCGATCCCGAACCTGTTGCCATTGCCGTCTGTCTGCATGTCCTGCTCCCGGTGGGCAGACCTGCCGCACCCCATCGCCGTATGCGGCCTGGTCTCCGGCGCGTTCTCTGGCCCGGAGCCTACTTGGTGTACATTTTACACTTCCGCGCTGTCGGCATTCTGACAAGCGTCCCAAACTGCCCCGGGCATGAAGCCCGGCTTCAGGAATTCCTGAGACTTCCGTATCACTTTCACGAAATGCGGCGGCTCCCACCTCTGTACCGGCGGCTGTGCGCTCAACTGTAGGTATGCTCGGACGATTCTTCAAGAAACCGGAAGACGACATGGGCGGCCGTGTGCCGCCCGGCCAGACGCTCACCACCCGCTTTCCGGTGCTGACCTACGGCCCGGTGCCGCGGTACAAGAAGGAAGACATCACCGTGCGGATTTTCGGGCTGGCCGAGGAGCAGACCTTCAGCTGGCTCGACCTGACCAGGATGGAGCAGGCCACGCTCACCTACGACATTCACTGCGTGACCCACTGGAGCAAGCTCGACACCACCTGGACGGGCATCCGGGTGCCCGAGCTGATGAAGCACGTCACGCTCAAGCCGGGGGCGACGCACGTGATGATCCACAGCGTGGGTGGCTACACCACCAACCTGTCGCTCGAGGACTTCGTGCGAGACCTGAACCTGCTGGCCTACGAGTTCGGCAACACCCCGGACACCGTCGGGCCGCTGGAGACCGAACACGGCGGCCCGATGCGGCTGGTCGTGCCGCACCTGTACTTCTGGAAGAGCGCCAAGTGGATGAACGGCCTGGAGTTCATGAGCGCCGATCAGGCTGGCTTCTGGGAGAAGAACGGCTACCACATGCACGGCGACCCGTTCAAGGATGAGCGGTATTCCGACTGATCGGCGGTCGAAGAGAATTCCTGGCGTGGCTTCCGAAAGCACGGGTGAGCCCTCGCCGCTGCCCCACCTCGTGCCCGACCTGCTGACCCCCGGCTTGCGGCTGGTGTTGTGCGGTTCGGCTCCCAGCACCATCAGTGCGCGCGCGAAAGCGTACTACGCCAACCCGCAGAACAAGTTCTGGCGCACGCTGCACGCCGCGGGGCTGACGCCGCGCCTCTATTCGCCGCACGAGTACGCGCTGCTGCTGGAGCTGGGCATCGGCCTGACCGACCTCGCCAAGCGGCACGCCGGAATCGATTCGGCGCTGCCCAAGGGCGCCTGGGACAGAGGCGAACTGCTCGGCAAGCTCGAAGAGTACCGCCCGGCGCTGCTGGCCTTCACCAGCAAGCGGTCCGCCAGCGAGGCGCTGCTGCTGCCCACCGGCAAGCTGCCCTACGGGCGACAGCCGGAGCCGCTGCTCGGCGCGGAGGTCTGGGTGCTGCCCTCGACCAGCCCGCTGGGGGACAACCACTTTCAGCTCGGGCCGTGGCTGGCGTTGGGGGAGCGGTTCAGGGAAGAGGCCGGGCCGAATTCCGACGGGCGGTGACCTTCACTCTTCCGCTGCCCATAGCTCCTCGGCCATTTCGCGCCGACGCATCACCGTCCAATCGGAGCCGTCCCAGAGCACCTCTGCCGGGCGGGACCGCGTGAGGTAGCTGCTGCTCATGGCCGCGCCGTAAGCCCCGGCGTCGAGCAGCGCCAGCAGGTCGCCGCGCTTTCCACCGGCCGGCAGGGTCACGTCGCGTCCCAGCAGGTCGCCACTCTCGCAGGCGGGGCCGGCCAGGTCGGACGTGGTCGGTGCTCCGGTCCAGAGGGCGTGGACCGGGTGCTCGGCGCCGTAGAGCATTGGCCGCAGCAGTTCGGTCATGCCCGCGTCGAGCAGGGTGAAGTCTCGCCCGGTCGCCTTGTGCCCCACGACGCGCGTGAGCAGCACGCCCGAGCGGGCCACGAGGTACCGTCCCGGCTCGGCCCACAGCTGCGCCCCGAACACGGCGGCCGCCTCCCTGGCCCGGGCCGCGATGCCCGGCAGATCGGCGTCCAGGCCCCAGCCGCCGCCCACGTCGAGCACCTCCAGCTCACCGGTCACGTCCCGCAGCCCGGCCACCCGCCCGAAGGCCGCGCCGAAGTCGCCGGCGTCGCGAATGGCGCTGCCGATGTGCAGGTGCAGGCCGCGCACGTGGTGTCCGGCCGAGCGCAGCGCTTCCAGCACGCTTCCTACCTCGCCGATCCGCACGCCGAACTTGCTGCGCTCGGCCCCGGTCGCCAGGTGGTCGTGGGTGCTGACCTCCAGCCCCGGGTTGACCCGCACCAGCACCCGCGAGGCCGGCGGCAACAGCGCCACCTCCTCGGCCCGGTCGAGGATGAAGGTCGCGCCCAGCTCGGCGCCCAGGCGGTATTCCTCGTCCGATTTGGCCGGGCCGTTGACCAGCACCGAATCGCCCTGCGCCCCGATCTTCACGGCCCGCCGCAGTTCGCCGAGCGACACGCACTCGAAGCCCACGCCCGCCGCGGCCATGCGCCGCAGCACGGTCAGGTTGGGGTTGGCCTTCATGGCATACCAGAGTCGGGCGTCTCCGAAGGCGGTCCGGACGCGGTTCAGGGCTGCGTCCAGTTCGGCAGCGCTGTAGGCGTAGAGCGGCGTGCCGAAGCGGTCGGCGGCCTGGTGCATCTGCGGGTCGGTCAGCGGGAGGCGTTCGTCTGGCATGGGCCTCAGGCTAGCTCAGTGTCGGTCGCTGTCCCGGTCGTGGCCCTCGTATCCGTTCCAGGCACTATTCATCCGGCCTTCACCTGTTACACTCCTGCCGATATGGAAACGGCGGTCACAGGCAAGAAGGTGCTCTGCGCGATGTCGGGCGGCGTCGATTCGAGCGTGTCGGCGGCGCTCCTCAAGGAGCAGGGCTACACGGTCATCGGCGCGATGATGCGGTTCTGGCCCGACGACAAGAAGGTAGACACCTTCGACTCGTGCTGCTCGCCCGACGCCGCCTACGAGGCCCGGCGCGTGGCCGATCAGGTGGGCGTGCCCTTCTACCTGCTCGACTACCGCGAACAGTTTCAGCGCCACATCGTCGAGCCGTTCGTCGCCGAGTACGCGGCCGGGCGGACGCCCAACCCCTGCGTGAACTGCAACACCAAGGTGAAGTTCGACGAGCTGGTGAAGAAGGCCCGCATGCTCGGCTGCGACTTCGTGGCGACCGGGCACTACGTCAAGCGGGTCGATGCTGAGACGGGCGTGGAGTTTCACCGCGGTGACGACCCGCGCAAGGACCAGACCTATTTCCTGTGGGGTACGCCCGTCTCGGCGCTGCCGCACATCCTGTTTCCGGTGGGTGAGATGGAAAAGCCGCACGTGCGCGAGCTGGCCGCCGAGCACGGCCTGCTCACCGCCCAGAAGCCCGAGAGCCAGAACATCTGCTTCGTGCCCGGCACCGTGAAGGCCTTCGTGGGCGAGCGGCTGCCGCAGCAGGAGGGCAACATCCGCGAGATCGGCAGCGGCGAGGTGGTCGGGCGGCACCAGGGCACGCAGTTCTACACGCTCGGCCAGAAGAAGGGCCTGGGCCTGTTCCAGACGCACCTGCTGCGGCACGTGGTGCACCTCGACGTCGCGGCCAACACCGTCTGGGTGGGCGACTACGCCGACTGCCTGTGGCACGGCCTGAAGGCCTCGGGGGCCAACTACCTGCTGCCGCTGTCCGACCTGCCGACACAGGTCGAGGTGCAGGTGCGCTACCGGGCCACGCCTGTCCGGGCACAGGTGCTGCACGCCGACGAACACGGTTTCGAGTTGAAGTTCGACGAGCCGCAGTTCGCGGTGGCCCCCGGGCAGAGTGCGGTGCTGTACAGCGGCCCGAGGCTGCTCGGTGGCGGCCTGATCGACGACCACCAGCGTACTCAGCTCCCCCGCGCCGACGGGTTCAGGCGGATCTGAGGCGCAGCTCCGACCAGATGACGCGGTTGCGCCCGGCGCTCTTGGCGGTGTGGCGCGTCTGATCGGCGTGCTGCAGGCTGGCTGTGGCCTGATGCCGTGTGGGTAGCCGCACAGCCCCGATCGAGACGGTGACTGTACAGTGCAGCCGCAGGACGATTCTCTGCTCGACGCGCGAGCGCACCCGTTCGGCCACCATGCGCTCCTGCTCCGGGCTGCACTGGCGCAGGTTCTCACGCAGCAGCTGCGACGTCATGACTCCTGGTCTCCGAAGGCGTGGCCGAAGCGGTCGTTCACGCTCATGAAATGGTCGATGTCGAGCAGCAGCAGAACCATCGCCGGTTCGGCCTGACCGGGCTTCAGGTTCTCGTCGAACTGGTGGCAGTTGCTCAGACTGGTCAACTTGTCGGTGTACGCCATGGGTCAGTTGCAGTGGGTGGAACAGCAGCAGGCTCGCTCCCGTCAGCAGCAGCCAGCGTGCTGCCTGATGCACAGGCCCGTGTTGCCCTGGTAGGGGAAAGTGAGGCCGGGGGGCGAGACGATGCTGACCAGGATGCTGTAGTTCTGTGGTCCACGAGAACCGTCACGCGTTGTCATACGTTTCCGTCAGGCACCGTGAGGAGCAGCTGGCGTATCGCTTCTTGCGACTGTGACCGGTCGCCGCCCTGTTGGGACAATCGAAAACCCCTCATCTGTCGACTGCAGATGAGAGGTTTCGCTAAGTATGGCAGTGAAGATGGACGTTCGGCGGAAGCGGCGACAGGTCGGCCTCCGTGCCGGTTTCAGTCGTAGGTGACTTCGAGGATCTTGAACTCTTGTTTCCCGCGCGGCATCTGCACGCTCACCGTGACCCCTTCGCGCTGGCCGGAGAGCGCCTGCCCGATCGGACTCTGGTCGCTGATTTTGCCCTTCAGGATGTCGACCTCGTAGGTGCCCACGATCTCGAAGTTGTGTTCGCGTCCGCTGGCGTCCTGAAGCTTGACCCTGGCGCCCAGGCCCACCCCGTCCTGGGCGCCCTCCTCGATCACGATGGCGTTCTCGAGCTGGTCCTCGAGTTCGAGAATCCGCGCCTCGTTCTCTGACTGGTCCATCCGGGCCTGGTCGTAGGCGGCGCTCTCGCGCAGATCGCCGTCGGAGATCGCCACGCCCATGTCCTCGCTGATCTGCTCGCGCCGGGTGGTCTTGAGGTGTTCTACCGTCTTCTTGAGCTGGTCATAGCCCTTGCGGGTCATCTTCATCTTTTCGGCCATAGCACTCCAGTATAGCCCTGGGAGCGGTGGGCCGGGTGGGCGTCAGAAGTTCATGCCCTGTCTGGTGATCATCATCCGCAGTTCGTGCGGGCTGCTGGCCGATTCCATCGCCTCGTCCATGGTGATCATCGAGTGACGGTACAGCTCGACCAGATGCTGGTCGAAGGTATGCATGCCCCGGATGTTGTCTTCCATCATGGCGTCTTTCACGAGCGCCGTCTTCTGCTCGTCACGGATGTAGTCCTGCACCAGCGGCGTGTTGACCAGCAGCTCGGTGCCGAGCACCCGGCCCACGCCGTCGGCGCGGCGCAGCAGGCGCTGGCTGACGATGCCCACCAGCGAGTCGGCCAGCATGATCCGGATCTGGTCGCGCTCGTGCGGCGGGAAGAAGTCGACCACCCGGTTCACCGTGCGCACCGCGTCGAGGGTGTGCAGCGTGCTGAGCACGAGGTGCCCGGTCTGGGCCGCCGTGATGGCCGCCTCGACCGTCTCCTTGTCGCGCATCTCGCCGATCATGATGACGTCGGGGTCCTGGCGCATGGCGTACTTCAGCGCGGTGCGGAAGTCGCGGGTGTCGGCCCCGACCTCGCGCTGCACCACGATGCTGCGCTTGTTCTTGTGCAGAATCTCGATCGGGTCCTCGATGGTGATGATGTTGAACGGCTGCGAGCGGTTGATGTGGTCGATCAGCGAGGCTAGGGTGGTCGACTTGCCGCTGCCGGTCGGGCCGGTCACCAGGATCAGGCCGCGCGGCGACCCGGCGAACGAGCGCATGGTCGTGTCGGGCAGGCCGAGCGCCTCGAAGCTGGGAATGGCGTCGGTGACGACCCGCATCACGATGCCCACCGCGCCGCGCTGCCGGAACACGTTGCAGCGGAAGCGGGCCACCCCGGCGAGCGAGTAGGCGGTGTCCATCTCGCTGCGGTACTCGAAGTCCTCCCACTGCTCCTCGGTCAGCAGGGCGCGGGCCATCGCCGCCGTGTCGGGCGGCATCAGCGGCGAGGCCGCGAACGGCACGAGCAGGCCGTCCACGCGCCCCATCGGCGGGCTGCCCGCCTGCAGGTGCACGTCCGACACGCGGCGGGCGACCATCTGGGCCAGCAGCTCCTGAATGGTTCCGGCGGCCACCTGGGGCGGCACTGAGGCGACGCGCTGGGCGGTCATGCCCCGGTTCGTCCGGTGTCGGCGGGAGCAGCGGCCACCAGAGGCATGTTGTCGATCAGCCGCACCCCGGAGACGTTGGCTGCGATCAGCACTCTGTACATGGCCTCAGTATGAAGGTCGGCCCCCTCTCCCGGCTGTCGGGAAATAGACACGCCGGGGGTGAGGACTGGGGGCAGTGCGAAACTTGGCGGCAGGGCGGCGAGTGGACGCAGCTGTTCGTCGACCAGGCTCAGGTAATCGAGCTTCAGCTCGGGCACGCCGGCCAGCACCTGCTGCCCGGCCTGCAGCAGCTTCGGCACACTTCGTTCGCCCTCGGCGTAGCGGCCCTGCACTGCCCGCAGGGCACGGCCGAGCACCGAGGCGGTGGCCTGCTGCTCGGCGCTCAGGTAGCGGTTGCGGCTGCTCAGGGCCAGGCCGGCACTCGGTCCGCTGTCGACCCGCACGGTCGGCACACCGATCACGCGGGTCGAGTGGTTCAGGTCGCGCACCATCTGGCGCACCACCGTCAGCTGCTGCCAGTCTTTCTCGCCGAAGTACGCCCGGTCGGCGGGCCGGCCGTCCGCGCCGACCAGATTGAGCAGCTTCATGACCACCGTCGCCACGCCGCCAAAGTGGCCGGGCCGCGAGGCCCCCTCCAGCGCCTCCGAGACGCCGCCCACACTGACGCCGCTGGAAAAACCCGCCGGGTACATGGTGGCCGCCTCGGGATGGAAGATCAGGTCGGCGCCGGCCTCCCGGGCGATGGCCCGGTCGTGCTCCAGGTCGCGCGGATACGCCGCGAAATCCTCGTTCTGGCCGAACTGCAGCGGGTTGACGAAGACGCTCACCACCACCACGTCGTTCTCGCGCCGCGCCTGCTCGATCAGGGTGGCGTGGCCCGCGTGTAGGGAGCCCATGGTGGGCACCAGCCCCACGCTGGCCGCGCCGCGCAGCCGCTCGCGCAGGGCGGCCGGGGTCTGCACCACCGGGAGCGCGGCGCTCATAGACTGAGAGGACGAAACGAGCACGCCGGTCATGCCCGTTGCCGGTCGCCACCGAAGGCGTGCAGCGCGGCGTCGAGCACCCAGCTCACCACGGTCAGGACGAGCGCGCCCACCACCGCCGCGCCGAAGCCCGCCACGTCGAGGCGGGTGACGCCGGCCACGATGCTCAGCACCACCCCGTTGACCACCAGCGTGAACAGGCCGAGCGTGAGCACGTTGACCGGCAGCGAGAGCAACAGCAGCAGCGGCCGGATCAGGGCGTTGACCAGCCCGAGCACCAGTGCGGCCACCACCACGTCCCAGGTGCCGCCGCGCTCGAAGTACACCCCGCGGTACAGCAGGGTGGTGACCCACAGTGCCAGGGCGTTGATTCCCAGTTTGAGGACGAAGTTGAGCATGGCTCCAGCATACGGCAGACGCCGCGCCGGGCTGTTCACCTGGAACGAAGAGGGCCGGGCCTGAACGAACGGATCGCCGGGGGCGACTCAGTTGCGGAAGATCACGCCCTCACGTCCGAACGACCTCACCGCCAGCCCCACCAGCAGCGCCGTGACCACGAGGTTCACGGCCACCGCCAGCCCGGCGAAGGGCAGGTTGAGCGTGCCCTTCACCACATCGAGGATGACCAGCATCGCGTTGACCACCGGAATGGCGTACAGCCCGGCTCCGCGACCGATGAAGTCGGCGAACTGCAGCCCGACGGCCGGAAACACGATCAGCAGCGAGATCGGGGTCACGTAGGTCTGCGCCTCCTTGTAGGTGCGGGCGAAGATGCTCACCGCGATCAGCAGGGCGCTCAGCAGCAGCGCCGCCGAGAGGGCCATCAGCACCAGCACCAGCACGCTGACCGGCGTCACGCTCAGCTGGCCGCCGAGTTGACGACTGATTGGCCCAGACCCCCCCGAGCCGGAACCGGCCGCGTCGGGCGCGAGCAGCCGCGACACCGGCCCGGAGAGCAGCAGCCCGGCCAGCCCGCAGGCCGCCGAGAACAGCGCCGTACTGCACGTCGCCAGCAGCTTGCCGACCACCACCTCGGGGCGGCGGACGGGCGACACCAGCAGCACCTCCAGGGTGCCGCGCTCCTTTTCGCCGGCGGTGCTGTCGATGGCCGTCGCCATGCCGCCCGCCAGGATGAACTGCAGCAAAAACATCGGCACCAGGAAGGCCAATTGTCCGCTGGCGGCCTCCTGGGGACGGCTGGCGTCGAGCGTCTGTATCTTGAGCGGCGTCAGAAAGCTGGCCGGAATGCCGCGCGCCTTCAGCCCTTCGCTCACCAGTTCGGCGTTGTAGCCTTCCAGCGCGGCGTTCAGCTTGGCGATCACGCCCGACTCGGCCTTCAGGTTGCCCACCCGGGCGTACAGCTTCACGGTGGCGCTCGGTTGACCGGCCCGCGTGGGTAGACTGGGTGGGAAGACCAGCGCCGCGTCGACGCTTCCGGTTCTCACGGCCGCCTGCGGCTCGGTGACGGGCACCAGCGTCACGCCCAGTTCGGTGCGGCCCGCCGCGTTGGTGGTGCTCCGGATTAGGCGGTCGCGCAGCGCGGCTGGTACGCTGCCGAGAATGCCGACCCGTTGAAGCTCCTGGCTCTGGCCAGAGAACGCCCTGCCCAGCAGCAGCGGAAACCCGGCGGTGAACAGCGGGATCAGCAGCAGCGGCAGCAGAATGCTGCTCATCAGGGCGCGGCGGTCGCGCAGGGTGCTGAGCAGTTCCTTGTGGGCCACCTGCCAGACGAAGTTCCAGCGCAGGCCCGTCACGCGCTCGCCTCCAGCCGTTCGGCGCGCTCCTGAAGCAGCGAGAAGAAGGCCCGCTCCAGGCTGGTCTGTCCGGTCTGCGCCAGCAGGTCGCCGACGCTGCCCCGGGCAATCAGCTCGCCACGGTCGAGCACCGCCACCCGGTCGCAGACCTCCTCGACCTCGCTCATGACGTGGGTGCTGTAGAGCACCAGCCCGCTCGCGGTCTTGCGGTACGCCAGCACGAAGTCGAGCAGGGCGCGCCTCGCCAGCACGTCGAGTCCCGAGGCCGCCTCGTCGAGGATCAGCACCGGCGGGTCGTGGATCACCGCCCGGGCGATCACGATCTTCTGCTTCATGCCGGTGGAAAAGCCCGCGGCGCGCGCGTCGAGCGTGCTGTGCAGGTCGAGATGCGCGTCGAGTTCGGCGATGCGCTCGTCGGCCTGTCGCCGCGTCAGGCCGTACAGTCCGGCAAAATAGCGCAGGATCTCTCGCCCGGTCAGGCGGTCGTACAGGCCCATGCCGCCGTTCACCACCCCGATCAGCCGCCGCACCGCCTCGGGGTCCTGCCGCACGTCGTGGCCCGCCACGGTGGCCGTGCCCGAGTCGGGGCGCAGCAGGGTCGCCAGCACGCGCAGCAGCGTGGTCTTGCCCGCGCCGTTGGGGCCGAGCAGCCCGAACACCTCTCCCGCCCGCGCCGAGAAGCTCACGTCCCGCAGCGCGTGGAAGGTGCCGTAGGTCTTGCTCAGGTGTTCGATTTCAAGCATCAGTCCGCCTCCGGATCTGGAAAGAACAGGTCCTCGATCGGCCGCGAGAGCAGCCGCGAGAGTCGGAACGCCAGCGGCAGGCTGGGATCGTACTTGCCGGTCTCCAGCGCGTTGACCGTCTGCCGCGACACGTCGAGCCGCTCGGCGAGGTCGGCCTGGGTCCAGCCGAGCGCGGTTCTGAGTTCACGGATCGCGTTCTTCACGGTCTCAGGCGTCATGGCCGTGCGGGCGCGGCCGTGCAGCGTCGGCATTCATCCGGCCCTCTTCTGCCACAGCACCGAGAGGCCGTACACCAGCATGCCGAAGATGTAGATGGTCCAGAGCGGAAGCTGCACGCCCGCCAGCGACTGCACGGCGGTACACACCATGGTGGCGACCATGCTGAGCAGGAAGGCCACGCCCGACGCCCGTTCCTGCACGCGCTGGCCGTACTCGTCCATCTGGCGGTAGGCCCGGAACAGCAGCAGCCCCATCCCGAGGGGCAGCGCGGCGAGCAGCCCGAGTTCCATGCCGTTCAGGAAATCGTTGGGAAAGCGCGCCTTCAGCGTCCGGACCACCAGGGCGATGGCCGTGATGAGCAGCGTGGCCGCCAGAAACTTCCGCATCGTCCGGTTGACCCGGCGTTCGCGTGAGGGTGTGGGCATCAGTACACCCATCCGCGCGCTCCTGTCTCTGAACCGCCGCTTCGGGCGGCCAGCAGCGTCAGTATTGCCGGGAGGGCCAGCCTCAGCCAGGCCAGCAGGTGGGTGGGCAGGGTCGCGTGCGGCAGCCGGGCCGCGGGCAGCCACCAGCCGATCTCGGCCAGGGCCAGCAGGGTCGCGGCGGCGGAAAAGATCACCTTACGGCGTTGACCATCGGACCAGGGAATCGGACGTGTCATGTCAAGCCTCCTTGACACCCAGACTAGGCCCGAAGCCAAGTTCTGTCAAGGTCCCTTGTCATTGCAGAGGGCTGTTCGCGCGCGGCACTATCCTGGGCGCGTGACCGATCCGCCGATGCTGTTTCCCCGTCCGCGCTTGCAGGAGGTCGGAGCCTACCTGCGAATGCACGAACCCGAGTGGCGCGCGCTCGGTGTGAGCCGCGTGCGCGTGTTCGGCTCGGTGGCCAGAGACGAGGCGCACGAGGCGTCCGACATCGACGTGCTGATCGACTTCTTTGGCCCCGCTGGCCTGATCTCGCAGGTGCGGGCGATCTGGCTGTTCGAGCAGCTGCTGGGCCGCCGCACCGACGTGGTGACGCCCGAGGGGCTCAAGCCGTCTCTGCGCGGCCCGGTGCTGGAAGACGCGGTGGATGTCCTGGCCCTGCCGCTGCCCCAGCTTCTGCCGCCCCAGTCCCCGGCGCGGCCCTCGCCCAAGCGCTGGGACTGGCGCGTGCAGGACCTGCTGGGACTGCTGGGCCGTCTCCAGGACCTGACCCGCACGTACGACCTCGCCAGTTTCCGGGCCGATCAGGTGGCCCAGGACGCCGCCTGCATGAACCTGCTGCGCCTGGGCGAGGGCACCAAATTCGTGCCCGAGGAGGTGCAGGCGACCCACCCCGAGTTGCCCTGGAACGAGCTGCGCAGCGTGCGGAACCTGCTGGCCCACGACTACTTCGGCGTCGACGTGGGGCTGCTCTGGTACACCCTGACCGAGGAACTTCCCCCGCTGAGCGCGAAGCTGAACGCCGTGCTGGACAGCAAGGGAGAGCCGGCATAGCGCCCGAACCGGCGCGGCGTCAGCCCTGCTCGTCGTCCGCCGCGTCCCAGACGTAGGCGTCGGCCTCGATCTCGACCAGATGCTGCGGGTCGATCAGGGCCGCCACCTGCACCATGCTGGTCGCCGGGCGGATGCTCCCGAAGACCTCGCCGTGCGCCCGCCCGATGGCCTCCCACTGCGAGATGTCGGTCACGTAGAGGCGGGTCCGGACCACGTGCCGCAGTTCGGCGCCGGCCTCCTGAAGCGCCCCGGCGATGATGGCGAGCGCGGTGTGCGTCTGGGCGGCGGCGTCTCCGGGGTGGGCGACCACGCCCTCCAGCGTGGCGGTGGTTCCGGCCACATGCACGTGCGGCCCGACCCGCACCGCCCGCGAGTAGCCGACCAGCGGCTCCCAGGGTGAGGTGCCGGCGATGTTGCGTCTGGCAAAGTCGGTGCGCATGGGTCAGGATAAGGCGTGACCCTTCCCGAACCACCGGCAACAGACGTCCTCGGCATCGTCGAGTGGCGGCTGGGCGAGCGCAGCCGGTATGTGTGGCGCGGCGAGGCGCTGGCCTTTTACCGCACCGAGCCGCTGCCCGCCCCGGTCAATTACGGCTGTCTGCCCGGCACGCTCAACCCGGCCGACGGCGCGGAGATCGACGCGGTGTGGCTGGGCGCGGCGCGGCCGGTGGGCGAGTGGGTGCGGGCCACGCCCAGCGGCCTGCTGCACCTGGACGACAGTGACCACAAGCTGGTCTTCGGTGACGTGGCGCTGGCGGGGCTGCTGCTGGCGTGGTTTCCGCCCGGGCGCGGCGCACGTCTGCTCGGCGCGGCCGACGCCCGGACTTGGCTGGAAGCGCTGGGAGCAGGTGTGAAGGTCGTCTAAAGAGGGCCGCGGGCGAGTATGTGCCTCTGCCCGCCTGCTTTTCCGGCCTGGCTTGTTAGATTGGCCGCATGGAATACCGCAATCTGGGCAAGAGTGGGCTGAAGGTCTCGGAAGTTTCGCTGGGCGGCTGGGTCACCTTCGGGCAGAGCGTCAACGACCAGCAGATGGTGCGCGACATCGTGCTCAAGGCCTACGAGCAGGGTGTGAACTTCTTCGATCAGGCCGACGTGTACGCCCGGGGCAAGAGTGAGGAGATGATGGGCGCGGTGCTGCGCGAACTGCCCCGCCACACGCTGGTGGTGTCGAGCAAGGTCTTCTGGCCGATGAGCGACGACGTGAACGACCGTGGGCTGTCGCGCAAGCACATCCTGGAGAGCATCGACGGCAGCCTCAAGCGGCTCGGCACCGACTACCTCGACATCTACTTCGCCCACCGCCACGACCCGACCGTGCCGATGGAGGAGATCGTGATGGCGTTCGATCAGGTGGTGCGCGACGGCAAGGCGATGTACTGGGGCACCAGCATGTGGCCCGCCGCCCGCATCGCCCAGGCGGTCGAGTTCGCCAAGGCGCACGGCCTGCACGCGCCGGTCACCGAGCAGCCCGAGTACAGCATGCTGCGCCGCGACCGCGTCGAGGGCGAGATTCTGCCGTACACCGAGTCTGCGGGCGTGGGCCTGGTGGTCTGGAGCCCGCTGGCGATGGGCCTGCTGACCGGCAAGTACGATGACGGCGCGGGCGAGGGCCGCCTCTCCGAGAACGAGAACTGGGGGAAGAACTTCCTGACCCAGGAGAACATCGACAAAGTCAAGGCGCTGAAGCCCGTAGCCGACGAATTGGGCATCACCCGCGCCCAGCTGGCCCTGGCCTGGATTCTGCGGCAGCCGGGCGTGAGCAGCGTCATCACCGGCGCGACCAAGGTCAACCAGATCGAGGACACCGTCAAGGCGGCGGGCGTCAAGCTGAGCAGCGAGCAGATCGACCGCATTGACGAAATTCTGAAGTAAGGACGCGTGGAAGCGGGCCGCCGGGACTGTGCGTCCGGCGGCCCTGCTGCTGCCTTGTCGGGGACACCGGGGAGAGCGAAATCCGAGTGACAGTCCGAGAAGCGCTTCTCTGAGAGCATGCGGGCCATGACCACTTCCGCCGCTGTGCCGGCCATCTCGACCCAGCAGTTGCGCAAGGTCTACAAGGGACGCGCCGTGGTGCAGGGCCTCACCCTGAACGTCGGCCCCGGCGAGGTGTTCGGCTTCCTGGGACCGAACGGCGCGGGCAAATCGACCACGGTCAAGATGCTGCTGGGACTGGTGCTGCCCACCAGCGGCGAGGTGCGCGTGCTGGGCGGCTCGCCGCAGGACCCCGAGGTGCGCCGTCAGTTGGGATTTCTGCCCGAGCAGTTCCGTTTCCAGACCTGGATGACCGCCGCCGAGTTCCTGAACTTCCACGGGCGGCTGGCCGGAGTGAAGCCGGCCGAGTTGCAGGCCCGCATTCCGCAGGTGCTCGAACAGGTGGGGCTGGGCGGGCGCGGCGGCGAGACGCTGAGCGGTTACAGCAAGGGCATGCTGCAGCGCGCGGGGCTGGCCCAGGCGATCCTGGCGCGGCCTAGATTGGTGTTTCTCGACGAGCCGACCTCGGCGCTCGATCCGATCGGCCGGGTCGA
>Ga0160427_10001475_pt1 | contig 14429 bp, 16 predicted proteins | sample SolpanmetagenomL_FD_108194 | JGI IMG/M metagenome (GOLD analysis project Ga0160427, IMG submission 108194) | Solar panel surface microbial communities from Lawrence Berkeley National Laboratory, California, USA - L | ecosystem: Engineered > Built environment > Solar panel > Unclassified ...
AGTCGTCGAGGATGGCATCGGAAATCTGGTCGGCAACTTTATCGGGATGGCCTTCCGAAACGGATTCGGAGGTGAACAGATAGGGCATGGCTACGGATTAAACAAACAAAAACCCGCCCACCGAGCTATTCGAGGCGCGGGTGGGCGGGTAGCAAAACTACTCATTAAATCTTGACTGTGCGCGTCTTGGCAAGCAGCCGGCTGCTTAACGGCTAGGTCACAGTTTTTCGCAGACCAGCACCACCAATCGCCCGCGCAAGTCGGTAGTGGCGAATAAATAAATGTCGCCGCCTTCGCGGATGCCTGTGCGCTGCCGAAAATCGGCTACTGACTCAGGGAAATTGCGTGTCGTAACGTGCGCCCGCCCCTCTGGCCCTAAGTGGTGCTTCAGCGTGGGGCCATCCGCTTTCTCCGTGGCTAGTATCCGAAAAATGCGACCCGGAAAATCAGCCCGCAACTCGTGGCTAGTATATAGATGGCTGTGTTGCTGAATTTTAATCAGCTCAAAAGCCGCCCCAATACTCTTGAAAGCACCCGCCTTGAGAATGGCCGCATTGGGCTCGTATAAAAATTGCTGGGCCTCGGCATAGCGTGGCACGGCGCGGGCTTCGCGGGCCCGGTTCACCCGAAATTCCTGTTGGCTACCGTCGCGCCGCAGGTTCACAGCCAGGCGCTCTGGGTCCACAGCTGGCTCAGCCCCCAGCTCATATAGCACCTCCTTCACTTCGTTATCCACGGCTATCACCCACAGGCGGCGCACGTGTTGAAGCTCCTGAATAGCCAACTCGATATCGAGCATGGGCGAGGTTTTGAGCAAGATGCGCGGCGCGTGGCGTAGCAGCAGCGGGAGCAGGCGGGGCACGTCGGGCTCGCAGTCGGCCAGCCGAAACGTTTTGCCCCCGCGCTTGTCGCGCCGGGCTGGGTCCAGAAACAGCCAGTCGAACAATTGGCCACTGACCTTGAGAAAGGCAGCCGCGTCGGTGGCGTGCGTCGCTACGTTAGTAATGCCAAGTTGCCGCAAATTATAAGTGACGACCTCGGCCAAGTGGGCATCACGCTCCACATAGTCTACCTGGCTCACCACGGTCGCAAAATGCGCTGCATCAGCTCCAAAGCCCCCCGTGAGGTCGGCCAGCCGGTCGGCGCCGGCTACCAGGGCCGCCTTATAGGTAGCGGTGCGCTCCGACGAGGCTTGCTCAACCGACAGCGCAGGAGGGAAAATAAGGTCTTGATTATTGGCCCAGGTGGGCAGTTTTATGCGGGCCTTTTGGCGGGCCTGAATCTGGCGCACCAAATCGGGCACCGGTAAGTGGGGGTGGCGGCGGGCTTGCAACGCCAGGTGAGCGGGGTCATCGTGCAGGTGGGCGGCCACGTAGCGACGGGCCGCCTCGGGTAAAGGGAACTCCATGGTGCAGCTACTAACGGAAAAAAGCGGCGACTGGTGCAAAACCGACTGCGCCAGCCCGGCAGAGGGCTGGCGCAGCGGCAATTAAGGTGGTGGCTAGAGCTGCCAGCGCAGGGCCAGCACCGGCCGGCCGGCTTGCGTGGCTAGCCCGGCGCCCGTAGGCCGCAGCCGGGGCCACAGCGTGCTGTGGCTGGCTGGCAAGCTCGTATTGTAGTCGTCCACGGCCTGTTTGAGGTACTCGTTGGTGTTGCGGTTGATAAAGATGGTGCCCAGTAAGCTTACGACTACTAGCCCGGCAGCTACCTGTTGGGTGCTGTTAAAGTACACCGGCTCATTGTGAGCAAACACCTGCGAGCCGTACAATCCCAAGCTGCCCAGCAGCACTACCTTATCGGCCAGATACAGGCTTTTTTGGCGCTTATAGCTGTCTAGCTCCTTCAGCGCTTGTGAGTTGCCGGCCAGGTAAGGGCGGAGGCGACCGCCAAAAAAACCGGCATTTTGATAGTCTTCGCCGGTTTTGCCAGGCGGTAGAAAGTAAAAATTGTGCTGGTGCCCATATTGACCCCGGTCTTGGTCTTCGGGCAGCAGGCGGATAGTAGCCGGCGCGGCTTGCTGAGCCAACGCCGGCTGAGCCGCCACCGCCAAGCCCATACCAAGAAAAGTAGCCGCTGCCCAGCGTGCTACGCCACGCGTATAAATAGTTGGAGAGGTCATAGCCAGCAAAGATATAGCTACTGCGCGCAGTCTCAAGGCCATAACAAAATCGTATCTTTGCGGTTGAAACGCACGACCCTTCACTTATTCTCCATTATGGTAGCGACCCAGCCCACAACCTACGTTCCGTATAAAGTAAAAGATTTGAGCTTGGCCGAATGGGGCCGCAAAGAAATTCGGCTGGCCGAAGCTGAAATGCCCGGGCTTATGTCGCTACGCGAGGAGTTTGGCCCTAGCCAGCCGCTGAAAGGCGCCCGCATCGCTGGCTGCTTGCACATGACTATCCAGACGGCTGTGCTCATCGAGACGCTCATCGCGCTTGGGGCCGACGTGACGTGGTCGTCGTGCAACATCTTCTCGACTCAGGACCATGCCGCCGCTGCTATTGCCGCCGCCGGCATCCCGGTATACGCCTGGAAAGGCATGAGCGAGGAAGAATTCAACTGGTGCATTGAGCAAACCCTGTGGTTTGGGGAAGCGCGCCAGCCGCTGAACATGATTCTCGACGACGGTGGCGACCTCACTAATATGGTGCTCGACCAGTTTCCCGAGATGGCCGCGGGCATCAAAGGTGTTTCGGAAGAAACTACGACCGGCGTACTGCGCCTCATCGAGCGTGTGAAAGGCGGCTCACTGCCCTTCCCTGCTTTCAACATCAACGACTCGGTTACCAAGTCGAAATTTGACAACAAATACGGCTGCAAAGAGTCGGCTGTGGATGCTATTCGCCGGGCTACCGACGTAATGATGGCCGGTAAGGTGGCCGTAGTGGCTGGCTATGGCGACGTAGGAAAAGGCACCGCTGCCAGCCTGCGCGGCGCCGGCGCCCGTGTTATCGTAACGGAGATTGACCCTATCTGCGCGCTGCAAGCCGCTATGGATAGCTATGAGGTGAAGAAGATGGAGAACGCCATTCCGCGCGCCGACATCGTAATTACCACCACCGGTAACTGTGACATCATCCGCGAAGAGCATTTCCGGGCTCTTAAGGACAAGGCCATTGTTTGCAACATCGGCCACTTCGACGATGAGATTGACATGGCGTGGCTCAACAAAAACTACGGCCATACTAAAGACACAGTAAAGCCGCAGGTGGACCTCTATAATATTGACGGCAAAGAAGTTATCATTCTGGCCGAAGGCCGCTTGGTAAACCTGGGCTGCGCCACCGGCCACCCGTCGTTCGTGATGTCGAATTCGTTTACCAACCAGACGCTGGCTCAACTAGAGCTGTGGGCACACGCCGACCAGTACGAAAACCAAGTCTATACCCTGCCCAAGCACCTCGACGAGAAGGTGGCCCGCCTGCACCTCGCCAAAATCGGCGTGGAGCTGGACGAACTGACGCCCAAGCAGGCCGACTACATCAAGGTGCCGATAGAAGGCCCGTTCAAGTCGGACCTGTACCGCTACTAAGAACTGCCGTTCGCTAGCCATAATAAAGCCTGCCCTACGCACTGTATGGCAGGCTTTTTAGTAAATTTTGCTTTGTGCGTTATGGTGCAGCGAGCGGCATCAGGCCCGTAAATTCCTCAGACTGTTGATAGATTTCGGTGCCGAGTAGCCGCCATTTGTGCAGCAGCACGGTAGTGAACTGCAATTGATGGCCATGCTGTGTCAATTGGCCAGTCAGAGGCTCCCAGGCATGGCCTATGAGTAGGCCTGCTGGGGCAGCGTATAAGCCATGGGGCTGAATATGGCCATCTTCCTGAAAATATTCGGCCAGTAGGCTAATGCTATTACCTTTCCCCAACCGAATAGTCTGCAAAGAACTGGCGCTGCCTAATGGCCTGTTTTTAGGCAAGCCAGCCAATAAATTCACGTTAGTTGCCGGCTGTATCGGCGCCTTAGAGCCGGCAACCAGCAACAACCCAGCTACAAAGACTAACGCTGCGCTCAGGCCTACGTGCTGCCTTAGCAGCTTGGTAGCTCGAAAACAGAGGTAGAGCAAGCTTAGCAGAAGTACAATGTTGAAACCTGACCAAAGGAGCAGCATGAGAGAATAGTGAGAAAGACAAGTAATTAAGGGCTATAACCCAATGATACTGCTAATCTTTCACTTAATCGCTGGCCAGTGGCTAACCGGGCTGCCTCAATCCAAAAATTTAGTGTCGGTCAGGGCTTCGCTGATTTCCCACAGGTGCTTGTTATTGGCGGGCGTGTTGAAGCTGCTTTTTACAGGCTCGGGCTTTTTCTTGCTGAAATAGCCGCCGCTTACCACACCGACTCTTTCATCTGAAGCCAGGAAAATACTCGTTTCGGCCCCCTTTTCAGGCGATAGCATAAAGGGCCGGCCCAGCGCCAGCACTGCCGATAGCCAGCCGCCTGACTGCTGCCCGTAGCCGGTGGCTACCGCGCCGGGGTGCAAGGCATTGGTCGTGACGTTGGTAATGCCGTGGGCCCGCAGTCGCTGCGCCAGCTCCTGCGTGAACATGATGTTCCAGAGCTTAGTGTTACCATACTCCCACATGGGGTTGTAGTACTGCTCCGATTGCAGGTCGGTGAGGGTAGGCTTGGAGAAGCGGTAGGCCATCGAAGCCACGTTGACGATGCGCGCCGCTGGGCTCTTCTGCAACAAATCGAGCAGCAGGCTGGTCAGCAAAAAAGGCCCGAGGTGGTTGGTAGCCAGCGTCATCTCGTAGCCATCAACCGACAGTTGGCGCTCGGCCCCAAACATGAGGCCAGCATTGTTGACCAGCACATCGAGGCGCGGGTATTTGTCGTGGATTTGAGCGGCCACGTCGCGCACCTGCTGCATCACCGAGAGGTCAGCCAGCACGATATCAACTTGTTGGTTGCCGGTGGTGGCAATCAGCTCGCGCTGGGTGCGCTCGGCCTTCTGCCGGTTGCGGGCCAGGATAATGACGTGGGCGCCCTGCCGGGCCAACTCGCGGGCAGTGACTTCGCCGATGCCGGACGTGGCGCCGGTAACGAGGATTATTTTATTTTGAAGAGAAGTCATAAAAACCGGAAAAAATGAAAAGGCTGCGTGGGCATACGTAGCCCGCCGGCCCAGGTACCGGCAATTGCGCCGGCGGCCCGCATGGGCGTCGGCCAGAATCTCGGATATTTGTGCGGTCTATGCCCACCGTTCCGCTCTCCGTCGTCATTATTACCTTCAATGAGGAGGCCAACATTGCCCGCTGCCTCCAAGCGCTAGGCAACGTAGCCGACGAGGTGCTGGTGGTCGATTCCTTCTCCACTGACCGCACCGTGGAGATATGCCGGGTGCACGGCGCCCGCCTAGTGCAGCACCCATTTGCCGGCTACGTCGAGCAAAAGAACTTCGCCACCGACCAAGCCAGCTATGACTACGTGTTGCAGCTCGACGCCGACGAAGTGCTCGGTGAAGAGCTGCGCCAGAGTATTCTGGCGGCCAAAAGCGACTGGCAGCACGCCGCCTATTCGCTGGCCCGCCTTACCAACTACTGCGGTACCTGGGTGCGCCACGGCGGCTGGTACCCCGACCGCAAGCTGCGCCTCTACGACCGCCGACTAGGCCGCTGGCAGGGCCTGCTGCTGCACGAGCACTACGAGGTGCAGCCCGGCCACACCACCGGCCGCCTCGCCGGCGATGCCCTGCACTATTCCTATCACTCCATTGCACAGCACGTGAGCCAGCTCAATAAGTTTACGAGCATCACGGCCCAGGAGCGGGCCCTGCGTGGCCAAACCACCGTCACGGCTTTTCACCTAGTGCTGAAGCCGCTCTGGAAATTTGTGCACGGCTACGTTTTCCGGCGTGGCTTCCTGGATGGCTTTGCGGGCTTGAGCATTGCTGCCATCTCCGCCTGGGGCGTTTTCCTAAAGTTTGCGAAGCTGAAAACCGGCACTCAGAACGCGCCTACCTCATGAGCCGGCCTACTTTTCTCATCTCCCGCACGGATGCCATCGGCGATGTGGTGCTGACGCTGCCCGTAGCGGGCTGGCTCAAGCAGCAGTACCCCGGCTGCCGGGTGGTACTCATCGGGCGCGCCTACACCGCCGCCGTAGCTGCCGCCTGTCCGTGGGTTGATGAGTTTCTGGAGCTTGATGCGCTGGTAGCTGATGGCCAGCTTTCTTCGGCCTCCTTGCTAGCGGCTATGCGCGCCTACGCTGCCGCGGCCATCCTCCACGTTTTCCCAAATAAGCTGCTGGCCCGCCTAGCCCGGCAGGCTGGTATCCCGGTGCGCATCGGTACCCGCAACCGGCTGTTTCATTGGCTCACCTGCAACCGGCTGGTGGCGCTCAGCCGCCGTCATTCGCCGCTGCACGAGGCGCAGCTCAACTTGCAGCTCCTGGCACCGCTCGGCTACACCGCGCCGCTGGCCCTGCCTGAAGTAGCCGCTTTGGTGCATTTGCAAGCTGCCGGGTCATTGCGCCCCGAGCTTCAGCAATTGCTAGCGGTCCGCCAGCCCGGCCAGCTCAATATTATTCTGCACCCGCGCAGCCGGGGTAGCGCCCGCGAGTGGGGCTTGGCGCACTTCGGCCAGTTGGCCCGGCTGTTGCACGCCGCTGGCCACCGCGTATTTATTAGTGGTACCCTGGAGGAAGGGGCAGAACTAGCAGCTGCCAACTGGTTTCGTGAACACAAGCGTTACCTGGCTGCCGACCTCACTGGTCAATTGGAGCTACCCGAATTCATTGCTTTTATCGCCGCTGCCGATGGCCTAGTGGCCGGCAGCACCGGCCCGCTACATCTGGCCGCCGCGTTGGGCCGCCATGCGCTGGGCCTGTATCCGCCCATCAAGCCCATGCACCCCGGCCGCTGGGGGCCACTGGGGCTGCACGCACAGTATTTGGTTTTTGACCGACCTGACTGCCAGGATTGCCGCGCTCAGCCCGCCGCTTGCACCTGCATAAAGGCCCTGGAGGTGGCTACCGTGGCCGCACAAGTAGGGGAGTGGCAGCCACTATAGGCAACCTCGCAGGCACTTCTTGCCGTACGTAGCAATTGCAACCGTTAGGTGTGGCTGGAGGCGATAAGGGTAAAGTAGTGATTAAGGCGTTTTTAATGCGTCTAGCCACTCATTTCGCTGCCGTCAGGCCTTACTTTTGCCCAGTTACTGCCTTTATTACCTGCCCTATCTACCCCATTATGAGTGACTCTCCCGAACGGGTGAAGCTGAGCAAAGAGGAAAAAGACCGGCGCTTTCAGGCCGAGTTGATGCCTGTGCTCGACCCGCTCTACAACTTTGCCTATCGCCTTACGCTCGACGAAGACGATGCCAACGACCTGGTGCAGGAAACCTACCTCAAAGCGTACCGCTTTTTCGAGTATTTCGAGCCCGGCACAAACGCCAAGGCGTGGCTTTTCCGCATCCTGAAAAACTCGTTCATCAACGACTTTCGGAAGAAAAGCAAGCAGCCAGCCAAGGTCGATTACAGCGAAGTAGAAGGTTATTATAACCCTGACGAAGTAGAGGGCGACGCCGATACCGGCGCTTCGTCTTCCGACCTGCGTCAGCAGTCCTCGCGCGACCTCATTGGCGACGAAGTGGCCAGTGCGCTCAACTCGTTACCTGTTGATTTTCGGACGGTTATCATCCTGTGCGACCTTGAGGGCTTTACCTACGAGGAAATGGCCAAGGTGCTGGATATTCCCATCGGCACAGTGCGCTCCCGCTTGCACCGGGCCCGCAATTTCCTCAAGGATAAGCTCGAAAAATATGCCTCCTCCATGGGGTACGGGAACGATGACTTGCAGGACGCCGTTGATGGCGCCGAACCCGAAGAGGACAACAGCTAATTTTTTCTTCACTATTTAACCCCAGGCTAAGAACCTGTTCCCGTTTCGCTCATGGAAGCAACTGCTACTACAACCAATCTGTCGGCCCCCCTTGCCTCGCCCTTGGCTAGCGCCCCCGACTGCGACCGCGTGAACATTGTACTTGACCAGCTTCTCGAAGGACGGGTCCTAACGGAAGAAGACGAGGATTACCTCATCCACCACGGCGACGATTGCTCGCCCTGCTTCGACGATATTAAGAAGCAGCAGTTCTTTATCGGCTTTCTCAAGCAGAAAGTAAGCCACCGCAAGGCTCCTTCGGCTTTGCCGCACGCCATCATGGCGCGTTTGCACGCCGAAATGGCCTAGCTTTGCGGCCCTATGCAGGGCAAAATCATTGTATTCTCAGCTCCCTCAGGGGCGGGCAAAACGACTATCGTGCACCGGCTCATGGGCTTACTCCCTGAGCTAAGCTTTTCCATCTCCGCCTGCACCCGCGACCGTCGGGGCCGGGCCGAGGTCAATGGCAAAGACTACCACTTCATCTCAGTGGCGGATTTTCAGGATAAAATCCGCCACGACGAGTTTGTAGAGTGGGAAGAAGTGTACGAAGGCGCCTTCTACGGCACGCTTAAGTCAGAAATTGAGCGCATCTGGTCCATCGGCAAGCACGCCATCCTAGACGTAGACGTAAAAGGTGGTCTTAGTATCAAGGAGTTTTACAAAGACCGCGCCCTAGCGGTGTTTGTACGGCCACCGTCCATCGAAGCGCTGGCACAGCGCCTCACGGCCCGGGCCACCGACTCTACCTCCAGCATTTCTTCGCGGGTGTATAAAGCCACGTTTGAGCTAGCCTTCGAGGATAAGTTCGATGTGACCGTGGTCAATGATGACTTGGAAGAAGCCGTAGCCCACGCCGAAAAGCTGGTGCGTGACTTCATCCAGACAGACATCAATCCGGAAGCCGTATGATGCCGGCCGGCCTTGGGGCCACGCCACGCGTTGGCCTACTGTTTGGCTCTTTCAACCCAGTGCATGTTGGCCACCTTATTTTGGCTGAACACTTCGCCACGCGCACTGATTTGGCGGAGGTATGGCTGGTCATTTCGCCGCAAAATCCTTTCAAAGTAGGCACCGAGCTACTACCAGAGTTACAACGCCTGCGGATGGTACAGCTGGCTATTGCCAGTAACCCGCGCTTGCGGGCTGAAGATATAGAGCTGAGTTTGCCGCGCCCCAGCTACACCAGTGCCACGCTCGATGCCTTGCGGGCCCGTCACCCCGCCACTGAGTTTGTGCTGCTGATGGGTGGCGATAACCTGCCCGGCGTGCCCCGCTGGCACCAAGCCGAGCGTATACTAGCCGAACACGACATCTATGTGTACCCACGCCCCGGCGCCCCGCTTCCCGACCTGACGCTGTTTCCACGCGTTCGGGTAATGCAGGCGCCGCTGCTCGATATCTCGGCCACTTACATTCGCGAAAGTCTCCGAGTGGGGCAATCCATTCGCTACTTGGTGCCAGCAGCAGTAGAAGCTGAGTTGCTAAAGTAGCTTGTTTAAGAAGGTTATTTCCCGCACAAAAAAGCCCGGCGATTGCTCGTCAGGCTTTTTTGTGCGGGAGGGCCAGCCTCAGATAGTCATGATTTCCGCCTCCTTTTTGGCGAAAAGCTTATCTACCTCGATGATGTGGACGTCGGTGTACTTCTGCACCTTGGCTTCGGCGTCCTTCACCGAATCTTCGGGGGCGCCGTCTTTCTGAAGTTTACGCAGGGCTTCATTGGTGTCTTTGCGGATGGCGCGCACGCGTACTTTGCCCCCTTCCACTTCATTCTTGGCTTGCTTCACGAGGTCGCGGCGGCGCTCCTCCGTCATGGGCGGAATGTTGAGGCGTACGCCATCGGCATCGGCAATAGGGTTTAGACCTAGGTCGCTGTTTTTAATGGCTTTCGCTACCTCGCTCACCATATTTTTTTCCCAAGGCTTGATGAGCAGCGAGCGCGGGTCGGGAGCCGATATGTTGGCAATCTGCGCAATGGGGGTAGGCGTACCGTAATAATCGACCCGCAGGCTGTCAAGCATCGCCGGCGATGCCTTGCCGGCCCGAATGCGGCCCATTTCTACGCCTACGTGCGCCACGGCTTTGCCCATCGATTCCTCAGCGTCGCTGAGGTAGAATTGAATTTCCTCGTCCACTTTTTAAAAAAATTATGAGTTAGAAGTTATGAGTTGTGAAGCGCAGGCAGGAAATGGTTAGTAAGTTAGCAGGCCGCAAAATTGCGCTGTTTCCTGCACTCAACCAACTCACACTTGCTGCCTTTTAACTCGCTATAACTACCTGCTAGGCTTGCTCGGGCTGGTTGCCTACTAGCGGCGCCAAGCTACTATGCTGCACATCAAGCAGAGCCGAGGTGCTGCCTGGTGTGCGCTGAGCATCGGTGCCGGGGGCCATCGTCACGAGTGTGCCTAGGCTTTCGCCGGCTATTAGGCGCTCCAGATTGCCCGGCGTGTTCATGTCAAAAACGATGATGGGCAGGTTATTTTCCTTGCACAGCGTAAAGGCCGTCATGTCCATCACGTTCAGCTTTTTGCTGATAACCTCATCGAACGTGATTTCGGTGTAGCGGGTAGCTGAGGGGTCCTTCTCGGGGTCGGCCGTATAAATGCCGTTTACGCGGGTGCCCTTCAACACTACGTCGGCCTCAATCTCGATGGCCCGCAACGAGGCAGCCGAGTCGGTAGTAAAGTAGGGGGAGCCAATGCCAGCGCCGAAAATGACCACGCGGCCTTTTTCCAAGTGCCGCACTGCCCGGCGGCGAATGTAAGGCTCGCACACACGCTGGATGGTGAGGCCCGAAAGCAGGCGAGTGGGCACTTCCATCTTTTCGAGCGCGCTCTGCAACGCCATTGAGTTGATGACGGTAGCCAGCATTCCCATATAGTCGCCCTGCACGCGGTCAAGGCCAAAGTGCTCGGCCTGCACGCCCCGGAAAATGTTGCCGCCGCCAATAACTACGGCCACTTGCACGCCGGTGGCCGCCACGGCCTTTATTTCGGTGGCATACTGCATCAGCCGGTCGGCATCAATGCCGTACTGCTGCTGGCCCATGAGCGCTTCGCCACTGAGCTTGAGAAGGATACGTTGGTAGGTCAAAATACGGGGTGAGAGAGGGTGAGTGGGGGAGGGGACGGTTGGTTAGGCAAACTGCACCAGCACCTGCCCCTTGGTGACGTTGGCGCGCAAATCCACCTTGATGCCGGCAATAGTGCCATCGGTGGGCGCTTTCAAAATATTTTCCATCTTCATGGCTTCCAGCACCAGCAGCGGGTCGCCTTTCTGCACTGCTTGGCCCGGCTGCACCCGGATGTCGATGATGAGGCCTGGCATGGGCGCTTTCAGCTCGTTCACTTTTGCTGCGTTGGCGTTGCTGAGACCGAGGCGGTCGAGCAGTTGGTCGAAGCGGTCTTTAGCCTGAAGCTCCACGCGCTGACCGTTGATTTTCAGCACGAAAGTTTTGGTGGCATAGTCAGCCGCAACCAGTTCGGCTGAGTACGATTTGCCTTTGTACAGCACGTGGTAGCGCCCGTCGCCCAGCGGCATCACATCCCAAGCGAAGGGCTGGCCATTGAGTGTGAGCGAGTCGGGGGTCTGAAAGTCGACCTCCCAATGGTGGGCTGGGCTAGTGCTGATAGTGAGCATACGAAAGCCGGCCCTACTGGCCGAAACGGGGTTAAAGGTACGGTGAATCTTATTTTCGTCGGAACTTGCCCGTCTTTCCCAGGGCCTGATACTAGCATGAGATACATTATTCCCGGTAGTTTTTTTCTTGGCTTAGTCACGGTGCTATCGGCGCTGGGCCAGCCAGCGGGTGGCGCCGGCAAGGATGGTCGCAAAAAGACGACCGACGCACCCGCGCCGGCCGCCTCATCGGGTATCACGGTGCCATCGTGGCTGCCGCCCACGGCGCCCTTACAGCCCGCCGCCACGCAGCTCACCGATGTGGTTGATACCAAGCTCGATGTACGCTTTGACTATGCCCACCAACACCTGCTGGGTACGGCCGTCCTTACGTTACGCCCCCACTTCTACTCCCAAAGTGAGTTGCTGCTCGACGCCAAAGGCTTTGATATTAAAAGCATCCAACTGCTGAATGCCAAGGCTCCTAAAACGCTGACCTATAAGTATGATGGCCGTCAGCTCAGTATTGCGCTCGACCATGCTTACACGCGGGAGCAGCCTTACCAAGTGCGCATCGTGTACGTGGCCAAGCCTAACGAACTGCCGGCCGGCGGTAGCGAGGCCATCACGGCGGCTAAGGGGCTTTACTTCATCAACCCGCTGAATAAGGAGCTGAACAAGCCCCGCCAAATATGGACGCAGGGTGAGACGCAGAGCAACTCCTGTTGGTTTCCTACTATCGACCATCCAAATCAGCGGATGACTCAGGAAATTTCGCTGACTGTGGAGGACCAGTTTAAAACGCTTTCCAACGGCCTACTCGTCGGTTCTAAGAAAAACCCTGATGGCAGCCGCACCGACACTTGGCGCCAGAGCCTGCCAGCCGCGCCCTATCTGACCATGCTGGCTGTCGGCGATTTCGCCGTAGTATCCGATACTTGGCACGGCAAAGCGGTCGATTACTACGTCGAGCCGCAATTTAAGGCCACGGCCAAGGCGGTGTTTGGTCGCACGCCCGAAATGCTGGATTTCTATTCCAAGAAGCTTGGTATCGAGTACCCGTGGGAAAAGTATTCCCAGATTGCGGTGCGCGACTACGTGAGCGGTGCCATGGAAAACACCACGGCTACGGTGCACGGTGCCGCCATTCAGGCCACCCGCCGTGAACTACTCGATGTGACGTACGAAAACTCGGAGTCCATTATCACGCACGAGCTTTTTCACCATTGGTTCGGCGATTACGTCACCTGCGAGTCGTGGGCCAACCTGCCACTTAACGAAAGCTTTGCCGACTATTCACAGTATCTCTGGGCCGAGTACAAGTACGGCGCAGAACCTGCCGCCCTCGTGCAGCAGCAGGAACTGGCGCTTTACCTAGAGGAAGCCGAATCCAAGCGCGAGCCGCTCATTCGCTACCACTATGCCAACCGCGAGGACATGTTCGACCGCCATTCCTACCAGAAAGGAGGCCGCGTGCTGCACATGCTGCGCAAATACGTGGGCGACGACGCCTTTTTTACCGCCCTCAACCACTACTTAGCGAAGAACAAGTTTTCTTCTGTTGAGATAAGCAAGCTGCGCACGGCCTACGAAGAAACGACTGGCGAAGACCTGCAATGGTTTTTCGACCAGTGGTTTATGCAGCGTGGCCATCCAGAGCTAAAAATCACCCATTCCTACAACAACGGACAAGTGCTGCTACATGTGCAGCAAACCCAGGATACACTTTTTCAGCCCGTCTTTCGCCTGCCAGTTACCGTCACAGTGTGGCAGAAGGAGAAGCTTACCGAACACCATATTACCATCACCAAAGCTGACCAGACCTTTTCTTTCTTGGCCGCCGATAAGCCTACTATGGTGAAGTTCGACAGCGAAGCCCAGCTACTGGGTGAACTGACAGAGGAGCGTAGCCAGGAAGAATTGGTATTCCAGTTCTACCATGCCCGTAACTACTTGCAGAAGTATGAGGCTATGGATTTACTGCAAAACAAAACCACCGATTTCGGCGTCAGCGGCCTTTTTCGCAACGCGTTGGCCGATAACTTCTATCCCATCCGCCGCACTGCGCTCGACCACCTGCGTGGCTACCGAGGCCCTTCGGCCAATGCTGTGCGTGCCGAAGTACAGCACCTCGCCACTACCGACCCCAGCAGTGCCGTGCGTGCCCAGGCGCTCGTCACACTAGCGTCCTTTCCCAATGAAAACTACGCCGCCACCTACCAGGCTGCCCTGCGCGATAGCTCCTATCTAGTGGAGGCCGGCGCCATTGATGCCCTAGCCAAACTGCCCGCTACGTCGGCCCGCACCCAGATAGCAGCCCTCGAAAACACGCCAAATTCAACCCTGCTGGTCGCGCTGGGTAATTATTACGCTCAGCGGGGAAGCATCGACCAGTACGCCTGGTTTATGCGCCGCCTGCCCGACCTCACCGATGCCGACCTCTACACCTATCTACAGTCTTTCGGCGCCTTTATGGTGCAGATGCCCGTCATCGAGCGCGAAAAAGGTGTGCAGACTTTGGAAACATTAGCCCGTAGCCATCCGCAGTACGTAGTAAGGCTCGGTGCTTACCGAGGCCTAATGGCTCTTGCTCCCAGCCAGCCCGACCTAAAATCGGTACTGCTTGACATAAAAACTAAAGAAACTGACGAGCGCCTGAAAGCCTATTATAACTTAATGTAAACCAATTAAGAAGCTGAAAAAACATTATAATTTCAGCTTGTACCCAGTAAGAAAAGAGCAAAAAAGAGGGTTGTCAATTGAATTTTTTATTGGCTACCCCTTGCATCTTTCCAAAAAACCTGTACTTTTGCGTCTCGAATCCGGTAAACGACTGGGTTCGCAGCCAAATGGGGGTATCGCATAGCGGCAATTGCGGGTGACTGTAACTCACCTCCTTCGGGTTCATAGGTTCGAGTCCTGTTA
>Ga0160427_10001476_pt1 | contig 14428 bp, 7 predicted proteins | sample SolpanmetagenomL_FD_108194 | JGI IMG/M metagenome (GOLD analysis project Ga0160427, IMG submission 108194) | Solar panel surface microbial communities from Lawrence Berkeley National Laboratory, California, USA - L | ecosystem: Engineered > Built environment > Solar panel > Unclassified ...
ACTCTTTGGTTTCACAAGAACTCATGTTGATGAGCGTGCGTGAAGACGATGCAGCACTATCTGGGTTTCTCCTCGAAGGGTCATCTGACGTGGTAGTACTATCCAGTTGATTCTGGGCGTCCAATACATCCCCGGCAGTATTTTTATTAGAGGTAAAATCTTCTAACACGTTTTCTGGTTCCCCCTGAGTTTTGGGGGAAGACGATGAATTGAGGACCCTATCACGCAATCGAGATGTCGAGCCATATGGTGAACCCAGCCGGCGATATGAACGCTGGCCTACTATAGGCCTTGATGGTTCAGCGATAGTGACGCCTATAGATGGGATCGTTTCTGTCCTCTGTGCTGACGAGGGAGTGAAGGCGGGTTGTTTGCTAGGTAAAATCGAAGAGGTGGGCGAGGGTCTGTTAAACACCCTCGTCATATCTTCTATTGTTTGAGTGCTCGAAGAAGCTATTTGAAGGTTTTCCCTCATCGTGTTGCACAAAGTGGTGATTTCTGTGACCAGACCTTTTGCAGCTAATCTTTTGGACGGTTCAACTTCCAATAAGCTCAAGATGATATTCAAAAGGGGCCTAGACCAGTGTATATGATCCTTATGACGAGGATGATTACACAATTGTACTAGAATCCGTTCCAGGACTGGGTTTCGCTGCACCTTGTCATCTTTGATTTCGAAGCATTTACCATTACCATCAGGGTCACTATTCATGATATCGTCATAGAATTTAGTTGAACCATCGGGACCATCGAGGAGAAATGTGAAAACACGAGCTATAACAACTCCGTATGACCACACATCACTAGCAGGACCAATTCGTTTGCCTAGCCTTGGTCCTGTAACTTCAGGAGCGTCGTAGAATGTGCCCACCCTTCGTGGAGCCGTATTTGAAAATTGTCCATTGTTAGGGTGAGAAACACTCAAATTTTGATCGAGTGCTAACGACCTCGCTTTCTTTATACGTGATATCCCAAAATCAGCTAAACTCCAATTCGCAACATCAGGATGGTCTGGCTTCCAATTTATTAGGATATTATTTGGCTTAATATCAAGGTGGCAGGCTGCATAAGACTGCCCAGTTTCGTCTCTCAGATGACCGCCATGCAAGTGCTCCAAAGCATGAGCTACGTTACCGATTTCTACCAACGTGTTGTATATGTGATCTAAAGAAAAAGTGTCTTTATCCTTCAGGTGGTTATTATGATTTTCCAGGTATTGTTCGAGGTCCAAATTGTATTTGGGGAAAAATAAGTGGTAGCACTCGTTGTGTACAACTGCGCCTAGAATAGGTACAAGACGTTGGTGATTAGCTAAAGATTGTTCTAGTCTGGATAAATTCTCAAACTCGACATTCCCATGCGGTAGAAAGCGGAGCTCTTTTCGAGCAACTGTTTGTATCTATTTGCGTGGTATTAGCAACTATCGGTTATCGTCTATGTTGGTTTTGAAACTTCTTGCGGTTAAAGATTTACCTTTTCGGTTGCGGTTGGTATGCCGTTCTTTATAAGGTGAAGGTGACCACTCATGACCTGGTCTTCATAAACTTTGCCATATCCTCCCTCATTGAGTAATTTGCTTTGCGAAACGAAGGGCATAGGGTGTCGCCCCTCGTAGTACTTTACACATCCAGGTTTTATATGGATAGGCAAAAACCAATACTGTGTATTCTCAAATTCTCGAGCACTACGCCCGGTATCACCGAAAAAATCATCTCGTTGTAGATCCAATAATTTAAAGGGTTCTTCCAACATATTCGCATCTTTTCTGTTTTTATGGTCAAGAAAGATGTCCTTGAATCGGCTCCATCCATCCCAATCCATATAAAGAAGGATTGCGAACACTCTCAATAAGCCGTCGCTAAAGTCCTTCTCGAGACCAAGAATTGCTGAGGTTATGCAATCCTTCTCCTCATTGGATCCGGGATAAACGTGTTGAAGTATGCATCTGATAACTCCGGATTCGGTAGAGATATCTTTTACGGTCTTGAACGATACGAATGGCGTAGACCCGGTATAACGATTCAACTCATCTTTGAGCCTTTCCTGGTATTTTTTCTTTACTGCTTCGGGTTCGTATTGGGATGAACGAACAAAGTATTTTTTCATTCTGTGCATTACGGCGTGTAAAGTTTGCCTATTTCCAGTCTTAATGCACAGCTCAGCGAAAACAAGTTGGTTCGTTTGATGAACCAAACTCTGACTATTCCCAAAATTGGAGGGACGGTTGCTGATGCAGGGTTTGTAATTGTAAAACAATTTGGTCGAAATTAATATGCTGTATAATATTTTCGTCGTCGATCGCGATTCTAGACCGTGGTGTTCATATCTATCTGCTACCGGTATACCACCTTACTTAGTATTCCTGCAGAAAGGGGATGTCAAAACGGTTAAGCTTCTCTTAGTGTTCGGCAGAACATCGACCAGTCGCATTCGCATGAAATTCAAATCTGAAATAGTCGCTCGAGCTCTACGCTGATACCATTCAAACTTATTATGCTTGGTGTCTTGTAAGCTATCTTATATCAACTTTGTACTCTTCGTAATGAAGATAAAAAACAAGTTTGAAATCTGTTTGATTATGTCAGGAAGTTGTAGAGTTTGTTGAGCCAGCGCCAAAATCTCCCTGCCGAGCCTATTATAGTGGTGATGTGGCGCGGCGAGGATGAGGATGTCAATTTTATTTAAATTAAGGGCGATACTATATAGGCAAGTACGTAACAACAACATTACGACAGAAGGAAATAACCTACAGCTGACATCTGTGTATTCGATAGCCTCGCGAATGACACGATATAAGTATTTCTGGTAAAAGGACAGAATATACTCTAATCATACAGCTCTGTTGAAGCCGTATACAGTCACGAAGAGGACCGAGTCGCATCTGGTTGAGCCAACACTTTGAAAACTTCATCTTGTCTTTGAGGAAACTTGAAAACATGTCACCTTTGACACAAGGCAGAGAAGCTTTCTCCATTCCCTAGCTATGCAGTGATGTTCGAAGCACTAATAAGAGAAAACGCAGAAATTGACCTTTTGCACAGGTACCTACTCCCTCCTTTCTCTCTTGTTTTACTTTGTGAGAACAAGGCTGAAAATATAGATACTTCGTTGCTCAAAATGTTTGGCATTCATAAGCACCAACCCATTTGATTAATATTAAAGATGCACATCTCAGTTACATCGGACAATAAATTGATCCTTGTCACTCACAGTCGGTGCTAAACATAATGACACATGTAGCCTTGTTGATGGACACGTTGATACGTGTGCATATGCATGCATATGTGTATCCATATATAGGTCAAGTGCTCTCAAACCTGTCAGCCTCACAATATCCTAACAAAGAAGGCTGACCGAATTTACACTCTAGTTTGAGTCCATCATAATCTGTAAACAATATTGCAGGCGCATGGCTTGGTATGAATTGTAGAATAATATAATGTGGTCTTGACTTGCGATGTCTTGAGGTTCACCGCTATATATTACACAACCTTGAACACGACTCTGTAAAACAGAAAATCGACAACTCAAGTTACTATATATTATGCTTACCTTCAACAATTGATTTTATGTCCACAGGTTGAAAATAGTGCAGAGACAGTCTTGACTTAGTGATTTCGATATAATTCAATCCCGTCAAGTCATGAACAATCCAGCTACAGAAATCCCTGTAGCTCAACATGCAAGACTTGCGTAAGTAGTCCTTGTCGACTGTCCTTTAGTCTATTGGAAGGCGACTCTTCTCTTACATCGTTATTATTCTATCTTTTTCTAATCTTGGTATGTGTTGTTTGCAGACTTTGCTAACAAAATATTCCTCCACACTAGTCGGGAACTGCGATCATGGCACATTTTTGTATGTAAAATGATGCATCATTAGGCTTTTTTGTTAATACAACGCTCATTCTCGATACCAGATGATAGGTTTTAGTGGAACTATTGGTTCGGGCCTATACCTTGGCACTGGAGATATTTTACATACAGCTGGTCCCATGGGAGCAATACTAGCTTTTCTACTGGTCGGATGCTTGGCAGTAACGGTAATGCTATGCATTTCTGAAATGATTTGCTTATGGCCGATTTCGAATGCTCTTGTAAAATTTCCAGAAACATTTGTGGACAAGGACCTTGGGATAATAGTTGGTATAGCTTATTGGTCAGTCGTGCTCCGAGCTTTGTGTGAAAATTCTATGCTAACATGGTGCCAAGGTATACCTATGGCATAAGTTTCTCAGCTCTGATAGTAGCTTATATCAAACTTGCCGAATACTTCTCGCCAACAGGTACAGATCTGAATTCGTTGCAAAAGGTGCTCTTGTACATTTTTCCACCATTATTTTTGTTGGTCTTAAATATGCTAGGTGTTTTTGTGAGTGCAACTACAAATCATTTGCTGCAATACTAAATGGCTTTTTGGCCATCTACACACACTGCCTGTTATTGCTTACATAGATCTTGATATTTAGTACTACGGAATGACGGAACTAATTGGAGGTATACTCAAAATCTGCGTTGCTATTGGCATCATTTTTTTGCAGATTAGTATAAATTTAAGTGAGTACATAAAGTGAGAGATCTGCTGCACACAAATCTATTGTCGAATCCTCCCCGAGGAATATCAATGCACCCAAACACACTTCTCATCCACTAACAAACCTCGATTGTAGGACACCCACCTGGTGGTAGAGCGCCGATTTACGAGGAGTGTATGTGTATATTGTTGTTCATGAAATCATAAACGTATTCATCTAATTTCATACAGACTTTTCTGGAACAGTTTTTGACAACGGACCAATAGCACGTTGGTAAGTTTCAAGAAGTTTCACAAGCAAAACTAAGCTTCTGACATAATCTGCTTTCATAGCATAGCGATTGCTAGTGCAGCATTCGCTTTTGTTGGGGTCGAAACTGTAGCAGTAACAGCCTTTGAAGCAAGGAATCCAAAGGCTCTACGATGGCCAGCTATCTGGATCGCTCCCATCACATGGATAGTTTATGTCACGAGCGTTTTTGCTGTTGTAGTCAATATCCCATGGGACGATTCGAGTTTCTCTGAAGTTTACAGACGAGACGAAAACTCATATGGAAGCCAACATTATACAAAGAACAGCTCCTCGATATTCATCCAGACAACGATCGAGGCTGAGATACCTGGCCTCCCAGTATTTCTTACAATTGTACTAATGGTTGTCATGATGAGTACTGCTAACACAGATCTTTACGTCGCGTCTCGTACTCTTTTTGGTCTTACACGAGGTATCAAACCGACTGACCGATGGTTCCATTGGAGACGACTTGCATTATTAGGGAGAACAAATGACAGCAAGGTGCCATCTGCCGCGATTGTAGTAACCTGGCTTATCTTTGTTGGCATACCTTTTGTACATTTGGACAACCATAAGGCTATCAGGGACTTGAGTGTATGCTTTTGAACTTTTAAACAATTCTACGTCGTCAAATTGTACTTATTGATTTCTATTGCTTAGTTGACCTCAGTTTTAGCAAACATAGGTACTACAGGATGTGTACTTGTGTGGGCAGCGCAATGTCTGGCTTATATCAGATTTCATAAATGGTAAGGGTTTTCAAAACGATCGAATATAAGCGCTTGTTCCCGTGGTGGATCCTTTTTCAAAATGTGTACTAATTCCCAAGGCGTGCAGTCAAAAGGAGCATCAAGATGCGTTAGCACAAATCAACCCAGAATATGATAGAAGACCTTTAAGGGATGATCAAACACGGAGCAGATATCCATTCAAGCCTGATTTCCAACCACTCTTAGCGTATCTGGGATTGATTGGATGTCTCGTGTTGGTATTTATTCTAAATACAGCTACATGGTGGACGGCCGGTGGTAATTTCAAGTTAATTGTTACTGCCTATGGAGGTGTAAGTGCTAATCTTAAACTTTATCTGACGTCTATCTATACATATCGCGGACACTTCAGCTGACTAATTATGAAAACAACTAGCCTATATTACTAATTCTCGCTTTCATACTTTTAAAGATGAAACGATACGTTGATGGGGACTTAAAATGGAGATTTTGGGAACCTCTCAGTCCCCAGGATGTCACAGGGGTGTGCACTAAGTTCACGGAATTAACGAATCAAATACATCCTGTCGTAGGAGTACCTTGGAATGAAAACAGAACTCCCGGGAGAACAAGAGGTTTTAGGACATGGTTCAAAAATATGAATAAAAAAAGACCTAATGAGCATGTTGAGAACAATTCGGACAGTCATGGCTCCAATGCAGACCTACCTATTCTACTTACAGAAATGCCACCAGTTCACCACAGATCGGATACAAATTACCGAAGACGTCAGTCGATACATTTGATATGAGATGATTGGTTTTTGGAATTCATTTAAGAACTTATTGTTAACGCTTTGTATCTACAATTCTTACCCTGCTGCGTACAGGTTTACAATCATTGTTATTTATAAATTATGTCGTGTTTATTATTTTTAGCATACAATCTTAATGAATTTGACTTGGTTTCATAGTCAGACACTATTTGGCATTGTGAAGAAAGACACGATTTTTATACTTCTCAATTTGAATGGAGAATCAGCTGAAATGATCGAATATACTAAAAAAAACCAGCTTCCATCTTAGGTGTATGAAAATACATGGACTCAAAGACTAAATCGACATGAACGAAAGTTCCAAGCTAGGTTGGTTAATGCCATCTTATACTATACTATGTAAACTTTATTAAAAGCTATTCTGGAGCTACAAAATACGGTTCCAGATGGTAAACTACAATTCTTATTATACAACTAGACTCTAATAATTCTTGGAATTCTTGGGTGCAATATATAGTAGGATAAATGTTGCTCGAGATTGTAGCTGTAAGTAAGTGAAAAGTCAACAAAAAAGAGAGATTGACTCTAGTTCGTGATGGAAAAAATCTAGAATGATAAGAATATAGCGAAGTGCTAAATAGTGGATTGTTTCTTTCTTTCAAGTATTACAGACTTTGATGAGACATATATCGAATCATTATCACAGCTGCATATATTAGTCCTCTTGCTTATTACCATTCACATTATATCTATAACACCATGCATTCTAGTAAACATATAATAACTTCCAAAAATGCAAATTGACTCGAACTAGGAAGGAATGACTCGAACTCTATTCAATACTACTATTTTACGATTAATACGGTCTCTCAGTATATGCTCGAGTATCAGGATATCTATAGTCTGAAGTAAGATGTATAATACTTCTTATCTATACTAGCAAGTCTAATTATGACGTATCTATAACAAATTCAAAACCGAACTATATAATTAGAGGAAAAGACTGGAATATTCAAGTCAACATTTGATATGGCTAAACTACACAAAGTTGCAGATAGAAAATCCCTATTTAACTTCAAAAACGCCCTTTTCAAATGCTTGTGCACCAAATTGTCATAGCTCCCGCTAGGGTATAATCCCACAAAACCTTTATAAAGAAAACAAAAGTGTAGCGCCTAAAAATGGAAAAACAAACAAAATAGAAAAACTGGTCAATTGTAGATGCTGTAACGGTGACTATTTGAACATGTATTTGTATTTACATCAATACTGTCGTCGTTATTTCGATGAACAATATATTGCAATGTCATTGCACTCCAGGGCTCTTCATTGTTTGTTTCTGCCAGTATATTTTGCGTTGTGTAGCACGCGTATGACAGTCGCTGTGCATGCGACTTAAGTTGAAGATCATAGTCTAGTGTCGCTTCCCAGATCCGTGCGGATGCTACCTCAGGAGTTTCTGAGTATCCAATGTCGATATCGTTTATCGGAAAGTCCACATTGATAGCATCGGGATTAGACTGAAAATCTTCTATCCATGTACCTATGCTGAGGTTAAACGTCAGTTCAGCTGTACGGGATCATGAGGAAAATGATTTCAAGACGTGGAATAAACATCAGATTCCATAATATGTATCACTTGTGTGCCTTGAGTGGTACTGAGCAGCAAGGAAATAAAGTTCAGACTTCATGACTTTTGGCTCATGAGCATATATAATCTATAACACGACAACAGAATATTGAGACAGAGACTTACTTTTTCAAAAGATGGGGTATAGGAATTTTGATATCATGCACGATGTCTCGCGCCAGATCATCCAATCGGTACGTTCCAATATCAGGCGCAATAGTGTGTGAAGAAAAAGAAGTTTCTTTCCCGAACGCCGATCTGCCCTGTGTAAAGGAGCATGCTGTGACTACAATTTGATGTCTACGCGAGCCGACGCTATGTTTTGCGGTGTCTACAGCCGTCTTTACCCGTTGTACATACAATGAGCTTGACCCTTTTCTTTTTTCTCTTCTTTTTTTTTTTGGGAGGGAGGAGGGAGTCAAGGATAATATCTAGGATCAGCTCAATACGTGAGAAGTACTAACCTTATTATATGTTCTACCCCGTGCAGAGCTGGGATTATCACTTGGTGGTGACAGGCGATTGTGAAGAGATGAAGATGACATGTTTGACTGTTTGACTGTTTTGCTCGTAATTGGATTTTGGTCGATGCAGAGAAGAAACGATTCAGTGTTTTGGACGATGACTAGACACTCTCTTCTTCGGTCGCAACATCGTGGATTTACTATGAACTCAAGGTGTTTATATAGGCGCAAATCTCAATTCAACTAATGTAAAGCTAATGTGTGTTGCTTATACAAAAAGATTAAGGTAAGCCTGTAGGATTCATCATCGTCATTGGTGCTGCAATAACAACGTAGGATTCATGATGGTTCATATCCTAAAAATCACATTATAACCATAAAATGGATCTTCGCGCTCAAGGTGCATTGAATGGACATGGATGGAGAGTCGATTATACAACTTCATACAATTAAGGTAAATCTAGGATTCGAGAACCAGGGTTTGTACATGCTACATTGTCTGGATTGGCAAGGCTTTAGTTGAAACGACCACGTAGAAGTGGCGCTACATAGCAAGGTTGGAAGAGATGAAGAACAGGCTGCGATACTAAATGGTCCAAGCTGTCATTATACTGGAAAGCACTTACGTACATCATATTCAAAAATTATTAATCCTGTCGGTCAGTCTTGGTATCCATCACACACCTGGAACCTATCATTTATGCGTGTGTAATGAAATTTGAGACCTGCATATGGGTATAGTATATAGGATTCAAAAACGTTGTAGACCTTGTAGGGAACAACGTCTTGGAAAAAAAAGCAAAAAAAAGGCCGTGCTGGCATTCGACCCCACAAATTCGAGCATGCTTAGTGGTTTTGCCAGTAACACAGTACTTGAAGATTCCCAATCGCGTCGTACAACTAGCAACGAGATCATGGCGGGCCTGCGGGCGCCGAATCTGCTGGGACCAAAATATTCTACGCGTGTGTTGTGTATTGAAGACGAAATCAATTGCAAATGCGTAGGATCCAATTGTAATTCTTTGGATGGAAATCCTGAGGGGTCATGAGACTTCAAAGTGCGACTCTTTGCTTTTCTTCTTGTTCTTTACCGTCTTTCCCTTCTTCTGCGGCTTCAATGGGGGTAGACGTTCTCGAGATCTCGAACACAAAATTGTGATCACCAGTCAGTCTTACAAACACCCTACATTTAGCTAACATCTCTTTCAAGGCATTCCGAAAGGCAAGATAGTGCCGGTGTGTCAATGAGAGCGTCACTCAATATGTATTAAATCATCGCGGAGGGCTTTGATAGCAGAGTGTACGCGGGCTTCAGTGTCCAAACCCGAGCTTCCGTGGGATGAGTCTTGAGTTACGTATCTTTGAGATTGAATCCTACATAATATGAGAACGCGATTGGTTGGAAGACAAATGCAGGAACAGCGGGACCCAAGAAAGAGCTGAGGTTGCAACTATATCCCTCATTGGAAAAATATATTCACTTCAGAGGAAGTGCAAGGCTGACGACCAACGGTGAATCCTACATGATGTCACAGAGACACATACAGAAATTGTGTTTGCAGCGTCACAAGTCCACCTCCGTATTGCTTATATATATATTGAAGACTCCATCAACATCAACGTTTCCAAGCATTCATCTTTCCTTACACTTCTGAACAAGAGATTGTAGTGTCACGCCGTTTTTATCTAATCCTCAACACTATAAATTTGTGGCAGACTATAACCGCAAAATGACCTTCGCCAAGACAACACCATCCATACAAAACCAAGCAGTCAAGTCTGGACGAAGTCGGTCCAGATTGTCCAAAAGCCTAAATCTAGAGAGGGAAAAGGGCGAAGAAGTCGATTATGACTTTTGTAGTGATAGTCCACGGGCTCTGCACGAATCATTTATTCGAGGGCCCACCCTCGAAGCACTCCCTCTAGAAAAATCAAATCTCACCTCTGGTTCGAGTAGGGGACTGCGGAAAAGAGACGTGATCAAGAGACTGCTGTTTATGTCGCGCCCACTTCCAAATGTCGACACTCTCAAAACACAAACATCAGATACGTTGTCGGAAGGAGATGGAGCATTAATTCTGGATGCTCAAAAGATGATGTTTAACAATTGTACTCACAAGCAAACTTTACAGTCTAACAACAACACGTCTCCCCTTCACATAAGCAATTTTGGTCCTACCCCATTGAAGCAAGACATGGCAGATACAAACTTGCTATCGGAGCATGATACAATCCGTCATTCTACAGTCGAGCGTGTGTCTGCTCCTCAATTCACTGACGACCTTAATGATGCTGTGCATAATGGTATAGGCACCCAGCCCGAGACAATGTCGACGTCGTTGACCGAGTCTTTACTGAATCTACTGTTTGACGTATCCTCACATGATTCAACCACTATTGAAACCCCAACTGAAGTAGACCCTTTTAATCACATGGACCTCAACTCGAGTCCTGAAACTTCCCCACATCATGTATCAAACTCCAACCAAAATTTTCTTCTTGATCAGAAAACCGGCATTTCGTTTAATAGCGACACGTTTCCAGCTTCGCATGATGGTACGCTGCAAGATTTGTCACAATCTAAATTACAGCATTATCGGAGATTGACTCAAGGATTATATACTGGTATAAAACTGGATTTGGATAAATCAGATTCTGACAAGGGGCATACACTACAAGAAGCTTCCAGTTTGTCTGAGCAAAGCATGAGCGGGCATAAAGGCCAAAAGGCAGACGAAGTTCTCCAAATTTCACCTGAGATAACTGAGACAACTCGGGCAAGTGTTGAAGCATTTCGAAAACTACAAGAAGCATCTTTGAGCAATAATGCAAGTCCAGCCTTCCATTCATTTGTCAAGGATTTAGGATCTCATGAGATGTTGATGGAGCGAGGATTGCATAATATGGATCTTCTGTTTCGACATCAATTATCGAGATCTTTGAAAGACATATATAGTCTGCTACACGCAGCTTATGCTTTCTCGAAATCCTCAGAACATAAATTCGAGAAGTCAACGGAAGAAGTGTTCAAGAATGACCTCCAACTCTGGAAAAATTGTCTGCAGGAATCCGAGCCTATACCTTTTCAGAAAAAGGGTATGTTCAATCCAAAGACATTGCTTGATGAGATTGCCAATGTTATGTGGGAAGAAATGAACAGTGCTTTGCAGTTCCTCAACTGTGTGAAGTCTGAGGCTGCTTTGCGAAGCGCACCCACAGTTTCATGCGGGAAGCTCTCTTTGTTACATAACCTCGCATTATCTAAAAATGTCCGGAGCGATGATAGGCTAAATACCTTCACGAGATCAGGCGTGTCGCAGTCTAAACGTTCATCATCGAATGGGGTTCTTCGCTCCCTACTTCTGGTACGCTGCTCGAGTGCGAATCAAAATAGATATGATGCTTCCAATCTCGACGTCTTAAAGAGCTCTCCTTGGATGAGGATCCTAAACGGATCTGTCATGACGCACGTGCGCCTACTTTTCGACACAATTGAAACGTGGAAATCCTTTTATTGGAATATATCAGGCTTATACAAACATTGCCTTGGTACACAAGGGCTTATAATAAATACCATTAGCCGTAATACATTCATTAGCTTGTTCAATCAAATCAGTCAGGGGATAATCAAAGCTACCCCAAATACTCAGGGATTCAAGACTCCATTAAAGATTGCTTCAAGAATGATTAAGAGAGAAGTCATTCGAGATCTCAAGGGTCTCAAGAACTATTTAAAGTGTTTGGCCAATGTTAGTTACTCCTTGATTTTGTGCTCAAACTTAGTTTTTAGCTGACATAAACCAAAGATCGTGATACACGACAAAGCAGCATATAAGGATGTTGTGTCAGCTATTATGGTACACTGTCTAGCAGCTGCCGAGTTTTCAAAGATCACAGAATGGGCTTCCCCACTTCGTCAGGTTTACTCGACTAAATATCTTTGGCAATGTTCTCGTGAGCTAGATGACCAGTGGAGTACAATGTATAATGCTCGTCAACACGAAAATGATCAACAATCAGGAAGTCCCATACGCATAACATGTACACCTTCCGTATTGAATACGAATCATAACGAGTTAACGCAAGTACACCCCTTCGTATCTGTATTGTCATGGACTAATTTACGTAGCCCTATGGATATAGATGATCATGTGAGCCCGGCCAGGGTAGTTGACGACTTTATGTCCATTGACGAAATCGATGGGAAGCTTGTTCCAACTCCTGAGACTATAGCCTCCGAAGAACATCCAATTTCTTCATGTTCGGATAACGATATAGTTTTGACGTCTCCAAGCACGACTTCCAGTCAATCCCCGTCGTTGCCAGCTCCGACATCTCAGAGACCGATGCTCAAACGTAGACGCGGAAACTCGTCATCAAATTCTGAAAATGGCCATCTTTCCGGAGACGCACCACTCATTTGCCAGATATGTGGTTCAACATTCGCGCAACTGAAAGCAAACCCAAAAACAAATTTGCGTCGACATATGAGAACAATGCATAACAAAGATGCACCCAAGTATTCGTGCGATAAGTGTCACTACACTAGCACTCGAATTGATAATCGCGATAAACATGAATGTCGGAAACATAAATATGACAGGAAGAAGGAACTCATATCATGAGAAATACGTAGAAGTGAATGTCCTGATAAAATGGAGTACGATGTATCAACGGAGTTGGTGGTGGTGGTGTTATGGATAGGTGTTAGGTTCGTTGATGGGTCTGCTTGCGTATAGCATTGTTTTCTTAGCTTTCTTGTTAAACTACTTCGTTACGTGTATTTGTCCTTTCTAGGTGTACCGGGATCTAATCTCTCCAATTGTGTTAAAGAATGATTTATGTTTCTCAGAATTCCTTCTTTCTGTATTATATTCTGATATGCATTGATTGGTTCACTAAGAGAAACTTATTTCATACTCAAGTAGTTAGAGGTATTCTCCGCCAGCATGTAACAAGTTATGAAAATTGCTCTAAATTTTGTGCTTAGACATGTGTTTGATACTGTTTTAGATCTCTTCTTCGTTGTCATTTTGTTTCCTAGGCTCCAATTTAAGTCAAGATAATTCGAAGTCCTAGTCTAGGGACACTATCAAAGTATTGATAAATATACAATACAATAAATCACAAAGAGTCAATACATATATATAATAACGTAAGTCCTATTTTTATCAACCTAATTATCCCACTAATTTTCATCTATTACTACCTTAAAAGCGCAATTATTACTTGAGTCTCCTTAGCATGTCTTATGAACGGAAGCTGAACGGTCCATGAATACCTCTAGATTACTTATATATAAACAGAGGTGAAAAACGCCAGGTTTTACCTTTAAATCTTCAACCCGATTTTCTTCTTAAATTTATATAGGCAAACTAAGCCCACAGTTGTACCTATACTTTAATGGCGGGCCTAAATATTAGCGTGCTCCACATCGATGCTTGTCCTGATCTCATGAAGGCACAAGTTATTTCAGACAAACAATATGTATATCTTCGATTAATCTATCCCAGCGCGTCGTGCAAAGTGGATTACAAAGCAAGGTCGTTTTCATGTGCTGTTCTGATTGTCGAGATGTAGACTTAAAGAAACACTAGCGATGGGCTAGCGCCGGCACGACTCTTGTGTTCTTACAAATCAAGAAGTCGCATTCACATACACGAAACATGTACTGAGCCATCAACAATAATGAATTACTTAAACTCAAGATACAGTCGCCGTAATATCGGCAATTCGAGAATCGACCTTTTGTTACATGTTGGATGATTGCTAGACGGAAAGACTGACAAGCTCATACAGTCTTATATCTCACAACCACCGGAGCATCCGTACATATACCATGACCGCGACCGCATCATCATAATAAACAGTGACTAGCTAGACAAAGATCCAAAATGGCATGGCCATGGGTGATGAAAGGGCTAACACCCGAAGAAGTTGAGCACCGGAGAGTTATATTGAATAGATACGGCTACATCTCAGTTTCTGTCTCTGTCCTCGCATTTGTCTCTGTGATTGCCTAC
>Ga0160427_10001477_pt1 | contig 14427 bp, 13 predicted proteins | sample SolpanmetagenomL_FD_108194 | JGI IMG/M metagenome (GOLD analysis project Ga0160427, IMG submission 108194) | Solar panel surface microbial communities from Lawrence Berkeley National Laboratory, California, USA - L | ecosystem: Engineered > Built environment > Solar panel > Unclassified ...
CGGCGGTCATGCCGTTGCCGAGACGCGGATGCGTGGGTTCAGCACGGCATAGAGCAGGTCCGCCACTAGGTTGGCGCAGGCATAGATCGCGGTCACCACCATCATTCCCGCCTGCAGCAGCGGCAGATCGTGGTGGTCAATGGCGAACACCAGCATGCGGCCCAGCCCGGGATAGGCGAACACCGTCTCCGCCACCACGATCCCGCCGATCAGCAGCCCGGCGTCGATCGCCAGGACGGTGATCGCCGGCATCAACGCGTTCGGCACCGCGTGACGCCACAGCACGCGGTGCTCCGGCAGCCCGCGAGCCCGCGCGGCCAACACGTAGCGCGACGCCAGCACGTCCAGCAGCGAGGACCGGGTGAGCCGCGAAATGTGGGCCAGCAGCCCCAGCGACAGCACCAATACCGGCAGCACAAGGTGCGAGACCCAGCCCAGCAGCCCGGCCTCGGCCAACGGCGCATAGCCGGTGGCCGGCAACCAGTTCAGCACGGAAGCAAAGAGCAGCACCGCGACGATGGCCCAGAAGAACTCCGGGATCGCGATCAGGACGAACTGCCCCAGCGTGAGCACGTGGTCGGACAGGCTGCCCCGATGGGTGGCGGCATGCAGGCCGAGCGCCACGCCTCCCAGAGCCACGAGCCCCAAGGCGGGTGCGGCCAACAGCGCGGAGCGCCCGAGCGCCTCGGCGATCAGGCCACCGGCCGGCCGGGACATGACAACGGACTCGCCGAAGTCGCCCTGCAGCATGCCGGATAGCCAGCGCCAGTACTGCACGGCCAGTGGATCGTTCAGCCCCAGCTTCGCCTCCAGCGCCGCCACGGCGGCGGGCGTCGCGTATTCGCCCAGGATCGCATAGGCGACGTTGCCCGGCAGCAGGTGCACGATCCCGAAGATCAGCAGCGACATGCCGAGCATCACGCCCACCACGCCCAGCAGACGTTGGACGACGAACCCCGTCACGGCATCAAACCAGGGTGGCGCTGCGCAGATCGAACCAGCGCAGCGGATGGGTCTGCACCTTGACCCCCTTGCGGTAGGCACAAGCGAAGTTCAGCGAGTATGCGAAGAACGACGCCGGATCCGCGGCGAGCGCGGCCTGGAAGGCGATATACTGCTTCTTCTGTTCGTCGTTGTCGGCCGAAAGCCGGGCCGCATCCAGCGCCTTGTCCACGTCGGCGTTGGCATAGTGCCATAGCCGGTCGTTCCAGCTGCCCTTGCTCCGGAGGAACGCATAGACGCTGGTGTCGATGGTCGGGCGGCCGAAGAAGCCGTCGATGTACAGCGGTGCTTTGCCTGACACCTCGGCGCTGAAGTTCGAGAAGGGTACGCGCTGCACCTGAAGGTCGAAGCCCGCAGGCTTGAGCAACTGCTGCAAGGTGACAGCAAGGCGCTCCCGCACGGGACGTCCAACGGGCGCGACGATGGTGACCTTCACGCCCTGCGGATACCCTGCCTCGGCCAGCAGCCTCCTAGCCGCCACCGGGTCTGCCTTCGGGATCGCAACGTCCTTGGCGTAGAAGGGATGGCTGGGCGGGATTGGGCTGATCGTCGGAACGCCCTGGCCAAACAGCGTGAGTTCGACCACGTCCGCCTTGTCCACGGCCAGATGGAATGCCTGACGCACCCGCTTGTCGTTGAACGGCGGGATCAGGTTATTCATGATCGCCGCGTCCCATGACGCGGTGGGCACGCTATCGACGCGCAGGGCCGCGTTGCCTGCCAGCGCCTTCACCTGCTCCAGCGGCAGGTCCCAGACCACGTCGATGTCGCCGGCCTGCAGCGCGGCCAGTTTCACGCTCATCTCGGGGATGATGCGCAACTCCACGCCGTCGAGCTTGGGCAGGCCGGGCTCGAAGTAGTCGGGATTCCTGGTCATCACCAGGCGGTCGCCGGGCGTGTAGCTGACGAACTTGAACGCGCCGGTGCCGATCGGGGTTTTGGCGGCATCGATGCCGCGCGGCGTGATCTTTACCTGGCGATCCGCAAGGATGTCGGCGAAGCCACCGTACGGGAAGGACAGCGTGAACACGACCGTGGCCGGATCGGGCGCGGCCACCGATGTGATCATGTCGTACTGGCTGCGCGAGGGCGCCGTCACCGCCGGATCAAGCAAGCGGCGGAACACGGCCACCACGTCCTCGGCGTCCAGGGCGCTGCCGTTGTGGAACCTCACACCGGGACGCAGATGGAAGGTCCAGGTCTTGGCGTCCCCGCTGGTGGTCCAGCGCTCGGCCAAGTCGCCTTCAAGCTTCAGGTCTTCGCGAATGCGGGTCAGACCGTTGAACACGAGGCAGTCGTAGATGTACTCGTCACCGATCGTTGTCAGCAGCGGATCCAGCGCGTTGAGCGAGGATCCGATGGCGATGCGCAGCACGTTGCCGGATGCAGCGCGTGCCGGCTGCAATGTGGACGCGGCGAGGGCGGCGCCCAGGAGCGTACGGCGGGCTAGGGTCATGTCGGAGCCTTTCATCCGGGGTTCGCCAGGTTTTCGCGCAGGGTACGGCCTGCATATTCGCGCCGCAGCAGGCCGCGGCGCTGCAGCTCCGGGGTGACGGTACGGGCGAAGTCCTCGTAGGTGGTCGGGAAGGTGGTGGGCGGGAGCACGAAGCCATCGCAGGCGCCGGCGGTGAACCAGTCCTCCATCACGTCGGCCACCTGCGACCCGGTGCCGGCCAGCAGCGCACGAGGCTTGCGGATGGCCGCGGAGAAGCTGATGCCCTGGGCCTTGGCAACCTGACTCATGCGATCGCGTGACCCGGCGATGCCCTGGTTGCCTGCCTCGGCCTCCGCCTGCTCCGCGGTCTGCACCCGGCTGAGGTCGACGCCCAGCAGTGTGGACGAGGAGGCCAGCACCAACTCCGGGTCGATCAGGCTGTCGAAGTAGTCGGCCTTCTCCCGCGCGATCGACTCCGTCTCTCCGAGCACCACGGACAGAGTTGGCAGCACCCGGATCTCGGAAGGATCGCGCCCCACTGCGCGCAGGCGAGCATGGATGTCTTCGCGAAAGGTGATCGCGTCGGCCTTGGTCGCCTGGGTGCAGAAGATCACGTCGGCCCAACGCACTGCGCACTCCCGTCCACGCGGCGAGGAACCGGCCTGCAGAATGACTGGCCGGCCTTGCGGACTGCGCGGGATCGACATCGGGCCGCGCACGGCCACGAAGGGTCCGGCGTGGTCGGCATAGCGGATCTTGTTCGGGTCGGCGAACACGCCGGAGGCCTTGTCCATCACCAGCGCGTCCGCGTCCCAGCAATCCCAGAGCGAGAAGCAGGCTTCCAGAACGTCGTCGGCCCGGTCGTAGCGCTCATCTTTGGGTGGCACGCCGGGCAGGCCCACGTTCCGGGCCTCGAAGTCGGTGGCGGAGGTGACGACGTTCCAGGCGGCCCGGCCCTTGCTCAGTAGATCCAGCGAGCCGAGCGATCGGGCGATGTGGTACGGCTGGTTGAACGTGGTCGAGATGGTACTGGCGAGGCCAAGGTGTTTGGTGACGCGGGCCATGAGCGGCAGCACAATCATCGGATCGATCAGGCTCATCTGACCACCGCGTCCGACGTAGTCGGCATAGCTGCCCTTGTAGATGTCCGGCAGGCCCAACCCGTCGGCGAAGAACATGGCGTCGAACCGTGCTTCCTCCATCAGTCTGGCGATGTCTTCGTATCGTTCGGCATCCCAGATGTCGTGCAGTGAGGCCGTCGGATGGCGCCACGCGCTGGCGTAGCTCGCTGTGGGACCGGTCTTCAAATACGCGACGAGGTGCATCTTACGTTTGGCGGCTTGCATGAGATGATCTGATGCAAAGCGCGTGCCCAGCTGTCACCTGATGGTGGATCCGCCCTCTGCAGAAGTCCCATCCCGAAGCTTCTGATATCCTGGGCCGCGGCTTGGAGCCGATCCAGCCCAATGAAGCTGATCTCAACGTCGCGCAGGAAGGCCTCGCCTTCAGCTTTCGGTGGGCGGCGCTCTGTCCGCGGGAGAACAGCTGGACTCCAAGCGCAAGCTCGGGCTTCGCAACCGGACTCGTGAGGCGCTCGATGCCGACGGATGACGCCGACAAGGTCATGGCCAAGATGCAGGAACCCCCATCAACGATTTCATGACGAAGAACGCCAGCCTTCGGCCGGATGGCCGCGTCGCCCGGACATGTACCTGCTGCAAGCCAAGACGCCGGCGGAGCAAGGGTCAGTGGGATCTGGCCAAGGTCGCAGCCACAATACCCGGAGATGAAGCCTACCGTCCGTTGTCGGAAGGTGGCTGCCCGCTGGTGAAGTAGGCGCGCAGCGTCGCATGCCGACCGCCGGTGTCGGGGCATTGCATCAGTGGAAGGAGCTTACTTATGGAGTTTGGCGGCTATCGATTGGACGTCCTGGTGCAGGGCTATCCCGGCAAGACGCGCCGGCATGGCGGGCTTGGCTGGAGCACGGTGGCGTTGCTGCGCGGGCATGGCAGGGTGGCGGTGGTGGATACCGGTGGCTTCGGCATGCGGCGCTTCATCCTGGAGCGGCTGCACGCGCTGGGTGTCGCACCAGAGGCGGTGACGGATCTGTTGCTGACGCACCTGCACTACGATCACATGATCAACTGGCCGCTATTCGTCGGCGCTCGGATGGTGGTGGGCGCGCGGGAGCTCGACTGGGCGATGGGACTGCCGTTCGGTGACCCGCTGGTGCCCGAGCTTTATGTCCAGGAACTGTCGAAGCACCCGAGGCTAAGCCGGATGGAGGATGGCGACGAGGCGCTGCCGGGCGTGACGGCCTACCTGGTGCCGGGCCACACGCCTGGCCACATGATGTTTCTGGTGGAGGGAGGCGCCGAGGCGGACCTGCTGCTGGTTCAGGACGCCGCCAAGTATCGTGCCGAACTGGTGCAGCACGCTGCGGACATGACGTTCGATCCAGCGGTGACGCGTGCCAGCATCGAGCGGATCTGGGGCTTCTGGCGGCGCAAGCCCGGTTCGGTGCTGGTGCCGGGCCACGATCAGCTCATGGTGCTGCACGGCGGCGTGCCGGAGCGGACCGGCCGGGTGGACGCAGCGATCATCGCCATCATGGGCGAGGACCTCGCGGAACGAACCGTCTTCGACCTGACCGGACCTGGCTGAGGCCAGGCCGATGCAGCCTCATGCGCCTAGGGCGTCCTTCACCTTGGCGGTGAACGCCCGGGTGCCGAGCTGCCCGCCCAGGTCCCGCGTGCGGTGCTCGGGCACGGCGATCACGCGGTCCAGCGCCGCCTCGATGAGGGCGGCGGCTTCTTCCAGCGCCTTCTCCCCCCGGCGCTCACCGAGCCAGGCCAGCAGCATAGCGGCGGACCCGATCAGGGAGGCGGGATTGGCCAGGTCCTTGCCCGCGATGTCCGGTGCGGACCCGTGCTGGGCCTGCGCAACCCCATGTTCCGCGCCGGCGTTGAGCGAGGCGGCCAGGCCCAGGCTGCCGGACAGCTCGGACGCCTCGTCGGACAGGATATCGCCGAACATGTTGGTGGTCACGATCACGTCGAACACGCTGGGATCGCGAATTAGCAGCGCGGCCATGGCGTCGATCAGTTTTTCCTCGTACTCCACATCCGGATAACGCTTGGCCACCTGGCGCACGCACTCCAGGAACAGGCCGTCTGATACGCGCAGCACGTTGGCCTTGTGCACCGCCGTCACCTTGCGCCGGCGCTGGCTGGCCAGCTTGAAGGCGCTTTCGGCGATCCGCAGCGAGCCCTGCCGGGTCACCTTGCGGAACGCCATGGCGAGATCGGGGGTCGGCATCACCTCGCCGGTGCCGACGTGCATGGTGCGGTCCGCATAGAAGCCTTCCGTATTCTCCCGCACCACGACCAAGTCGAACGGGATGCCGTAGCGTGGCGTGAAGCCGGGCCGGATGCGCGCCGGCCGGATGTTGGCATAGAGGTCCAGCCGCCGCCGCAGCTGGCCGGACGGATTGAGGCCGCCCTGGTCGGAGGGCGGATACTCGTTGTGCGACACGGGACCGAGGATCACGCCATCGGCGTCGCGCGCCTGGGCGAAGACTGCGTCGGTGAAGGTCGTGCCATGGGCCTTCAGGGACACGAAGCCGATGTCGGCATAGCTGAACTGGGCGGCGGTGCCGGTGCGCGCCAGTGCGGCGGTCACGACCTCGACGGTGGCGGCGCTGATGTCGGGGCCGATGCCGTCACCGGGCAGGACAAGGAGATTCATGGGCGGAGCCTCGTTCAGGAAAAGCGGTACAGGCGCTGCGGCGTGGTGGCCAGGATGGTCCGGCGCTGCGCCGGGTCCGGTGCCCAGGCGGCGAGGAGGTCCAGCACGGCGGAATCGTCCACGCGGCGGAAGGGCGAGATGGCGCTGGCGGACACGCCGGGCGCGTGATCGGTGTGTGGCCAGTCGCTGGCCCACACCGTCCGCTCCGGTCCGGCGGCGATCAGCGCCTGGGCGATCGGGGTGACGTCGGCGTAGTCCGGCTGCCTGGAGATGCGATAGGGCGCCGAGAGCTTGACGTAGGCCTTGCCGGCACGGATCAGGTCCAGCAGCACGGGAAACCCGGGCTGGTCCGGGCCGAGGGCGGCATCCGGCATGCCGAAATGGTCGAACATGACCGGCACCGGGAGATCCGCGACATCCGGTGCGATGCGGGCGATGACCGGCAGCGCGGCGTAGATCTGGATGTGCCAGCCCAGCGGGGCCAGGCGGCGCGCGAAGGGAGCAAGCCGGCCCGTGACCTCTCGCGGGTCGCGCCCGCCGGCGGTCTCGATGTTGAGGCGCACGCCCCGGACCCCCGCCGCATCCAGCACTGCGAGATCGGCATCGGACACTTGCGGGTCCAGCACGGCAATGCCGCGGGCCGCCTCGCCCAGCTCGCCCAGCGCGTCGACCATGGCCCGGTTATCGGTCCCGTAGAAGGAGGGCTGGATCAGCACAACGCGGGACAGGCCGAGGCGCCGCTGCATGTCCTGCAGCTGCATCACCGTGCTCTGCGGCGGGGTGTACGTACGGTCCGCCACCATGGGGTACTTTTCGGACGGACTGATGATGTGGACATGGCAGTCACAGGCGCCGGGCGGGGTCTCCGGCAGCGGGGCGGCGAAGAGCGGGGCCGCGGGCAGCGCGGCAGCGGCAAGCAGGGTTGCACTGGTCGCGACCAAGGTGCGGCGGGTCGGCATGCGGGTCACTCCCGGGTCACGATCAGCTTCAGCGAGGCAGCCAGCAGCGTGGCGACCACCATGATGGCGGCCATCGCCAGAAGCCCGCTTTCGAACGAACCGGTGAGTTGCCGGAGTTCCCCCATCAGATAGGGCCCGGCAAACCCGCCCAGCGTGCCGATGGTGTTGATGAAGGCCAGGCCGCCCGCCGCCGCGACGCCGGTGAGGAACCGCGTCGGAATGGTCCAGAACACCGCGCGCGCCGCCGTGACGCCCACCAGTGCCAGGGTCAGCCCGGTTAGAGCCGGCAGTAGCGCGCCCGATACAACCGACAGCCCAAGCCCGATCGCCGCCAGGAAGCAGGTCAACGCGAGATGGAAGATCTTCTTGCCGGTCCGGTCCACGTGCCAGGCCCAGGCCATCATGCCCAGCGAGGCGAACAGGTATGGCACGGCGCTGATGAAGCCGATCGTGAGGTTGGAGAGCTGGTAGCCCTTCACGATCAGCGGCAGCCAGATGCCGATGCCGTAGGACCCCAGGGTGAAGCCGAACTGCACCGCCGCCAGGATCAACACGCGCGGATCCGTCATCGCGGCCAGCAGGGAGGCGCGGGGACGCTCCCGCACCTCGTCGCGCAGCATGGCGTCCATCGCGTCCCGCTCTGGCGGCGTCAGCCAGGACGCCTCCTGCGGCCGGTCCGCCAAGGTGGTGAGAATCAGGACGCCCAGTACGACGCAAGGCAGGCTGACGACCAGGAACAGCCATTTCCAGCCTTGCAGGCCCCAGATCCCGTCCATCTCCAGCAACAAGCCGCAGAGCGGGCTGCCGATCAGCGAGGACAGGGGGATGCCCAGCAGGAACCAGGCCAGCATGCGGGTGCGGTACTGCGCCGGGAACCAGGCCGACAGGAAGTATGTCACCCCCGGGAAGAACCCGGCCTCCGCAATGCCCAGCAGCGCGCGAACCAGGTAGAAGCTGTTCGGCCCTACCACGAATGCGGTGAGCGCCGACACGACGCCCCAGGAGATCATGATACGGGCCAGCCAGCGCCGGGCGCCGAACCTGTACATCGCCAGGTTGCTCGGGACCTCGAACAGGCAGTAGCCGAAGAAGAACACGCCTGCCCCGAAGCCGAATTGAGACGGCGACAAACCGATGTCCCGGTTCATGGTCAGCGCCGCGAAGCCGATGCAGGTGCGGTCCAGGTAGTTGAACACGTAGGCGACGGTCAGCAGCGGCACGAGCCGCCACGCCGTCTTGCGCAGGGCGCTCTGGGCAACGGGGGCCATGGGCGCGTCCTTCTAGCTGAAGCCGTAGAGCCGGGCCGGATTGTGGCGCAGGATGGAATCGACGAGATGCGGCGGCAGCGCGGCGCGCACGCCGTCCAGCACGGCGCCGTACTCCAGCGTGCGATACGGCAGCGGCAGGCCGTGGCCGGTCTGTTGCCCATGCGGCGCCGTGTGCGGCCAGTCGCTGCCCCAGACGCATCGTTCCGATGCGGCATCGAGGATGGCGCGAAGCCAATCGGGATCCGGCTGCACGGCCAGCGGATCCTCGCTGTTGCGGTATGGGGCCGACAGCTTGGTCCAGACATGCGGCAGTCGCATCAGGGCGAGCAGGGCCTGCCCGGTGTCGCTGCCGACCGCGACGCCGCCGTGAACGCCGTAATGGTCGATCACCACGGGAACGGCCGAACGGGCGAACAGGCCGGCCGCCTCGGCCAGCCGGGCTGCGGCGGCGATGACCTGGACGTGCCAGCCCTGGCGCCTGGCGACCGCCTCGGTGGCAGCGAAGATGTCGGCCATCGAGCCGCCGCGCTTCTCGGCCAGGGTGCTGTAGAGGTTGATCCGCAGACCGGTGATCCCGCCCGCCGCGAGGGTGGCCAGCTCGGCAGCGCTGACCGTTGCCGGATCGATGACCGCGACCCCCTTCCCTGCCGTGCCCAGGGCCGCGACGGCGTCCAGCGTAACGGAGTTGTCCGTGCCGTAGAACGAGGGCTGCACGATGACAAAGCGCCCGACCCCTTGCGGCCGCGCCGCGTCCAGCAGCGTTTCGAGACGAGCCTCGCCGGCGGTGTAGGTCCGATCAGAAACCTGCGGCCGCCGGGCCGGATCGGCCACGACATGGACATGCGTGTCACAGATGGTCATGGCGGCCGCTCCCCCGATCTCGTTGCCGGGTATGGAAAGCCTCGACGGCACATGTGTCCAGGCTTACACGATTTTTCTTCGGCTTGGATCCATTCTGATTGATGACGGAAGGACCAGTCATCTCAATACGCGGGTTCGTTGGCCGACAGCAGAGCCGACCGTACCAGCGCCTCGGTTTGCCGGACGTGGTCGTCCAACAGACGAACGGCCTGGTCGGTCTCGCGCTTCAACGCCGCGTGCAGGATCATCTCGTGTTCCCGGGCGACATCCCGCTCGTCGGGAGCGATACGCGACACTCTCCGATCGCGGTCACTCATCACGAACAACTGCTTGCAATACATGCGCAACCGGCCGGACCTGCAGCCGGCGAGCAATGCGCTGTGGAATTGCAGGTGCCGCTCCTCCCATTCGGGTGAGGTGTCGCCTGGCCTGCGCGGAACGCGCGCCAGGCGGTGATGCGCCAGCACCAGCGCCTCCTCCCAGTCCTTGTCGCCGTGCGCAAGGGCATCACGGAGCGCCGCCTCGTTCACCGCGGACCGCGCGAGGGTGAGGTCCGCCAGGTCGAGGAATCGAGCGGTGCAGCGGTGAAGCCGCGCTGGTCGCTTTGAACGACGAAACCCTGCGCCGAGAGGCGGTTCAGGGCTTCCCGCATGGGGCTGAGGCCGATGCCCAGTCGCAGGCACTGGTTACGAATATGCAATCGGGCGCCGGGGGCGATCGCTCCATTCGGGATAGCCGACCGCAACAGCTCATACGCATGGGTCGCCAAGGTGGATGCCGAGTCCGCGCGACCTGGAAATCGATTTTCGCCGCCCATGCCCCGGCACCAAGCCCGGCCTTGGCCGTGGACCGGGTGCGGCGCGTGGGCGAATGCATCGCCGTGGTGGTCGCCGAGACCGCGCAGCAGCCAGCCGATGCGGCGGAGCTCGTCTGGCCGACTTGTGGTCCCCAAGGCGGCTTTCGGTTGATGTGTTGGTGGCCGAGACTGGGTGTCCAATGAATAGCGAGGCGCGGCAGAAGTTCGGTCTCTTTCCATGAGCGCGGCGAATCTTCGTGCCAGCCAAGGTTTGATGACAAGACTGAGCCAGGCAGAACGCGATCGTGCAGCCCAGCTCAACGTTTTTGCAGCGCCAGAGTCACCTCTCGCATTCACGAGCGGCCGTAGAACCAGACGTGATTGGCTGCCAGGTCACTACCGCCGCGCGGAACTCCATGATCGCATCACCTTCCGCTTTGTTTCGTCTCGGGTCGGTTACGCGGTTGAAAGTTGTATGTCCGCTTCTGGCACCTCTCCTTTCCGAGGCGGACCGTCCGCTCTCGACAGGCTTTCGAGTGCGGCAACGAAGGCGGCGATCACACCACCGCCTGTTGCTGTTGAGAAGCAATGTCACGTGGGGTGCGCAGTCCTGCCGTCTCGGCACCATCCACGGTGATAATGGTGCCGTTGACGTAGGTGGAGGCGGAGGACAACAACCAGCATACGACGTCAGCCACCTCGTCCGGCGTACCGAAGCGGCCAGCCGGGATGCGAAGTTCCAGGCGCCGGCGCGCCTCGTCCTTCGCCAGGACGGCGTCCATCATCCGCGTGGCGATCTGCCCCGGGCAGACCGCGTTGAAGCGCACGGCGTCGCCGAATTCCAGGGCGAGCGCCTGAGTCATTCCCAGCAATGCCGCCTTCGACGCGCAGTAGATGGCCAGGCCCTCCTCGCCCATCTTCCCTGCGATAGACGAGACGTTGACCACGGCGCCCCGAGCGGCGATCAGGCCTAGCAGCGCATACCGGGTGAAAAGGAACGCGCTCCGGGCATTCACGTCCAGCACCTGGTCCCAGTCGCCGATTTCGGCCTGCAGGAAGGGCACACGGCGCCCGATGCCCGCATTGTTGACGAGGCCCTCGAGCAGACCTTCGCCAAGTTCGAGCGCTGTTTCGACCACACGCTTAATGTCATCCGGGTTCGCGACGTCGCCCTGCACGAAGGTCACGCCCCGCAAGGCGGCAGCCATCTCCGTGCCAGCGGTCCGATCGCGGCCCGTCACCAGGACGGTCTTGCCTTGCCGAACCAGGTGCTCGACGCAGGCGCGACCGATGCCATGCGTACCGCCAGTGATGATGTGCATCAGGACCGGTGAGCGTCGGTGTGGCGATCGACCAATCCGCTTGTCACGATCAAGATCGGCCGCTCAGCAATGATGCCGCTGGCGAATCGACGTAAAGACGACTTGCAGGATGCCGCTGCAGGATCGAGCCAGGATGCAGCGGCGTGATCGGCCCCTCCACGGCGTCGCGCACGGCCTGGGCTTTTCGCGCATCGGGGACGGACAGTACGATCAGCGCACTGCGCATGATCTGCGGCACGCTCATCGTGATGGCTCGGCGCGGCACGTCATCGAGCGTCGCGAACCATCCTTCGCCGAGCTGCTGCGCCCGGCAGGCCTGGTCCAGTGTCACGACGATGAACGCCCGGTCGGTGGTGAAATCCGCCGGTGGATCGTTGAAGGCTAGATGGCAGTTCTCGCCCAGCCCGGCGAAGCACACATCGACCGTTCGATATGCAAGCAGCGCTGACAATCTGTCGGCCTCGGCCTCGGCATCCGCTGCCTCGCCGTCAATCTCGTTCAGACCTGCACGACCTTTCAGCGGCTCCAGGAACCGATGCCGTAAGTAGCCACGGAAGCTGGCAGGGTGCTCTGGCGCAAGGCCTATGTATTCGTCGAGGTGGAAGGCGGTCACCCGTTCCCAGGCGATGCCTGGTGCCGCGGTGAGGGCCACCAAAGTGGCGAACTGACTGGCTCCCGTTGCAAGAACGACCGTGGCCTCGCCGCGCATGGCGATCGCCGTGCGGATGGCGTCGGCTCCCGCCTCGGCCGCATGGCGACCAAGCTCAATTTTGTCGGTGCAAATTTGTGGCTCGAACATGCTTTCAGCAGAGCCCATGGGAACCCGACTGGCAACCGTCACCAATGGCATCCAGGTTCGCTGTCGCTCGGTGCGGTTTGGCAGCAGGCAGGGATCAGCCACGCACCTTGCGAAAATGATGAAGGCTTTGTCCGTACTGCAGCGAAATTCCGGTGTTTCGTCGAAGGCGGTTTGCGTTGATCATTCAACGAAACGTCAGCTATGGCCGCTTACTTCCTCCGAAGCGGAAGGTCGGCTGTCGGCCAGCCTTTGCCTTGCCCGGCTATCATCCCTCCTGACTTCCCGGGACGCGCTTGCACTCAGCCTTGATACACGGTGAACGGATGGTCCGTGTATTTTACGGGTCGGGAACGAGGGCATAGCCTCGGCGGGTGCTCCGTTCAGGCACGCCTCGCTTTCACGGAGGAACAGCATGCAGGACCTGACCCGGCTTCCAGCGACCGAGGCGGTCGAGCGGCTGCGACGCGGCGACATCACCCCGCTTGAATTGATCGACGCCGCAGCATCGCGCATCGCGGATGTCGAACCGCAGGTGAATGCGCTGCCCACGCTATGTCTGGACCGCGCCCGTGAGCACGCCAAACGCTTGATGTCCGGCCAGGAGCGCGGAGCCGAGAACGAGCCAGGCTGGCTCGGCGGGTTACCGGTGGTGATCAAGGACCTGACCGACGTCGCCGGCGTGCGCACGACGTATGGGTCACCGTTGTTCCGCGACCATGTGCCGGATCAGTCTCATCCGCTGGTGCACCGGATCGAACGCAAGGGCGGCATCGTCATCGGCAAGTCCAACACCCCGGAGTTCGGTGCCGGAGGCAACACCTTCAACGAGGTGTTCGGACGCACGCTGAACCCCTGGAACACCGCGCTCACCTGTGGTGGCTCCACCGGCGGCGGCGCAGTGGCGGTCGCGACCGGGGAGGCCTGGCTGGCGCAGGGGTCGGACCATGGCGGCTCGCTGCGGGGGCCGGCCACGCTGTGCTCCGTCGTCGGCATCCGGCCCTCGCCCGGGCGGGTGACGCGCGGCGCGGCGAACACACTGTTCTCCCCGCTCTCGGTGCAGGGGCCGATAGCCCGCAACGTGCGCGACCTGGCGTTGTTCCTGGACACCATGACCGGATTTTGCCCAGCTGACCCGCTGACCTTCGATGCGCCGTCGCGCTCGTTCCTGGATGTGACCACGGAGGCTCGGCCGCCACGCCGGGTCGCTTTCACCGCCAACTACGGGGGCCGGCTGCCAGTCGACCGGGAAACCCGGGAGATCTGCAACCGCGCCGTGCGCCAGTTCGAGCTGGCCGGCTGCATCGTCGAGGAAGCCTTCCCGGAACTCGGGCCGGTGGAGGACGTGTTCCTGGCGCTGCGATCGCAGCAGTTCGTGGTGGACCGCGAATTACAGATCGCCGCGCATCGCGACAGCTTCAAGCCCGATATCATCTGGAACACCGAGCAGGGCCTGGCGCAATCCACGAGCCGCCTTGCCTGGGCCGAGCGGGAGCGGGCGGCGCTCTATCGCCGGTTCGCCGCGTTTTTTGAGCGGTTCGACATTCTGGTGACCCCTGGATCGGCGACCCCGGCATGGGACGTGGCGCTGCGTGCGCGGGACATCGTGGATGGAGTGAAGCTCGACAACTACATCGCCGGCAGCGCGCTGACCTCGGCCATCACCCTGACCAGTTGCCCGGCCGTGGCCGTCCCCTCCGGTTTCGACCAATATGGACGGCCTGTGGGCCTTCAGATCGTCGCCCCTGCCCGCGGCGAGGCGGCGGCGCTGGCGGCGGCCCGGGTGTTCGAGCAGGTTGCCGGCCTAGACGCCCTGCTCCCGATCGATCCGAGGCCGGGCGTCGTGCCGCCGTGATTAGTTGATCGTCAGCATGCCATAGGCCCATCGTGCGCGTTACTCCGCCATCAGCGTCGCTAAGCGGGCGAACCATTTCGCTGCCTGCTCGTAGGTGTCATGGCCTCGGGTCGTGAGATCGGCCGGGATCAGCACGTAGCGGGCGCCGGGAATGCTGGCCACCGCAGGTCCGTCCGTGTTCAGCATCGGCAGGTTCACCTCGTCATCGGCCGAATTGATGGCCAGCAGCCTGGCCTTGATCCGGGCACGGCGTCGTCTGCTTCGAGGATGGACTTTGCCTTCGGCGACCGCGAGCCTGCTTGGAGGCAGGCGTCGACCAGGCATATGTGAACACCATCCTGCTGCCGGAGGACCCGCCATGGACCCGACCCAACTTCCGTTCGACG